>Ga0310697_10007042_pt1 | contig 10631 bp, 6 predicted proteins | sample 172DNAGHGlowgp2_FD_203883 | JGI IMG/M metagenome (GOLD analysis project Ga0310697, IMG submission 203883) | Sheep rumen microbial communities from Palmerston North, Manawatu-Wanganui, New Zealand - 1728 DNA GHGlow gp2 (v2) (version 2) | ecosystem: Host-associated > Mammals > Digestive system >...
CGACGCGCACCGCGACTGGCCTCATTGCTGATGATGCGGCTGATGTATGTGATCACCCTGTCGGCAAAATAATCCTGACGCGCACGCTGCATCTCGATGATGAACCGCTGGCCTCGCTCGTTGGTGCAGTAGATGTCGAAAATCAGTTTCTTCTCCGCCTCAGCAAGTCCGATATGCTCAGTGGGCAGGAACCGGATTTCACGGATAACCCCCACATGATCGGAGATGCAGTCGTTGAGAAACGCGATGAGGATGTCCTTGTTCTCCTCGCTGGCAAAGACACGCTTGAAACCAAAGTCCGTTAACGGATTGATAAACACATTGTTTGTTTTCATAATAATAAAATTTTGTTTTTACAGTTAACAGGCTGCTTCGACTGGCTCAGCCGCCATGCGATGGAGCAAAGATAACACATTGTTTTGCTCGGGCAATGGGAATCCTGAATTTTTTTTCGACCAGAAAAACAGCAACATACAGAAACACAAGTTGTAAATTTAACAACCTGTTGTTAAGGCGGTTACGCGATTTTCGGAGTAAAAAGGATATGGGTGAGGAATGGGAAATGGGGAATTGAGAGTTCAGACTTGAAACTTGAAACCAAGGTCCTATCGCCAAAGGCCAACGACTAAACACACAAAAAAGGGAGCAAGATTCCTCCCGCTCCCGTATGGACAAAAATTTCATAATGTGGTTCCGATGAAGATCTTATTGTTTGGTCACCATCCGGACATGTTGTCTTTGCCCGTTGTCTTCCACGACCACAACGGCATACGCTCCGGCGGGCAGCCCTGACACATTCAGCGCCGTTTCCGTGTCCTGTGTCTCATCTGCCAAAACAAGGGCTCCGTACATATCGTAAACCTCTATGCGGCAAAATCTTATGCTCTCGCCTCGGACATGCAACACATCATGGCAAGGGACCGGATACATTTGCACATTCTCCTTCTCATAATCCTCCACTCCCACGCAGTCCTCATGGTAGGTGAAATTGGAGTAGGTTGACCAAATCGGGGCCGTCTGGTATGTTTCCGCTGTGTGACAGGGAACAATAACCAAAAGGGCTTTGTTGGTTTGGAAAGATTGAGGCATGTGGTTTTGAGGTGGAGTCTCACATTTCATAATTAAAGTGTCCAGATATCCATTAGCTCCATAATTACCATCAATGGTACCATATCCATCTGTGAATGCATCACAACCAATATAGGCCACTTCTGACGGGATTGTGATTTTCTTTAGTTGAGGGCAGCGATAAAAGGCATTATCTTCTATGCTGACAAGATGCTCGGGCAGGTTCACCACAGATAGATTGTTACAACAAGCAAAAACGAAACTTCTGAGAACCGAGATGTAGGATGGTATATCAACCTGACGGAGCCTAGTATTGCCCTCAAAAGCCTTCTCCCCAATCTCCACAATACATTCGGGAATATCAACGGAAGACAAAAGCGCATCGGTAAAAGCACCATAGAGAATGTGTGTCACATTAGGCATTACAATATGCTCAACGGTCGATTCATAAAATGCTGCCATGCCTATGATGGTAACCGTGGACGGGAGTATGACGGTGTGCATGCCATTCTGTTCGTAGAACGCCTCGTTGTCGATGGTCGTGACAGTATATTCAATGCCGTCATGGGTCACGCTTGACGGTATGGTTATGAGTGAGTCGTAGTCATATACAGGATAGACAAATCCGGGCTGTCCGACCTCGGAAGCATTATGAGGATGGGGCAAGGTATGGTATATGGAATCGTGGCAGCGCGTCACGGCCACCGTATAGGGTGTTGCCGACGAGGTGATGCGGTAGTACAGCGTGTCACCATCGGCGTTCACGGAAGTGAAGTCATACGGGGGATAAGAGTAGGTCTGTCCCCATGCCGCGCCGCACATCAGCAGCAGGGCAAGAAGTGTTGTGGTGAATAATGATTTTTTCATGATGTGTGTATTTTATTGGTTAATATTTTCGTTGGGGCAAAGATAGGGGAAAATTTGGATTTTGGATTTTAGACGTAAGATGTGAGACGTGAGATGTGTGAGATGAGAGATGAGAGGTGAGATGTAAGACGAGAGACTTTTCATTTTCTCACCACCTTCACGTTCCGCACTGTGCCGTCGGTCAGGGTGACGCGCAGGATGTACAGGCCGGCCGGCAAAGAGGATAGATCCACCGTATATTCTGGGGATGGTGGAGACGCAAGATTTTGCGTCCCCACCATGGTGATACGCCCGAACATGTCAAACATTTCCACGCGCGCGATTTCGCCGTCCGTCACTGTCACATGCAACACGTCGTCCGCTGGGTTTGGATGCACAGTGATGTTTTGCTGACCCGTCAATGTCGGGGATTCCGCCTTCATTCGGGATTCCGTTAACGTTGGAGGTTCCGCCGTAGGCGGAATGGTGGTGGTTTCCAATGCCCGCGTCTCCGTATCGTCATAGCAGATCCCGAAGAAGAAACACAACACATTCTTCGCCAGCAGTGAGGAACGGCCCGTGTTGGCATCCGCGATGCGGATTAGCTCGCCCATATGCGCATCCGTGGCGTTGGGCCACATCACATGGCCACCCTCCGCCAACGCCTGTTTCAGCGTGTTGAACGCCAGATAATTGTCATATTCATCCCGCTCTTCCGAAGTGGTGATGTAGTTGGCAATGTCGGCCAGCGAGAGGTTGCTGCCGGTCATCGAGAATTCCGTCTCCGCCGCCAAATACCGGCTGGCCAGGCCCGGGGTGGCGCCCAGCCACGCCACGACCGCCCGCAGGTCCTCCAGCGTGTCCGACATCAGGGCGCGCACGGCCTCGTGCGACTGCGCGAACAGCTCCGAGGCAATGGCGTTCATCTGCTGCGAGGCGTATTGGGCCGCGGCAAGTTCGCCGGGTGATGCTGGGGGTTCCGCCTGCGGCGGAATGGCGGTTGACAAGAGGTCCGCGTAGCCGTTCCTGTCAAAGTCTGCCATGAGATTCTCGTACTGCTGCTTCAGTGCCAGGAACGACGGTGTGGGCGACTTGGGATTCGGGGTGCCGCCCCCGTTGCTGCACAGTGTGGAGGCGCAATTGTTGGACGGCACAGTCCCGTTCAGCGTCACATTGCCTGTGGTGGGATTGTACGGCACATGGCTTGTGCCTGCGCTGTAGAGATAGGTCAGCGGCTGGCTCCCTGCATTGTGCAGGCTGCTCGTCTGCGTGCCCGAAAAGGTGTTGTCCGCACCCTTGCTGTTGTCCCCCTGCCAGGAGCTCACAATAGCCGTGCTGTGCAGGTACATGTCGTATGTGTTGTCCGTGAACTCGTTGCAAGTCATCTGGAGTCCTGTGTTTGAGTTGCCGTCCCCGTTGGTCCCCGTTGCGTATATGCCGTGGCTCAGGCGTTCGAAGGTGTTGCGGTACAGCCCGTTCGCGCTCGTGCCGGAATTGTTCACCCGTATGCCGTAGCGGCTCCCGTTTGGCGCGCTCGCGCCGCGCGTGAAGGTGTTCCCCTCCACCAGATAGCCCGTGCATCCGTCAAGACACAGCCCTGACACAACACGCACCGGCATATCGGACAGGTCGAATGTGCAGCGCGTCACCGTGGCGTGGCTGCTGCCCTCTATCCTCACGCCGGTTATATTGTCGCTGAACTGCGCCCCGTCTATCGTAATCTCGTACGGGCTGCCCGATGTGCCCGCGTCTATGGCCGTGCCGAAACCCTCGAAAGAACTGTGCGTGCTCGAGGCAGGCGGGCAGTCGCATTCCGGTCTGGGCACATTGTAGCTGCAGCCCGTCTTCATCTCGAAGCCCGCGTCCAAGGCACTGATGGCGCTCTTCCTGCTGTGGTTCCCTGTCCGCGCGTCCTCGAAGCGGCAGTTAGTGAACTCCACCCCTTTCACGTCCCACAGGGACACATGGGCGAGGAGGTCGGTGCCGTTGGCGGCGAAGAGGTTGTTGTCGTCCACCGTGAAGGTGCAGCCGGTGAACGACCCCTTGTTGTCCACGACCTGGCCCGCATAGTTGGTGCCGGCGTAGGACAGGTACTCCACCGCCTTGGCGCAGTTGCGGAATGTGGCGTTGTCGGCGGTAATAATGCCGCCCGTGGTATTCCATCCCGAGCCTGGTGCGCTGGTGCGAATGCCCTTGATGGCGTTCTCGACAACGGCCCCGTTGAGGAGTTGCACGGTGCCTTGGTTGGCGGCGGTCTGCGGCTGGTTGCGGTGGCCCTCCACATAGATGCCCTGCCACATCTCGCCCTGACAGGCGCTGGTGAGCGTGCCGCCGTCCACGACGAGCTTGCCGCCAGGACGGACGATGATGCGGGAGGAGGAAGTGCAGAACACGGTATCTGTTATGGTTAATGTCCTTAAAGAGTCAATCACAAGGTTCTGATGGATGAGTCTGTTCGTATCCCATACCGTGTCTGTTGAAATCAAAGTGTCATTGACATAAATATAGCCACTCATTTGTTGAACTAGATCTATGGCAGCACCTGCATTGACCAAACCATGACCAACTTCAACATTCCATGTTCCATTGGGATGATCTGGATTTGAGTCATACTCATATAAGTCGGAACGGATTTTCGTACATGTTGACTCTATAACATATTTGACTTCTTCTCTGGTTAAACAAGGGTTTACTGACAGAATTAGTGCTGCTACGCCAGCCACATGGGGAGCTGCCGAGGATGTACCAGCAAATGCAGAGGTGTAATCGGCCCCTATTAATGTCGTAGGTATATGTATTCCAGGCGCTACGACATCCAAACTATCGCCATAACAACTATTAAATGTCGGTAAAATATTGCAAGAACTATCAATTCTCACTCTTTCCCCGCATGGATTAATAGCTCCAACAGAAATCACATTTGAATGTCTGGAAATATAACCTAATGTATCACCATTATTAAAAAGACTGTTTTGATAAGTATTTCCTGAACTAACGACCAAAACACAACCTCTACCATTTCGACCATTTTTTGAGATTTCTATGATTTTGTTGTCCAAAGCATCTGACGGTAAAGTTGTGGCAAATGAGCAACTCAGAATATCCGCACTGTCTACATAACAGGCATGATTAAAGGCATCCAAAATCCAACTTGTACTCATTCTCAGCTCTAAATATGAAATATTTGGTTCATGAGGGGGTAAATCTTTTTTATCTACAACAATCCAATGCCCAATCCTAATAGGAATGATTTTGGAAGTGTGAGAAACGCCAACAACACCAATATTGTTGTTTGATGCAGCAATAATGCCTGCACAGCATGTGCCATGATAATCATGATTAGATTCATACCATCCACAACAGACTGCCGAAGGGAAATCATCGTCATCTACTGCATCATAACCTTCTAATAAATTATCTACAAGGTCAGGGTGTTCTAAATCAACTCCTACATCTGGAACTGCAATTTTAACTTTTTGTTCACCAGTTGTTATATCCCATGCTTGCAATAGATTCATATTGATACTAGAATCTAAAACCGACCATTGATCATGAAAATATGTGTTGTCTTCGTATCCATTCAAATAATAAGAACCGAAAAAATTTGGTTCAGCGTATTCAAAGTATTCGCTTTCAAATAACCGTGCTGCTTGCTCCAAAGTATTATCAGAAGTAAGAACGATTCGATAATTTTGTTTATTGTATTGATCTTGAATATAATGAGAAACAGGAACACTCATTTCTGTAAGAATTGTTGAAAGGGAAAATCCAGATTTGATTTTAACAAGAATTTCCCTTGTAGGATAAAACATTGTTGTGTCATTTAAAGTATAATTACTCGAATTTAACGCAATTAATGTGTCATACTGGTCAAGGATTTGCAGAAAAGCATCTAATGCCTGCTCCTTAACATAGTATTTTTTTAATGAAAAGGAATACGTGTCTATTCTGTCGCTACATTTCCGAAGAAGGCTATCTATCAGCATAATTTGATGTTCAGAAGCATCCTTTCTGAAAGCCACTTGTCTAATTAGTGAATGTTTGTTGAGATATGATCTTTTCCCCTGGTAATAATAATAATCACATTGTGCTATAGAAGCACTCAATGAAAACAGAGCACATGTTATTAAAACAATTTTTCTATACATAATACTTGATTTTTTTTGTTCTTTAATACACCACAACCTTTGCGGATCTGTCTCCTAGGCGGACAATGTATGCGCCAGCGCGCATGGGAATGAATGTCCTATCCGCTTGTAAAATGTCACTGGCGACATGTTGCCCCAGCGTGTTCAGCACTTCCACCCGCTGACTCGTTCCCGATTCATTTTTCACATATAATCCACCCAAAACTCCCCATGCAAAACGCCCCTTGGCAGAATGTTCTTCTACACCTACCGTCCCCGGGCGAATCTCCATATGATTTTTTACAACACCGGATTCTGTAACCAATGTCAAGCTGTCATGATCATAATATGCACCTTCGGGTGAACTCACACAGCACCCGCGCAACTGAAACCCTTCAATGGTTTTGAAACACTTTGCAGCGTTGATGGTCAGACTGCTCGAATCCATCTCAAAAATTGTGTGGGCATATTCGCCCGTTGAGCCTGCAAATCCAGAATGAGGAGAATTTGAAGGAACATTAATATTCACATGTGCGCCGCCGGTTATAGTGAAAGATGGCACATCGATATCACAGTTGATCCCCTCGAAATAGGTGGAATTCAATGTCAGTGTTCCTGTACCAATAATGTTATAACTTCCCTCATAGATAACCAAGGGATATAATCCGGATATCTCATTATCCCCGATCAATTCAATGTTTACAACAGTACTGTGTCCGCCTATTGAAACCACCCAGGAGCCGCTATAATCCATGGGATCACCACTTGTCCAGGGTAAGACCGTGGCATTCTGGAAGGTGAGGGTGTGAGAATCCGAATTATAGCGAATTGTCCCCGATATGTATGAACTTGTGATGTCGTCTTGGTTGTTAGGGGTGACCTGAACATCCGCAATACGAATATATGGATATTGTGATTGACCGTTCAAAACAAAAAACAGTATAAGAAGAATCAAGAAAAACGATTGAACAATGTTTTTTTTCATAATGTTATTATTTTAAGGGTTAATATTTTCGTTTGCAGACAAGCCAAGAAGTATTATTTCAAACAAACAATTTTTTTTATACAATCAAGTATTTGTTTACTGTACAATTGTTTTGACAGTTTCTTTTCCCACACGCACTATATATATGCCTGATTTCAATGAGATAAAAGTGCCTGACATTTGGGGTTTTCCAACATAAACACATTGACCCGCAATATTTAACACTTCTACTGTCTGGTTTTGGGTTAATCCGTCTATGCGAATTCCGCCGTCCATACCAATTGCCTGCCATTTCGGTTTCACCTCCTCGGAAATATTCACCATTCCCTGTCGAATCTCCATGTAATCATGCATTGACATGACCATATTCCCGTCTTGTGTCAGCCAATGATGATAGGAATCATAAACCACACCTGTAGGAGACACAATGTGACAATTGTTCAACGACCAGTATGGTATTAAAAAGAAACATGTAGGGGCTGTAATTGTCAGCGTGCTATTGTCAATGGCAAACAACGGGTATATCGGATTGTCGTCACCAATATAGTCGTATAAAGTGTTTATTCCTTTATTCATAGCCGTTATGCTTAGCGTCGCACCTCCCATAAGTCCAAGAAAAGATGTTCGCGCGGCATCTATTGCCGTACCTTCTGTCGCGGTCCCAACTTGCAAATGACCAGGACCGATAATAGTGCAGGAATCGGGACCAATGAATAGATTCTGGATGAAATTGTTTCCTAACAGTTTGATTTTGATGTGACTGTTTCTCCAAAATGATACATTTTCTGATATGGTGGCATTGTCCAAAGTCATAATCTTTGTTAACGCATCATAGGATACATGTCCGGATATACAATCCCCAACAATGCTGTCATTGGATTCCGTGATGGCTATGCCTCCTATCATGATGTCAGGAAGGGTGTCGTTCTGACCCTTTGCCACCCCGCCGCACATCAGCAGCAGGGCAAAAAGTGCTGTGGTTAATAATGCCCGTTTCATAATGCGTGTGTTTTATTGGTTAATATTTTCGTTGGGGCAAAGATAAGGGAAAAAAGGTTAAGGTGGTGAAAGTGGTGCTTGAGGTACATGGGGTAAAAGGGGTAAAGTTAGCGCATGGGGAAAAATTAAAGTCTGGAGACTGTACCCCATTCACCTCCTGCACCACTTGTACCTCGTGTGCCCCATTTTTCCTAAAAGTTGTTGTATGCAGGTTTGTCCGTATAGAACAGCCCGGTGAAGGTGAATTGGAGGGTGGCGGTGTCGCGCTCCACCAACTGTGCTGGGATGTTGAGATAGGCTGTGCTGCCGCCCTCACCCGTGCTCAGCGAACGGGGCGGCATGTTGAAGAAGTCCATACTCGTCAGACCAAAAGTGTCTGTGGTGACGGCGCGGATGACCCCGGCCACCGTGTCAATGTGCGCACTGAAGAGACTGCCGCATTCTGACCCGTGGCCTTGGCAGGGAATATGCACCCATTTGCCGTCCCTTACGACACATCCTGGGCAGTCCGCCCCGTTATGACCCGCACGAACAAGCAGGGTGTAATTGCTTGACGACTTCGCCCCATCTGTTTGGGACTCTATTCTGTTGTCCTTTCCTGTTCCTGTGACCGCATCCCTTTGGCAGCAGGTGACCGTGACTGAAAGCATGCCAAGAAGCATGATGATGATTTTTGAATGGTGTCTCATAAGTTTAAAATTTTTGATACAAAATTAGCGGATAATTTACGGAAAATATCCTGTCACCCTCCCGTTACCCTGCCATTTATGACGAACTCCGATCTGTAAACAAATAAAACTCCAGAAAATGGTTCCTTCCGAAAGGTTCAACGCCTTTGTCCTTAATGTTTTGCACGCATCTTGTCGGTCGTTGCGTTTTATCCTACCATCCCCGCCATTATCCTGTCATTATGACGAACTTGGTTGCCTGATAGGATAAATGTGCTATTTTTGCAGAAAAAATCAGTCCTATGAAAGTCCGTTTTCTAACTCTTTTGGGAATAATCTCGCAACTGGTCTTCTGCATCCTGTTCCTCTTCCTGTTCGTGAACAACTCCATGATACGCCCCACCGCCCACGGCATATTGTACAAGGAATACTTCATCGGGAGTCTCCTGCTGCTCCTGGTTTACATCAATGCGCTGCTCCTCTATCCAACTTTCTACCGGCACAACCGTATCGCCCGGTATGTCCTGCTGTCCCTTTTAAGCATTGCCGTTGCTCTCGTTGTTGAATTCGGGTGGATATACAAGGATGTTGTCGGGGAACTGAGACAAGTCATGCCGGAGCGGGACGCATTGTCCTATTTCTGGAGTTGCCTGTTCTTCGTATTCCTTCGCGATGCAGGGCTCATCGCTGTCACATTTCTCCTGTGCGACATCATATGGCTCCGCCACAGGGAGAACAGGTTGGACAAGATACTGGCCGAAAAAACAGGGAGCATCACAGTTGAGGATGCCGGAGGAAACACCGTACTGCTGAGAACCAACTCCATCCTATACTGCGAGCAGGAGGAAAATTACACCAAGATATACTGTAAGGACAATCAAGCATTTACCAGATACGGGTCGTTGACAAAGACCCTCTCCCTGCTCGGGACGGAATTGTTCGTGCAAATCAACAGGAAAACCATTGTCCTGAAAAAATCGATAACCTCATACGAGAACGGGATATTGTGGGTTTCCGGGGATGGAAATCCTTTCGAGGTTTCAACTGCATATCAGCATTTGTTTTCTGATTCTGCGACAGCGAAGAAAAACGATGAGAAAACGGACGGTAATCCACAGCAGAAAGAAAACCAGAAGGAGACAGTGATATACCGGCTTGTCGCCGAAAACCCAGGCATATCCGCTGTGCAACTCGCATTCAAATCCAAGTTCTCCCAAAGTTCAACCAACCGCCACATCGCCCGCCTCAAGCAACAGGGACTCATCCGGCATGTTGGTTCCAACAAGACCGGCGGCTACGAGGCGGTGGAAGGGGGATTATAGACGTGAGATGTGAGATGTGAAACCAAGGACCAATCGCCAAGGCCCTATCGCCAAAGGCCAACATTATGTTGTTTTTTTCCGTACCTTTGCCGTGCAAATATCACTGAAATGAAAAAACTTTTTTGGATTCCCGCTGCGCTGCTTTTGTTGTGCATCTCCTGCAAACAGGATGTCTTAACAAACCTGTCGCTCCGCGAGAAAATGAACGCCAAAATCAGCGAACTGACCGAAATGAACGAGCTGGGGACCGTGGAATACAAGGTCACCAAGGTAATCAAGGCCTCCGATGACGCCAAGTGGTACCAGTTTGGCGACCGCAAAATCCTGTTCCAGTGCACCGCCATCCTGAAAGCGGGCGTTGACCTCAACAAGTTCGACCCCTCGAAAATTAAAGTCAACGAGGAGGAGAAATCCATCATGCTCACGCTTCCCAAAGCCGAGTTGCTTTCGTTCAACTTGCCGCCCGAGTCGGCCAAGATGGTCTATGAGAAAGTGGCCATCACCCGCTTCGACTTCTCCGCCCGCGAGCGGAACCTGCTGTTACAACAGGGCGAGAAGGAGATTCTGGACAATGTGCCCACCCTGGGTATCTTGCAGGACGCCGAAAAGAATGCGG
>Ga0310697_10007043_pt1 | contig 10631 bp, 24 predicted proteins | sample 172DNAGHGlowgp2_FD_203883 | JGI IMG/M metagenome (GOLD analysis project Ga0310697, IMG submission 203883) | Sheep rumen microbial communities from Palmerston North, Manawatu-Wanganui, New Zealand - 1728 DNA GHGlow gp2 (v2) (version 2) | ecosystem: Host-associated > Mammals > Digestive system >...
CGTGAATTGCCAGGATGATATTTATCTGTATTCATACCCAAACAGGATGGTAGAAGTTCACCATAGCAACGACTACAATTCCGCCAATATAATTTTTACCGTTCAATATACAAAAGACACGGACTAAAGGAGAAACGAAAAAATGAATCCCGATCTTATTATCGCCCTTGTTATCGCCGTTATAGGTTCAAACGGCCTGTGGTCTTTTTTTCAGTTTTTAGCTGGAAGAAAAAAAGGGAAGATCACGCCCGAAGAAATTGAAGAATTTAAAAGCGGGCTGTGTGCTTTATTGCGAAACGAAATCGTGGTCGCCCATCGCAATTATACATCCGCGGGGTTTTGCACAATCGAGGACAAAACAAACATCTCGGAGATGTACAAGGCCTACCACAATTTAGGCGGAAACGATATCGCGACCGCGTTGAAAAATCAAATCATGGATCTACCAAACAGCAAAACCGAGAAGGAGGAAGAAAAATGAGAATTTCAAACAAGGCCTACGACGTGCTTTCATTCCTTGCGAAGATCATCGCACCCATCGCGACTTTTATAGCCGCTCTTTTGACCATCTGGAATATTCCATACGCCCCCCAGATAACCGCAAGCCTGGCGGCCCTGGATACTTGCCTGGGAACTATCGTCACCATACTTAAAAAGAGCTACGATAAGGAGAACAAATGCAATTAACAGGCATCGACGTTTCTATATACCAACCGAATATCGACTGGGCGAAAGTCGCCCAAAGCGGATGCCGTTTTGCCATAATCAAAGCAGGCGGAAGCGAATGCGGCAGATTCGAAGACCGTACTTTTCGGTATAATTACGAAAAGGCCAGGGAAAACGGAATAAAGCTCGGAACATATTTCATGGGCGGCAAAGGATTCGCATCCGCGGCCGCAGGAATAGCCGATGCGAATTATTTTTTGCAAATCATATCGGGCAAGGTTTTCGAGTTCCCTTGCTATATCGACCTGGAGCTTCCGACACCCGTCACACGTGACGGAAATACAGATGCCTGCATCGCGTTTTGCGAAACAGTAAAAGCCGCAGGATATAAAACGGGAATCTACGCTTCCGATATTTCGGGCTTTAAAGATCGCCTGGATGTTTCCAGACTGGAAGCATACGACAAATGGGTCGCCCGTTACGGTTCAGAGCCGCAGTACGTCAAAAACTACCAGGTGTGGCAATATACCTCATCGGGCGCGGTTTTAGGTGTAAACGGCCGCGTCGACATGAATTATTCAAACACCGATTACGAAGGCGGAGATGTCGAGGCGTACTTTTTCATGGGCGTTGACTTTTCGCCCGTATTTGATCCCGATTATTATGCGAACCGCTACCCAGATCTGGAAGGCGCGTTCGGTTATGATCATTCCGCATTATGGACGCACTTTACAACGTACGGGATGTGGGAGTTGCGGCAGGCTTCCCAGGAATTCAATCCGCAAGTTTACATCGACAGATACCCCGACCTCCGCGCCGCGTACGGCCAGAACTACCCGCTTTACTTTTGGCACTATTGTTATTTCGGAAAGAATGAAGGCCGTACCGCTTAATCATCAAGACCAAACGATTATATGGACGGCCAAACAGTTTTGAAAGCTTCTGGGGGCAAATAATCCCAGATCATCACCCCAACAAATTAGATGGGCGCGTCACATTCCTTAAAAGAGGAAAAAGGGCGCAAGGGGTGAAACTTTCCAGATCATCACGGCCAACAGGTTATATGGACGGCCAAACAGTTTTGAAAGCTTCTGGGGGCAAATAATCCCAGATCATCACCCCAACAAATCGGAAAAGCGGAATGAAAAACGGCTACCTAACCCCATGCGGGTTTTGTAGATATACCCACCCTATCCCCGCCCCCTTGCTTCCATGCAGGGGGGCTTTTTTTAGTTGAGCAAAAAGTCGAGCAACCCACGCCCAGGGAAGAAGCGGGAGAAATTGCAAACCGCCGAAAAATCGGGCATAATGAACGCGCGTGAATTTCTATGAATTAAGGAAAAAAGAACTTCACGGTCTTTTGAAACCCGCGTAAATACTGAAAGAAAAGCCGTCACTCGTGCAAAAAGTCGAGCGGCGGCTTTTTTTATTGCAAAAAAATAAAAAAAATTTCAAAAAAGGCTTTACAATACTACGGAAACGTAGTAATATAATCACAGAACAACAAACAAGCACCAAGGCGGAAGGCCTGGAAGGGAGCACAACATGACAAAGCACACCGAGATCATTTACGTTATCACCGACAAGCAGGGAAACCCCCAGGACGAAAAAGGAAACCCCTACGGATGGTTTTTACCTGGAGAAGAAGAAATGGCCAAGGCATACGCCGAAAAGAACGGCCTCGCATACCAGCCCAAGGAAGAAGTTTTTATCAAGTATTGAAAACAGCAACGGGGCGGGGCAACACCCGCCCAGGAAGGAGGCACAATATGAAGATGACCATTTATTATAAGCGAACCGCGCAGGAATCCTGGAGATCCGAAACGTTCGACAGCGAAGCGAAGATGCCACACGAGCGAATGGTTGACGAAATCGCCGAAGCATTCCGCAAAGCATACAAAGAGAACCGCCTGGCGGCATTGAGAATTGAAACCAACGAATAAAGGCAAGGGGGCGCAAGCCCCCAGGAAGGGGAAAACATGAAGCAGGTAACACAGAAGGACATCACCAGAGTTGAGGAAGCATTGAAGGAAGCAAGAGCCCAGGGCGACGCGAAGCGCGTTTCATTCCTGGAAGCCACCCGCGATCTTTACAAAAGGCGCGCACCGCTTCCGAAGGCCCAGGCCGTCAAGATGATTTTTAACAGGATGGATGGCGGGCTTCCCGAAGCCGTTGCGGTTTATAACTACCTCGAATGTTTCGGAGAAATCGGCGTAACGTCGGACATGATCGAGGATTATTTCAGATAATAGGGCGGAAGGCCCAGGAAGGAGCGTTTTATGGTATACTTTTTCAAGTTGACGGATTCAGCAAACAGGGTCGACGGATATATCGAAGGAAGGCCCATCGAGCCCATCACCCTTTTTGAAGAATCCGCGGAGATCTGGAAGGACTACGAAGAAAACGAACAAAGCGACTGGTGGCCAGTAACCCGTTACGGACACCCCGATGAGATTCCCGAATTTTCCACCAGGGAAGAAGCCCTGCAGGAATATACAGCGGAGGAGGGGTTCACAATTTACAGCAGGATGCACGGATGTTAAAGGGGACAAAAATGAACGAAATAATAACACTGAAGGAATGGGCGGAGCGACACGGAATCGACCCCGCCACGGCCAGGCAAAGAGCCCTGCGCGGGGCATTTAAGACGGCAAGGAAACTGGGTAGCCAGTGGGTTATAGACAAGGATGAACCATTGATAGACCACAGAAGGAAGGCGGAGCACTAAAGCCCCGCCTTTTTTATTGCAATAATCGGAAGTGGTCGAGCTGGATGTTTTCGCGCTCTTTTAGTTCTTTCATTTTATGGAAATAAATTTCTTTTGTAATCCTGGAATCCCCATGGCCCAAACGTGCGGCGATCGAATCCAGGGGGAAGCCCGCCAGGGCCAGCAAACTGCAATGAGAATGGCGGAGGGCGTGCGGCGTGATGCGCCTATGAAGAACCGCCTCCGAAGTTTCCGCCAGGTATTTTTCGTACGTTTGATAAGACAACCGCCCGCCGTGGAGATCTGGGAAAAAGACGGCGGATTCATACCCGCAAACTTCGGCCTGCCATCTTGTGTATTCCTGGATGTCTTTTATAGTTTCCAGAAGTTCGGCCTGGATATAAACATCCCGCCTCGAATCGTATGTTTTCGCGGCGGTTATTATTTTATGCGCGGAATCGTATGTTTTCGTGACGTGGATATATCCATCGGAGATGTCGGAAGAATCCATCGCGATCAGTTCACCGATTCGAAGGCCCGAAAGCAGGAGAAAACGGGTCAAAAGAAAAAAGCGGCGTTCCTTCATGGAATCCAGGAGAACGGCCAGCTCATCCGTTTCCAGGTATTTATCCTGGATGCGTTCGCGTTTCGGAGTGTCAACAAACCCCTGGAGTTTATCGGAAACTTGACGGGAAGAAACCAGGTCGTTCCGATAAGCCCACATCCAGAAGGTTTTAAACCGCTTGACGTAATCGTTCAAAGTTCGGTTCGGCTTTTCGGAGCTTAAGAGCTTTTGGCGTATGAATCCCGCCGTTATTGCTTCCAGATCTGCATCGCCCGTGATCCTTATTAAAGCATGGAGCGACCCGCGTACTTTTTTCACGGATGACGGTTTAAGGTTCTTTTCTATATCCGCAAGATAAAGGTCGATAGCCTGGGAGAACAAAAGCCGCCGATGGGAAAGCCCGTCAATTTTAGCCTGGAGGCGGCGGAAGGCGTCGAGTTCGGCCTTTTTACCGCTTCCCGTGCATTTTACCGATATTATTTTTACAAGGCCCGTGTCGGGCATTTTAACGCGTTCCTGGGCGTATCCCTTATATATCCACATCGGTATTTTCCTTCTGGATAAGTTCGGCATATTTCAACAAACGGGAAACCTGGGGCGAAACGATCAGATCATAGGGCTCGACACCCAGGGCGGCGGCAATTTCGGCGGTTTTTGTTTGGGTAATATCCATCTGGCCGAGTTCTATTTTCGAGATCGACCCCGAAGGATTCGTGCCGTTGACGTAACCAGCGCGAACGCCCAGCTCTTTTTGTGTCATCCCTAACTTTTCGCGATAAAAGCGGACACGCCGCCCAAAGTCGCGTAAATATTGCTTTTTTTCGTTTTCATTCATAAGCCCACCTCCCTTCTTTTACTTAAATATTAGCGTCATAAAATTTTTTTGTCAAAAATATTTGACTTTTGTTATCGCCTTGAGTTAATATTGCGTTAGCGGTTCACGAGAACCGCAATATATAGAAGAAGGGAGAAAAAAGATGACAGACAGCACCAAGTTTCGAGCGGTTACAAAGCGAAACGGGAAGAAGTTCTGGGAAGTCGCCGCAGGCCTGGAAATGACCCCGCAGAGCTTATACAACAAGCTCGGAAACGCCTGCGAGTTCACCCAGACGGAGATGCGAAAGTTTCGCGAGATCTTCCCAGACGTGGATGACCAGGAGTTCAAAGAGATTTTTTTTGCCGAAGAATTATCGGCAGGCGTGAATGCGTGAGTTTTTGAGCCCGTCGGACATCCAGGAAGTTTATCGCGTAAAGAGAACCACCGCCTTCAATCTTTTGAAGGAATACGAGGAAAACGGCGGCGAGGTAATCCGAATCGGGAAACTACGCAGAGTACCAGGAAACAGATTCACCGAATTTTTGAAAGCGAGAAACCATGAAAAAACCCCTTAATCTTGCAATTTCTTTTCTAATCACCGCGGCAACCATCGCCGCATCTTATGGAAGTTATACCCACCAGTTCAATAACCCAGAGCCCGAAAAGGATACCCCAATGATTCTTGAAGAAGTCATCGAGCTTCCCGAACCCACGCTCGTTGTCGTTTCGGAAGTTCCACTAATTAGAACGACCGAGTTCGTGAACCTAACTTTTGAAGAACAAGACCTGCTGGAGCAAATCGCGTACGCGGAAGCCAGTGGCGAGGATTCAAAAGGGATGGCACTTGTTATGCGCGTTGTTTTGAATCGTTCATTAAGGGACGGCCAGAGCATCCGCGAGGTTATTTTCGCGCCCAATCAGTTTTACACCGCAGGAATGACCACGAACGTTTCAGACGAATGCCACGAAGCCCTGGGAATGATTATGGACGGATGGGATGAGAGCGACGGGGCGTGTTATTTTGCCGCGGGAGGTTACAGCAGGTACGGCGAGCCGCTTTTTCAATACGGGAATCACTATTTCAGTAAATAGGAGGAAACATGGAATACCAGAGAATCGAAGAAATCAACAAGCGACTGAACCCCATGGAGCTAACCAGGGAAAACAAAAAAACGGGAGAAATCACAAAAAGCAATTATAACACGGTCAACCAGCGCGTCCTTGCTTTCCGCGAGCTTTACCCGAACGGAAGGATAGAAACCGAGATCCTGGAGATCGACGCGACGGCGGTTTTATTCAAAGCGACGGCTTACGACGACGACGGCAAGGTTATAGCCACGGGCCACGCCAGGGAAGAAAAGGATGCCTCGTTCATAAACAAGACTTCATACGTTGAGAATTGCGAAACGTCGGCGGTCGGGCGTTGCCTGGGAATAATAGGAATCGGAATCGTGGATGCCATTGCAAGCTATGAAGAAGTTGCGAACGCGATAAGCCAGCAGAACGCAACAAAAGAGCGCAAAGCAACCGCAGACGAAAAAACCATGCTCGAAGAACTGCAGGAGCTTTACGCCGAAGCAGGCGGCGCAGATTTTAACAAATGGATAAAGGACTGCGGCGGATTCAAACCCGACGACTTCAAAAAATTTAAGACCAAGCTTTTAAAGCAGATCAACGACAACGAAGAAGCAAAATACCAGGCTGAAAAGCAGAAGGGAGAAAAAGCATGAACAAGATAATCCTCATGGGCAGATTGACAAAAGCCCCCGACGTTTCCACCAGCGCAAGCGGCACGGTTTTCGGCCGTTTCGATATAGCGGTCGACCGCAGGTTTAAGAAGGACGGAGAACCCGATGCCGATTTTTTCAGTTGCGTAACGTTCGGCAAGCAGGCGGAGTTCGTCGAAAAGTACCTGGGCAAGGGAACGAAGGTTGTAATTTCTGGAAGGTTACAAAACAACAATTACACCAACAAGGAAGGCCAGAAAGTTTACGGCGTGCAGATCATGGTAGAGGAAATCGAGTTCGCGGAAAGTAAGAACGCCTCCCAGACCACGCAGAACGCCCAGGGCGGCGACTTTTTGAACGTACCCGATAGTTTGGTAGAAGAGCTTCCGTTTTCGTAAATAGGAGGGAAACAGATGGGCAGAATAAGCAAATGGGAAAAGATCGTCAAGCCGATTCTTGAAGAATACCCCGCCGCGAGATCAGATGACCGCGTTCTTTATTACTGGATTCTGAAAAAGATGGGTTTTGATCTTTCCGTTTCCGTCAGCCGTTTTCTTTTGAGCGAAGGATTCCCGAATTATGAAACCGTTACCCGCGTTCGCCGCAAATTGCAGGAGAAGTACCCCGAACTTTCCGAGCCGTCGAACGTTCAGAAGATGAGGGATAACGCCCAGGAGGAATTTTTGGATTATGCCAGATCTTAAAATCGGAAAACCCATCCAGCTTATAGAGTGGCTGACCAAACAACCGCAGGACAAGGAATACAAGATCCTGCCGTATCATCCGAAACGTTCCCTCGCCGCGAACGATTATGCCTGGGTTTTAATAACCCAGATAGCCGAAAGCATGACGCCGCCGCAAAGCAAGGAAGAAGTATACCTGCGGATGCTGAAAGAGTACGGGCAGTCGGAGTTCGTAAGCGTCGTTTCTGGAATTGATATCCGCGGCTATTTTAAATATTTCGAAGAATACGGAAAAGGCCACGTCGAGGGCCGCGAGTTCACCCATTACAAGATATACAAAGGGTCGAGCGAATACGATGCCCGCGAAATGAACATCCTGCTGGAAGGAATAATCCAGGAGGCAAAAGAACTCGGAATCGAAACCATGACACCCGCAGAGAAGGAACGGCTGATAAGCCAGATGGGGGGAAAGTGATGGGATTCGTACAAAGCAAGATATCGACCGAGGCGAATTGTTATTTATGCCGAACCGTTCACCAGATCATCACCACCGCCCCGCTTGAAAAGCACCATTGTTTACACGGAACGGGGATGCGGAAGTTAGCCGACGAAGATGGCCTCTGGGTTTGGCTATGTGCAAAACATCACCGCAGGTTGCACGACTACAACGAGCACGACAGAGAGCTCCAGGTTTTAGCCCAAAAGACATACGAAAAAGAGCACGGAAGGGAGGAATATTTCAAAAGGTATGGCAAGTTTTATGATTGAAATTCCGATCAAATACCCCAGCCTCAACGAATACATAAGGGCCTGCAGGGGCGGCAAAGGATGGTCAAGCGCGATGAAGCGCAACCTTGAAGCTCAAACAGCGGAATACCTTGCCACGCTTCCGACGTTCGAAAAGCCGATAAAAATCCATTTTTTATGGATTGAAGAAAACAGTCGCCGCGACTACGACAACATCGCCTTCGCCAAAAAGTTTATCCTGGACGCCTTGCAGAAGTGCGGCAAGCTTCCGAACGACAACCGCAAATGGGTGAAGGGATTCGCGGACGGATTCACCCAGGGAAAACCCGCGGGCGTGATCATCACTATCACAGAGGAGAAAACATGAAGGGAAGAACGATAATAACCAGCACCGAGAATGACGCGAAGGAAAAGGCAAAAGAGATCCTGCAGGGAATCCCGTTCAATCTTGCAGAAACCCCGCTGATGCTTTCCTGGAATTTCCAGAACGGAGAAACCGCCGCCAGGTTCACCCAGCAGTTCGCCGAGATGTTCGCGTACGTTCGCAGAAAATAAAAGGAAGGAGAAAACACAATGGAAGGAACGGGCGTTTATTACGACGCAGAGATAGAAAAACCCATGATCAACACCCGCGGAGCTTATAAAGGGCAATCCGACCCCGTGGAAGCAATCGACCGCTACGGCTTTTTGCATCATGTTATCTGGGATGGTACGGAGTGGCACGAGTTCTACAACGACGGGAGCGAGGAAACGTTCGGCGGCGGCCTTGTTTTTTGGAGGTACTTGCCGCTTTCCTGGATTTTCGATTCCGACTTTTATTCCATAGGAGAAAACAGATGCCAAAACGAATAACCATCCACGAAGAGGATTATGCGCGCCTTCTGGAAATGGAAAAAGAGGATGCGGGCTTAATACTGCAGAACCTTATCCGAACCCTTGAAGGAATCCCGCCAGAGATCAAAGGCGATGCCTACATCGATTATTTTTCCGAAGTTGCCTGCCAAAAGATGATGCGATTCGCGGAGCTTTCAGAACGCCAGGCCAGGAACGGAAGCAAGGGCGGCGCACCGTTCGGAAATTCAAACCGAAAACAACCCAAAAACAACCCAGATTCAACCCAAAAACAACCCAAAACAACCCCCAATACCAATACCAATACCAATACCAATACCAATATAAAAGAAATGGCCTCCGCTTCCGAAGCTTTAAGAGCTAAAAACGCGGAGCACATGAAGGAGTTTTCCGAAATCCTGGATTATTTGAACGAAAAAGCAGGTACGCACTACCGACATTCCAAGGAATCCGACCGTTTCATAAATGCCAGGATCAACGAAGGATACACCGTGGAAAATTTCAAAACGGTTATCGATAAGAAAACCAGGGAATGGAAGGGAACGGAGATGGCCGCGTATTTAAGGCCGAGCACGCTTTTTTCTGCAGGACATTTTGAAGAATACCTAAACCAGCCAGAGAAAAAAGCAAAGGGGTCAACGTTCACGGAAGGGGCGACAAACAGCGTCTACAATTTCGAAGAACTGGAAGCTCGAATCGTGAAAAACTAAAAGGAGAAAACAAGATGGGATTTTCGCAGGAGATCAAACAAAGCATAGGCGGGGATGAATATTACAGCCCGCAAAACGTCGTCGACATGATCCTGCCGTATGTAATCGACGGAGGTTTTAAAAAAATCTGGTGTCCGTTCGACACCGAGGAATCGAGATTCGTTCAAAGCTTCCAGAAGTTAGGGCTGGATGTTTCGTTCGGACATATAGCCACGGGCCAGGACTTTTTCGACTATACCGAGCCGCAGGGCGAAATCGTAATCAGCAACCCGCCTTTTTCAAAGCGTGATCAGATCTTCCGAAGGCTTTTTGAAATGAAATGCCCGTTCGCCCTTGTTATGAATTTTAACGGGCTTTTTGATTCGAAAGCCAGGGCGCGGATGTTCGCCGAAAACGGGGTCGAACTTTTGATACCGTACGGCCGCATGAAGTTTGAGCACGAAGGGGAAGGGCTTTTGAATAAGCCGAACTTCCAGTCAATTTATGTATGCAATCACTTTTTGACAAGCCCCATCGTTTTTAGCGGGGCGGAGTTTTAAGGAAGGAGAAAACAAATGAGAGAAATCACGCACGAAGAAATCGAAGCCATGCAGAAGGAAACCACCATCGCCCGCCTGGAAGAAATCAAAAACAGATACATCCACGGCGGGGATGATTATTTCGACCTTTTCAGAAGGGAAGCAATCAGCCAGGCCATCGAAGCGGTAAAGAACCAGGGAAAGCCCAGATGGATACCCACCAGCGAAGCGATGCCCAAAAATTCCAGGATTGACAATATCATCGTCCATATAAAGGACGGGGGGTTTTGCGTTACCAATTACTATGACGGATTCAACCGCCTGCCATATTGTACCCAGTACGAGTTCGACAAGGATGAGGTCGATGCCTGGATGTACATTCCAGAGTATGAAGGAAGGGGGGAGGCGTGATGCGCGGAACGTTCGGAACTGGAAAATATAACTTCGGGTACGTTCCCGACCCACCCGAGCCGCCAAGCGACAAATGGTTCGAAGATCATTGCCCCAAGTGCAAGCACAACCGCGAATGGGTTGAAGATGGCCAATTTTTCGCCGAGTGCATGGAAGGCGGATGCACGGGATTCGAAGAACGCGACTGCCCAGGCGAATACGAGGAAGGCTTTTGTGAAAGTTGCGACT
>Ga0310697_10007044_pt1 | contig 10630 bp, 10 predicted proteins | sample 172DNAGHGlowgp2_FD_203883 | JGI IMG/M metagenome (GOLD analysis project Ga0310697, IMG submission 203883) | Sheep rumen microbial communities from Palmerston North, Manawatu-Wanganui, New Zealand - 1728 DNA GHGlow gp2 (v2) (version 2) | ecosystem: Host-associated > Mammals > Digestive system >...
GGAGAAGACGCGGGGCAAGGTGGCCGTCATCGGCGCAGGCCCGTCGGGCATCACCGTGGCGGGCGACCTGTCGCGCATGGGCTTCGCCGTCGAGATATTCGAGATGGAGGCGCAGTGCGGCGGCGTACTGCGCTACGGCATTCCCGAATACCGGCTACCCAAGGAGGTGGTGGCCCGCGAGATACGCTACATCGAGAAAATGGGCGTGGTCATCCACCGCAACACTCACGTCGGCGAGCAGATCACCGTCGACAGCCTGTTCGCCGAGGGATACGACGCCATCTTCATCGGCACGGGGCTGAGCAAGCCCAGGTCGCTCGAGATACCCATCTACCAGAACGGACGTTGCATCTCGGAGGGGGAGGACGCCACCAAATGCCGCGACCTGCGCCACATACGCCTGGCCACACACTTCCTGCGCCGCGTGGAACTGATTTCCGAGGGATTCATGCAGCGCAGCGAACTGCCCGTCGACGAGGGGGCGAGGGTCTTCGTCGTAGGCTGCGGCAACACGGCCATGGACGCCTCCCGAACGGCATTGCGCATCGGAGCGTCGAAGGTGGATGTGGTCTACCACAAAGGCATCGAGAATATGTCGGCCCTGCACTCCGAATACGACGACGCCGTCAAGGAGGGCGTCTCATTCAACTGGTGGAGCGCCATTGTGGAGGTACACGTCGATGAGCAGATGGACATCACGGCCATCATGCTTGAGACCAAGCGGCCTGGCCAGGAGCCTGTGCGCCAACTGCTGCCGGCCAACGTCGTCATCTTTGCCGTCGGCGCCATTCCCGCCACACGCATCGTGCGCTCAACGTCGGGATTGCAGAACGACGACCACAACTTCCTCCTCACCCGAGAGGTTCCCTACGGCATGACCACCCGAAAGGGCGTCTTCGCCGGCGGCGACGTGGTGGGGCGACAGGCCACAGTGGTGCACGCCATGCAGGACGCCAAGCGTGTGGCGCAGGGCATAGCACAGTATGTCGACGCGGTGAAGCTCATCAAGATGATAGGGTGATCAGGATAGGTTGGGGCTTTCCGCGTCACTTGCATATACAGTCTTGCCTCTCCGGCAGTCGGGGAGGAAATTTTTCTGGCGACATTTGATGGACTTTTGAGGGAAATGTCGTACCTTCGCAGCCGTGGAATGGTTGTTTCTGCTCTATCACGTCGTCATCATCCTGGCCATCATCCACGTGATCCTCGACTGTCGGCAGCCCGCCAAGACGGTGGCGTGGACGCTGATGATCTATTTTGTGCCCGTGGCGGGTCTGCTGGCCTACCTCCTCGTCGGCGTGAACATACGGCGCGAGCGATACGTCAGCCGCCGCAGCATGGACCAACTGTCGCGCCGACAGATGGACGCCTTTCTGGAACAACTGGAGCAGAAAGGCCCGGCAGGGACACGGCACGAACCGCCCCTCGACCTGCCCGAGGCGCAGGATACGCTCATCAATTTCTTCGCACGACAAGACGGGGCGCTGCCCTTCAGAAGCCACGACGTGGAGTTCTATCGCGACGGCTATGAGTTCTTCCCGTCGCTGCTGCACTACATCGCACAAGCACGTCACCACATCCACATCGACATGTACATCGTGCAGGACGACGCGTTGGGCCTGCTCCTTGGCGACGCGCTGATCGCCAAGGCGCAAGAAGGGGTGGAGGTGAGGCTCGTCTACGACGACGTGGGGTCATGGAAGACAAGCGAGCGCTACTTCGAGCGTCTGCGCATGGCCGGCATAGAGGTGTCCGCCTTCATGCCCGTGCGTTTCCCCATCTTCGCCCGCAAGGTGAACTACCGCAACCACCGCAAAATCATCGTCATCGACGGACAGACCGCCTTCATCGGAGGCATGAACTTCGCCACGCGCTACGTCAAAGGGCGAACCCAACCCTGGCGCGACACCATGATGCGCGTCAGCGGCCCGGCGGCTTACTCGCTGCAGCGAGCGTTCTTCATCGACTGGTATTTCGTCGACCGAACGCTCATCACGCACAAACGCTACTACCCCAGCTTCCACCTCAAGGGGCCGCAGCCACCCATACTGACGCAAACCGTGATGCACAGCCCCAACGCTCAGCAGCCCATGATACAGATGGGACTGATGCGCATCATCATGTCCGCAAGGACTTACGTCTACATCCAGTCGCCCTACTTCCTGCCCACCGAACCCGTCCTGACGGCACTGAAATATGCGGCGGGGGGAGGGGTGGACGTCAGGCTGATGGTGCCGCTCCACAGCGACGCACCCTTCACCGACTGGTCGTCGCGCGCCTACCTGCGGCAGGCGGCAGAGGCGGGCGTGCAGGTGGAACTCTATCGAAGTGGGTTCCTGCACAGCAAACTGCTGGTGGCAGACGACGAGGTGTGTACCGTGGGCAGCACCAACATGGACTTCCGCTCGCTGGAGAACAACTTCGAGGCGAACACCTTTATATATAATAAGGTGGTGGCCCGACGGCTACGCAACCTGTTCCTCCAGGACGAGCGACACGCCGTGCTGCTGGCACGCATACGCCGACGCATGAAGCCCAGCATATGGGTGAGACTGCTGGAGAGCGTGACACGCATCATCGCACCCCTGCTGTAGCCGAGGCCTTTCCTGACAATCTGAACACAGACCAACACATAGACTTTATGGACGCGAAAGCACTCAAGGAATTCTTCCTGCACGACGAATTTGCCCGACAAAACGGCATCAAACTCGTAGACGTCGGCGAGGGCTACGCACGCACACAGGTACGCATACTGCCCTCCCACCTGAATGCCAGCGGCTACGTACAGGGCGGGGTGATGTTCACCTTGGCCGACCTGGCCTTTGCCGCAGCCACCAACAGCCACGGAGCCCTCACCGTCACGTCCACGGCCAACATCACATTCGTCCACGGTGCAAGGCAGGGCGTCATCCAGGCCGAGGCATGCGAGGTGGTGAACAGCCGCCACCTGCCCTTCTGCGAGGTGCGCGTCACTGACGAGGAGGGCCGCCTGCTGGCCGTCTTCACCGCCAGCGGATACCGCATGCAGGGCGTGGCCGTATGAGGCGCGAGGTGTGGGGGACGCAAGTCATGGACAAACCCTACACCATTCAGGCCAGAGTTCGAGAACTGAAGAGTTTGGGAAGAATTACATTCGCACCGAACGAAAAGTCAAAAGAAAATTTGGCGGTTATGGAGAAATGTAGTAACTTTGCAGCCCAAAAAGCAGCATTATGCCCATCAAAGACCAAATGCAAATCGACTTGAGAGCCCTGCAAGAAGGCGGTGACCAGCGCGAATACCAGCTGGACGACGACTTCTTCCGCACCATGGGCGAGGGAAGCGACGTGCATGGAGGCGAGGCTGCGGCGCGACTGGCCTTCGCCAAGGTGGAGGACAAGGCGTGGCGGCTGGAGATGGACATCGAGGGCGAGGTTGTTGTTCCGTGTGACCGATGCCTGGACGATATGCGACAGCATGTCACGCTGCACGAGAGCCTCACGTTGAGGCTCGGCTCCAACACAACCTCTGAGGCTGACGACGACGGCGACACGCTGTTTGTGGACGAGCGAGACGCGCTCTTCGACGCATCGTGGCCCGTCATGGAAGCCGCACTGTTGGCCATCCCCATACAGCACGTTCACGAGACTGGCCTCTGCAACGATGCGATGGTAAAAGCTCTCAACGAGCACTCGACCGCCCGAAGCGGTGAGGGGGAGGACACGGCTGCCGCTGCCGCTGCCAACGACGGCTGGAAGGAACAACTGAAAAACTTAAAAACCAACTAAACACACATTAATCAATTATGGCACATCCTAAAAGAAGACAATCGAAGACACGCACCGCTAAGCGTCGCACCCACGACAAGGCAGTAGCCCCCACGCTGGCCCTCTGCCCCAACTGCGGTGCCTACTACATCTATCACACCGTGTGCCCCAGCTGCGGATACTACCGTGGCAAGGTGGCCATCAAGATGGAAGACGAAGTAGCCGAGTAAGCCAATGGCAAAAATCAATGCCATCATCACCGGCGTGGCAGGATATGTGCCCGACTACGTCTTGACCAACGACGAGTTGTCAAGACTGGTAGACACCAACGACGAGTGGATCATGACACGAGTCGGCATCAAGGAGCGGCGCATCTTGAACGAAGAGGGCCTCGGCACCAGCTATATGGCGCGAAAGGCCGCAAAACTGCTGCTCAAGAAGACGGGCGTAGACCCCGACACCATCGACGCACTCATCGTCACAACCTCAACCGCCGACTACCAGTTCCCGTCGACCGCCAGCATCGTGCTGGGAAAACTGGGGCTGAAAAACGCTCATGCCTTCGACCTCTGGGCCGCCTGCTGCGGGTTCCTCTACACTCTGGATCAGGCCACTTCCATGATACAGAGTGGCAGGTACAAGAGGATTATCGTCATTGGCGCCGACAAGATGTCGTCCGTGGTCGACTACAAGGACCGCGCCACCTGCCCCCTCTTCGGAGATGGGGCGGGCGCAGTGATGGTAGAAGCAACGGAAGAAGAGGGCCTCGGGCTGCAAGACTCCTACCTGCGCACTGACGGAAAGGGACTGCCCTTCCTCCACCTCAAGGCAGGAGGCAGCGTTTCGCCCGCAAGCCACTTCACAGTGGACCACCGCCTGCACTACCTCTACCAGGAAGGGCGCACTGTGTTCCGCTACGCCGTGACCAACATGAGCGACGACTGCGCACTCATAGCCGAGCGCAACAACCTGACAAAAGACAACATCCAGTGGGTGGTGCCCCATCAGGCGAACATGCGCATCATCGAGGCGGTGGCCAAGCGACTGGAACTCTCCATGGACCAGGTGATGGTCAACATACAGCACTACGGCAACACCAGTGCCGGAACCATACCCTTGGCCCTTTGGGAGTACGAACCGAAGTTGCGCAAAGGCGACAACATCATCATGACGGCCTTCGGAGCCGGCTTCGTACACGGAGCCAACCTCTACCGATGGGCCTACGACCCCAAATAACAACATTGCACGCGAGGCCTGAACGACAGGCATCCGAAAAGGTCGACAGACTGAGATTTTCGTAATTTTCATAATTTTCATTTGCGCAAAGCAGACAATGAAGTTACGAAAATTACGAAAATTTCTGTTTTTCCCCCCTACGCCAGGCCTCGCACACAACACAGCATCTAACCATGAACAACGACTTCAGACACTTTGCCACCAGCCGGCTCAACATGAGCGGACAGACACTGGACGACGTGATGCGCGCCCAAAACCAATACCTCAACCCCTACATTCTGGAAGAGCGCCAACTGAACGTCACGCAGATGGACGTCTTCTCGCGACTGATGATGGACCGCATCATCTTCCTCGGAACGCAAATCGACGACTACACGGCCAACACCCTGCAGGCACAACTGCTCTACCTCGACTCCACCGACCCGGGAAAGGACATCTCCATCTACATCAACTCGCCCGGAGGAAGCGTCTCCGCAGGCATGGGCATCTACGACACCATGCAGTTCATCACCAGTGATGTGGCCACCATCTGCACCGGCATGGCCGCCTCTATGGCCGCCGTGCTGCTCGTCGCAGGCCAAGAAGGCAAGCGATCGGCGCTCCCCCACAGCCGCGTCATGATACACCAGCCGCTCGGCGGCGTGCAGGGGCAGGCCAGCGACATCGAAATCGAAGCGCGGGAGATACTGAAAATCAAGAAGGAACTCTACACCATCATCGCCGAACACTCACACCAGCCCTACGACAAAGTCTATGCCGACAGTGACCGCAACTACTGGATGACTGCCGAGGAGGCCAGGCAGTATGGCATGATAGACCAAGTGCTGGCACGCAAACAGTCATGAAAAAGAAGACATGCAACTTCTGCGGACGCTCTGAGGACGAGGTGAAACTGCTCATCACGGGTCTCAACGGCAACATCTGCAACGACTGCGCACAGCAGGCATACGAGATTCTGCTGGCCAATGGCTTCGGCAATCCGGACGGTATCGGGGAAAACGGCGGCAGCACGTCGCACGGCAAGAAGAAAGTCAAGACCGACGCCGACAGGCTGAAGCGAGTGCCCAAGCCGGTGGACATCAAGAAGTACCTCGACGAGTATGTCATCGGACAAGACGAAGCCAAGCGCTATCTGGCCGTGGCCGTCTACAACCACTACAAAAGGTTGGCGCAACCCTCCGCAGACGAGGACGGGGTGGAGATAGAGAAGAGCAACATCATCATGGTGGGCTCCACGGGCACCGGGAAGACGCTGATGGCACGGACCATCGCCAAATTGCTGGACGTGCCCTTCACCATCGTCGACGCCACCGTCTTCACCGAGGCCGGCTATGTGGGAGAAGACGTGGAGAGCATCCTCACGCGACTGCTGCAGGTGGCCGACTTCAAGGTGGAGGATGCGCAACGGGGCATCGTCTTCATCGACGAGATAGACAAGATAGCACGCAAGCAGGACAACCCCAGCATCACGCGCGACGTCTCGGGCGAAGGAGTGCAGCAGGGCCTGCTGAAACTGCTTGAAGGCACCACCGTCAATGTGCCGCCAAAGGGGGGGAGGAAGCACCCCGACCAAGACTACATCCACGTCGACACGCGCAACATCCTGTTCATCTGCGGCGGAGCCTTCGACGGCATCGAGCAGAAAATAGCGCAGCGGCTGAACACGCACACGGTGGGGTACCAGTCGGTGCAGAACGTGAGGCGCATCGACAAGGGGGACCTGATGAAGTACATCCAGCCCCAAGACCTAAAGTCGTTCGGCCTCATCCCCGAAATCATCGGACGACTGCCCGTGCTGACCTACCTCAACCCACTCGACCGCACGGCGCTGAAGCGCATCCTGACCGAGCCCAAGAACAGCATCGTCAAGCAGTACACCAAACTGTTCCAGATGGACGGCATCGCGCTGCAGTTCCAACCTGACGCGCTCGACTTCATCGTTGACAAGGCCGTGGAGTACAAACTGGGCGCGCGAGGCTTGCGAAGCATCGTCGAGGCCATCATCATGGACGCCATGTTTGAGGCTCCCACCCAAGGGGCAAAGGAGTGTGTCGTCACACGCGAATATGCGAAGAAGCAACTCGACAAGAGCCACCTTGAAGTATAGAACAACAAACACATACTAATACTATGGCAAAGAAAGAAGAACTGGCGGAAGCCCAGCAGGACACCCGCTCGGAGAAACTGAAGGCCCTTCAGGCCGCCATGTCGAAGATTGAGAAGGACTTCGGCAAGGGCTCTATCATGAAGATGGGCGACGAGAATGTGGAGAATGTGGAAGTCATCCCCACCGGCAGCATCGGGCTGAACGCCGCCCTGGGCGTGGGAGGCTACCCCAAAGGGCGCATCATCGAGATATACGGACCGGAAAGCTCGGGCAAGACCACACTCGCCATCCACGCCATCGCCGAGGCGCAAAAGGCCGGAGGCATCGCCGCCTTCATCGACGCTGAACACGCCTTCGACCGATTCTACGCGCAGAAGCTGGGTGTGGACGTGAGCAACCTCTTGATCTCGCAGCCCGACAACGGCGAGCAGGCGCTGGAAATCGCCGACGAGCTGATACGCTCTGCAGCCGTCGACATCATCGTCATCGATTCGGTGGCCGCCCTCACGCCCAAGAAGGAAATCGAAGGCGACATGGGCGACAACGTGGTCGGACTGCAGGCAAGGCTGATGAGCCAAGCGCTCAGAAAACTCACCGGCACCGTAGCCAAGACAAACACCGTCTGCATCTTCATCAACCAGCTGCGCGAGAAGATAGGTGTCATGTTTGGCAACCCTGAGACCACCACAGGCGGCAACGCCCTGAAGTTCTATGCCTCTGTGCGGCTGGACATACGGCGCGTCACCAGCCTCAAGGACGGGGACACCGTCATCGGCAACCAAGTGCGGGTGAAGGTGGTGAAGAACAAGGTGGCGCCCCCATTCAGGAAGACCGAGTTTGAAATCACCTTCGGAGAAGGCATCTCCAAGATAGGCGAGATTGTGGACCTCGGCGTCGAGTACGGCATCATCAAGAAGAGCGGGTCGTGGTTCTCCTACCAAGATTCAAAGTTGGCGCAGGGACGCGACGGCACCAAGCAGCTCTTGAAGGACAACCCCGAACTCTGCGACGAACTGGAGGCGCAGATCATGGAGGCCATCAAGGAAAAGGAAACCCTCTGAGTCTGGCTTTCGGAACAGCACGAAAGAGCAACGCGCAATGGCGGCCTGCACTGCATGAAACGGCAGTGCGGGCCGCCATTGCGCGTATACCCGACCAAGGAAGACGATGGATCCAGATAGACGATGTTGGCGTACTGGGAGATGTCGGTGGGCGTGTCAGTGTCAGGGTTGCGCCCTGCACCGCTTTCCGCAATCTGTACAGGTGTGTGCCTGTCAATTGGTGAAAAAGCATGGGCCTCCACATAGAACTCGCCTGCTTCCCGCAAGGCGGTGTCCTGTGTGGAGGCCCATGCTTTTGTCCATCGGGCGTGGGTTGGGCGTCAGAGCCGTTCGTCGGGATGTGCGCCGTAGTAGACGCGCAGCGGGGTGCTCAACACCTTGATGAATCCCTTGGCCTCGTCGGCGGTCCATCCCGTCTGTGTCTCGCCGTATTCGCCCAGTTTCGACTTCGTCAGGTCGTTGTCAGAGTCGACGCCCACGGTCTGGAAGCCGTAGGGGCGCAGTTCCAGGATGGCCGTGCCGGTGACGTTGCGCTGGCTGCTGGTGAGCATGGCCTCGATGTCGGGCATGACGGGCTCCAGATACTGGCTCTCGTGTAGGAACATGCCATACCAGTTGGCCACCTGGTCTTTCCAGTACTGCTGCCACTTGCTCAGTGTCGACTTCTCCAGCAGGCGGTGGGCCTCGATGATGAGTTTGGGGGCTGCGGCCTCGAAGCCCACGCGGCCCTTGATGCCTATGATGGTGTCGCCCACGTTGCAGTCGCGCCCGATGGCGTAGGATGCTCCGATCTCCTCGATGCGCTGGATGGCTTTCACGCGGTCGTCGAAGCGTTCGCCATTGACGGCCACGACCTCTCCCTTGCAGAACTCTATCCTCAGTTGCGAGGCGTCCTGGCGTGTGCAGTGCTTGAGGTAGGCGGCCTCGGGCAGGCCTTGCGTCGGGTCGAGCAGTTCGCCGCCGCAGATGCTGGTGCCCCAGATGCCCACGTTGTAGCTGTATTTCAGTTTGGTGAAGTCGGCCTCAAATCCGTGCTGGTTCAGGTAGTCGACCTCTTCCTGCCGCGTCAGTTTCTTGTCGCGTGTGAGGGTGATGATTTCGACGCCCGGTGCCATGACGAGGAAGGTCATGTCGAAGCGTATCTGGTCGTTGCCGGCCCCCGTGGACCCGTGCGCGATGGCGTCTGCGCCTATCTGGCGGGCATAGCGGGCGATGGCGATGGCCTGGAAGATGCGTTCTGAGGACACCGAGATGGGGTAGCAGTTGTTGCGTAGCACGTTGCCGAATATCATGTATTTGAGCGACTTCTCGTAGTACTCTTGCGTCACGTCGAGTGTGACATACTGCTTGGCACCCAGTCGGTAGGCGTTCTCCTCGTTCTTCTCCAGCTGTTCTGGGCTGAAGCCTCCCGTGTTGGCGCAGGCGGCATGCACCTCATAGCCGTCCTGGGCAAGTTTCATCACGGTGTAACTGGTGTCCAGGCCGCCGCTGAAGGCGACGACCACTTTCTTTTTATCCATTGCTGATAGGGTATGTGTGGTTTGTATGTGTGTTCATTCTCAGGCTGTCTCCTCTCCCCGCTCAAGTCGCTGTATGCGTTGTATCACCTCCTCGGGCAGTTTGGCGGGCAGGTGTTCCTCGGGGTCGAAGAGCATCCCCGTGCAGATGCAGTACTTGCGGCCCGTGCGGTGCAGCACGTCCACGTTGACGCAGCCCTCGCATCCCCGCCAGAACGCCTCGTCGTCGGTCAGTTCGGCGAAGGTGACGGGCTTGTATCCCAACTGGGTGTTCATCTGCATCACGGCGGCTCCGCTGGTCAGCGAGAAAATCTTGGCGTGAGGCCAGCGTGTGCGTGCCAGCGTGAAGGTCATGTCCTTGATGCGTTTTGCCAGGTGTAGCCCCCTGTAGTCGGGGTGCACGATGAGTCCGCTGGTGGTGACATACTGCTTGTTGCCCCAGGTCTCGATGTAGCTGAAGCCCGCAAAGCGGTCTCCGTCGAGGGCGATGACGGCCTTGGCCTCGCGCATCTTGGTGGCCAGGTAGTCGTGGGTTCGCCTTGCGATGCCGGTTCCCCTGACCTTTGCGGCCTCGGCGATGGTGTCTAAAATGGTGTCAACATACCGCTCGTGTTCGGCAGCCGCCACGAGCACTTGAATGTCAGTATGGTTCATTCTAACGGTTAAAAACTATGGTCGGTCGAGGGCAAGTTGTAGTTGAGTTCGTCGATGATGACGTCGCGCGTGACCCCCTCTCGCATGACGATGAAGATGGTGTCGTCGCCCGCTATGGTGCCCAGTATGCTCTCCATGCCGCTGTTGTCGATGTGCCAGGCCAGCGAACTGGCATAGCCCGGACGTGTGCGTATGACAGCCATGTTGCCCGACACGGACAGGCTGACATATCCCGTGGTGGACATCATCTCGCGGATGGTCTCCTTCGACGTGACGCGCTTGTACATCGGCTCGTTGGGCAGCACATAG
>Ga0310697_10007045_pt1 | contig 10629 bp, 19 predicted proteins | sample 172DNAGHGlowgp2_FD_203883 | JGI IMG/M metagenome (GOLD analysis project Ga0310697, IMG submission 203883) | Sheep rumen microbial communities from Palmerston North, Manawatu-Wanganui, New Zealand - 1728 DNA GHGlow gp2 (v2) (version 2) | ecosystem: Host-associated > Mammals > Digestive system >...
CTGTGACCATCAAGTGGAAGGAGAAACACCCAATCTATGGCAAGTTTGTCAACAAGACAAAGAAGTACCACGCTCACGACGAGAACAACGAGTGCAACGTAGGCGACACCGTGCGCCTGATGGAGACCCGCCCGTTGAGCAAGACCAAGAGGTGGAGATTAGTTGAAATCATCGAAAAAGCCAAGTAAGTTAACAGATTATGATACAGACTGAAAGTAGATTGACAGTTGCCGACAACAGCGGCGCCAAGGAAGTCCTCTGCATCAAGGTGCTGGGTGGTTCAGGCCGTCGTTACGCTTCGGTAGGTGACATCATCGTGGTCACCGTCAAGAAGGCGATCCCCGCTTCAGAGGTGAAGAAGGGTACCGTCTCCAAGGCAGTCGTTGTGCGCACCAGCAAGGAAATCCGCCGTCAGGACGGTTCCTACATCCGCTTTGACGACAACGCCTGTGTTTTGCTCACCAATACCGGCGAGCTGCGCGGAACGCGCATCTTCGGCCCCGTAGCCCGCGAGCTGCGCGCCACCAACATGAAGATCGTTTCCCTCGCTCCCGAGGTTCTTTAATCACTACACATTAAAATAGCAATAAACATTATATGGCTACGTTAAAAATCAAGAAGGGTGACACCGTCTATGTGCTCGCTGGCGACGACAAGGGTAAGACCGGCCGCGTGCTCAATGTCCTGCCCGAGAAGGGTAAGGCCATCGTCGAGGGTGTGAATCTCGTGTCCAAGAGCACGAGGCCCAATGCCAAGGCCCCCCAGGGCGGCATCATCAAGATGGAAGCCCCCATCCACCTGAGCAACCTGGCTGTCGTTGACCCCAAGAGCGGCCGCGACCCCAAGCCTGCACGCGTGGGCTTCAAGGTGAATGAGGACGGCAAGAAAGTTCGTTATTCTAAAAAATCTGGAGAGGAGATCAAGTAATGAGTACCACGCTGAAGAAACAATACGACGAGAAGATTGCTCCCGCATTGATGAAGCAATTCAACTATAGCACACCGATGCAGATCCCGCGTCTGGTCAAGATCGTCCTCAACGAGGGACTCGGTGACGCTACCCAGGACAAGAAGATCATCGAAACCGCTATCAACGAGCTCACCGCCATTACCGGACAGAAGGCTGTGCAGACGCTCTCGAAGAAGGACATCTCCAACTTCAAGGTGCGCAAGAAAATGCCTATCGGCGTGCGCGTGACCCTGCGTCGTGACCGCATGTATGAGTTCATGGAGCGTTTCATCCGCATCGCCCTGCCGCGCATCCGCGACTTCAAGGGCGTTAACGGCAAGCTCGACGGCCGCGGCAACTACACCGTTGGTGTCACCGAGCAGATCATCTTCCCCGAGATCAACATCGACAACGTGACCAAGATGACCGGTATGAACATCACCTTTGTCACCACCGCCAAGACCGACGAGGAGGGCTACGCACTGCTCAAGGAATTCGGAATCCCGTTCAACAACAAATAATCGAGAGATAAGTTATGGCAAAAGAATCAATGAAAGCCCGCCAGGCCAAGCGTGAGCGCCTCGTGGCCAAGTATGCCGCCAAGCGCGCTCAGCTCAAGAAGGACGGTGACTATGAGGCTTTGCAGAAACTTCCGCGCAACGCTTCGCCCGTGCGCCTGCACAACATCTGCAAGATGTCGGGACGTCCCAAGGGCTACATGCGCCAGTTTGGCATCTCGCGCATCAACTTCCGCGAGATGGCCTCCAACGGCCTCATCCCCGGCGTGCACAAGGCCAGCTGGTGATTTCAACCACTGTTTCAATTCAATTATTATCATTAAGTATTAAATATTGTTCGACAAGGTCGAATCAATTTAAAACAACTCAACAATAATGACTGATCCAATTGCAGATTATCTGACTAGATTGAGGAATGCGATCAAGGCACAGCACCGTGTCGTTGAAATCCCTTCTTCCAAGCTCAAAAAGGAGATCACCAAGATCCTCTTTGATCAGGGTTACATCCTGAATTACAAATTTGTCGAGGAGGAGAACTCTCCCCGCGGCACCATCAAGATCGCGCTCAAGTATGACAACGTCGATCACGTGAGCGCCATCAAGTGCCTCACGCGCGTGTCAAGGCCCGGCCTGCGCCAGTACACTGGCTACAAGGACATGCCCCGCGTGCTCAATGGTTTAGGTATTGCCATCCTGTCAACTTCCAAGGGCGTGATGACCAACAAGGAGGCCAAGGCCCAGAAGATTGGTGGCGAAGTATTGTGTTACGTTTATTAATGGAGGAATCGAGCTATGTCAAGAATAGGTAAATTGCACATCGCCATCCCCGCTGGCGTAACTGTTGAACAAAAGGACAACACCCTCACCGTCAAGGGCCCCAAGGGCGAGCTCAAGCAGACCCTTAACCCCAACATCACGGTCGAGGTCGAGAACAACGAGATCAAGGTCACCCGCCCCAACGACGAGCGCGAGTCACGCGCCCAGCACGGCCTGTACCGTGCGTTGATCAACAACATGGTGGTAGGCGTGAGCGAGGGTTTCAAGAAAGAATTGGAAATCGTCGGCGTCGGTTACCGTGCCACCAGCAACGGCCAGGTGCTCGAGCTCGCGCTCGGTTACTCACACGCCATCTACTTGAAGATGCCGCCCGAGGTCAAGGTCGAGGCCAAGTCAGAGCGTAACAAGAACCCGCTCATCATCCTCGAGTCATGCGACAAGCAGCTCCTTGGCCAAATCTGCGCCAAGATCCGCTCCTTCCGCAAGCCCGAGCCTTACAAGGGTAAAGGTGTTAAGTTCGTTGGCGAGGTTATTCGCCGCAAGTCTGGTAAAACGGCAGCTGCCAAATAATTAGTAGAAAGGAAACGATATGATATCCAAAACTGATAGAAGAAACAAGATCAAGGCTCGCATCCGCGGTCGCATCAGCGGCACGCCGGAGCGTCCCAGGCTGTGCGTCTTCCGCAGCAACAAGCAAATTTATGCCCAGGTCATCGACGACATCGCCGGCAACACCCTCTGCTCAGCCTCTTCCAAGGGCATTACCGAGGGCAACAAGAGCGAGATCGCCGCTAAGGTGGGCGAGGCCGTGGCCAAGAAGGCCATCGAGGCTGGTATCAACACCGTCGTGTTTGACCGCAACGGCTTCCTGTTCCATGGTAGAGTTAAATCGTTGGCCGACGGCGCACGCAAGGGCGGACTTAAATTCTAAACAGACAACATCATGCTGAAGAAAAATAATCGAGTAAAGATCGCCGCCGACGCCGAGCTCAAGGAGCGTCTCGTGGCCATCAACCGCACCACCAAGGTCACCAAGGGTGGTCGCACTTTCACCTTCGCCGCCATCGTTGTCGTTGGCGACGGCAATGGCGTTATCGGCTACGGCTTGGGTAAGGCCAATGAGGTCACCACGGCAATCTCCAAGGGTACCGAGGTGGCTAAGAAGAACCTGATCAAGGTCCCCGTGCACAAGGGTACCATTCCCCATGAGGTAGTCGCCAAGTTCGGCGGCAGCCGCATCATCATGAAGCCCGCCAGCGCCGGTACCGGCGTGAAGGCTGGTGGCGCTATGCGCGCCGTCTTTGAGACGGTAGGTGTTACCGATGTGATTTGCAAGTCCAAGGGCTCGAGCAACCCCCACAACCTGGTCAAGGCCACGCTCAAGGCCCTGGACGAGATGCGCAGCCCGGCTACCGTGGCCCACTACCGCGGTATCACTGTGGACAAGGTGTTTAACGGTTAAAATTTGATTACCAGTTATGGCTAAGATTCAGATTAAGCAAGTGAAGAGCCGCATCAATCGCCCCGCTCGTCAAAAGAAGACCCTTGATGCACTGGGCCTGAGGAAACTTAACCACACCGTCACCCTGGAGGCAACACCTCAAGTGCTGGGTATGGTTAACGCTGTTCGTCATCTGGTGGAAGTCACCAATGTTGATTAATTCTTAACACAGTAAAACAAGAAAACAACATTATGGAATTACATGATTTAAAACCTGCTGTAGGTTCAAATAAGAAGAAACGTCGCATTGGCCGCGGTCCCGGTTCGGGAAAGGGCGGCACATCGACCCGTGGTCACAAGGGTGCCAAGTCGCGCTCGGGATACAAGGAGAAAGTCGGCTTTGAGGGCGGACAGATGCCTCTCCAGCGCCGCGTGCCCAAGGGTGGTTTCAAGAACATCAACCGCGTGGAGTACAAGGCCATCAACGTTGCTGTGCTTGAGGCACTCGCCGAGAAGAATAGTCTCGACAAAATCACCGTTGCCGACCTGTTGCAGGCTGGTATGGTGCGTAAAAACCAACTTGTTAAAATTTTGGGCCAGGGACAGCTCAGCCACAAGCTTGAGGTTGAAGCCCATGCCTTCTCCAAGAAGGCCGAGGAGATTATCACCGCTGCCGGTGGCTCAATCGTAAAACTCTAACCCGACGATGAAACTCATTGAAACAATAAAAAACATCTGGAAGATTGAGGACCTGCGCAAGCGTCTGATCACCACTTTCCTGTTTATCGTGATCTACCGCTTTGGCTGTCACGTGGTATTGCCTGGTATTAACCCCACTGACCTTGAGGCCATGCGCAACTTTACCAGTGGTGGTCTGATGCAGCTGCTCGACATGTTCTCGGGCGGCGCCTTCGGACAAGCCTCTATCTTCGCTTTGGGTATCATGCCCTACATCACCGCTTCGATTGTCATCCAATTGCTCGGCATGGTATTGCCCAGCTTCCAGAAGATGCAGCGCGAGGGTGAGAGCGGCCGCATGAAACTCAATCAGTACACCCGCTACCTGACTGTGATTATCCTGTTGTTCCAGGCTCCCGCCTACTTGTGGAACCTGCGCTATCAGGTGGCTGCTGCCGGTGGTTCGACCCAGATGCCCTGGTACATGCAGGGTTACCTCACGATCGTGCTCACCGCTGGTGCGATGTTAATCATGTGGCTCGGTGAAAAGATTACCGACAAAGGTATTGGCAACGGTATCTCCATCATCATTCTGGTGGGTATCCTTGCCCGTTTCCCGGGTGCTGTTGTGCAAGAGTTTGCTAGTCGCCTGAACACCGCCCAGGGCGGTCTGGTGATGTTCCTGGTCGAGATCGTCGTCCTGTTTGCCGTCACTGCCGGTGCCGTCATGCTCACCCAGGGCACACGCAAGGTGCCCGTGCAGTATGCCAAGCGCATCGTGGGTAACAAGCAGTACGGTGGTGCCCGCCAGTACATCCCCTTGAAGGTTAATGCCGCCAATGTGATGCCCATCATCTTTGCCCAGGCCTTGATGTTCATCCCCATCACCCTCGCCGGCTTTGGTGCCCGTCAGGACGCCTCAGGCTTTGGTGGTTGGGTAACGCGCAACTTTGGTGACATGAACAGCGTCTGGTACAATGTGGTTTATTTCCTCATGATTGTCGCCTTCACCTACTTCTACACCGCCATCACCGTGCGACCCACTCAGATGGCCGAGGAGATGAAGAAGAACAGCGGTTTCATTCCTGGCATCAAGCCGGGCAAGAAGACTGCCGAGTATCTCGACTCGATCATGTCGCGCATCACCCTGCCGGGTTCACTGTTCCTGGGTATCGTTGCCATCCTGCCCGCCTTTGCGCGCTACTTTGGCATCAACCAGCAGTTCGCCCAGTTCTTTGGTGGAACATCGCTGCTGATTATTGTTGGTGTCGTGCTTGACACCCTCCAGCAGATCGAGACCCACCTGATGATGCACCACTATGATGGCCTGATGAAATCTGGTAAAATCAAGGGACGTAACCGTTAAGTAACAGCGTTGACGCCGTTAACGACAACAGGAGTTTTCAATCAACTATGATATATCTCAAGACTGACGAGGAAATCGAGATGCTGCGCAAGGCCAACCAGGTCGTTGCAGGAACGCTCGCCGAGGTTGCCAAGTGGGTAGCCCCTGGCGTGACAACCAGGCGTCTTGACCAAATCGCCGAAGAGTATATCCGTTCCCAGGGCTGTACACCCGGTTTCAAGGGACTGTATGGCTTCCCTGCAACGCTGTGCACCTCGGTCAACGAGGTCGTTGTGCACGGCATCCCGTCGAACTATGTGCTCGAGGATGGCGACATCGTGTCATGTGACTGCGGTGCCGTCACCCCCGAGGGGTTCAACGGCGACAGCACCTACACCTTTTGTGTCGGTGAGGTCGCACCCGAGACCATCGCGCTGCTGCGCGCCACCAAGGAGTCGCTCTACGTCGGCATCGAGCACGCTGTGCCTGGTAACCGCATTGGCGACATCTCCAACGCCATCCAGCAATACTGCGAGCGCCGCAACTACAGCGTCGTGCGCGAGATGTGCGGGCATGGTGTGGGGCGCAAGCTGCACGAGGATCCCGAGGTGCCCAACTACGGGCGCCGAGGCACCGGGCCACTGCTGCGCAACGGCATGACCATCGCCATTGAGCCCATGATCAACATGGGTGGCAAGAACGTCATCACCGAGCGCGACGGCTGGACAACACGCACGCGTGACCGCAAGCCCAGCGCACACTTTGAGCACTCCATTGCCATCCATCATGGCAAGCCCGACATCCTTTCCTCCTTTGAGCCCATCAGGGAGGTATTGGGCGACAGGTTCATTTGATTGACAACCAGTAATTAACGACGCTTCACAACACTTAACTAGATTTCATATATGGCAAAACAGACTGCAATAGAATTAGACGGTACTATCGTCGAGGCCCTGTCCAACGCGATGTTCCGAGTAGAACTCGAGAACGGACACCAGATCACCGCTCACATCAGTGGCAAGATGCGCATGCACTACATCAAAATCCTGCCCGGTGACAAGGTGAGAGTGGAAATGTCTCCCTATGATCTGACCAAAGGAAGGATCTCATTCCGTTACAAATAACAAAATCACAATACACTATTATGAAAGTTAGAGCATCTATCAAAAAGCGCAACGAGGACTGCAAGATCGTCCGTCGCAAGGGGCGCCTCTATGTGATCAACAAAAAAAATCCCAAGTTCAAGCAGCGTCAGGGATAAAAAAAGTATTAACTTTGCAAAAATTTTTGAATTAGATATATGGCAGTAAGAATTGTCGGGGTTGATATTCCCCAAAACAAGCGCGGCGTCATCGCCTTGACCTACATCTTTGGTATCGGGCGCAGCTCAGCCGCTACAATCCTCAAGAAGGCTGGCGTCGATGAGAACACCCGCGTTAAGGATTGGACCGATGCCGAGGCAGCAGCCGTTCGTGAGGTAATCGGTAACGAATACAAAGTGGAAGGTGACCTGCGCAGCGAGGTGCAGATGAACATCAAGCGATTGATGGACATCGGTTGCTATCGTGGCATCCGTCACCGCAACGGTCTGCCCGTGCGCGGCCAGAGCACTAAGAACAATGCCCGCACCCGCAAGGGACGCAAGAAAACTGTTGCTAACAAGAAGAAAGCTACTAAATAACATTATTGAATTATGGCTAAAAAGACAGTCGCAGCTAAGAAGAGAGTCGTTCGCGTTGACGGTGTTGGTCAACTGCACGTTCATTCTTCCTTCAACAACATCATTGTGTGCCTCGCCAACAGCGAGGGACAGGTAATCTCGTGGTCATCGGCCGGCAAGATGGGTTTCCGTGGTTCTAAGAAGAACACCCCCTATGCCGCACAGATGGCTGCCGAAGATTGCGCTAAGGTCGCTTATGACCTCGGCTTGCGCAAGGTGAAAGCCTACGTCAAGGGTCCGGGCAATGGCCGTGAGTCGGCTATCCGCACCATCCATGGCGCTGGTATCGCTGTTACCGAGATCATCGACGTCACGCCGCTGCCCCACAACGGCTGCCGTCCCCCCAAGCGGAGGAGGGTCTAAGAGAGTTAGACGCTTTCCCGACTACACAACACGTTTAACACGGTTTTATTAACAAACTTTTTCGCGAATCTCTATCAGTGAATGGATTGCATTTTTAACGACCTCTCTGCAATCGCGGCTGCACTGAAGCGATTCCAATTCACAATGTTAATTATTTTTTAAGAAAAGACTATGGCTAGATACACCGGTCCAAAAAGTAAGATTGCCCGCAAGCTGGGTGAACCCATCTTCGGTGAAGACAAGTACTTTGCCAAGAAGAACTATCCCCCGGGCCAGCATGGTGCCAACCGCCGCCGCAAGATGTCGGAGTATGGCACGCAGCTTCGCGAAAAACAAAAGGCTAAGTACACCTACGGCGTCCTTGAGCGTCAGTTCCGTAACCTCTTCAACAAGGCTTCGCGCATGAAGGGTGTTACCGGCGAGGTGCTGTTGCAGCTCCTTGAGGCTAGGCTCGACAATATCGTTTACCGCCTTGGTATCGCTCCCACCCGCGCCGCCGCACGCCAGCTCGTGCTCCACCGTCACATCACTGTTGACGGACAAGTTGTCAACATCCCCTCCTATTCGGTAAAAGAGGGTCAAATCGTTGCTGTACGCGAGAAGTCCAAGTCGCTTGAGGTCATCCAAGACGCTCTCGCCGGCTTCAACCACAGCAAGTATCCCTGGATTGAATGGGACGACAGCGTCAAGGGCGGCAAGCTCTTGCACATGCCTGTGCGTGAGGACATCCCTGAGAACATCAAGGAGCAGTTGATCGTCGAGTTGTATTCTAAACAGTAATATTTTTATCCATGGCTATTTTAGCGTTTCAGAAACCCGACAAAGTCTTAATGTTGGAAGCCGACAACTCGTTCGGCAAGTTTGAGTTCCGTCCGCTGGAGCCGGGCTATGGCGTCACCATCGGTAACGCCCTGCGCCGCATCCTCCTCTCGGGACTTGAAGGCTTTGCGATCTGCAGCATCCGCATCGACGGTGTGCAGCACGAGTTTGCCACCATCCCCGGGGTCAAGGAAGATGTCACCAACATCATTCTCAACCTCAAGAAGGTGAGACTCAAACGCATTGTCGAGGACACCGACACCGAGAAGGCAGTTGTCAAGGTTTCAGGTCAAAGCGTCTTTAAGGCAGGCGACATTGGCAAGGTGCTCAGCGCATTCGAGGTGCTCAACCCCGAGCTCGAGATTTGCCACATCGATCCCTCCAGCGGTTTCCAGATCGAAATCTCGATCAACAAGGGTAGGGGATACCTCCCTGCCGAGGAGAACCGCAACGCCAACGACCCCATCGACGTGATCGCCATCGACTCTATCTACACGCCCATCTTGAACGTGAAGACCACTGTCGAGAACTTCCGTGTCGAGCAAAAGACCGACTACGAGAAGCTCATCATTGAGATCACTACCGATGGCTCAATCCACCCCAAGGACGCCCTCAAGGGCGCTGCCGAAATCTTGATTCAGCACTTCCAGCTCTTCACCGACCGTGAAATCGTCCTCGATAATACCGAGGTTGACGGCAACGAGGAGTTTGACGAGGAGGTACTCAAGATGAGACAGCTGCTCAAGACCAAACTTGTTGACATGGACCTCTCAGTGCGCGCCCTCAACTGCCTCAAGTCGGCCGAGGTTGAGACGCTCGGTGAGCTCGTCGTCTTCAACAAGACCGACCTGCTCAAGTTCCGCAACTTCGGTAAGAAGTCGCTCAGCGAGCTGGAGGAACTGTTGGCCACACTCAATCTGCACTTTGGCATGGATATCACAAAATACAAATTAGAAAAAGAGTAAAAAACAATGAGACACAATAAGAAATTCAACCACCTGAGCCGTAAGAGCGCCCATCGTGATGCCATGTTGGCCAACATGACCATCTCGCTCATCATGCACAAGCGCATCATCACGACCCTCGCCAAGGCTAAAGCCCTGCGCATGTATGCCGAGCCCCTGATCAACAGGACCAAGGACGACACCACCGCATCGCGCCGCCTCGTGTTCAAGCACCTCCAGAACAAGGAGGCCGTCAAGGAACTGTTCTCGACCGTTGCTGCTAAGGTGGCCGACCGTCCCGGTGGCTACACCCGCATCCTCAAGCTTGGCAACCGTCTGGGTGACAACGCCAAGACCTGCTTCATCGAGCTCGTGGACTTCAACGAGGTCATGCTCGAGGCTAAGGGCCAGGAGAAGGCCGCTGCCAAGAAGACCACCCGTCGCAGCCGCAAGAAAGCTGCTCCCGCAGCTGCTGCCCCCGAGGCCGCTCCCGCAGCCGAGGCTCCCAAGACCGAGGAGTAATCGCAATCCCCTTATAGCGCGCCGCATCGTCGGGCGCTCGCGATTAACACAATATTGCAAGAACCCCATCACCAATAGCGGTGATGGGGTTCTTGCAATCCTGTCTATATTGTTGTTGCCGATGGGCTGCCAGGTGACGGCCCCATTGCCGCCATCATCAGTTGCCCTGTTGCGGTGCGGCAGGCTCAGGTGCAGCTGCGGGAGCAGGGGCTGGCATCATGGTCACAGTTCCAGTTTGACCCTTGACCACGGCTTCCAGCAGCTCGTTGTTGGTGTTGAGTGTGTCACCATCAGGCGAGATCACATACATCGCCTTGAATTGCTCTGATTGTGCCTTGTCGATGTTGGCCATGATCACCTTTTCCATCTCGCTCAAGTATTGCTTGAGCGCGTCGGTGTCATTCAGCGCGGTGATGTCACTCACCTGTTCCTGGCCATCGGGCATCACTTTCACAAACCGGTAGTTCTTGGGTTTATCGTTACACGACGATAATACACCACCCATAGCTGCGAAGATAGCGATAATCGCAATTAACTTTCTCATTGTTAGTGGG
>Ga0310697_10007046_pt1 | contig 10628 bp, 7 predicted proteins | sample 172DNAGHGlowgp2_FD_203883 | JGI IMG/M metagenome (GOLD analysis project Ga0310697, IMG submission 203883) | Sheep rumen microbial communities from Palmerston North, Manawatu-Wanganui, New Zealand - 1728 DNA GHGlow gp2 (v2) (version 2) | ecosystem: Host-associated > Mammals > Digestive system >...
TGCGTATCGCGTTCTCGGCAACTTCTGGAATGGTGGGCGGCATCTACAGCATACGTCTCCTCCGCAACAAGCCGAAGCCGGTCGTTGTTGACCCGCCGACGGACATTGCGCCGGTCGCCAAAGTGAACCAGGGATTCCGCGTGCGTGCCAATTCGCAGATGCTCCAAATCGAGTCGGACGCCGCACTTGCCCGAACGATGAACGTGAAAATTTATTCAATGGATGGGCGCCTGAAACTCTCGCAAATGCTCCCTGCAGGCACAAACAGTTTTGAAGTCGATATCGCAGGCCTCAAGAATGGCAATTACATCGTGCGACTCTTCCAGGACGGCCTCGTGCGCGGCTACACGTTGTTCAATAAAAACGGACTTTAGAATTTCAAATATAGTACACTCCCCAAAGCAGAAAGTCCTCGCTCCGCGAGGACTTTTCTGCCTCCAATTCGACTTGTTTTTGCGTAAAAATACTATCTAATGTTTCCGAAAATAAACATACGTTGCGATTTCTACAATGCGTTGTTATGCTAACCAACGTGTAATTATTTTTTTCACGAATGAAAAATGTACTTTTATTATTTTTAGCGTGGGTTTTTAAGGCCTGTGGATGCAAAAATGGGTGAAACTCGCCCAAATCCTTTTGTAAGAAAGGGTTGTAAGTTTTTTGTTAGTCCATTATTTACATAAAAATGGATAAAAAATTCCCGTTTTTAAGTAAATTTTGAGAACCACGGGTTAAAAGAATTAATTAACGGAGTTATTATGCTTGACCTTCTTGCTGTCCAGTCCAGCACAACAAACGCAACGATTATTACGCTTGCCTACACCTTGATCTTGGCTTTCATCCTGTCTTCCGCCATCGGTTGGACATACGAAAAGACCTTCCTCGGGCTTTCCTATTCCCGCAACTTCGTCCAGGGCATTGTCTTGAGCGCTGTTGCTGCTTCGATGATTATGCAGGCCATCGGCGATAACGTCGGTCGCGGTCTCGGCATGATGGGTGCCCTCTCGGTGGTCCGCTTCCGTACGAGTTTCAAGGACCCGCGAGATATCATGTTCATATTCGCGGCGCTAGGTGCAGGTATCGGTTGCGGTGTCTATGCCTGGGGTGCCGCCGTGGGCGGAACGATAGCGTTCTGCTGCGTGGCGTTCCTTCTCTCCCGTACAGGTCTTGGTACCAAGCATTTCTTTGATGGCATGCTCCGCTTTGCTCTCCCGAACGAACCGAAGGTCCGTGGTCAGGTAGAAGATATCATGAAGGGGAACCTGAAGACGTTCATTTTGATAACCATGCGCGAAGTCGATGGCGGCGCCCGTTTGGACGTTGCCTACCAGATTCGCCTCCGTGCGACCAAGCCCGCTGCCGAAATTCTCACGATGCTTGCGAAAATCGAAGGCATCTCGGATGTCCAGTTCATGATGCAAGACGCCACGACGGAAATGTAGGGAGGATTGAAAATGAATAAACTTGAAGATTTTCTCGACACTTTCTGGAACACCCACAAGAACAATCCGGGTGTCGCCTACGTCTATACCCATAAGCTTTCTATTGCTTGGATTCTCTGCGTGATTTTCGCCGTTATGCTCGGCTTTATGTACCAAGGCAAGGCAGCCATGTTCCGTGGCATTGCGGAATCCAGCGAAACGATTATCAGCCTCCCGTCCCCGACCGAAATTGTCAAGGTCTATGTGGTGCCCGGTCAGGAAATCAAGGCGGGCGATACCATCGTGGTCATCAACCGTCCTGACCTCACACTCCGCATCGCGGAACTCTCCCGCGAACTGGACAATATCGAAGGCCGCAGCAACTTGAGTTCTGCCGAAATCGACCAGAAGGTGGCCGATGTCAAGGCGAACCTCGAAACGCGTCGCCTCACGCTTTCTGCCGAAATCCGCAACCTCGAAACGGAATACGAAAGCAACAAGGCTATTTCTGCAAAGCTCAAGAGCCTCTCCAACTCGAAGTCCAAGAGCGACGGCAACGACGCCATGGCCATGCGTATCAAGAGTCTCAAGAACGAGCTTGCACTTGCTACCAGGAGCGCGAACGAACAGATTGCTCTCCTCCGTGGCAGTGGCCGTCTCCAGAAGTCTAGTGGCAAGAGCGAAGCCGCCAACATCCGTAAGGAACTTGCCGAAATGCGCAAGCAGCAAGAAGAACTCACCCAGATTGCAAAGGAAAACTGGGTCGTCGGTGACGTGAACGTTCGCGATGGCGAAAAGGTTTCGAGTTTTGCTCCGATTGTAACGCTTGCCCACAAGTCTCCGACTCTCGTTCGCGGTTACATCAACGAACAGATTTACAAGAACACGAATATTGGCGAAGCCGTGAAGGTGACGACATTGGCTGGTGCAGGCAAGGCTGTGGTGGGCGAGGTCGTTGGCCTTTCCAGCCGCATCGTGCCGTTCCCCGAACGCATGTGGAAGATGCCCGAACTGCCTGTCTTTGGTCGCGAAGTGACTATCAAGATTCCGGAAGACAACGAGTTCTTGCTGGGCGAAATGGTGACCATCACTGAAACAAGCATTCGTAACTTGAAGAAGCAGCAAGAGAAGGCTAAGAAGTAAATGAAAACTGTATCGTTAATATCGCTTGCGCTCACTGCAGCCGCCATTGCTAGTCCGCTTACTTGGGAACGCCTTGTCGAATCTGCCAAGGATGATCCGAGATATCAGGCTGCCGAAAAACGTGCCGAGGCGACCGCCACCGACCGTAACCTCAAGCTTTGGGACAAAATTGAGCTCCGTTACCAGTTGGACGGTTTCAGCTTTGCCAAGCATGATTTTGAACTCCGCGTGACGCCGCAGGCCTTTGGCGAACGTGCTGCAGACAAGGAACATTTCGAAGCCGTCAAGAACTACCAGCAGGCAACTTTCGCCGTTGAACGTTCCATACTTCTTTACGACCGTTACGAACGCGGTGTGCGCTATGTGTTGCGCAAGAAGATAAACGAGATTAACAAGCAGCTTCTGCAGGTGAACAGCGACCGTATCGAGGTGCTCCACCTCAAGTCGGGCTCCGCTTCGTTCAATGCCGAAGACTTGATGACCTCGCTCGAAAAGAACGCATCGCTCAAGTCGAGCATCCTTTCGGACAGCACGGCGCTCCGCGATGCCGAGCTCAAGCTTAGAATTTGGGTGCCGGACTTCGAAGGTGTTGACCTTGATACCAACTTTATCCCGACGATGGACGAACTTGCCGAGTTCCTGAAGGACGGCGTGAACGTCGATGAAAACTTCCCGCTGGTGGCTCTCGCGAAGGGCAAACGTGACACTGACGTTTCCAAGGCGAAGCAAGATGCCAGCAAGGACCGCAACTACATTTCTCATCTCGGTATCGGCTACTCGCTCCAGATTGAATCCCTGATGGAAAAGTACAAGGAGTTGAATTGCACGGATGTGCTAAAGCCCGAATATGCAAAATATAAAGATGAATTCATGAGAAATAGCGGTGATTGCATTGCGGATCCGTATTACACGAGCCGCAAACTTGTCGCTGACCAGGACAACCGCAAGACTGCGGACAAGTTCTTTGTGAACCTCGCCATCCGTCTGCCGTTCTTCGACAGCAACAAGGACGCCACACTCCGTGAACAGGTTGCCGTTCTCGATGCCGAAAGCAAGTACTTGGACGATGTGCGCGAAGTGAACCAGAAGGTTGCCCGCCTCACTGAAGAAGTGCTTGCCCTCATAGGCCAGTGGAAGGTCTTGAAGGACTATGCCGAACAAGTGAACGCCAGCGGCTTCATGGAACAGTTTGCACGCAATGCGGGTTCGGACCCGCTGTTGCTCCTGCGCGCCCGCGAAAGCGCTCTCGAAAGCGACTTGAAGGCTGCAAAACTCGAATACGATATTTTCGAACGCTACCTGTCCCTGCTCGATTACGCTGGGGGCCTTGCCCGTCAGGATGTCGCAAACCATCTTCGTGAAGGAATCAGGTAGTTTATGGCCGAGGCCCGCGGATTTAGCCTTCTCGAGCGTTTCGAGCTCAAGTACCATATTCCCGTCGCATGGGCGGACCGGATAGGTGCTTTTCTCGCTCCGTACTGCGAAGAAGACTATTATTCCAAAATTACACCGGGTGGATTCTACTGGATTACGAACCTTTACCTGGATTCTCCGACATGGACGTTCCTTGGCTGGAAAAAGAAACAGCTTTTGGACCGTTTCAACATGCGTATCCGCACTTACGGTGAGCATCCGGCACAGGACGGTACGTTCCACTTTGAAGTCAAGCGTAAAATCCGTAACATATGCTACAAGAGCCGTGCGACCATCAAGGGAATCAATCCGGGTGAAGTCTGGAACATGAAACCGGACGAATGGCCGTGCAAGAGCGATAAAGACCGCATGTACCTCAAGGATTTCTTGTACAAGACCGAAGTCCATCATGCGCATCCGCGACTCTTGACGCAGTACAAACGCCGCGCCTGGTTCGGCCTCCGTGAGGAGTATTCCCGTGTGACGATCGACACAGGTATGCGTTTCCGCGAAGAGAACGGATTTGATTATACGGTGGATCCGCACTACATGCATTCTACCGGAATCCCTCGATTTTTCCAGCCAGGTTGCGATGCGGTGCTTGAACTCAAGTGCCCGGCAGCCCAGATGCCGTACTGGATGTTCGACTTGATACGTGCTTTGAACTTGAAGCATTCCGCCTTTTCCAAATTCGGAAATGCGGCTGCGGAATGGAAGCGTGTTTATGAAAATCCGCGACGTTTCAAAAGTCCATATTGGACTCGTCTTGCGGGGAATTTTTAATATAGATTTACAATTAGTGGATGTTAAAAAGATTATCAAAAAGGAAGGCGCTTATGAATAGCAAAAAATGGCTTGCAGTTGGCACTTGTGTCTCTCTGTTGAGCATGTTCTCTGCCTGCTCCGATGACGAAAGTAGTCCAGTAACCCCTCCGGATCCGGGGCTCTCCAGTTCCGCGATGGTTGTTCCGGGTTCTTCTGATGCTGTCCCACCTACGAGCAGTGCTGGTGAAACTCCGCCACTTTCTTCGGCTGTTGTTCCGACGTCTTCTTCGGCGGTTGTTCCTGTATCTTCTAGCGATATGGAAAAACCTGTGGATACCACTACGGCCCAGATGGGTATTTCCGAAATCATGTATAACGCTGCGAACGGCTCTGCGTTAGAATGGGTGGAAGTCTATATCAAGGCTGGTCCGGATATCGGTGACATGGCATTGAGTGAAGTCCGCTTGGATGGTGCCGTCAACTTTACGTTCCCGGCAGGAAAGTTGTCGAAGGGCGAATACATCATCGTCACGAACGATCCGACAACGTTCAAGTCTACATACCCCAATTTGCCGGCCGGTTGCCGCGTCTTTGGCCCGTGGGATAAGGACCCCAAGACAAATCAGGTGGCAAAGCTCATCAATGAAGGCGATGTCGTCGATGTGAAAATCAAGGGCTCTGGTGACGTGAGTGCCGCGTTTAGTGCCGAACCGCCTTGGCCGAGCCTTGCAAATGGTCAGGGACGTACTCTCGTCTATAAAGGCTCCGGAAGTGAAGCTAGTCCGTCTTCTTGGGGTGCAAGCGTCGTTGAAAATGGTAATCCGTGCGCTGGTAATGATAAGATTCTTGATGGAACGACGGTTCGCTTGAACGAAATCAAGCCTTATGTGCTTGGCACGACGGAAGGCTGGGTCGAACTGTACAATTACGGTGACGCTCCGGTCGATGTCAAGGGCTGGGAACTCGAATCCAAGCAGAAAGGCAAAAAGTGGACTATCGGCGGGGCCAATACGGTGGTCCCGGCTAAGGGCTTCTTGCTGCTCGAAGCGACTGAAGCCGTGTTCGGTGACGGTCTCTATCTGAGTGACAATGGTGATGAAGTTTATTTGTTCGAAATGGCGGCAGGTGCCCGCACTGGCAAGGAATCGAGCTTGATGCTTTCTGCCGGTAAGCAGGCGAGCGGCGTTGTCGATGTCACGGGCGGCTCTACTGTTCAGGGTGCCATGGCAACGGAAACTCCGGGTGCTGCAAATTCTGCGCTCAAGGCGGGTCCGATTTTCATTAACGAAATTCATTACCATGAAAACGAAACGGATCCCAATGATTTGGAATTCTTGGAAATTGTGAACAAGGGAACAGAAACTGTTTCTTTGTACGAAACCGTCAATGGCCAGCCGAAGGGTTGGAAAATCGAAGGCGTGAACTTGGAATTTTCGACAGGCGATGCCATTGCTCCGGGTGGAATGATGGTCTTGTTCATGGATACCTTGAAAACCAAGGAAGCCTTGCTCCGTGCTCGTTATTCGATTGCCGAATCGGTCCCGATACGTTTCTATGCAGGTAAGCTCTCGAACCGCGGTGAAACTGTTGCTATCAAAAAGCCGTATTCGTTTGCTGCAAAGAGCGATGGCACAAAGCAGTGGTATTTCGAACTTTCCGATGCGACACTTTATAGTGACCGCTGGCCCGGCATGAGTGAAACCGATGGTAAGGGCAAGAGCCTTACCCGCAAGACATTCACCACGATGGGTTACGAATATACCGCTTGGCAGGCTGCTACGCCGACTCCGGGCAAGTAAAATTGCTTGAACTGTCATCCTCGAAGCGAAGCGTAGAGGATCCAGTCATTTTATTGTTGCAATTAATCTGAAAAAGCTCGTTTTGAGTTTTAAGCCAAAAGTTCCGACATTTTGTCGGAACTTTTTTCATTGTTTGTAAGATATACACGCTTTTGCAATTGCGGCTTTTGATATCTTTTAGTATTATTAAAGTAGCTATGAAAAGGTACTTTGCATTCATTCTTTGTGGCAGCATGGCTGCGAACGCGACCTCGCTCTCTTTACAAGATGCGTTGGACATGGCTATGGCCAACAATTCGAAGATCAAGGCCGAAAAGGCAAAAGTGGATATTGCCGAAAGTGGCGAAAAGGAAGCTTTTGCCCGATTCCTCCCGACGGTGAGCTTGTCGGCAGGCATTACCAAAATCAATGACCCTATTTCGATTGACCTTGGGCGAATTCAGCAACCTTTGAGCGATATTGCAGGTGCTGCAGCCTATTCCAAGGCTTATCTCGCGACATACAACGGAGCTTACGCTAAAGCTTATCAGGAGGCTGTAGGCCAGGCGATGAAAGCGGGCATGGACGAAAAAACGGCCAAGGCATACGTAGATGGAAAATCAGCGGATATCTGGAAAGGTGTTGTCAATAGCAAGGACGCTAACGATGCCGCCGTGCAAATGGCTGAAGCCAAGGGCAAGGAATCCGCTGACCAGATTAAAAATTCCGATTTCAACATGAAGGTGCAGGACGACTGGTTCTTTAACGCCCGCCTGACCGTCGTGTGGCCCATCTTTACGGGCTTCAAGATTTATTCCGCGTACGATGCCGCCAAGGAAAACGTGAACGCCCGCAAGGCCGAATTCGAGATGGCGCAGAACACCGTCCTCATGGATGTGGCGACGAAGTATTTCACGCTTCGCTTGTGCGAAGAACTTGTCGTGATGCGCGAGACGACCAAGAAAGACCTTGCTGAACATCTTGAACGCTCCAAGAAACTCGAAGAAGGCGGCCAGATTAGCAAGACAGAACGCCTCCGTGCCGAAGTGGCCCTTGCCGAAGCTGAAAACGCTTACGAAGATGCGCTCCGTGACCAGTCGCTGGCCCGTATGGCGCTTGCAAGCTTGCTGCATACGGACACGAGCCTTACCGCGACGACTCCCGTGGAATCTCCGGAAGGCATCCGTTCGATGGAAGAATTCAAGGCTCTCGCTGTTGAAAAGCATCCGGGGCTTCGTCAACTGCGTATCGAACGCAAACGCAACCAGAATGCGGTAAAGGCGGCCCAGGCCGATTACTATCCGACGGTGGCGTTGTTCGGCTACAAGGAACTCTATACAAGGGATTTGACGCTCCTGGAACCGGAATGGGCGATTGGTGCCAAGCTGCAGTGGGACATTTTCAAGGGCGGCGATACGCGTGCCAAAGTCAGTTCCGCAAAGGCGATGGACCGCTCGTTGGGCAGCCTCGAAGAAGAAACGATTGACAATTTGAAACTCCTTGTCGAAAAACGTTGGCGCGAACTGGAACATGCAAAGGGTAGGCTCACAAGCCTCGCGAAGACGCGTGAACTTGCCGATGAAGCGCTGCGCAGCCAGAACAAGGCTTACGAAGCAGGGCTTGCTACTGGGCTTGACGTTGTCGATGCGGAACTCGCGCTTTCCCGCTTGCAGGTCGCCGATCTCAAGGCTCATTACGACGCCGTTATCGCATGGCTCGGGCTTCTTGAAGCGGCGGGTGAAGTTTCTACCGCAGGGACGGTTTTGGTCTCTAAGCAGCTCGTGGTTGAAAAACCAGTGGAAACTTCGACGACCTCTGCAACCGACGACGCTCGTCAATCCAGTGAAGTACCCGCTACAGTTCGTCATCCTGAGCAAAGCGAAGGATCCAGTAAAGTCTTGACAGAAACGCAGCCTGCTGAATAAATTTTAGAAATGGAGAAAAAATAATGAACGCATTGAAGATGATTGGAAAAGTTATAGTAGTACTTGCCCTGATTGTGCTTGTCATTATGGGCATCTCCCAGCTCCAACAATTTGCAACGCAGCCACGTGAACAGTTCTTGCAGGGGCAAATGGAAGCTCGTCGTGTGCTTGTGGCGGGGAAGGTCCCTGGCCGTATTGAACGTTTGCTCGTTCACGAAGGCGATGTCGTCCAAAGGGATTCCCTGGTTGCGGTTATCAGCAGCCCGGAAATCGAAGCCAAGAAGATTCAGGCGCAGGGCGCTCTCGGTGCCGCAAAGGCGCAGGCGAGCAAGGCCCGCAATGGTGCCCGCAGCGAAGACATTACCGCGCTCAAGGCCATGGCAGACCGTGCCCAGGAAGCCGCAACGCTTGCAAAGAATACCTACAACCGTGTGCAGAAACTTTATAACGAAGGTGTACTCCCGCTGCAAAAACGCGACGAAGCCGAAACGCAGATGAAGGCTAGCCAGTCCGCAGCCGATGCCGCCCGAGCCCAGTACAACCAGGCCGTGGCCGGTGCCCGTAGCGAAGACAAGGCCGCCGCCAACGCTCTCGTGTTGCAGGCCAAGGGCGCTAACGCCGAAGTCGATGCCTACCTCGAAGAAACCAAGATTCGTACGCCGATTACGGGCGAGGTTTCGCTCAAGCTTGCCGAAGAAGGTGAAGTGGTGGGCTCCGGCATGCCGATTATCGCTGTTACCGACTTGAACGATTCTTGGGCGGTGTTCCACCTCCGCGAAGATTACCTCAAGAACGTGTCCAAGGGTAAAAAGTTCTATCTCCAAGTTCCGGCTCTCGACAAGACAGTCGAAATGGTCGTGAGCTACATCGCTTCCGTCGGTGATTACGCCACATGGCGCAGCAGCAAGGAAAGCTCCGGCTTTGACCTCAAGACATTCGAAGTCCGCTTGCGCCCGACCCACAAGGTGGAAAACCTCCGCCCGGGCATGAGTGTGTTGCTCCCCGCTGACGATATCCAGCAGTAGGAATAGAAGGTTATCGTGCTGAAAGGCCTTTTAAAGACAATCGGGAAGATTTACTTTGGCCACAAAATCGTTTTGTGGATGATTCTTTCGGTGCTTCCCGTGGGCGTTTCCGTGTTCATGCTGGAAATGTTTTCGTCCGAAATCGTGCAGCATGTTCCGATTGGAATTGTCAAACAAGATAAAAGCCAACTGGCCGACCGCTTGGAAAGGGCGCTCCAGTCCAGCCCCGTACTCGATGTGAAGGTGAATTGCCATGACATGAGCGAATGCGAACATGCGGTAATCCGTGGAGAATTGCAGACGTTCGTTGTGCTGCCGTATGATTTGGAACGCCGAGCCTTGCGCTTTGAAGCGCCCGTGATTCCGGTTTATTCCAGCGGACAGAATTATCTCACGAACATGTTTGCGACAAAGGAAATTCGTGCGGTCATTACAAGTGTCGGCTCGGACCTCTTTACGGCATCGTTTGAAGATCCTGTAAAAACGGAAATTCATTCTGTCGGCAATATCGAAGGCAATTACCAGGGCTTCTTGGCTCTTGGGCTTGTCTCTGCAATGTTCCATTTGGCGGCGATGCTTGTAGCCGTATATGTCGCCTCGTTTCCGCTTCGCGACCGCCGTGTACGTGAATTTTACCAATACGCCGAACATTCCTGGTTGACGCTCGGGATTGCTTCGTTTGTTCCGATGACTATAATCCTTTGGCTTGAATATATGGGCTGTTACGCTTATACGCACCGCATGCTCATGCCGATGGGCTTTGATGAATTCGTGATGGTCTCTGTGGCTCAGCTGTTGATGGTTGTTTGCTGCGTGGGTGCCGGCATGGCTTTTGTGGGCGTGACTGGCGTGATGCGTATTGCGACAGGCGTCTCGGGCGTGATTGGCGGCCCTGCGTTTGCGTTTGCCGGCCAGACATACCCCGTGATGGCGATGCCGTTTGCCGTGCGCTGCTTTGCGTTTGTACTCCCGCTCACGCATGTGCTTCGCGTGCAGTCCATGATGCTTTTAGGGGATGTCGGCATGGCTGCATCTTGGGAAGTCATCAAGCTTATGGCAGGCATGGCTCTTTTCTGGGTTCTGCTCGGAAGCTTTACGATGCATCTGCGCTGGAAATACCGCTTGTCGCATGATTCCAAGTTGCCTGTAGTCGTTGAC
>Ga0310697_10007048_pt1 | contig 10628 bp, 10 predicted proteins | sample 172DNAGHGlowgp2_FD_203883 | JGI IMG/M metagenome (GOLD analysis project Ga0310697, IMG submission 203883) | Sheep rumen microbial communities from Palmerston North, Manawatu-Wanganui, New Zealand - 1728 DNA GHGlow gp2 (v2) (version 2) | ecosystem: Host-associated > Mammals > Digestive system >...
GAGGGCTGCGTCTCGTCGGTGACCATCAGCAGCACGAGCTATACCAACAGCGGCTTCGTGTCCCGTCTGGGCGACAATTCCCAACTCACGATATGCGGCTGTGCCTTCGTTGGCAGCCTTGAGGGGTCTGAAAGCCGCAACAACGCCGGCTTCGTGGGCTACTGCCAGTCTGGCAGCACGGCAACCATCGAAGACTGCCTCTTCGCGCCCGACCACATCAGCACCGGCCTCGCAAGCTGTCAGACATTTGTACGTGGCGATGCTACTTGGTTAATCAACCGCTGCTACTACACGCAAGCCTACGGCACGGAGCAGGGCAGGCAGGCCGTCTCCCACAGCACCGTCCCTACTGGCCTCGGCGACCCGGTGCATGACTACGGCATGGTGAAGGCATACAATAACGGCATCCTCAGCGACGGCACATACTATGGGGCTCCCGCCACTATTACTCTGGACGACGACGCCGACAACAGCACGGCCATCAGTGATGCTGACGGGTTCGTGGCCAGTGTCACTCTCACCGGCCGCACGCTCTACAAGGACGGCGCATGGAACACCATCTGCCTGCCCTTCGACGTGACCATCGCCGGTTCGCCCCTCGCCGGAGCTACCGCCCGTCCGCTCTCCTCGGCCAGCATCAGCGGCACGACGCTCAACCTGACCTTCGGCGATGCCGTGACCACGCTTGAGGCCGGCACACCTTATATTATTAAGTGGGAGAGCGGCGAAGACCTGACCGAGTCCGACCTTGTCTTTAATGGCGTGACCATCGACGCAACCGACCGCAGCTACGACAACGGCACATCGGGTGACGAGCGTGTCCGCTTTGTTGGCACCTACAAGAGCACCGCTTTCGATGCTGAAGACCAGAGCATCCTGCTCATGGGCGCAGCGAACACACTCTACTACCCAACCACCGGCGCAAGCATCGGTGCCCAGCGTGCCTACTTCAAGATTGGCGACGGCGCAGCCCTGGCCCGCCTCACCGCGTTCAACATCGACTTCGGCGACGACGAGACAACGGGCATCATCGCCATTGAACATGGAACATTGAACATTGAACATTCGGCTGACGCCTGGTTCACCCTCGACGGTCGCAAGCTCTCTGGCAAGCCGACTCAGCGCGGCATCTATATCAACAATGGCAAAAAGACAATCATTAAGTAATAAGGAGGACAAAGCGATGAAGAAAACATATTTGCAGCCCACCATGATGGTGGTCACGCTACAGCAACAAAGCATCATCTGTTCCAGCCCAGTAAGTGATGTAAACAGCAATGCCGACCTCGACTACGGCGGCGGTGGCAGCGGACCGGCCCGCTCCCGCAGCTTCGACTGTGACGACTGGGACGAATAGCCCCACACAGGCCCGCAGGGGTTCTTGCTAAGGCAAGCGTCCCTGCGGGCCGAGCGCGACTCCCGCTGCCGCTACAAAGAAGAAACAAACGGAAATAAAACATTTTAATATTAACAATAAAAAATGAGAAAGATTATGCGCCCGACCTTTGGTCGCTTGTTTAACAAGAACTGGGTGATGGCCGCCACTCTTTTCCTTGGCGGCATGACGACCGCGGAGGCACAGACTTTGCGTGGCACAGTGACCGACGCCATCAGCGGCGAGGCACTCATCGGAGCTACCGTCAAAGTGGTGGAGGCCGATAAAGGCACCATCAGCGACGCCGACGGCAACTTCCGCATTGACATTCCCCAGTCGGGGCGATACACCATTAATACGTCGTACATAGGCTATGAGTCCAACGTGATGAAAGAGGTGCTGGTGGCTGGCGTAAAGGAAGTAGTGGTAGACATACAGCTGCGCGAGAACAAAAGCGAGCTGGACGAGGTAATCGTGAAGCCCCGCGTAAATAAGGCGGCGACCGTAAATCCTACGGCCCTTATCGGCGGTGTGATGCTGTCGATGGAGGAAGCCTCGCGCTATGCTGGTGGCTACAACGACCCTGCCCGACTGGTGACGGCCTACCCGGGCATCTCGGGAGCGGCCAACAGCAGCGCCATCTCCGTGCACGGCCATGCGCCGACAACGATGCAGTATCGCATAGAGGGCGTGCAGATATTTACGCCCAACCACTTCAACGATCTCTGGGAGGCTGGCTTCGGCATGGTGTCGGCGCTCAACTCCAACGTGATCGGCAACTCCGACTTCTTCACATCGACGTTCAACGCCAACTACTCGAACACGCTCAGCGGCGTCTTCGACGTGAAGATGCGCACCGGCAACAACGAGAAGCACGAGAAGATCATACAGCTGGGCACCGTCTCAGAGGAGTTCATCGCCGAGGGACCGCTGTCAAAGCAGCACAACTCCAGCTACCTCTTCAACGTGCGCTACGGATTCACCTCGCTGGCCAGCCACCTGGGGCTGATGGATTCCTACAACTGCGACATCTACTTCAACGACTTCTCGCTGAAACTCAACTTCCCCACGAAGAAGGCGGGCACCTTCTCGATCTTCGCACTTGGTTACTACAGCGGCTCGTTGGACCGGCGCAAGGACATCGCCGACATCAAGAGCATCTACAACGCCATCGTGCTCGACGACGACCTGTATGCCCTCGTGGCCGGAGCGTCGCACAGGATTCACCTCCCAGACAACTGGACGTGGCGCACCACGTTAGCCTACAACGGTGAGCACGCGCATACGAAACAGGGCTACTACGCCCTGAAGCACTCGGCCGACAACGTCCTCATCGTGCCCCTGCAGTGGGAGGAGCCCGCGAAACTCGTCCCCTACGGTCAGGAGAAACTGCATGAGGACCGCCTGCAGCTGAACACCGAGTTGTCGAAGCAGGTGACGCCGGCATGGCTCATGCAGGTGGGCGCCGACTACTCCCACCGCTTCTTCCGCCTGAACTGCAGCGCCACCGACTACGTCTATTCCACTAACCCCTTCACCACCTTCGTTGATGCCCGGGGCAACACCGGACTGGGCAGTGCCTACTGGCAGAACATCCTTAAGCTCGGAAACCGGCTCACCGTCAACCTCGGTGTCGCAGCCTCCTACTTCCTCTTCGCCAAGGACTTCAGCCTGGAGCCCCGCGTAAGCATGAAGTGGGACATCAACGACCGCAACACACTCTCGCTGGGCTACGGTCTGCACTCCATGGTGGAGCGCATGGATGCCTACTTCTTCGAGCAGAACGGCGTGCGCACGAATAAGAACCTCGGCCTGTCGAAGGCCCACAACGTCCTCGCCACCTACATGCACAAGTTCAACGACAACCTGAACCTGCGACTGAGCACCTACTTCGACTACGGCTTCGACACGCCAGTGGGCATCAACGGCTCCACCTTCTGCGCCGTGAACCGCCACTATAACTACTTCAACGAGCCCATGGTGAACGAGGGTAACACCCGCAACTACGGCATCGATGTCGGCCTGGAGCACTACATGAGCCGAGGCTTCTATGGACAGATTAACGGCTCGCTCTTCCAGTCGGAGTACCGCGGTCAGGACAAAGTGTGGCACCCCCAGTTCTACAACCGCCGCTATATGTTCAAGATTCTCGCCGGTAAGGAGTGGATGGTCGGCAGTAAGAAGCAGAACGTATTCAACCTCAGCGTGAAATACTCCATACAGGGCGGACTGCGCTACACGCCCATCGACACCGACGCGATGAACCGCCTGCTCGACCTCGGCGAGATGCCCGAGGAGCCCATCGTCAAGGCCAACGAGTCGATGAGCGGACAGTTCAGACCCGACAATATCGTCGATCTCACCGTCAGCTACAAATGGAACAAGCGACGCGTGAGCCACACCATCGCCTTCGAGGGTCTGAACATCCTCGGCGTGGAGACTTGTCTCTTCCAGCGCTACGACCTCGTCGAGCGACGTGCCATCGACCACAAGGAGGGCATCTCCCTGCCCAATTTCTTCTACCGACTCGACTTCTAACTTTGTGGCCAATAAATAGATTAATATGGAAACTCTTTTTAGAAAACATCGGGGACATTTTCGCTGAGGTTGTTATTAACCGAGGAGAGAGAGTTATCATACAGTGTCGATGATGTTTTTTTAGCCATATTTGGCGAATTGTGTTTTTTGTTGTAACTTTGCACAAAAATACTAAAACGGCGATGAGACAATATCTGGACTTGCTGGACCGCATCCTGCGGGAAGGCGTGGAGAAAGGCGACCGCACAGGTACGGGAACCAAGAGCATCTTCGGACATCAGATGCGGTTTGACCTGCAGAAGGGCTTCCCTCTGCTGACTACGAAGAAGCTGCACTTGAAGTCGATAATCTACGAGTTGTTGTGGTTTCTGAAGGGCGATACCAACGTGAAGTACCTGCAGGAACATGGGGTGCGCATCTGGAACGAGTGGGCTGACGAGAACGGCGAACTGGGACCGGTGTATGGTCATCAGTGGCGCTCGTGGCCCGACTACGACGGTGGTACCATCGACCAGATACAGTATGTGCTCGACCAGATTAAGAACAATCCCAACTCACGTCGCATGATTGTGTCGGCATGGAATGTGGCTGAGGTGAACCGCATGGCGCTGCCACCTTGTCACACCCTGTTCCAGTTCTACGTGGCCGATGGCCGTTTGTCGCTACAGCTCTATCAGCGCTCGGCTGACACGTTCCTGGGCATACCCTTCAACATCGCGTCGTATGCCCTGCTCTGTATGATGATGGCGCAGGTGTGTGGACTGAAACCAGGTGACTTCGTGCATACCACAGGCGACACCCACCTCTATCTGAACCACTTGGAACAGGCGCGCCTGCAGTTGACACGCGAGCCCCGTCCGTTGCCCACGATGCGCATCAACCCCGATGTGAAAGACCTCTTCTCGTTCCAGTACGAGGATTTCCAGTTAGAGAATTATGACCCCTGGCCTCATATCAAGGCGGAGGTAAGTGTATAAGCCCCCTAAGTTAGGGGGTTGGGGGGCTGAACAATCAGAAAATAAAAATCAGCACATTTATGAATTATTCAAATCATCCAATGACGAAGGATTTTCGACGTCAACTTCGTCATGATGAGACCCCAATGGAACGTACACAACACTATAGAGCAACAAAGGAAAGATGCAGATAGAACTGTTTTCTTAAATCAAAATAGAATACATGTGTTAAGGTTGAAAAACGAAGAGGTGGAAATGGATATACAAGGGACTTTGGAAAAAATAAAACAATTTATTAACGGGTTGGGAGTTGTGCCTGTTCAGACCCCCAACCCCCTAACTTAGGGGGCTCGTAGGAATATGATATCGATGATTGCTGCCGTAGCCCGCAACAGGGCGATAGGCTTTGAGAACAAACTGATATACTGGTTGCCCAACGACCTGAAGCGTTTCAAGCAACTGACCACCGGCCATACCATCCTGATGGGTCGTCGCACGTTTGAGAGTCTGCCCAAGGGCGCACTCCCCAACCGTCGCAACTGTGTGCTGACCCGTTCTACGAAGTCGTTGCCCGGTTGCGAGTGCTTTACATCGTGGAGCGAGTTTATCAAGACGTGTCGTCCCGATGAGGACGTCTATATCATTGGCGGTGCCAGTCTGTATAAGAACCTCCTCGACAAGGCCGACCGTCTCTGTCTGACCGAGATTGACGATGAGCCGTTGCATGCCGATACCTTCTTTCCGGAATACAAGGACGACTGGCGTGTTGACACTATAGAAAAGCATACCGTCGACGACCGTCACCAGTATGCTTATGCTTTTGTAGATTATGTCAGGAAATAAAAAAAAGTGAAGGTTTCATCAGACCTTCACTTTTTTATTTTACTCCTCACTGTTGAGCATGTCGGTAATCGGCAGCTGACGGTTGATGGGCGAGTGGAACGAGATGATACTCTCGCTACGTGCCAGCCCCAGCGGTTGCAACTTGTCGTGTACGAAGGTCAGCAGGTGATGGTTATTGATGGCATAGACCTTGATAAACAAGTCGTAGTTACCTGTGGTATAGTGACATTCCACCACCTCCGGCATCATCTTCAGTTTCTCCACCACCTCGTCGAAGGTCTCGGGGTTCTTCAAGTTAAGTCCGATGTATGCACATGTCTCATATCCTATCTTCTCGGGATCTATGATGAATTGTGAGCCTTTGATGACCCCCATGTTGTCTAGTTTCTGAATACGTTGGTGGATAGCAGCGCCACTGACATTGCATGCGCGTGCCACCTCCAGGAAGGGTACACGTGCATCTTCAGCAATGAGTTTCAGAATCTGCCTATCCAGCTTGTCAAGTTTCTGATTTGCCATAGTGCTATTGTATTTTTATAAAATCCTTGCAAAGGTAATACTTTTTATCTGAATAAAAAAATAATTTAATAGTAAAAAACACCTTTGAGTGATAAAATCGTTACTTTTCGGTAGCCGAGTAGTTGATTTTCAGGGCATACGCCTTCTGAAGTGCCTGTTTGATATCGGCGATGATGCCCATAGGCACCTGGCGGTCGGCCTTGATTGAGACGGTCATGCGTGCCTGGTCTTCTGCCGACATACGTGCACGCTCTTCCTCTACATACTGGCCAATCTCGTCCACTGTGGCGAGCTTGTCGTTCAGTTGGATGTAGTACGTGGTGTCAACGCTATTGATTCTCTGTCCCACGTAGATATAGCTGACCGCCGATTTATGCGCCAGTTTCTGCACCTCGGTAGCCTGTGGCACCTGGTATCGTACCTTCAGGTCCACGTCGCGCATGTGAGTCACTATCATGAAGAAGAACAGCACGGTGAAGATGAGGTCGGGTAGGGAAGCGAGGTTCAGTTCCGGCACCTCATGTTCCCTTCGCTTGAAGAATCCGTTTCTCATGGTTTCCCTCCTTCCTTTGGCTGTTGCTCGCTGATGCGTTGCGGGTACACCATGTTGATGGCATCATGCTCTTCAGCGTTGCACTGTGCGTAGGAGTGGCCGAAGCGACTCTGTGCCAACTCGTTGCGCAGGTGGTTGTAGCCCGCCACTATCGCGTTCTGCATCTCCATGTAGGCGTTGTACGTGGTGTTTCTGTCCACCTGTATGGCAATGACATGACGGTCGCTCACCTGACATTTACCCATGAGGTGTACCTCGCGCACACTCTTCTCAGGCAGTTGCGGGTCGTTCTTAGTGTTAGCCACAAACTCCTCCACGCGTTTTGTCAGTGCATCAGGCGTGATGTCCTCCTTGTTGCATGTCATCCTGTCGTTTGCGTCGATCTCCACCTCCAGCACGTTGCGGTCCTTGATGATCAGTTCCTGTTCCTCGGTGTTGTCCTCAGGCGGTGGCAACTGTCTTGGCACCCCCTTGTCGGTATCCATCGACGAGGTGACGAGGAAGAACACCAGCAGCATGAACGAGATGTCGGCTGTCGATGTGGTATTCAGTCCGGGAACCCTTCTCTTCTTACGACGGAACATGTCTTATCTTTTTAGTTTGCGCCCGATGCCCAGCAGTCCGCCTACCGTACAGACGGCAGCGATGGTCATCAGAACGATCGAGGTGTTGATGAGCATGTCGCTGACACGCAACCAGAACACATCGGCAAACGGCTTGCCGTTGATAGCCAGCGGTCGTGTGTCGGCGAGCAGGTAGGTCAGTGCCAGTGCGCCTGTCAACAGACATACCGTCACTATGAGGATGGTGCGTGTAGGTATGCCGTTGCTCTTCTTCTCGCCCAGTCCCTCTCGGCGCGTGCTTCTCACTGCCGACCACAGGGCGAGGCCTATTGTCAGCAGCAGCAATGCGTAGATGGCGTAGAGCAGTATGTCTACGAAGAGTGGAGACTCGAGGTTAATCATTGTTCTGACGCAGTTTACGTTTCATGATGATGTCGAGCAGCGTGATAGCCGACTCCTCCATCTGTGAAGTGAGATGCTCTATCTTTGAGAGGATGAAGTTATAGAATATCTGCAGCACCAGTGCCACGATGATACCGAAGATGGTAGTAATCAGCGCCACCTTCATACCCGAAGCCACGATGGTAGGACTGATGTCGCCAGCCTCCTGTATCTGGTCGAAGGCCATCACCATGCCGATCACTGTGCCGAGGAATCCCAGCGAGGGTGCCATTGCGATAAACAGGGTGATCCATGAGCAGCCCTTCTCCAGTTTCGACGACTGTACGGCGCCGTAGCTCACGATGCTGCGCTCCACCGTCTCCATGTCCTCCTCGATATGGAGCAGTCCCTGGTAGCAGATGCTTGCCACCGGTCCGCGGGTGTCGCGACAGATGGCCTTTGCGCCCTCTACGTCGCCTGCCTCCACCTTGTCTTCGATATCCTTCAACAGCTTCTTCGCGTTAATCTCCGAGAGTGTCAGGTAGATGATGCGCTCGATACAGAACGCCAGACCCAGCACCAGCGCCAGTGCCACCAGCGACATGAATGCCGGTGAGCCCTGCACGAACTTCGTCTTCAGCTGGTCGTGGAACCCCATCTGTCCGTCGGCCATTGCCTGTAGCTCGGCCATGTCCTCCTGTCCCACCAGTTCGCCCATGGCATCACCGATGATAGAGTCGTTCTTCAGACTGTCTGCCATCGTAGCGTCAGGTTGGTTGGGAACAGTGTTCTCTTGTGCTAATGCAGGTTGACCGAATGTCATCAACCCCGTAATTGCCAAAGCTGCAATTATTCTTTTCATAAATAAGACCAATTAAGAAGCGGAGAGAACAGGATTCGAACCTGCGAACCAGTTTTGCCGGTTACACGCTTTCCAGGCGTGCCTCTTCAACCACTCGAGCACCTCTCCTTAGTTTTTGTGGCTGCAAAGGTAACAAATTAAAGTGAAAAGTGAAGAGTGAAGAGTGAAGAATTTGCTTTCGCTGACCTTTTTTTAATATAATTTATAGGTTCAGCCCGAAAATGCGGTTGACATTCGCCGTGGTGCGCGCTGCCAGTTCCTCTTTGCTCACCTGATAACTCTCAGCCAGTTTGTCGATGACGTAGGTGATATAGGCACTCTCGTTGCGCTGTCCACGCATGGGCACAGGAGCCATATACGGTGCGTCCGTCTCAAGGACCAGTCGGTCGAGGGGCACTGTGGCAGGCAACACCTCCGGCAGGTGACTCTTCTTGAAGGTCGACACCCCGCCGACACCCAGCACGAAGCCCTCAAACTGCAGCAGTTCGGCAGCCTCCTTCTCGTTGCCCGTGAAGCAATGGAACACACCGCCAGGCAGGTCCTTCTCATAGTGTTTCAGCAGGTGCACCATCTCGTTCTGTGCCTTCCGGCAGTGTATCATCAGTGGCAGCCGTGTCTCCACCGACCATTTCACCTGTGTCTCAAATGCCTCCAGTTGCTCCTTCTCGAACTCACGCGACCAGTAGTAGTCCAGTCCCACCTCACCGATGGCTATGGGCTTTCGCTCACCCTCTGTTGTGAGTGCGTGCTGCAACAGGGCGTCGATAGCCTCCAGTTGTTCGCGCCAGTCGTCCTTGACCTCTTCGGGGTGCAGTCCCACCATAGGGTAGAGAAAGTCGGGCTGCTGTCCACAGAGCCTGAGTATGCGCTCCGACGACCGCAGGTCGATGGCTGGCAGGAAGATAGCGATGGCTCCCGCGGCTTTGGCGCGTGCTATGACCTCTTCTCTGTCCTGGTCAAATTCCTCGCCATCCAGGTGGCAGTGGGTGTCGATGTAGTTCATAGTTCAGAGTTATTTGTTGCGATAGAGCAGTTCGTCCATATATTGCAGCAGTGCCTGCTTGCGGTCCTCGCTGACGCTGACCTCTGCGAGTGTCTGTCGTGCCGCCTCGAAGTAGTAGTTGATCTTCTCCTCGCACAGTTGGCGGATGCCTATCTCGTTGTAGAGTCGTGTCACGGCGGCTATCTTCTCCTGGCGGTCAAAGTCTTTCGCCTCTATCCAGCGCATCAGCTCCTGGCGCTGTCCGGCGTTCGCACGGTTCACCGCATTGATGAGCATATACGTCTTCTTGTTGCTGGTGATGTCGCCGCCGATAGCCTTTCCAAACACTTTCGTGTCGCCGTAGACATCGAGCAGGTCGTCTTGCAGTTGGAATGCCAGTCCTATCTGTTCGCCCACCTTATAGAGTCGGTCGGCATCCTCCTTCGAGGCATCGCCCAGGATGGCACCCGTCTTCAGCGCACATGCCAGCAGCACTGAGGTCTTCAGACGTATCATCTCGATATACTCCTCCTCCGTGACGTCGTTGCGCGTCTCGAAGTCCATGTCATACTCCTGACCCTCGCCAATCTCGAGTGCCGTCTCCGTAAACAGGCTCAGCACCTGTGGCAGGTACTTCGCGTCACACGCTGCCATGCGCTGATACGCCAGCACCAGCATCGAGTCGCCCGAGAGGATGGCCGTATTAGCATCCCATCTCTTGTGCACCGTCTCGTGCCCACGTCGCAGGTCAGCCTGGTCCATCAGGTCATCGTGCAGCAGAGTGTAGTTATGATAGGTCTCCAGTCCCAGCGCCTGCATCATGATATCCTCGGGATGCTCCTTGAACAGGTTATAGCCCAGTAGCATCAGCACCGGACGAATGCGCTTGCCTCCCATGGAGAGCACGTAGCGTATAGGCTCGTAGAGAGAGGCGGGACGACGGTCGTAGGGTAGGGTGTCGAGTGCTTCGTTGACTCTTTTTAGTATTTCTTCAGATGTAAGCATGATTTTTACTGGTTTTGAGAGGGTTATGTATTTTACGTAAATACTATAAGT
>Ga0310697_10007049_pt1 | contig 10628 bp, 11 predicted proteins | sample 172DNAGHGlowgp2_FD_203883 | JGI IMG/M metagenome (GOLD analysis project Ga0310697, IMG submission 203883) | Sheep rumen microbial communities from Palmerston North, Manawatu-Wanganui, New Zealand - 1728 DNA GHGlow gp2 (v2) (version 2) | ecosystem: Host-associated > Mammals > Digestive system >...
AGCTTTCTCCTTTAGGCATGATTATGTATGACTATAACTACTCACGAAGACCAGTTTATGAAGACATCGAAGATAATCATGACGGAACTTTTACTATGATAATTAAAGCGACAGAAAGACAAATCAAGAATTACTTCTTTGCATTTGGAAAGGAAGCATTGATACTATCTCCGGATAACATGAAAGAATGGATGGTTCAAAAATACACAGATGCAACTAATTACTATTCTTTCCTTCAGACAGATTAGGTCATTCAATAGAACTCCCTTCCGCTCTTCGGAAAAGGACTCAAAAAAAGGTGTAATCTCAGTTAGTCTGAATCTTCATCCAAATCAAACTAATCTTATCTCAGAGATGCCAATACTTCTTTATACATGGTTTTCTTTCCGTTCTCCCATTTTCCAACAACAACTTCATTACCACCTTTAGGCTTATGATATATGTCTCCGGAATAAGAATAGTTTTCACCAAGAAGCCGATACTTATCGACACCTAAATACTCAAGCAAGAACGGACCACAAAAATCATTAAGGCCGAAGTTATAACGGTTATAACAGAAGTCTGATGGAAAAATATTTCCTTTACTGCTTAACAAACCAGCAATATTAAGAACCTGCCTGCTATCCATAATGACATTGGTACCATGTATTGATACATAATGGTTAATTGCATTTACTAAATTTTGCGCATTTGTCATATAACACCTATAAAAATGTCTTGAGTTTTTTCAGCTGTAACGCATTGTTTTCAGGCTTTTCACAGAAATGAACGCCAGAATAAAGGTGGCTTCATAGGGAAACACTCAATAGTGAAGTTTGGCAAAAGCGTGCAAAACATTGTCAACGGTGGTTAGTGGAGAGGTGGAATACACCAATCTTTACTTCTTGTTTTGTGTTACTATTCAATCCAGAACAGTAAAAAGTAATGAAAACATTGCGTTTGGAGCGGGTCTGCCAGGATTTGCCGATTTCCATACTCGTTCCCACATAAGTGAATGGTTTTCACTCAACCTGTAAGAATTTTCCAATTATTCGGAAGGACAATCTGGAATTGGAAATCCCCACATTAATTCTGTTCCATCTATTCTTCTATCCTGAAGATCATATTCAAAGAAATCAAACTTCTCTTTATTGTCCTCATAATAACTCTTCGCAACATTGCATAATTTGCTGCACAAATTAACAATGTTTATCTCAAGAGTTCTTTCTTCTGAATCCATTATAGGGCTAGAGGAAACACTACAACTTCCACCATTTATGGCCCCGGCAATAATCAGTGTAAAATGCGTAACTTTACATCGAGGATCGCGGATATCACTCTTTTCAATACTTGGATTCTCTTGATGCAAAAAACTACAACGCAAAGAGTATATAATCTCACCACTCATATATGGCATCTCATCAAACTGAATACCTGAGTTATTATCTTGATAAACTTTAGGAGGCTTTTCATATTCGCCAACATATTTATCATACCACCCGATATATCGCTTGCGATTTTTCTCATTTGGAAACTCTGCTTTACCGCAAGCATCAGGCAGCGTTAGTGCTAATGCAAGAGCAGCATAAAACTCTTCATTTATAAGTGCGGATTTGATTTCATTTATGATTTTATATATCATTTATTGCATTCCCTTCTGATATAAACAAACTATGAAGTCACATCGCATCTATCTTAGTATCTAGATATGAGTTATAACTCTCCCTCGTCCTTTGAAGGAATAATCAAATTGTCTATAAACCCCAAATTAAAGTAACGATGTCCAAATAACTCTGAGTATAATTCCTCGACATTATATGGAATTCCAAGTTTATTGAAATATTGTTTATCAATTGTCAGGTAATCTGTCCAGGGAATTCTACTCCCATTGATAATGAAATTTGAACCATATTTACTTGTATGATCCAAATTGTACTTATCTAAAACATCTCCTCTGTCTACATATCCAGCACGGAATTGTTTAAGAACTGTAAGTTTTTCGTATTTTCTAGCATAAACAAAGTGTTTTATTAACTCGTCTCCGAAGATGCTTTTATAGATTCCTTTATAAAAGTTTCCTAATCCCAAAGTAATAGCATTGTCAACAATAGCATTATCTCCGTTACTACTATCAAACAACAGAATTCTAGTCCGAATGCTGCCATCAGCAAGTATTTCTATAAAATGCCTCAAGCCAGAAGGTATAGATAATGGATTCTTGTCTGTACTTTCCGGCTCACCAATTGCTATTAAATATGACCAGCCTATTCTGGATACACTATATTTGTTATTAGTTGTCTTCAGGTAATCGATTACCTTACTCAAGTCATATGTATAAAAATGTTCTTGAAAGTTACTTGTTGTTGAAAGTTTTAAATCAAACCCCATATCAATATAACCACATAAAGAATTCGTAAACAATCCTTTTTCAAGTGGAGGTAGCTCTATTTTCTCCCTTGTTTTTAAAACCGAATCCTTGCCTTTTGAATACAAACGATTTAACTCGTCAGATCGTGTAATCTTAATAGATTCAGATGAAACTCTTTCAAAAATATACCCAGTATTAGTAATATATGGAGGTCGTGAACCCTCTTCTATTTTTATGATGTATATAGGTCCGACTTCAAAAACAAACTTCCTTACAGAAAAATCCGGAATGGGTGTTATTCTGTCATGTAAAACAGAGGCAATTCTTTCTTCATTCCATAGTGAACAACCAAGAATTCTTTTATCATCACTAACACCTAGAAAAATATAACCACCGAAAGTATTTGCAAATGCCGAAACTTCTTTTGCTATCTTTTCTGTTTTTTCTTCATCCTGTTTAAATTCGAAAAAGAAATTCTCATCGTTATCCAGTTCTTCACTAGACAAAAAGAGTTCAATGTCTTCTTTTTTCAGTTTACTCCATTCTATGTTGTTTATTTCAATCATAAAAGCACCTCAAGTATTTACTAATAGTTACTTCATTATTCTCCATTGTTATTTTCTTATATTATAAATGGATTTCTCCTCAGTTAATGGGACAGTTTTGATTCATAAGCTTCCGGGTTGATGGCATGAAATCTTAATATCCTCATTAAAGATTACATCCTACATTGTCATGTGTTGAGGGAGATAGCAAATGTAGCTTGACATCACTTGACATCAGTTTTGACAGCAGAGAGAGTCTATATTTTGGCATCACTTTACCCGAAAATGGCGTACTTTTTGAAAACTCGGAAAAACTGACACCATATTTTATCGGTACTTTGCGCGGTTTTGCCTGGATTTGCCGATTTCCATATTCCTCTCCCGACAATGAAAAGTTTATGGTAAAACCAAACTTGCCAATTCAACAGAAAAAGCAATATCGCGTTTTCTATTTTAGAAGCTGACTCCAAATGACACAATAAACTCGAACTGAAAGAATTGCATATTTCACCTTCACCCTCTCCCCTTTATCTCCTCCACCACTTTCACATCAGCAGGAAGCCATGCGATGTCGTCGAGCTGGTTGGGTGAGAGCCATTTGGCAGCTTCGTGTTCGAGGAGCATCATGGAAGAACCTTCCATGAGTTCTGCCCGGAAACAGTCCATTGACAGGTGAAATGTAGGGTAATCGTGTTCGACAGTGGTGAGAAAGCCCGTGACTTTTATGTCAGCGCCAAGTTCTTCTTTGATCTCGCGGACGATCGCGTCTTCGGGGAATTCACCGGGCTCGACTTTGCCGCCGGGGAACTCCCAGCCGTCCTTGAAGTCTCCGTAACCTCTCTGGGTTGCGAAGATCTTACCATCTTTGGTGATAATGGCGGCCACTACTTTGACTGTTTTCACGTTTTAGCTCCCCTCAGGATCGTCAGGTCTGAAATTACTTAAAAGCCCCGTAATAGAGCTATTGTAACATTATTACACGGGACTTTTTGGCTTGATCTGCATGCCTGAGTGCAACATTTTCGGGCACGGAACTGTTAATATGGCAGAAATGCTTTGGAGGAAGAGATATGAAGAATGCAGTAAAACTCATAAGCCTGTTCATGATGGCGGTGCTCCTGTTCGGGATCGCAGGATGCAGGAATGATAAAGTGGATATCAGGGAACTTCAGAAAAATAAGGGAGTCATGCTTGTGATTCGGGGAAATCCGCAGGAGGCAATGCCTTTAGAAGACTATCAGGCTGTTTGTTTTCGAATGGTGCAGACGGTGTATTACGACGGTACCGCCTATAATGCCGATTCATTAAACACCCCCGGCATAAAGATGACCGACGAAGACTATCTTAAGATCTATAACTTCTGCATAGATAATATAAAGAACAACAAGTTCAGTAATTATTCCGAAGATGTATGCGACGGTGACACTTACACGTTCACATATTACGATGTAAACGGCAATCCCACGGTCATATACGACGGTTATTGCTATGACAATAAGGAACTTCGGGACATTATGGGAATTATCGGCAATTATTCACTTGATGAATGACCTGGAGCGTGAGCCCCGTCAGTTCTCATCAGTACCAGTCGTGTTTCTCGTTTCTGTCGAGCGCATTGATCTGTTCCATCTCGCTGTCTGAGAGTTCAAAACCGAACAGGTCCAGATTTTCCTTAATGTGATCGGGATTGCTCGAGCCCGGGATGACGACGATGCCGCGCTGGAGATCCCATCTGAGGATGACCTGGGCTGATGACACATCATGCGCCTCCGCGATCGCGGTGATCGTCTCATTGCCGAGCAGTTCTGAGGTGTGGCCTCTTCCGCCCAAAGGGTACCAGCACTGGACCACGATGCCTTTCTCCTGAATGAACGGGACCACGTCCTGCTCCTGATAGTAGGGATGTATCTCGTTCTGCACAAGCGCGGGAGTGACCGACACCTGCGGCAGGAAATCCGTCAGCTCCTCAACATACCAGTTCGAAAGGCCGATGGAATGGATTTTCCCTTCTTCCACATACTTTTCCATCGCATGATATGCTTTAACGTCCCTATCGCCCGGGTGGTGAAGGAGCATCATGTCGATATAACCGATGTCCAGCTTCTCAAGCGCCATGTCGATTGCAGCTTCGGGATCGCTGAACTGGGTCGGATAGATCTTTGTGATCACGAAGATCTCCTCCCTGGGGATCCCGTATTCCTCCATGGCCTGATGCACGCCTTCGCCGACTGCGTCCTCATTCCCGTACATGTATGCGGTATCGATCAGCCGCCCGCCGTTTGCCAGAAGTGCCTTGACGGAATTAACGCATGTATCGTGATCCAGCGAATACGTTCCGAGACCCAGTATGGGCATCTCATAACCGCTGTTCAGCATTACTGTTTTTGTCTCAAGATCAAACTTTGCCACTGTATCACCCGCTTCCTGAACGGAAACTTCTTTGTCAGTTTCATTTATGGTGGTGGTTGCCTGTGTCTCCGTATCTTTTGGGGGTTCTGTCGCAGTCTCTTCAGAAGCCACGGACGATGCTGCGGTTCCGGATCCTTCCGTAACCATACTGCAGGATGCCAGAGACAATAGCAATGTCATCGATAGAACAGCTGATATCAGTTTTTTCATAGACTTTCCCACCTTGAAGTTATTTTTCTTAATTATCAAATATGTTCCGCTGCTCCGCTAATGGTAATAATGAATATCGTGATATTCGGAGAAGGAATATCATGCATGGCGAGGATGTGTGGTTTTCGAGATTGTTAGTGGTTACGGCAGTTAATCATTTGTTTATGGTTTGTTTTGTTGTAATCAAATACACGAATACTTAAAATTAATATATAGATAGTTTAATTCTGAAATTGCCGGCATTTGTGTGAGGAAGAACAATGGATAAGCTTGATATATCTGTTTCCGTTGCAAGCGGTGCCCTGACGGCACTGATAGTCGATACTTTCATCATTGGAGATATTTCTCTTGCGGATGCGAATAAATGGGGCACTGAAAAAGTTGAGAATTTCGTAATAGATATTGCCAAACGGAAAGACAAGAGCGGCAATGTCAAAGATAATGATCTGTTAAGTGCTGTAAGATTCCTTGAAGAGAACTATAAATTAGCGGCGGATACTGTTGAAAACAGTTTTGGCGGAGCAAAACATCATCATCTTTACGATTTTTCGCATCATCCGACACCTGTGGGATGGTTCTGTTCTGTTGCCACACAGTTTACCAAACACGCATATGGCGCAGATAAGACCGGTATGTTTCAAAGTGTCCGTATAACCGGCAAAGGCCTTGATAACATTTATGGAGATCCGGTAAGCAAGATTTGGAACGGCACTATTGATTGGATCTTTCATATGGTCAGTGATATTGCCGGATCCAGCGGAACGATATATAAGCGCGGCAAAGGTACAGGCCTTCCCGGACCTCTTCTTTCTCTGCTCAAGGAGATATCTTCGAATGAGAGCATCCGCAAACTGGCAGGCACTGCCGGAGATACGGACAGGGACAGATTCTCCGTTATGGTTCAGAATTTATTCAATGGCAGAATCCTTGCAGACCACACCGCAGATGGGAAAGTGATAAAAGGAACCGAGGTCCCTTTTGATCTGAGAACCGAGATTGGATTGGGGCATGAACTGACCAAACAGACGATCCCTGTGTTGGTAAATGAATGTATTGTCCGTGCTTTCTTTGCAATAACACGGTTTGTAAGGGAGTTGGACAGATTGAATGTCTCTTCTATGAGTGAATTGAAAGATCTTGATCTCAAGAATTTTTTGCCGTTCAACAATCCGGAGCTTAGCCGTATGCTGCTCATATCAAGCGCTTCGTTCTCTACCGTTGACATAACAGCTGCAGGGGTTAAGGCCGCTATTAAAAATCCGGGTAACAAATACGGATTTGCCAAGGACTTTTTACTCGGCATAAATTATGCGGGTGTTTTAAGATTAGGCATTGCAGGAATAGGAGTCGCTGTTACGCTTGAAAAACTGGAAAAATGCTACGATGATTTTGCTTTGATATCTGAAGAAGTAAAAGATAACGAAGTCGTTGCCTGCTTATCTGATATCCCGATGGGCATAGTTCCGACAAGCATAATAGTTATAAAGAACTGCAAAGAATCTGTAGAAGAGTATAAGGAAGCCCGGGAGGATCGTATCCGGATCCAAAAAGAATGCGATGAGCATATCCGGATACTGACTGAATACCGCAATGATATCGAATCTGAGGTCTCAGAATATCTGGTAACCAACATGAGCGTATTTGATGAAGCTTTTTCGATGATGGACGAAGCCATATTGAACAATGATTCAGATGCTTATATAGATGCGAATTCCAGGATACAAAAGCAATTGGGCAAGGAAATTCAGTTTGATTCACAGGCAGGATTTGATGACCTGATGGCATCGGATGATGATTTCAAGTTGTGAGGATTTACAGATGAAGATCTTTGAGACACGCAGTGCAATAAAAACATTCTATTATCTTCTTTCAATAGACGGAGAACTTGATAGTGAGGAAATCAATTATTTTCACTATGTCGGTCTGAGTATTGATCCCTGCAACTTTATCGAATACTCAGGTGATCTTGAGAAGGAATGCCGCTGGGTCGTTAATTCAGCCGGAGAAGATAAATACGACAAAATCTCAAAAGCTGTTGATAATGACTTGACCAACGAAGCAGCCGGTGATGATCAGGGACTTACACCAAGATTGCTGGTATGGAATCTTTTTGCTGCAGCATTCTGTAATGGTGTATACAGCGATCCGGAAAAAAGACTGATAGATCATGTTGCGCAAAGTACGGGTGTGGATGAGAGTGTTGTTATTGAGATGGAGCAGATGCTAAAGACACTTGCTTCAATTCAAAATGAGCTCGATTGGGTAAACCAGACAGACCTTCCTTCTTCTGAGATCATATCTGTCCGGGAAGAACTGGAGAAAAGACAAAGTATCATTAAGGAATCAGCTGAATACCTTATTGCAGATGAAATAGATGCAGACAATCCCTATGAGTATAAGCCTGATTTTTTCGACAAGACAAAAGCAAGCATCGATGAAAAAGTAAGACCTGTTACAAACAGGATCGGTGAGACAGTCAGACCGGTAACCGACAGGGTTGGCAAGGCGGTAAAACCCGTCACGGACAAAGTCGGTTCTGCGGTTATTCCTGTTGCGACTATGGCTAAAGAGAAAACAGGCGAAATGTTCGGGAAGCTGTCAATGAGGTTCAAGCGCGGAAACAAGAATGATAATAAGGAGGGAAACTGATATGCCTATACCTTTCATTATCGTTGGTGCTACGATAGCAATGGCTGTTTCCGGCGTCGGAATGGGTGCTAAGGGCGGATACGACCAGCACCGTGCACAAAAACTGAATAAGGATTCAAACAGACGTGCAGAGAATGCTTCTCACAGACTGGAAGATCTTCGTATAAAATGCAGCAAATCGTTACAGGATCTTGGAGACGAAAAGCTGTCCGTTCTTAATGGCAGTGTTACCAGATTCGTAGATGCATTTTCGCAATTGAAAAATGTCGACTTTACTGAATCTGAAAGCCTTAATGAACTGAGCAAGATACAGATGGGTTCCAAAGAATTCTCCGAAATGAAAGAATTGACCAGATTCTCTTCTTCTCTGCTTCAAGGTTCGGCAACAGGTATCGCAGGCGGTGCATTGACTGCTTTCGGGGCATACGGAGCTGCATCTGCACTGGCAACCGCCTCGACCGGCACGGCAATCGCTTCGCTTCATGGAGTTGCTGCAACTAATGCGACACTTGCCTGGTTTGGTGGGGGATCACTTGCGGCAGGAGGCGCCGGTATGGCCGGCGGAGCAGCAGTTCTGGGCGGAATCGTTGCCGGCCCCGCACTTTTGTGCATGGGCATGATCGTGGGAGCCAAGGCAGGAAAGAACCTTGAAAACGCAAGAGTAAATGCCTACCAGACAAATGAGATATGTGAGGAACTCGAGAACGGCTCCCTGGAATGCATAGCGATAAGACGCAGATGCTACATGTTCTATAACTTACTTGCAAGATTGGATTCATATCTTACTCCGCTTACATATGCAATGGAGAAGATCATCAACGAGGAAGGAGTGGACTACTCCAGGTTTTCAGAGCAAAGCAAGCGAACCGTCGCTACAGCAGCGGCAACTGTGTCAAGCATCAAAGCAGCTCTCGACACTCCTATCCTCACAGACAGTGGTGCATTGACTGAAGAATCTGATGAATTGCTGTCGAAACTTCAGGAATGATATTTATATCGTTTCTCCAACATTTTGAACTTGGTTAATTTCCGTTTCACGCTATACTGCACCGCACCGTGAGCCTTGCGCTGCCGCCGTAAGTGCAGGTGTAGAGCGATAAGGCCCAGCTGCCGGAGAGCATGCCGGAAATGTCTGTGCCGTCCAGGATTTCAACCTCTTCAACAGTGTAGTGCGTAACGATGCCGTTCATGTCGGTAAAGTACACTTCGTCGCCCGGCTGAAGATCCTTGAGCTTGCCGAAGCCACTCCTGTAATTGTGACCTGCTATGACGAAGTCCTCAGTATATGGGGAGCCGTAGTAACGGCATACGGACTGGCGGAGATATTCTTCATTCCAGGTGTCGAATACGGACATCTCAAGGTCTATGGCAGGTATCGTTAAGATCCCGTCAAAGATTCCGTCACCGATGTCTTTGGGAGTTAATTCTAAAAGCTCTTCAGTCCTTGTAAGATCGCGCGCGCGAACCGTTACGGCATCAGATTCCGAAGGGATATCCATCTCAGCCTTAACGGCGTCTGTAAGGTCATGAGACGCGTCGTCGTAGGTGTTGTTTTCAAGCATGTTAAAGAAAAAGAGCCCGCCTGCACAAAGGAGCAGGATCAGGCCCGTTGTTATCAGAATATTTCCTAAAAGGCTGCGCTTATTCTTCATCGTTTTTCCTGCCGGGAAGCTTTACGAGGATGCCTGCGCAGATCAGGAAGGCGCCTGAGAAGACCATTACGGGCACAGGCCATTTGAGCTGTCCTGTCTGGATAAGCTGGTAGGTGTTTGTTACGGTGAAGCTGTAACCTGAAGATGAATAGGTCGCCTTGTAATCGGCGGGGATATTGATCTCCTTCACGTTCCAGTCCTTGTCGGGACGCATGTTGGTCCATTCGTATTTCCAGCCGTTGCCCTGGTTCAGGGTGACCGTATCGTAAACTCCGTCCTCGTTAATGAGCTGCACGGTAACTGATTGCGGGCGGTTGGAATTATCGTCGTTCCAGACCTTTCTGACACTTACAGATACAGGTTTGTAGTAAGTAAGCTTAGGTTCGGCTGTGCCGTCGTAGCGCCATTCGCCGGTATCCTGATCGGTATAAGGCAGGTAGTAAACAAAAGGAACAAAAGATGAGAAGCCTTCGGGAAGTCCTTTTGCGGTGACAAGATATACACCGCCCGTAAGCCCCTCAAAAACTGCCTTACCGTCAGCACCGGTCTTCTTTGTCAGACCTTTGATGTTATTCTTCTCTGTGAATTTGACGAGTCCGTCAATCACGGACTGAGTGATCCTGCCTTCAGGATCGAATCCTGAACCGGCGTAGTCTTCATTAAGAACGAACGTGATAGAGCCGTCCGTGATGATGCAGTCGGCAACTTTATAGATCGTTACGTCTGCACCTGCCGCATACCTTGTGCCGTCGTCCTGACTTTTAAGGGTAACTGTCAGGCTTAAAGGCTTCTCCGGATCCGGCAGTTCAAGGCCGA
>Ga0310697_10007055_pt1 | contig 10622 bp, 10 predicted proteins | sample 172DNAGHGlowgp2_FD_203883 | JGI IMG/M metagenome (GOLD analysis project Ga0310697, IMG submission 203883) | Sheep rumen microbial communities from Palmerston North, Manawatu-Wanganui, New Zealand - 1728 DNA GHGlow gp2 (v2) (version 2) | ecosystem: Host-associated > Mammals > Digestive system >...
AACATCTCCTTGAAAAACTTAAACATATTATTTCCTCATCGAACAATCTAATCTATCGCAGGCGGCGCAATCTTTTTTATGCAATGAATTTTTCTGCGCAGATTTTTCAAGCCCAATTATAGCTGTAATTGATTTTCGCGGCTCAAGCATAAGTGCTGAACTTAAACTCATGCCGATTTGTTCCGCGCCGCTGATTTTAAAAAGTTTTTCCTGCGCCGTCAAATTCCAATCGCCATAGCCCGGACTGAATCGCCAACGCATTTTGTAACCTTCCTTAGAAAATTTCGCCGCAAAATTTTTCTCCATTAAATCCGCCGTTTGCTCAACTGCCGCCGTTGCCGCCGCGTCTAAAAGTACTGACGCTAAATACTCGCCGCGCTCGAATTTTTTAGTAATTTCCTGTTCAATCGACGCGCCGACCGTCGCCGCCATGCAGATAACTTTTTCGCAACCGTCAAGGTGTTTTATAATCGAATTGCCCGCGATTGTAAAGGGCGGCACGCTCTCGACTGTGCAATTTTTATAGTCGTAAAGCTCCCATGCGCCGCGCACATCCAAAAGTAACAAAGCCTCCGCGCAGGCGTCCAAAATATTTTTCTCGCCGAAATGTTCAGCCTTGCGCAAGCCCGCATATCGCCGAGTTTCTGCCGCGTCTATCGATAAAATTTGCGCGTTGTATATCATGTTAATCACCGAGTAAATTTTTAGCGAGCCGCACCGCCTCGACGCCGTCTTTAGCGTAAGCGTCTGCGCCGGCGGAATCAGCATATTCTTGAGTAAGAGCCGCGCCACCGACCATAACTTTTGCCGAACTGCCCGCCGCATGTAAATCCGCAATAACTTTGTCAATCTGAATCATAGTCGTTGTCATAAGGGCGCAAAGTCCGACAATATCGGCGTCGTGCTCAAGGGCGGCGCGAACAATTTTTTCCGAGTCGACATCTTTTCCCAAGTCAACGAGTTTGAAGCCGCTATTTGAAATCAACGCCCCGACGATATTTTTTCCCAAGTCGTGAACATCGCCTTTAACCGTCGCGATAACAAAAGTGCCGCGAGTTTTAGTCTCCTGCGCGGGCAGAATTTTTTTCAGTTCGTCGAAAGCAAGCCGCATAGTTTCCGCACTCAATAAAACTTGCGGCAGGAAAATTTTACCGGAGCCGAAATCTTCGCCGAGTTCATTCATAGCGGCAGTTAATGCGCGTTCGGTAATTTCGTCAGCGGAAAAGTTTTCGTCAACAGCCCGTTTAATCAGCGCGGCAATTTCGTCCTTGTCGCCCTCTTGAATCGCAAGCTTAATCGCGCTCAACGTATCGCGAGAAATTTTTTCATTCCTAATTCCTACTTCCTCATTCCTAATTTTGCTGAAGTTTAAGCCGTTAGGGTCTTTTCCTAGCAAAGCGGCGGCGGATTTTAAAACGTTCTGCATAAGGTCATCATAAGGATTCATAATCGGCGCGTCGAGACCGGCGGCAAGGCACATTGCAAAGAACGTTGAATTTATCAGCGGGCGATTGGGCAAGCCAAAAGAAATATTACTCAAGCCCATAGTCGTTGGCAGGTCGAAACGTTCGCGATAAAGCCGCAGAGTTTTAAGAACCTCAAGGCAAGCGTCCTTATCGGCGGAAATCGTCATAACAAGCGCGTCAAGGAGAAAATCGCCGTCTTTTAGCCCGTGAGCTTTGGCGGCGTCGATAATTTTTGCGGCAACGTCAACGCGCTCTTGTGCAGTTTTCGGGACGCCGTGTTCAGTTAGCGGAAGAATTAAAATCGCCGCGCCGTAACGTTTCGCGAGCGGCAGGAAATTTTTAATGCGGTTTGGCTCAAAGCTGACGGAATTAATAAGCGCACGACCAGGAAAATTTTTTAAGCCCGCCTCCAAAGCTTCAACGTCGCTAGTATCGATTGCAAGCGGCGCGTCGGTTATGCGAGCAATTTCGCGGACAGCTTGCGCCATCATTTTAGCCTGATCAATGCCGCCGACGCCCATATTGACATCAAGAATTTTTGCGCCCGCCTTGACTTGATTAAGCGCGTCTTTTTTGACGCCGAGCAGGGAGCCTTCGCGAATTTCAGCGGCTAATTTTTTTCTGCCCGTCGGATTGATTCTTTCGCCAATTAAAGTCGTCGGCAAAGTCTTATCAATGGTAACGGTTTTGCTCCGGCTAGCCAACATCAGCGGACGCCGTGAATAATTCCTAATTCCTAATTCCTCATTCCTAATTGCATTTGCAAGTTCTTTTATATGTTCGGGCGTGGTGCCGCAGCAGCCGCCCAGATAAGTCGCGCCCGCTTCGACGAGTTTAGCTCCCCAACTGCCGAAAGTTTTCGCGTCCATAGGAAATTTAGTCACGCCGTTTTCAAGATAGGGCATACCGGCATTGGGCTGGACGCTGATTGGCACGCGGCAATTTTCCGCCAAAATTTTCACGACGGGCACGAGTTGTTCCGGACCAAGTGAACAGTTCACGCCGATTATTGACGCGCCCATTGCCTCAAGAATCACGGCGGCGGATTGTGGGTCGGTGCCCGTGACGGTTCGTCCGTCTTCCGAATAAGATAGCTGGCAAATTATCGGCAAGTTGCAAGCGTCCTTCGCCGCCAAAAGTGCCGCTCTCATTTCCTGAATATCAATGCACGTCTCGATTATCAAAAAATCTGCGCCCGCGTCGGCTAAGGCCTGCGCCTGTTCGTAGAAAATTTTATAAGCGTCGTCGAAGTCTAAATCTCCTAGCGGCGCGATAAATTTTCCAGTCGGACCGATTGAGCCGGCGACTTTTGCTTGACTCTGCGCGGCGTCCTTAGCGACTTTCACGGCGGCAAAATTCAATTCGCGAACGCGGCTTTCAAGTCCATAATGCGCAAGCTTCAAACTCGACGCGCCAAAAGTATTCGTCTCGATAATGGTTGCGCCCGCCTCGATATATGCGCGGTGAATTTTTTTCACAACGTCGGGGGCTTCAACGTTCATTAGTTCGGGACACGCGCCCGCCTTTAGTCCGCCCGCCTGGAGCATCGTACCCATTGCCCCATCAAAAATTTCTATCACAAAATCACTTCCTTATTTTAATGACGCCCGAATCACAAAGACAATATCGCCGTCATCATTTTCCTTTGAACTTTCAAGCCGCGCACTTGGAGCGACAAAATTTCTTACAAGTCCCAAATAACTTTTCAGCGCGGCAGAATCACCAGTTACGCCTTCAAGTTCTAATAAATCCTTTTCGACGCGAATTTTCGTTAAGCGAACTTCCCGGCTAGAACTTTTGCCGAGATTGAGTAGGAGATTAAAATTTTTATTGTCGCCAACCTGCGCGGCAAGCTTATTAAGCCTGTGGAGTTCGGCGACGTGCTCATCAAGAGTTTGCTTTAGGGCAATGTCTTCGCTAAGATTTTCTACGGAAACTTTCGCCGCGTCAAGTTTATCCACCGCCGCGTTGTAGTCAAGAAAAAGTTTCGCCGAAATTATCATCAGCCCGATAATAAAAATTGCCGCAATCGTTTTAAAAATTCTTTTCCAGTTCCATGCGCTACCCTGCGTTAAAAAATTCGGCTCAGTTTTATTTTGAATAACTTCCGTGATAAATTCTGTTCGGTCGTAGGGGTGCAATTTCGTCAGCATATCGGCGGGCATTGCCGACAACCCGCGCAGATTTAGCCCGAACTTTTTAAACGCTGAAAGATATTCTTGCGCCGCCGTTTTCGGCATTGATTCCATCCAGAGTTCCTCGCCGACTTTTGTAAATGAAAATTTCGCTTCGGCTCCCGCCTGCGCCTGCGCCCAGCTTTTGACGTATTCGGGAAATTTTTCTTCTGAAAGACCGGTTGTTTCGCTCTGATAAGTTACGGCGTCGCCCTCGCGAAGACAAAAGCCAACTCTTGAAGTTTCCCAGCCCTTTTGCCTGCAGACCTGCGAAATTTTCGCGGCAAGTTGTTCAATCTCCGAGCCGTCCGCTTCAACTTCTACCGTCTCGAATTTTTCAGTTAGCCGAGCGATATAAATTTTCTCGCCGTCGAAATACGCGCTGACAATTTTGCCCATATCCTCCCGAAAAAATTTCTTTATCGGCTCCAATATCTTCCCGACGAACAAAAAGTTTCTCTCCTCAAAATTTTTTAGCATTATATTTAAAAATTCGTGGTTGTGCAATTCCCAAAAATGATTTATTATGCACTTAACTTTTAAGAAGGTGATTGATTTGAGAATAGCTTATGCGCAAATGAAAATCACGGCGGGACACCCCGACGTTAATACGGAAAAAATTTTACGCTTTATCGAACAGGCACAGGACGGCGGCGCGGACGTTGTGATTTTCCCAGAGTCGGCGATTGCGGGCAAGTTTACCAGTCATGAAAAAGCTTTTCTGCGCGACTGTGAACTTTGCAGGAAAAAAATTAGCGCGACTGCTAAAAATATTAAAATCATTCTCGGCGAAAAGTTTTCGGGCGCAGGTTTCGACGTGATATTTTCTTCCGAGCCTTTCAGCCTTGATAAAAATATTTCCTCCGAAAAAATTACCCGCCCAACAATTTACGTCGGCGGAGTTGGCATTCAGAACACTGGCAAGACGATTTACACTTTCGACGGCGGGAGCGCAGTTTATAATTCACGCGGCGAAATCGTTCAGCGTGCCGAACCGTTCGCGGAGTGTCTGAACTTTATCGAGCTTGAGGAAATTGACAAAATGCCCGCGCTTAAACTTCCCGAAGTCAGCGAGGCGGAGAAAATTTATCGTGCGATAAGTTATGGCGTTGAAAATTTCCTTGAGCAAATCGGCGTTAAAAAAGTTGTTATCGGCGTATCGGGCGGGATTGATTCAGCGGTTGCCGCCGCGCTTTACACAAAAGTTTTAGGCGCGGAAAATGTTTATCTGGTGAATATGCCCAGCGTCTTCAATTCGGCGACGACCAAAAATCTTAGCGAACAACTTGCTAAAAATCTTGGCTGTAAATATTGCGTCGTGCCGATTCAAGAATCAGTCGATTGGACGGTTAAGCAACTAGAAAGCGTCGGTTTTAACGTCTCAAATTTTGTGCGCGAAAACATTCAAGCCCGCGACCGTAGCGCGAGAATTTTGGCGGCAATCGCGGCGAGTGTCGGCGGCGTCTTTACATGCAACGCCAATAAAGCTGAATCAACCGTTGGTTATGCGACACTTTACGGCGACGCGGCGGGCTTTTTGAGTGCGCTTGCTGACCTTTGGAAATATCAAGTCTACGATTTGGCGCGATACATGAACGAAAAAATTTACGGCTTTGAAGCGATTCCGCAGGGGATTATTGACATTGTGCCCAGTGCTGAACTTTCGACCGCGCAGAACGTCGACGAGGGCAAGGGCGACCCGCTTAAATATCCCTATCATGATTATTTGTTGAAAGCCTTCGCCGAAAAGAATTTGACGCCCGAAGATATTTTGCGGAATTACATTAGCGGCGAGTTGGAAAATAAAATTGGTTGCGAGGCGGGGCTTGTCGAAAAATATTTCCCAACCGCGCAGGAATTTATTACGGATTTGGAGCGTTGGTGGAAACAATTCAAGGGCATGGGCGTTGCTAAAAGAATTCAATCGCCGCCGATTTTGGCAGTTACGGATTCACCTTACGGGGCGCATTTTGAATCGCAAAACGGCGTTTACTTCACGCAAAGTTATCTCGAACTCAAGAAAAATTTGCTCGCATAATCATAGAAAAAAGGCGGTCTTAATCGGAACTAAGACCACCTTTTTTATTTCTTATTTCAAGTCTTCGCGCCTCATCAGCAGGAAACAATAATCCGATAATCTGTTTAGAAAAATTTTATCGACTTCGTGAACCGGCTCCGACTTGGCAAGCTCGCAAGCTAATCTTTCTGCGCGGCGTGTAGTCGTCCTTGCTAAGTCCAGAAATGCTCCGCCCTTCGACGCGCCAGGGATTAAAAATTCTCTAAGCGGCGGCAACGAATTTTCTAAGGCGTCCATTTCCGCTTCAAGGTTTTTAACGTCGTCGGCAGTTATCAACGGTGCTTGATTTAAGCTCGCGAAGTCCGCCATAAGTCGCGGCAAAAGTTTCTGCACCGCAAAAATTTTCTCTCTGACCTGCGCAACTTCGACGAAGGCTCGCGCAATCCCCAAAGCCGAATCCGCTTCATCAATCGCGCCGTAAGTTTGAACGCGCAGACAATTTTTATCGACGCGCTCGCCGGTGTAAAGGCTTGTCAAGCCTTTATCGCCCGTTTTGGTGTAAACCGACATTCAATCAACTCCTAGCCGATAATCGCTTGTCCGAAGTAGACGACCGCGCCCATAAAGATTACGAACGGGATATAAATTTTCACCGCGAACGCTAACAGTTGCGAATCCGCGCCCTTGACGCCGATTGCCGCCGAACCTATCGCGATTGATAACGGAGAAATCATTTTGCCCGCGCACGCTCCCGTTGCATTCGCCGCCGCGACCCATGCTTGAACGGATTCATTCGCGCCGATTGCTTGACTTGCTATGACTTGCAACTTGCCGAATAAAACGCAACTCGAAGTAGCCGAGCCGGTGATATAAGTTCCGACTGAACCTAGGAACGCCGCAATCAAAGGATAAGCCGTGCCAGTCGCCGCAACCGCCGTATCCGCAATTTGTCCCGTCATGCCGCTGTAGCCCATAACTTTTGCCGTCGCGATAACAGCAATTATCGTTACCATTGTAAATTTCAAGCCGTTGACAGTCTTTTTCAAGACGCCGAGCATTTCGCCGAAACTCGCGCCCTGCTTACTGCCCGCGATAAATGCCGCCAACATTATCAGCACGCCAGGCGTATTTATCCAGACGAAAGTATAAGGCACGCCGCCTTCGCCGTTGTAAATCGGAACCGCCGTTTTGAATTGCATTAGGAAAGAATTTATCGGCGGGACAAGCTTACTTGTGAACAGCAGGAAGAAAAAAATTAAAATGAACGGCAAGCAAGCGTTAATCGCCTTCGCGGTTGAAATTTTTGTTTGGGCGTGGTCGGGCATTGCAAATTCCGGGTCGTTGACGGGGAATTTTTTAGCAAGAAAAACTATCGTGCCCATTGTGCAAATCGCTCCTGCGACAACCGCTAACTCTGGTCCGACGAACATTGACAGCGCAAGTTCAGGAATGAAAAACGCTAAGCCCGCGCCTAAACAAAGCATCGTCATTCCGCGCAGAGCTTTAAGCCCGCCGCCAGTGACGATTACCATTAGCCACGGACAAAGCAAAGTTAAAACGCCCAGTTGCAATGATGTAAACGTCGCAAGCTGAACCGCGTCAAAGCCCGTGACAGAACCCAAAGTTACAAGCGGAATTCCGATTGAGCCGTAAGCCGTCGGCACCGAGTTTGCGATAAGACAGACTGAGACTGATAAAATAGGATTAATGCCAATGCCCGCCAGCATTCCCGCAGGAACCGCTATTGCCGTGCCGAATCCCGCCATGCCTTCCAAAAAGCCGCCGAAGCCCCAACCAATCAGCAGAATCAGAACGCGCTTATCGTGGCTGACGCTCGTTAGCATGTCTTTGATTGTGTCCATTGCTTTTGTGTGCAACGTCAAGTTATAAGTAAAGATTGCCGCGACGATAACTAATAAAATCGGCCAACACGCCAGCGCGACGCCTTCCAATACGGATTCAATCGCTCGCACGCTTTCCATATTCCAGACGCCCATTCCAGCCGCTAATGAAATTACTAACGCAATTAAACACGCTTTCCACGCCGGCATTTTGATTACGCTGAGCGCAAGCACCAACCACAATATCGGCGACAGCGCAAGTATAAACATCAATTCCCCCAACCTCCTTACAAAGAAAAACAAAAATAAATTCCTGTCGCATTTTTCTATGGCGAGCGAAAAAATTCCTGCTTATTAAAAATCTTCTGTCAATGGTAGATTTTTTCCTGTGGCATTATCTGGGTAAGTGGTGTATGATTGCGGCGAGGTGATTGAAAATGTGTTTAGCCTTTCCGGCAAAAGTATTGGAGATAGAAGGAGACTTGGCGACGGTTGAGCGTTCGGGCGTCAAGCGCAAGGCAAGTTTAATGCTCCTGCCCGAAACGAAAGTTGGCGATTATGTCTTGATTCACGCGGGCTTTGCAATGCAAGTTGTTGATGAGCGCGAAGTTCAAATCCGCGACGCGCTTGTTGCCGAAATGAACGGAGCAGAGCGCACGGTTGAAAATCTAGGAGTTTCATAAATGGCAGATACGATTAAGCTTATAAAAAAAATTTCGCGGCTCGCCGCGGGGAAAAAAAAGTTGCGATTCATGGAAGTTTGCGGCACGCATACAGTTGCGATATTTCGTTCGGGGATAAGGCAAATTTTGCCCGAAAATATCGAATTAGTTTCCGGACCTGGTTGCCCCGTCTGCGTCACCAATGATGATTACATTGACAAGGCGATTGCCTATTCGCAACGGAAAAATTTTATCGTGGCGACGTTTGGCGACATGTTGAAAGTTCCTGGCTCACGAAGTAGTTTAGCGGCGGCACAAGCCGAAGGCGCGAAAATTCAAATCGTGTATTCGCCGCTTGATTGCATAAAGCTTGCGCAAGACAATCCACACAAGAAAATAATTTTCTTAGCGGTGGGCTTTGAAACGACAGCCCCGACGCAAGCGGCGACAGTTTTAGCGGCGAAGGCGCAAGGAATTAAAAATTTGTTCATGTTATCGGCGCAAAAGTTAGTTCCGCCCGCGCTGAAATTTTTGCTTAACGACGCGCAAGTAAAAGTTGACGGCTTCTTATTGCCTGGACATGTGGCGGTAGTAATCGGGGCGAACGCCTTCAACTTTTTAGCGGAAGATTTTAAAATTCCGAGTGCGGTCGCCGGTTTCGAGGCGGAAGAAATTTTAACTGCGCTTGCGAGTCTTCTTGAGCAAATCGACGGCGGCAAAGTCGAAGTCGCAAATAATTATCGGGCGGTCGTCAAGGCGGAAGGCAATTTATCTGCGAAAAAAATTCTGGCGCAAGTTTACGAAGTGGCGGACGCCCATTGGCGCGGCATGGGCAAAATTCCTGCGTCAGGTTTGAAAATGCGCGATGAATTTTCGGACTTTGACGTTGAGCGCGTTGAGCCGATTGAGCTTGAACACGTCGAAAAGAAAACGGCTTGTCGTTGCGGCGAAGTTCTGCGCGGCGTCATTAATCCGACGGCGTGCCCGCTTTTCGGGAAAGTTTGTAAACCTCTGCACGCAATCGGGCCCTGCATGGTTTCAGTTGAGGGCGTCTGCGCGGCGTGGTTCAAATACGGCGGAAATAATTTCAAGTGGTAAAATTTTCGCCGAAGTCTGACGCTAACGCTAACACAGAAACTTTTTCCGCGCCGAGCGATTTTAAAACTTTGGCGCACTCGCTGACGGTCGTACCGGTCGTAAAAATATCGTCGACGATTAAAATTTTCTTCCCGCGCAGGTCGGTAACTTTAACCGCCGCGAATACGCCTTTTAAAATTTCTTGTCGTTCCTTCTTGCCGAATTTGTAAAGCTTAGGCGTCGCCACTCGCCGTATCAAAATTTTCCTTAGCGGGATATTTTTTTTACCTAAAAAGTCTTCAAAGATTTTTTCTGTTTGATTGAAGCCGCGCTCTTTTAGTCGCTCTTCGTGAAGCGGCACCGGCACCGCGAAATCTATTCTGTTCAGCAAGCTTAAAATTTCTTCGCGCTCGGCTACGTCGTCGAGAATTTTTTTTAGCGCGGGTAATACGTCAAGATTGTTATCGAACTTCAGCTTATGCAGGAGTGGTTGCAAGCCGTCGCGATACTTCGTTACGCGCAAAACTTTTGCAAGCGGCGCGGGCGGTTCTGGATAAAAATCTAAACGCAAAATTTTTCCCGCGCAGGTCGTGCAAAGTTGATAGCGTTCGTCAACAATTTCTTTGCAAACTGGACAGCGCGGCGGGAATAGAAAATAAATCACCGCCTCCCACAGTTCGCGCAAAAAATTCATAAGCTCACCCCAAAATTTTTCCCTATTATAACAAAAAGCCCGCCCCTTTTCAGGACGAGCCAAAAATATTTTTGCATTTGCTTAGGGAATACCCTCAGCGTATTCTCCAACACTAATATAATCCGCCAAACACCATCCCCACATACCGTCATAAAACGTCCGATAAAATCCATTTCTGATGAAACCTTCGCCATTGGCAGTGTCTTTGTAAACCTTGACGCGAGTACCCAACGAAATGTGCGCCAAAGCAGCACCGTAGACAGAAGGACTGTCGCGGAGCGTTATCCATTCATTGCAATTAACAACTCGCGCCCAATACAAAGCCCCCGTCGTCATCGGCTCAAATACCGCCGCTTCAACTTTAACCGAAGGCGCAATCATAATAACTGCCAGCACAGCAAGAGTTGCAAAAAATTTTTTCATACGCCTCTCCCCCTACAAAACTGAAAAAGCAATGACTCCTACTATGAGAGCGGTATAGCGATAACCGGCAAGCCACAGAATTATTCCTGTAATGTATAGAATTGCTGCCAACATTTTAACCTAAATGCGCGAGAATTCCCCTGCCTCTATAGGCGGTGGGATGAATCGTGCTTTTTGTTGACATTGTTCTTGTAAAGTAGTAACCTAAATTCAGTCGAAATGAATTGGGGTTAGGTATAATGCAAAAATTACACCATAATGCACATTC
>Ga0310697_10007057_pt1 | contig 10621 bp, 6 predicted proteins | sample 172DNAGHGlowgp2_FD_203883 | JGI IMG/M metagenome (GOLD analysis project Ga0310697, IMG submission 203883) | Sheep rumen microbial communities from Palmerston North, Manawatu-Wanganui, New Zealand - 1728 DNA GHGlow gp2 (v2) (version 2) | ecosystem: Host-associated > Mammals > Digestive system >...
AATTAAAAGTTCCGCCATTACATGTTGCATTTGCGGGGCACGCAACACAACCATCATAATTCGCCGGCAAGAATTCACCAGAATCACATGTATGGGCATGTGCATCATAAACGGCATGATATCGTGTATCTGAACATGTCATATCTGCAAATGCCGAAACAATCGTCATAAATACAATCGATAAAAATACTAGTATTTTTTTCATTATTCGCTAACCACCGGCCCCGCAATAAAATCACCCGTTCCAATGTTATAGAAAAATGTGCCACTTACCTTGTCATACATACATGGCACGTCATTTGCATCAAGCACAGGGATTAAATCAACGATAAGATTGTCGTTAACATCATATAAGCGCGTATAATAAATTTTAGCAAATGGCTTATTATTTGGATTTGTCATGCCAATTTGCATCAATGTACCTGATAAACTAAATGTTCGGTTTACATTTGTGGTTATACCATTGATATTTATTATTGCGCCGGTTGGTCTAACGATATAATCGGCATCATACTTGACACCTACTGCTAATACGGGTTTGGTGGTTGAATTCTGGCCGGCAGAACTATTCCAAATGCTAAACTTGGATGAATCTATATATACAGACACAGCCATAATTGTCAAAAAATCTTGATAACTAATCTCGGTAAAATTTATACCAAATTGAACATGAAAACCCAGGCCTAGTACCGTTGATAAAGCAGGGATTCTAATAAGTTGTGTTCCTGTGACTTCCAAGTATTCAATTGGTGTGTAAACACGCCATTCACGGAAAGTATATCCATATTTTGCAGGTGGGGTTGGTGGGGTTATACTGTCGCCTACATTGCATGTTGTTTGTGTATATGTTTGCCCGTCAACCAACCAATCTATATTTACCGTATCGGCCATACCAATTTGTGTAAACATCAAACCAAAAATTAAAAACAATAATTTTTTCATACTTCCCCCCGATGTTTTTTGAATTAATAAACCGTCAGAAGCCTGACGGTCGGGGTGTTGAGAAATCATAAGATACAATGACTCCGCGCTTTCATATATATGCAAACGGCACCCCGACAAACGGGGATTTTATAATATGACGGTGCAAAAAACACGAAAATCCAATGGATTACGATGCTATTGCACCGGTACCTTATGGGCCTCTCACAGCCCCGAACGCAGATTCCCATCTGGTTCGATGTAAATTATAAACTAAATCTCCAATTCTATGCAAGCCTTTTTTGTTATAAAAAATGCAGGGGCTTGAAAAGTCATAAAAATAGTTTATATTTATCTTGCTATGAAAGAATTTATTTTACCTTGTCGGGATTTGGTTGTGCATCCAGGGATGACACTGCCGGTTTATGTTGATAATCCAATATCTATTGCGTGCGTCGAAGGCGCGGTTGCGTCACATGGGCGAATCGTCATCGCACCGCAACACAGTATTGCATACCCCACAAGCCCAAGCGATATGTATGAATACGGCACAATCGGCGATGTGGTCCAGGTCTTGCGCATGCCGGATGGCGCATTGCATACAATTGTGCGAACAACCGATGTGGTAAAAATAACCGATATGACAATTGAAAACGGCGTATTTTCGGGCACGGTTGAATATATCCCAATCGCAAACGATGAAAATGATGAGCGCACAATACTGATGCGGGAAAAGGTTTTTGAAACAATTCAATCAATGGCCGCATTTCGCAAATTCAAAATGGATAAATTGCGCAGTGTGATTCAAAACTATCCGATGCCGGCATTTGTTGATTCTGTGATTCAGACCGCCGAAATTGATACAGATTCTGCGTTAAAGATTTTAACTATTCCGTCTTGGTATGACAAAATGGTTGCCTTGTTCGAACGCGTTCGCGTCATGTTCGAAGCGGCCAAGGTCGAAGATACTATAAATCGCCGCGTTAGCATGCAGATGGAACACGGTCGACGCGAGGCAATTTTGCAAGAAAAAATGCGCGCAATTCAAAAAGAAATGGGCGAAGACGATGAAGAAACCGACACGGTCAATATGCGTAAAAAAATTGAAAAATCCGCAATGCCCGATGATGTCAAAGAAAAGGCATTAAGTGAATGGAAGCGCATGCGCAATATGTCGCCAATGTCAAACGAAGGCGGCCTTATTAAAACATATCTTGATGAATTGTTGGCTATGCCGTGGGGGGTTGGTGATAAATCGGACATAAATTTGGACACCGCGCGCAAAATTCTGGACAGCGAACATTCCGGCATGCGCGCCGTCAAAGAACGCATATTGGAACACATTGCCGTTATGAAAAAAACCGGTTCCATCAAGGGCAGTATTTTATGCCTGGTCGGGGCGCCGGGTGTTGGTAAAACATCACTGTGCAAATCTATTGCGAATGCGTTGGGGCGTAAATACGCGCGCATTTCACTTGGTGGTGTATCGGACGAGGCGCATTTCCGCGGCCACCGCAAAACATATATCGGATCGCAACCCGGGCGCATTATGGACGCACTTAAACGGGCGCACGCAAATAATCCGGTTATTGTTCTGGACGAAATTGATAAGATGGGGCGCGATTGGCGGGGTGACCCGGAATCTGCGTTGCTGGAAGTGTTAGACCCGGAACAAAATAAATCGTTCCGCGACCATTATTTAGAGGTTGATTTTGACCTTTCTAATGTAATGTTTATCGCAACCGCAAACAGTTTGAATATGTCCAGCGCATTAAAAGACCGTATGGAAATTATCGAAATGCCGGGATACAGCGAAGATGAAAAAGTGCAAATCGCACGCGAACATTTAATTGGGCGCGCCGCGGCGGATACGGGGTGGAACACGGACAATATAAACATTTCTGATGATGCGATTCGCCATATTATTCGCAAATACACCGCCGAAGCCGGCGTTCGCCAATTGCAACGCGAATTGACGGCGATTTTACGCCGAACATTGCTTGAAAACGATGGCGAAGATGCCCCCACAGAATTTACCGTTGCCAAGATAGACGAACTGTTGTCGTTTCACCGGTCCGCCGGATTTTCAAAACGTATTGGGTTTGGCGTAGGAATTTAGGGGGCGATTATGATATTCATTATAAATACTTCGGGCGCGGGTTTAGAATTTGTTTTGGACGGGCATCATAAATTGGTGTCGGTTGAAAAGCAATCAATCGCCCTGGCCCCGGCGGCGGAATCTTTTTTGACCGAATGTGGTGCCACATGGCGCGATTTGACCGCGATTGGTGTTGTCACCGGCCCGGGAAGTTTTACCGGAATTCGTATGGGAATTGCCTATGCCAAGGGAATCGCCATGGGGTTAAATATTCCGGTTGTTGGTATCAGTGCGTTTGATTTATACTTCGCCGCCGCCCCCGATGCATTTGTTGCCATAGATTCCGGACGCGGTGATTTCTTTGTGGCAAGTCCACACCACCAACCCGCCACCATGACAATCGAAGAAGTCGAGACCGAACAAATGAAATGTCCGCGCACCGTTGGGCATCGGCCTTTTGATTTAACATTGGCCCCAAAAATCGTTGCAGACAAAATCAAACGCGGCGATTTGGACCCGGTTGTTCCGATGTACCTGCGCCCAAGTTATGCGGAAACGGCAAAAAATAAAAATTCTTAAAGGGAAAACAACAATGCAAATAATTGAAAAATTTCAAATCACACACAAGATTAAAGAACTGGATAAACGCGGTCAAATCGGTCAAATAGACCCGATTAAAATATTGAATGCATATCGTGATGATATTAAATTTTCTGATGATTCAACATGTCTTTTAACTACCCATTCTGTCACGCATACATATTCGATAAAAAGCCGTCATTTCCGATTATCATGTAATCGACACCAAAAAACCACAGGAAACAACAAACCGATTGTGACATATGATTTTGATGTTAAAACAGAAAATAATAAATTATGCGAAATCGGCACAGAACGCGCAAAATCTTTGTACGACCACGCGTACAGCCTGTTTTTGGCCAAATCCGCCAAAAGGAACAAAGTGAAAAATCGTTAAAAATGTTTGATAAAATTGCCGAACTTCACAGGGTTTGTTTTCCACATCGGCCGTGGGGCGCGGACGAATTTCGCGACCTTAAAAGATCTGGTTGCGAAATCGTGGCGTCTGAAAATGGGTTCATCGTTTGGCGCACCGTTTTGGACGAAGCAGAAATTATCACAATCGGTGTTCATCCCGATGCGCGTGGCGCGGGAATCGCGATTGCCATGCTTGGATTGATGGAAAACGAGATTAAACGGGGTGGCGCGAAAAAAATATTCCTGGAAGTATCCGCCGAAAACGCGCCCGCAATAAACCTTTATAAAAAATGCGGATTTGTTCAAAACGGATTGCGCCCGAAATACTATGACGGCGTGGACGCAATTTTGATGAAGAAAGATATTTAATTTCCCTTTACAAAATCCAATACCCGCGGGTCAAATATAACATCACGGGCCGAAAGTGGGCGCGCCATGTGCATATCGGTTGCGGCACGCGTGCGCGACAGTGCGACATAGGTTTGACCGTGTTCAAATGCCCCGCGCGAAATATCAACAATTACGGAATCCAATGTTTTACCCTGGGCCTTGTGTATCGTCATTGCGTACCCCAAGGCCAATGGAAATTGTTTATACGCGCCGGTTTCATTTTCAATCAATCTGTCATTTTCATCACGCGTGTATTCAATTTTTTGCCACTTTTCGGGGCGAACCGACACCACCGTTCGGTCGCGATTCAACAATCCCACAACAATTTCCCGCGCACCAAGGTTTTGTACAATTCCAACCGAACCATTATGCCATTTGTCGCCATTTTTTACAAAGACAACCAATGCCCCAACCTTTAATTCCAAATCCATCGGTGCGGGGACATCGCGTTCGGCAAAATTTCCCGACAATTCCCCGGTATAATGCACAGAATTTGCGGCAATCTGGGCCAGGCGTTCCATATTTATCCGTTCCGCCACCGCGCGAAAAGGCGTTATTAAAACCGAATTTGCCCGGCGGACTTCGTCATCTATTTTACATGTGTTAAAGAACCCGATTGCGGACGCGTCCCCGCCACGCAGCGCGTTCAGTTTTTCCAACAACGCGCCATCACTTTGCCGGTACACTAAATCAAAATTAAATCGCACAAAATTCGCCCGCCGATAAACATTGCTGTCAAAAAAATATGCGCGTTCGTGTTCATAAGATTCTTGGTAATACCGTCGTGCATCGCGTGTTATAACCGGCGGTAATTGAAACAGGTCGCCAATTGCAACAACCTGAATCCCGCCAAATGGTTCGTTATTTTTTCGTGCGCGCCGCGCAAGGATATCCATCGCATCCATCAAATCGGGCGCAATCATAGAAACCTCGTCCAACACCAGGATATCGGTTGCGGTTAAAATATTTCGCACCCGCGCCTTTAATTCCAAAAATTCCGGAAATATAAAATCACGCGGCTGAATTTGAAACAGTGAATGAATCGTTTGCCCGCCGATATTCAATGCCGCAACCGCCGTTGGGCACGCACAGACAACCCGCTTTGCGGTTGCAGATTTCAAATAGTTCACAAATGTTGATTTACCGGTGCCGGCACTGCCCAACACCAGGACATTAGAATGCGTGCGTTCGATTGTATTGAACGCGGCCATTTGTTCGGCACTTAAAATGGGAACGATTTCAGACATGGTCGCATTTTGGCATAACAAAAGACAAAAATAAAGCAGAAAGAAAAATTTTAACTTGCAAGGCAAAATAAAATGTATAATAATGCACGCGTTGGGTTATTAGCTCAGTTGGTTAGAGCGGAGCGCTCATAACGCTTTGGTCGTGGGTTCGAGTCCTACATAACCCACCATCCGTCTTTGCATTTGCGGGGACGCGATATGATTTCTCGATTATAGTTGAAAAATCGTTCACGCCGTTTTCGAACGGCGTGATTTTTTTCATTATTGAAAATAAAAATATTTTTCACTTGCCTTGTGTTATTGTTTTTTTCTACACTGGTTATAAAAGAAAGGGAGAAAATATGAAATTTCTGCGGATTTTCGGGATTTTTTCGTTGATTTTGGGCTTCGCCTTTAATGGCGCATTTGCGGCACTCAGTAGTACAACCGGCTTTGGAACAGAAGAAGACCCTGTGTGTGACGATACAGGGTGTTACTACTGCGATGATGAAAATTGTTATATTTGTGATCCAGAAACCGTTCCACAATCAGAGCGGGTGTGTTCAATATTTTGTGCTAACGACCAGTATGGCGTGCCGGGCTCTGGCACATGTACACCTTGTGCGACTACGCACAATGATCACACATTTAGTTTGCAACCCACGAATCGAACTGCCAACTACTGTTTCAAAGAATGCGGTTCTACTGCTTGCGCGGAAATTCCAGACGCAACGTGGAATAGTTATTTTGGCGGTTCAAATCAAGCCGGCAATTTTGCAAAAGAATTGTTTGTTCATGACACCAAGGCACCAAGGTTGGCAAGTTTTTACCCACTTGCTTCTCAAAATTGCAATCTTGGAACAAACTATTGTGCATATACTGTATCATGCGAGGCAACATCAAATGCCTGCAAGCCCGGACACATTCAAGTTAACTTTTATAACTATGATGGTTCAAGCACAATTAAGACACTTTACATTGTTAATCGTGTGGCGTGGAGTACGCAAAATACACAATTTGGAGCTGGCAGTGCTACCGGTTTTTATTCAGATATTATTTATCCAATATTTGATACGCCAACGGCACCGGCAATTTCGGGAAAACGTTTTATCGGTTGGTATGATGCACCACAAACCGGTGGCAACATAGTGTTTGCACCAAATGATGCCCTAACCTATGCCAAGGCACAGGAAGTTGTTGCTTTATCCGGGACAGCAAAAAGTTTGTATGCACGATACGAAAATGTTGCACCAACGGTTTACGCCGTCACATTAGATCCAAATGGTGGCGGTCCCATCAATACAATATATTACAGTAATGGAAACTATTATTGCGACAGTGCCGCAACACAAGCGATTGCCCCAACATACAGTATTTTCAACCTGTGTGGCCTTAACGCACCAAACCTGGCCAACAATACCTTTATTGGTTATTTTTCGAACACCGAAAATAATGGTACACGATATATCGAAACGGGTGGTATTTTAACGGATGCGGCACGGGCCTTGACCATATCGTCAAATACAACGTGGTATGCACACTATACCGTTACACAGACACAGATTACATGTAACCCCGGGGAATATGTGCCGGCAAATGATAGAGCGTGCGCAACATGCATAGCCGGGTCGTACTGTCCGGGCGGAACATTCTATGTTCCCACCAGTACCCAACAAGGTATCTACAGTTGCAGTACAAATTGTTCAGGCGCAACATCCCAAGCCGGGGCGTATGTTGTGACACAATGTTTTAAGACCTGTAACAAAGAGTGTTATAGGCCAAATTCCAATTGCCCGACATCAGATATGCAATGTAATTATAATACAACTTGGACGGTTCCTGGGATTTCTTATTTGCAATCAAACGGTTCATGTGGCACAACATGTACATACCAAAATCCGCCAGATAACAATGAAACAAATTGGTGTCCAATAACTTCATGTCCGGCAGATTATTATTTTATCGCCGGCGAAAAGGCATGTAAGGTATGTGATTCTGGGTTCCATGCGAACGCCGGCGCAACGTCGCCTACACAATGCATCAAAGATTGTTCTGTATCCTGTTCGCCCAATGGTATTGTTTGCCCAGACAATGCAACATGCACCCCAGATTTAAACAGTAATCAACAAAACGGTTCTGTAAATCAAATCCAGGAGGCGGGAACGTGCTGGAATAATGGGGTTCAGATTCAGCCGCAAATGTGCGCTTTTACATTTGTATGTAATACAGGTTATGAACCAAATCAACAAAATACTGCCTGTGTTGCCAAAGAATACAACGTCACGTATAATTGTGGAAATGGAAACGGCGCCCAAAGCACCGATACCGCCACATATGGAACCGCGTACAATGTGTTAAATGTTGAACAAACAAATTGCACCTATCCGGGGCACAATTTCATTGGTTGGGTATCTTCTGGTGATAATCAACAATACGCCGGTGGATATGTAATTGATCCATGGAATTATGACGGTCCCATAACATTTACCGCACAATGGGGTGGTGCGAATACGTATACTATTACATATGAAATGAATGGTGGTGATTGGTTTGCAATGTCTAATTGTCCGGGTGCGTCGGGTTGTCCACACACATATACGTATGGCGTTGGCGCAACAATCAATGTGACCCCGACACGTGCAAACAGTGAATTTTTAGGCTGGTGCACGGATGCATCATTAACCAACTGTGATACAACACAAACAATTCCAACCAACGCAACCGGCAATAAGACATTCTGGGCAAAATGGGAATGCGAACACCCGTATCATTCTAATTCGGCCGGTGATGCGTGTGAAGCATGCCAAGATAACACGTATTGGGATGGAACACAATGTCAACAATGTGGCCAAGGCGATGCCGCAGGATTCCCATACAGCAAACACCCATTTACATGGAGCGTGAAACAATGTTATCGTGATTGTCAGGACGCTTCGGTTTGCCGTGATGCCACGGACCTGGCTTCCGGATTCCCAGAGACATGTTCATTTACAGAATTTTCAAACAGTAATAAACAGGTTGATTTCAAAGGAAATTCTGATGCCGGGATAAACAGTTGTGGTGATGTGGCATACTGTCCGTATGGTATTATAAGTTGCGGCCTGGACCATGCATTTAAGCCAATGAGCGCCCCAGTAGAATTTCACGGCAAGATTCCAGAACAAAGTCTTGGCACGCGGTATATATTTGGCAAACGCGCCGGCAGTAACAGTATCGACCTGGCCACTGGGAATGTGTGGAGCCAAATTGTGGGGCCCGCCCAGCAAACCGATGTGATATACAATACCGTCGGTGGTCAACCAGTTGAATATAAATATACTTATATATTCTATCCAACCTATGCCGCACCAAATGCCGACATGCCGGGATATACATTTAACGGATATTATTATCCGCGCAGTGGTGGCACGCGGTATGTCGAATCTGACTATCTGTTGGGTGCGACCAATGCACAGAGTGTATTGAGTGGTCAATTGGGTGATTCAAATACTGCGCGACATCTGTATGCGACACTTGAAAATGGTGGATACACACAAAACGAATACACCATTACATATAGTTGTGGAACGGGGACCGGAACGTCACAGACCGATACCGCGACATACGCTGAAAACTATACCGTAAAAAATAACGCGGGCTATACAAACTGTGAAAAACCGGGATACAGTTTCTTGGGCTGGGTGTTTTCGGGCAATGACATAACGTATAACGAAGGCTATGTGTTCCGACCATGGAATTACACCAACAATGCGACATTTACCGCAAAATGGAATGATACCGGAAATACTTACACCATCACGTATAAACCGAACTATGATGGTGCGACCGAACCCGATGTGACACAAAGTGTGACATACGGTGCAACGTTCACAACCAAACCGGCCGGGACATTCCATCGTCCGGGGTACGAGATGTCTGGGTGGAGCGAACCATTTACACAGATGAATCATCAATATGCTTATAATATTGTTGGCGATACATCATTAAATGCACAATGGGAAATGTGCACGGCGGGAACATACGCGGGCGAAACCGAAACCGAGTGCACAGATTGCCCGGACGAATATCCGTTGTCCGTGGCGGGCGCATCGGCAATCGGACAATGCTATAAAAATTGCAGTGTTCCGTGCACCCCGATTGCGTGTCCGGCAAATTCTACGTGTACCCAGACCAATACCATGTATGATGGAACAGAATACTATGGTGGCGCATGCAATGCCATTCCACAGAATTGTGAAATTACCGAAATTATATGTGACGCAGGATTTTACCTGAATGGAACTGTGTGCGAACCATGTCCGAATGGAACCACCAGTCCGGCCGGTTCAACAAATGTAAACCAATGCAGTGCATGTCCAGATGGTCAATATATCGATAATGAAACATGCACAGATTGCCCGGACGGATTCAATCATTCCGATGCGAATGCTACAAGTCAATCACAATGCTATCATGATTGCGAAACGCCATGCACAGAACCCGCGTGCCCTGCGAATTCGACATCGTGCACATATGGAACCGCCCCAAACAGTGGCGCATGGTATTTCGGCACCGACGCGTGTAATGCAACGCCTTTGGTTTGCCCGATAGAAACGGCCACATGTGCGGGCGGTTATGGTTGGAACCCGACAAACAACACCTGTGAACCGTGTACGGGGAATGAAGCCTCGATAAATAATTCATGCGAGCCCTGTCCGGACGGCACACAACCAAACGCGGACCATACCGCTTGTGTCCCATGCGCGGATAACGAAGCCGGCGTAGGTGGTGTATGCAACCCGTGTCCGGACGGCATGCAACCGAACGCGGACCATACCGCTTGTGTCCCATGCGCGGATAACGAAGCCGGCGTAGGTGGCGTATGCAACCCGTGTCCGGACGGTATGCAACCAAACGCGGACCATACCGCATGCGTACCATGCGCGGATAACGAAGCCGGCGTAGGTGGCGTATGCAACCCGTGTCCGGACGGTATGCAACCAAACGCGGA
>Ga0310697_10007058_pt1 | contig 10621 bp, 14 predicted proteins | sample 172DNAGHGlowgp2_FD_203883 | JGI IMG/M metagenome (GOLD analysis project Ga0310697, IMG submission 203883) | Sheep rumen microbial communities from Palmerston North, Manawatu-Wanganui, New Zealand - 1728 DNA GHGlow gp2 (v2) (version 2) | ecosystem: Host-associated > Mammals > Digestive system >...
GGCTCTGGAGGTCGTGGGTTCGAGTCCCACTATCCACCCCATTGCTCGTGAGCCGGGCCGAAAGACCCGGCTCAAAAGCAACTATGGGGTGTAGCCAAGCGGTAAGGCAACGGACTTTGACTCCGTCATTCGTGCGTTCAAATCGCGCCACCCCAGCCATGACCCGTTAGCTCAGTCGGTAGAGCACTTGACTTTTAATCAAGGTGTCCGGGGTTCGAATCCCCGACGGGTCACCAGACAATTCTGCGGACGTGGCGGAATTGGCAGACGCGCCGGATTTAGGTTCCGGTGCCATAGGCGTATGAGTTCAAGTCTCTTCGTCCGCACCACATGCAGGTATAGTGTAGCGGTAACACATTAGCCTTCCAAGCTGAGATCACGGGTTCGAGTCCCGTTACCTGCTCCAGCAAAAACGCGTGATTTGGTAAACAAGTCACGCGTTTTTGTAATGATGTTAGCCTTGCGGGCAAATGATGCTGCCTTCGGCACATGGCGGGCAAACATCGCATCACGGATCGCCCGGCAACATTGATACGGACCCTTCCCGCGCCCCGTTGCGTTCCGACACGTTTCATGGTATGATGTTATCAATAATTTTCGAGGGGCGTCGTTATGAATACCGTAAAGAAGTATCTGCATCCCATTCTGATCTTCCTGATTTTTGAAGCCGTTGCGATCACGCTGTGGCTGACCAAGAAGAATCTGTTTTATCTGCTCAATTTCAGTTATATCGGCATCTCGATCGCACTCGGCATCTTTCTCTATATCCGGAAATACAAGCATGCGCGGCGCGTTGTGCAGCTTCTCGTCGGGCTCTATATGCTCGTCTATCTCGGCTTTATCAAGGGCGAGAACATGCAGATCGAAGGCTTCTGGTATTATCTGTTTACCGGCGTGTTCGAGGCGGCGACCATTCACTATGCCGTCGCAAAGATCTTCGGACCGCTGATCTTCGGACGCGGCTGGTGCGGCTACGCCTGCTGGACGGCGATGGTGCTTGATTTTCTGCCGTACAAAGTTCCGCAGAAGCCGCGAAAGAAGCTCGGATGGATCCGGTATATCACGTTTGCTGCTTCGCTGATTTTCGTTGCCGCACTGTTCCTTGCCAAGGTCGGAAATATCGAACGCATCATGTTCTGGGCGTTCGTGATCGGCAACGTCGTCTATTACGGCGTCGGTATTGCGCTCGCGTTCGCGTTCAAGGACAACCGCGCGTTCTGCAAATATATCTGTCCGATCACGGTCTTTCTGAAGCCTATGAGCTATTTTTCCCTGTTTCGTGTGAAATGCGACAAGGAGAAGTGCGTTTCCTGCGGCAAATGCAAACGCGTCTGCCCGATGAACGTCGACGTCACCGACAATTCCAGAAAGCGCGAGAACGGGACGGAGTGCATTCTCTGCATGGAGTGTGTCAAAAACTGCCCCAAGGATGCGCTTTGATCCGTTGAGAAACGAACCGTCCCGGTGCAGCGCCAATGCCGGGACTTTTGTTTTAAAATTTTTTTTGAAGCTGTGAACCTTTCGGCTTTCTTTTGCGACTTAATAAGTGAAGACGTCCTCAAAGCAAAGGAAAAGAGGTGAGAACATGATCGATTTTGAAACGCTCGTTTCAGGCGTGACGCAGCCGCTGGAACGCTTTGTGAAATTCCGCGTCGGGAATCCGGCTGATGCCGAAGATATATTGCAGGAGGTCCTGACGTCGGCGTATCGCTGTGCGGAAACGCTTTCCGATGAAACAATGTTCAAACCGTGGATCCTCGGCATCGCCAGAAACAAGTGCAACGATTATTTCCGCGCAAAGGCGAAGCGCATGGAGATCCCGTTGGAATCGCTTGACGAGGCTGCGCTGACGACCGGCATCCATGGCGTTACGACACGGACAGTCGTGCGTGAAACGCTCGATCGGCTCGGCGATACCGACAAACAGATCCTGTATCTCAGCTATTTCAGAGATCTGCCGCAATCGGAGATCGCAAGCCGTCTCGGCATTCCGGTCGGTACGGTCAAAAGCCGTCTCCGCCACGCAAAACAGCAGTTCAGGGAACTGTATCCCGAAAAACCGAAAGGAGAAACCGTTATGAAGAACGAACGTAAGTTTATGCCGGAGTATATGCCGGATTATCAGATCAAAGAAACCGAAGGCGCACCGTTCGCGGTCTGCTGGGAAGAAATCATGGGCTGGTTCATCGTGCCGAGGCTCGGCGAGAAGCTCAGCTGGGCAATGTACGATTTTCCGAAGCGCAAACGTACCGAGCAGTGCGATCTGGAGGTTACGGGCAGAGCGGAAGTCCATGGAATCGAGGGCGTTGAGATCGAAACGGTCGAATACGATCCGATGGACTGCAACAGGATCGACGACACTGACGTCGCAAAGCGCCGGTTCGTCGCGCAGCTTACCGACACGCACTGCCGGTATCTTGCGGAAAGCCACGTTGAGGACGGCGTCAAAAAACTCTTTACCTTCCTTGACGGCGACGAATTTCTGCAAAGCTGGGGCTTCGGCAAGGACAACTGCGGCAATGAAACGCATATCGCGCCGAAGGGCTTGATCCAAAAGCGCGGCAGTGTGATCACGACCGCGAAACAGCCGTTTATGCTCGACGTCGTCGGTCGTTACGAGGTTGCGATCAACGGAAAGATCTATGATACGATCTGCGTGATCGACGCAGGCGCATATGAGGAAGGCGTCGTAACCGAGCAATACCTCGATCGCAATGGCAGGACGATCCTGTGGAGACGCTTCAACCGCAATGACTGGATGCAGGACAGCTACAAACGTCCCTGGACCGAGCTTCTGCCGGAAAACGAGCGCATCACCGTCGACGGCGAGACTTACGTCCACTGGTACGACTGCATCACAGACTACATTCTGTAATCCCCGAAAATGAAACAGGATCCGGTTTTCCGGATCCTGTTTTGTCATTCATCGATCTTGATGACCCCTTCGGAGATGATCAGATGCACTTCGCCATCCTTGGTCTGCAGGATGACGGGATCAAGAAGCTCCATCGCCTGCAGCGTTTCCGCATCGGCGGGGTTCTTCACGGAATCGCAGATGATCACATGCGACGGCATGGTCGCTGCCATCAACTCGAACGTGTTATCATCGTACACGCCGTGATGCGGCAGTTTCAGGACGTCGCAGGTCAGGTTCCGCGTGCCGAACACCAGCTTTTCAAGTTCAGCGCCTTCTGCGTCGCCCATGAACAGGTACGACATCCCTTGATACAGGATCTTTGTAATCAGAGACTGTTCGTTGTCGCTCTTGCCGTCAAACGGGACGGGGGAGGTCCAGATCGTCATTTCCAGCTCGCCGTATTTCAGAGAAAGATCCTGATCCAGATAGGATACCTCGGCGTCCGCCTGCGCCAGAGCCGCAAGCAACTGGGAATACTGCTTGGAATCTTTTTCGTATCCCGGAAGCACGATACGGTTGACAGGAATCGACTCTATGATCGTGTCCGCACCGCCGATGTGATCCTTGTCAAAGTGCGTCAGGATCAGAAGATCAAGCTTTCCGACGCCGAGCGCCCGGAGCCTTTCGACAAGGCGTTCGCCGTCTCCGTGCTCACCGGCGTCGATCATGATCGATGCGTCGGACGTACGCACCAGAAGCGCGTCGGCTTTGCCGATCGAAAAGGCGTAGATATCGAGTTTTTTTGCATCCTTGTCTTCCGTCGGATTATTGAAGCATCCGAGCAGAAGCAGCAGGATCAGCAGAATGGTCAGCAATCGTTTCATGGAAACAGTATATCCGATAATTCCCGCATTGACAAGAGCCAATAACATGTTATAATAATGATACGAACAAATGTTCGCATCATGGAGATGACATGAAGGTATACGTCGGAGTCGAAAGCTATACGGACGAGGACGGGCATATCAGTCCGCACATCGTGCACTGGCGGGACGGGCGCCGCTTTGAGATCCAGAAGATCCTGGACGAGCGGCATGCCGTCTGCATTGCCGCGGGCGGACGCGGCGTGCGGTATACCTGCCTGATCAACGGAAGAAAGCGATTCCTGTTTTTTGAGGGACAGAAATGGTTTGTGGATGCGGCGAAAAATTAACCGGAAACAGTAGCAACCTTTGTAAATCTGTGATATAATCCATATATCAACAATACGGAGGTCCATATGGAACAGGAATACAGCGTGGAAAACGCAAAAAAGTTTATCAAACAGAAATTTATGGAACAGGGAGATTTCCTGATTTTGAAAGAGGAAGTCTTCGACGCGATGCTGGATCGCATCGTCGAGCTCGATGAGGCTTTCATGGAGGAGACCGGCGTCAACGACGGCGAGGTCTACGACGACGATAAGGCGTTTGAGTATCTGTTTGCGGAAATGCAGAAATCGTTTGAGGAGCAGAAGATGTACTGCATGCGCTTTGTTGAGGATTATATGGATTACAGCGAAGCGTATCTGGAGAGCATCGGCGCGATCGAGTGGGATTAAAACGGGGTTATTGCATTGAAGGTACTCTTTATCGGCAACAGTCATACCTATTTCAACGATATGCCGCATCAGTTCGCGGAAATGTGTGAAACGCTTACCGGCGAACCGACGGACGTCACAATGCTTGCGTATTCAAACCGCAGGCTGGACTGGCATTGCCGGGAGTACTTTTCCATCCGGTTCGCGCTTCTTTACGGACGGTATGATTACTGTGTGATCCAGCAGTTCGGACATCCGGTACCGCCGATTGAGGAAACGGAGCCGTCGCTTTTAAAGCTGATCCGGCTTTGCGAACGCGTTGGAACCAGACCCGTCCTGTATATGACGTGGGCAAAGCGGGACGAGCCGGAAAAAGCGGCGTTGATCAGCGGGATCTACCGCACGCTTGCAAAGAAATACCGTATGATGCTTGCCCCGATGGCGGAGATTTTTGATGCGCTGCGCATCGAACATCCGGAGATCGGTCTCTATTGGATCGACGGATCGCATGCGTCGCCGTACGGCGATTATCTGATCGCAGCGACCCTTGCGGCGCTGCTGACGGGCAAAACCGAACTATCGGCGCTTTCGGACCGGATCTGTGATTTTCACGCATGGTTTACGGAAGGAAGCAATCCGACGGCGATCGAGGACGCGGCGGCGGTCATGCAATGCGGGGATCCGGCGATCATGTCGGTTCTGCGCGAATATGCGTCCCGCGCAGCACGGAGCGAACGGCTATGAACCGGATCCGGGAAAACAGAGCATCGGTGTTTTCGGTCGATACGTCCCATATCGGCGTTCTGGACGGCGTACGCGCGCTCGGCGTTCTGTGCGTGCTGTGGTTCCATTTCTGGCAGCAGACATGGCTGATGCCGACGTATGCAACGCCGTTTCTTGCGTGGGCAGGCGTCAAGTCGATCAATCCGGACGTGCTTCGGCGCGTCGGCTATCTGTGCGTGGACCTGATGCTGCTTCTTTCGGCGTTCGTACTGTATCTGCCGTATGCGAGGCGAACGTTCTGCGGCACGCCGGTCGATCCGGTCGGGACCTTCTTCAAAAAACGGTTTGCGCGGATCGTGCCGAGTTATCTGTTTGCCGTGATCGTGATGTTTGCAGTCGCCATGGCGATGGGATCGTACAAGGGCAGAGCGTCGTTTGCACTGAAGGACCTTTTGACGCATCTGACCTTTACGCAGATGCTGTTCAACGATACCTATCTGTTCACGGCGATCACGGCGGTCATGTGGACGGTATGCATCGAGGTCACTTTCTATTTGATCTTTCCGCTGCTTGCGCGGGCGTTCGAACGCAGACCGCTCCTTGTGTATGCGGCGATGATGCTTTGCGGCGTATGGTTTACGAACGCGGTTTCTCCGGCGCTGGGCGAACCGCGCATCATGGTCAACCGGTTCCTGACGTTTTTGCCTGTCTTTGCGAACGGAATGATGGCGGCATACCTGTATGTCCTGTATGCCGAATGCGTCCGGCACAAGGCGATCCCGTCGATCCTCGGAACGATCGCTGCGGCCGCGGCGCTGTACCTGATCTTTCGGCTGTTCCGCTCGTGCGCGGCGTCGGGAGACGCATCACACCAGCAGGTCTGGCAAATGCAGTATCGGACGGTTCTGTCGCTTGCGTTTACGGTGTTTCTGCTCGGCGCCTCGATTTCGGCAAAGCCGGTTCGCAAGCTTTTGGATAACCGCGTGCTTGCGGCGATCGCCGCGGTATCCTACAATCTGTATCTGTGGCACCAATGGCTGATCGTCAAGGTGTGTACGGCGTTTGGGGCAAAGAGCGGCGCGGATATTGCAAACGGAGGCTTAAATATGCAGTGGACCGTCACGATCATGGGGCTGATCGTTGCGTTTACCGCCGCCGCGCTTATCACATACGGAATCGAAAAGCCCGTTTCGAGGCTGATTTTAAATACCAGGAAGGAGAACAAATATGCACTATACGATGAAGGTCAATAATGTTTGCTCCACCAAGGTCGATTTCGACATTGTCGACGGAAAGGTACACAACGTCGTTTTTACAGGCGGCTGCAACGGCAATCTGAAAGCGATCGGCAAGCTTGTCGAAGGCATGGAACGTGAAAAACTGGTCCGGATCCTCAAGGGCAATACCTGCGGCGGAAGCAGCACATCCTGTGCGGATCAGCTCGCGCTTGCCGTGGAAAGGGCGGTGGAGAGCTGATGCTGCGGTTCGGGTACGACATCGGCGGGACCAATATTGCGGCCGGTATCATTGACGAAAACAACCGGCTGATCGCAAAGGATTCGGTTCGCTTTCCGCGCGGCGAAGGTACGGAAGCGGTCATAGCGGCGTGCGTGAACCTGTATCATTCCATTCTGGAACAGGCTTCCGTCCCGGACGGCGAGATCGCCGGCGTCGGCGTTGCGGTTCCCGGAAGCGTATCTCCGCAGGACGGCGTCGTGATCGACGCGCACAACCTCGGATTCCACCACACGCCGCTGGCACGGATGCTCTCGGCAGTCCTGTATAAGCCGGTATGCCTGATCAACGACGCAGATGCAGCAACGGTTGCAGAGCATCGGATCGGCGCGCTGACGGGAACGAAAACGTCCATGCTCGTGACGATCGGAACGGGGATCGGAGGAGGCCTGATCATCAACGGAGAGCTGTTCCGCGGCGGACGGGGCAACGGAACGGAACCGGGCCATATGGTGCTGAAAAACGGCGGACGGCATTGCACGTGCGGGATCGACGGCTGCGCGGAAACGTATTGCTCCGCGACGCGTCTCGGAAAGGACGGTGCGGTGTTCGATAAACCGACGGCAAAAGATGTGATCGAAGCGGCGAAACAGGGGGATGGAAAAGCGCTTGCGCTGTTCGAGGCGTATATCGACGATTTCGGAAGCTATATTGCATCGATCGTCAACCTGCTTGACCCCGAGCGGATTGCGATCGGCGGCGGCGTCAGCGGGGCAGGGAGCTTCCTTTTGGATCCGCTTCAGGCAGACGTGGAACGGAAATGCTTTTTTGAGACGTGTCCGGAGATCGTCGTTGCATCGGCGGGGAACGACGCGGGAATCATCGGCGCCGGGCTGATCGTATCCTAATATAGAAAGCATAACAGGCGACCGCAGATGCGATCGCCTGTTTTCATCGTACGGTTTTATATGGTGTATCCGCCGTCACAGCAAAGGATCTGTCCCGTCACAAACCGCGCGCCGGACAGATAACAGACCGCATCGGCGACGTCTTCCGGCGTACCGAGCTTATTCAACGGCGTTTCAAGACGGAAAGAATCAAGCTCGTCTGCGGACAGATGCGCATTCATCGCCGTGGGGATCAGCCCGGGTGCAACTGCGTTTATGGTCACGTCGGACGGAGCAAGCTCCTTTGCCAACGCCTTTGTGAAACCGATAACGGCAGCCTTGGAGGCGGAATACAGCACCTCGCAGGATGCGCCGGTCACGCCCCACATGGAGGATATGTTGACAACAGACCCGTGATTATGCCGAAGGTCATCCGCCAGCAAACGTGTCAGACGAAGCAGGCTTTTGACGTTCGTATCAAAGACAAGATCGTATTCCTCATCCGTCGTATCGGTAAACAACTTTTGCGGCAAAGCAACGCCGGCACAGTTGACGAGAACGGATACGGTTCCGAGTCTCCGGTGGATTTCCGCAATCATTTCTCGAACGGCAGACGCGTCATTCAAATCGCAGGAGATGGACAGATATTCCGCCTGCTGCGGAAAAGACGCGCAGAGACGCTCGACGCTTTCCCGGTTTGTCCGATACTGCAGAACCGCGGCGCAGCCCGAATCGACAAAACGCTTTGCGATCGCGGAACCTATCCCGCCGGATGCACCGGTGATCAAAACGATACGTTTCATTTTCCCTCCGTCAGATGCAATGTCGACATCATGGAATCAAATGCGGATATATATGGATCGCCTTCGCGATTCAGCAGCGTAAAGATATAGGTGCGGTCCGCCTGGATGGCATAGACGATCAGATCGTGTATACCCTGATCGATCTGAACTTTGCAGGCGATCCTGTGCGCAGCGTTTCCATCGACGCTGCACTTGTCAAGCGATACGACGGACAGCGTTTCATAGCCGCAGAGCGTCCGCAGAGATTCCTCATATTCTTCCTCAGTAAAGCTGTCAAAATACCAATTCAGCTCTGTGACGGAAAAGGTAACAGAACTGGAAAGAAGCGGATCGCCGTATGGAGCGAAGCAGACCACGCCGGATTGACCGACCGGTTCAAACGGCTCCGGAAGCGATACGGTAAATGCAGGATGCCGGTACAGACTGTCGGAAGCACTCACACAGCCGACAAGCAGCAGCACGCAAATCAGAACGGGAAGGATTCGTTTCATTCGTTCTCCTTATATACGCCGAGGATTTCGCCGATGAACATGGTGTGCGTATCGCCTTCCGCGTAATAACGGGAAATGAGCGCAGGATCCTCCAGAAGATGTTCGTCAAGATCCGTGCGGAACAGGATCCTGCATTCAATATGAAGGCTGCAGCCGGCAAAGCCGTCCTGTGCGCCGTATCGGGCGTGAGACAGCCCTGCGTGCAATGCCTGCATTTTATTGACGTTTCTGCCGGAATGGGTGCCGCAGAAGGCAAGCTCCTCTTTCATGGCGCCCGCTTCCGGTACGCTGATCGTGAAGGTCGAAGCATTCTTCAGAAGCGTGTATGTATAGCGGCTGCGGCGTACATAAACCGAAAACGTCTGTTTGTTCCAGATGATGCCGAACTGACCCCAGCCGATCGTCATCGGATTTCCGTCGACCATCAGAAACGCGCCGCGCCGAAGCTGGTCGTTTGTTTCCTTCATCCAATCCATATCTATGACCTCCGTCTATGATGGTCCATTATAACGGATGCGGATCAAAAAATCCAGTACAAAAAAAGAAGCCGTCCGGCTTCTTTTGTGTCCGATCATGCATCGTCGTGCATAAAGGTGGTTTTTCGTACGTTGTGTTGAAACAGCATGACGATCCCCCAGATCCCGCCGAGCCCGACGAGAATATACAGGATGATCGAAATGACAGAACCGGCGCCGAAAATCCATGTAACCAGATTGAAATTAAACAGACCGACAAGCAGCCAATTCAGCGCGCCGACGATCATCAGAATCAAGGCAACGATATTCATGAAATCACTCCTTTCACATCGATAGTATGGATGCGATCAGAACGTTTCATGCTCCTTTTTTTCTGGAAATATTTCGATTTCAAACCGATCGAACGCGATCGGCTCCATAAAGTCGCTCTGCTTGAAGATCGTGTGAGAAAACTGATCGAGCTCACGAACATGCTTTTCGAGAACGACAGGGCGGGAGAGATCGAGCGCCTGACAAAGCTCGTGCAGGACAGGCATCCATCCCTCTAAATCAGAGGGTCGTGCGAGAGCGAACTCCCGCACGACTTCCGATTTGATCCTTTGATGTTGTACTGTTTTTGCCCAGATACGCATTTTGCTGATTACGACTTCTTCGCGAACCAACCGTAGAACTCGGCGCAGCCGGTATCGGCATATGTGCCGACGAAGTTGCCGTATACATTGTACTTCGCGTTGACATTCTCGCCGGGCGTCCATTTCTCACTCAGATTATGAACATATACCGTCTCGTTTGTCTTGTTCATAGTCATCTTGACGATGGTGTCGCCTTCGATCGTGATGACCTCGACAACGGTTGCGGTGATACGGAACCCGTATTCGTTGGAAGCGTACTGCGACTGATTCGCAAGCAGCTCGTCGAGTTTGATCTTGGAAGGAATCTCAAGATAGGTGTGCTTGCTGACATAATGCTTGACAAACGCTTCTTTATCCGCAAAGCCTCTGGTCACGGTGAACTTCGTGGAACCGCTCTCGGCACCTTCCTTCTCCGCGTTGAGCGTGATGACCGACATGCCGTAGAAGGAACCGTCCATAGTGATCTGGAAGGAGAAGTTGCCGTCCGGATCGACGTTTACGCTGCCGCAGAGAACGTTCGTCGAATTGTCGCTGGTAGCTGTCAGCGTGGCGCCGGGAAGCGTCGTTCCGGTTACGGTCAGCTTTCCGTTCTTATCGGCATGCAGCGAAGTGGACTTGACTTCGAGCGTCATCGGTTCGGGAATGAACTTGTAGGCATGTACCTTGACTTCCTTCGTATCGGTGATGTAATCCTTCAGCGTTGCGGTGATGGTCAGCG
>Ga0310697_10007059_pt1 | contig 10620 bp, 7 predicted proteins | sample 172DNAGHGlowgp2_FD_203883 | JGI IMG/M metagenome (GOLD analysis project Ga0310697, IMG submission 203883) | Sheep rumen microbial communities from Palmerston North, Manawatu-Wanganui, New Zealand - 1728 DNA GHGlow gp2 (v2) (version 2) | ecosystem: Host-associated > Mammals > Digestive system >...
TGATGTGGATGAGTCCGTCAACACCACCGAGGTCAACGAATACACCATAGCTGGTAATGTTCTTAACGGTACCCTCAAGAATCTGACCCTTCTCGAGTTTGCCGATGATCTCTTTCTTCTGAGCCTCAAGCTCCTGCTCGATAAGTGCCTTGTGAGATACAACGACATTGCGGAACTCGTTGTTGATCTTAACAACCTTGAACTCCATTGTCTTGCCAACGAACTGGTCGTAGTCGCGTATGGGGTGAACGTCGATCTGTGAGCCAGGAAGGAATGCCTCGATGCCGAATACATCGACAATCATACCACCCTTTGTACGGCACTTGATGTAACCCTGGATGATAGCATCGGCCTCGAGCGCCTCGTTAACTTTGTCCCAAGACTGGCTCATGCGGGCCTTTTTGTGAGAAAGGATCAGCTGACCCTTCTTGTCCTCAGCGCTTTCTACGTAAACCTCTACCTTGTCACCAATCTTCAGATCAGGATTGTAGCGGAACTCAGAAGCGGGGATGATACCATCGCTCTTGTAACCGATGTTTACAACGACTTCCTTCTTGTCAACAGAGATTACTGTACCATCAACAACCTGATGATCAGCTACTTTGTTAAGGGTTTCGTCGTACGCTTTGTCAAGCTCTTCTTTACTAACACCAGCGGCAGTGCCATTTTCAAACTCGTCCCAATCAAAATTGTCGAGTGGCTTAACGTTCTTTGTTAATTCTGACATAATAAAAATAAATTGTTGCCCCTCGTTTGTTTGTCGGGGCGGGACCTGAACAGACGTTTATCAGGCCATCTTTAAAGGGTTCATATTAGATAGGAGTTAGCGTCTGTTCCGACTCCTATTTCCCCCTACGGGGGACAAAGCGGCTGCAAAGGTACAATTTTTTTAGTTGATAGTTGATAGTTGATAGTTGATAGTTTGAAGATTTATGAATTATTAACAAAAACTGGGGCCAACTCTTTCGAGTTAGCCCCCGCTATTCGTTATTATCGTCGAGCTTATACAATGCCCTGAGCCATCATGGCATTGGCAACCTTCATGAAGCCGGCTACGTTAGCACCCTTTACATAGTTGATGTAACCATCAGCCTGTGTACCGTACTTCACGCAGTTCTCGTGAATGTCGTTCATGATGCGCTTCAGATAGTCGTCAACCTCCTTAGCAGTCCAGCTCAGACGCTCAGAGTTCTGACTCATCTCAAGACCTGATACTGATACACCACCAGCGTTAGAAGCCTTACCAGGTGCATAGAGGATCTTGGCATCCTGGAAGATCTTGATAGCCTCAGGCAGTGAAGGCATGTTAGCACCCTCAGCAACAGCAATCACACCGTTGTCGATCAGTGCCTGAGCCTGTTCGCCGTTGATCTCGTTCTGAGTAGCGCAAGGCAGTGCGATGTCAGCCTTCTCGTGCCAAGGACGCTCGCCAGCTACATACTTCGCGTTAGGATACTCCTCAGCGTACTCCTTGATACGTCCGCGCTCAACATTCTTCAGCTCCTTCACATACTCGAGCTTCTCCTGAGTGATACCATCTGGATCGTAGATGTAACCATCTGAGTCAGAGAGGGTCATAGGAATAGCACCGAGCTGGATGCACTTCTCAGTAGCATACTGAGCTACGTTACCAGAACCAGAAATCAGCACTTTCTTACCCTTCAGGTCGATACCGCGAGTAGCGAGCATAGAGGTGAGGAAGTATACACAACCATAACCAGTAGCCTCAGGACGGATCAGTGAACCACCGAAGCTCAGACCCTTACCTGTGAGCACACCCTGGAACTGGTGTGTGAGTTTCTTGTACTGTCCGAAGAGGTAACCAACCTCACGGCCACCAACACCGATATCACCAGCGGGAACATCCTCATCAGGACCGATTACGCGATACAACTCATTCATGAATGCCTGGCAGAAACGCATTACCTCAGCATCGCTCTTACCACGAGGAGAGAAGTCAGATCCACCCTTGGCACCACCCATTGGAAGGGTTGTCAGTGAGTTCTTGAAGGTCTGCTCGAAAGCCAAGAACTTCAGGATACCCAGGTTTACAGACTTGTGATAACGGAGACCGCCTTTGTACGGACCAATGGCATTGTTGTGCTGGATACGGTAACCCATATTTGTCTGCACATTACCCTTATCGTCTACCCAAGTAATACGGAACTCGCACACGCGATCGGGGATACAAAGGCGCTCAATCAGATTTGCCTTCTCAAATTCGGGGTGCTTGTTGTACTCTTCCTCAATTGTAGGAAGTACCTGAGAAACTGCCTGGATGTACTCGGGCTCATTAGGGAATCTCTGTTTCAATTCCTCAACAACTTTTGCTGCATTCATAATCTTTTTTGTTTTTTTGTTTATTAATGAACTTGTTTATTCGATTTCTGGTTGCAAAATTACAGCAAAAATCTGAAATAACAAACATTTTATCAATTTTTTCTTTGATATTCTTTCTTTTTGTCACTTAATTGATATAAATCAAGTCAAAAGGTCATAAATATGCGTTTTTCTTGTGTTCGGACACAAAAAAGAACTGCATCAACTTCGTGATGAGTGATGCAGCTCTTATATATATAATAAGGTGTCAGTCGTTATTGAATGGCTGACAGTCTGTTCTTGATCTTCTCCACATACGCATCGATCGTAGCCACGGCTGTAATATTGACGATATCACGTACAGAGGCGCCAAAGTCGATAAAGTGGATCGGTTTGTTGAGACCCATCTGAATCGGGCCAATGATTTCTGCATCGGCGCCCAGCATCTGCAACATCTTGTAAGATGAACGAGCAGAGGTCAAATTAGGGAATACCAGCGTGTTCACCTGTTTGCCTTTTAACTTGGTAAATGGGTATTGTTCGTCGCGCAGTTCATTATCGAGTGCGAAGCCCAACTGCATCTCACCATCGATCAGCAGTTCAGGATAGAGCTCCTGCATCTTTTGGACAGCATATTTCACCTTCTTGGCACCATCGCTCTGGTTACTACCAAAGTTAGAGTGGCTTACCATCGCAATGACTGGTTTCTCATTGAAGAAACGCACAGCGGTTGCAGCCAGTTTGGCAATGTCAACCAAGGTCTCGGTATCGGGATTCTCGTTTACCAATGTATCTGCGATGTAGAAAGTGCCCTTTGGTGAGTTGATGATATGCATGGTACCAAAGTTCTTATATTCAGGACGGATGCCAATCACCTCTTTTACAACCTTTACTGTATTTGAGTATTTGGTGTAAAGACCAGTGATAAAGGCATCAGCCTCACCCGTTTCTACCATCATCATACCGAAGTAGTTACGCTCAAACATCTTATCGTTGGCTTCCTGGAAGGTATAGCCCTCACGCTGGCGCTTTTCAGTGAGGATACGTGCATACCGCTCACGGCGCTCCTGTTCAGAAGGATGGCGCAGGTTCACGATTTCGATGCCATCGATATTCAAATCGAGTTTCTTGGCCAGTTTGGTAATCACCTCATCGTTACCCAAAAGGATAGGGTGACAGATACCCTCGGCATTGGCTACAGCAGCAGCTTTCAGCATGGTGGGGTGAACCGCTTCTGCAAACACCACGCGCTGCGGATGGGCAGCTGCGGTAGAGTAGAGCTTCTGGGTTAGTTTTGTTTCTTGTCCGAGCAGTACGGAGAGAGAGCGCTTGTACTCATCCCAGTTTTCAATCTTCTTGCGAGCCACGCCACTTTCGATTGCAGCCTTGGCTACGGCTGAGCTGACCTCAGTGATCAGTCGTGGATCAACGGGCTTCGGGATAAAGTAGTTACGTCCGAAGGTCAGGTTATTGACCTTATAGACATCGTTTACGACATCGGGTACAGGTTGTTTGGCCAGGTCGGCGATGGCGTGAACAGCAGCCAGTTTCATCTCCTCGTTGATAGCACTGGCATGCACATCGAGTGCGCCTCGGAAGATATAGGGGAATCCGATTACGTTGTTGATCTGGTTCGGATAGTCGGTACGACCTGTTGACATCAGCACATCGGGACGAACCTCCATGGCGTCCTCGTAGGAAATCTCAGGCACAGGGTTGGCGAGGGCGAAGATAACAGGATCCTTCGCCATCGACTTTACCATCTCCTTAGAGAGAACGTTACCCTTCGACAAGCCTACGAATACATCGGCATCCTTTACAGCCTCTGCCAGTGTGTGGATATCCGTACGATTGGTAGCGAAGAATTTCTTCTGTTCGTTGAGGTCCTGGCGTTCTGTTGAGATCACACCCTTTGAGTCGAGCATCACGATGTTTTCTTTCTTAGCACCAATGGCCATATACAGTTTGGTACAAGAAATCGCAGCAGCACCAGCACCATTTACCACGATCTTTACTTTGCTGATATCCTTACCAATCACCTCCATGGCATTCTTCAGTCCTGCGGCAGAGATGATAGCTGTACCATGTTGATCGTCATGCATCACAGGGATATCGAGTGTTTTCTTCAGACGGTCCTCAATGTAGAAACACTCAGGCGCTTTGATATCCTCGAGGTTGATACCGCCAAAAGTAGGCGCGATGCGCTCTACGGCCTCACAGAATTTCTCCGGGTCTTTTTCGGCTACTTCGATATCAAACACGTCGATACCGCCATAGATCTTGAAAAGCAGTCCTTTACCTTCCATCACGGGTTTGCCGCTCATGGCGCCAATATCACCCAAGCCCAGCACTGCCGTACCGTTTGAAATCACAGCCACGAGGTTACCCTTGTCTGTGTATTTATAGGCATTGTCGGGGTTCTCCTGAATCTCCAAGCATGGGAAAGCCACACCGGGAGAGTAGGCGAGACTCAGGTCTGTTTGTGTACGATAAGCCTTAGTAGGCTTTACTTCAATTTTTCCAGGGCGTCCACTCTCATGATATTCAAGAGCGGCTTCTTTCGAGATCTTTACCATATTACTAACTATCTATTATTTGGTTTCTATTCTGAAAATCGCCCACAAAATTACTAAAAACTTGTGAAAAACATTTCTTTTTTTGAATTTTTTTGTATCTTTGCATCACAAATTGTATGAAAATGCAGAAAACTAAAAATAATCCTGAATATGTAGCCGAATTGAACAGAAAAGGGCATCAAGGCTATCGAAGAGATGCTATAAAGAATCCCCGCCAAAAGCACTGGCGGGGATTCTTGTTTTATTGATGTTGTTCGCGGAGCAGATCGTTGACGGTCTTTACCGGATTGAAGGTGCCCAGAGGCACCTCTACGAAGACGGTGCTCCAATTGCTCATGGCACCATTCCAGAGGCCTGGCAACTCCAGCGCCTTCAGTTCCTTACCAGCCTTCGACTTAGAAGAGATGAAACCTGTGGTCTTATCTACGAACTCTGGCAGATTGAATGGTTTGCCCTGATAATCCTTCACAGCACAAACCAAATCTACAGGATTGAAGTGTGTACCCTGGGTAAACATCTTCATGTAAGCCTCGTTGTTAGTGTCAATCTGACTGCTCTCAAGAATCTGCAGCGATACTGTACCATCCTGATTATAAGTCAAGAACGGGCCACCACCAGGTTCACCCACATTCTTTACGACACCACATACACGCATCGGTCTGTTCAGTTTCTCACGCAGATAGGCGGCATCGGCCTTCTTGCCCTTGGCATCTGTGCAAAGTTTCTCGCTGACGAACTTGGCCATCTCCTGAAGTTGAGCCTCTGTAGCACCAGCATCCAACAAGCGCAGATACTCGAAGGCCTGCTTCTGCAAGGTTACCAGCACACCAGCAATCACCTGTTTCCACTCTACAGTTTCTGGTTTCAGACGATCGGGCACCACGTTATCGATGTTCTTGATGAAGATAACATCAGCATCAATCTCGTTGAGGTTTTCGATCAGTGCCCCATGACCACCCGGACGGAACAGCAGGCTGCCATCGTCGTTGCGGAAAGGTGTGTTGTCGGGGTTGGCAGCTACGGTATCTGTAGATGGCTTCTGCTCAGAGAAGGTGATATCGTACTTGATGCCATACTTCTTAGCAAACGAGTCAGCCTTCTCAGCTACCTTTGCCTTGAAGAGTTCCATGTGCTCATGAGATACGGTAAAGTGAACATGCGCCTCGCCATTCGATGCCGCATAAAGTGCACCCTCTACCAGATGTTCCTCCATAGGTGTTCGTGGTCCTTCGGGATACTTATGGAAAAGCAAAAGTCCCTTTGGCAGTTGACCGTAGTTCAGTCCCTCAGCTTTCAGCATGTTAGCGGCTACGGCCTTGTAGTTGCCCTCAGCCATCAATGCCTTGATACCCTTGCCTTCGTTCTTCTGACAAGCAGCATCGAGTGCATCGAAGAAAGCAAATTTCTCAATCTGGTCGAAATACTTCTTCTCAAAGTCGGATGTGGGCACATCGTAGTCAGCATCTACGAAGGCAAACATGTTCTTGAACATACGACTGGCAGCACCAGAGGCAGGTACGAACTTTACCACGCGCTTGCCCTCTGCCTTGTAAGCATTCCAGGCAGCCTCCAGCGCTTTGCGCTCATCAGCGTCAGGTGCAATGATACCATTGCCGATGCCAGCTGCAGCTTCCAACTTCAAAAAGGGGAAGCCAGTTTTAAACTCATTCAGTTGATTCTCAATCTGCTCCTGGGTGATACCCTTCTGAGCAATCTGTTTCAGGTCTTGTTGTGATAGCATAATTTTACGAAATTAATTGTTTTATGTGGCAAAAATACAAAGTTTTCTTTAAAAATGTGCATAAATTCCAAGAAAAGTGTAACTTTGCAATGAAAAAATTAAATTATGGCAGAATTGTTCGCATTTACATACGAGGAAAAGCGGCAGATGGCCGCTCAGACAGCCGAGATTCTCGAAGAAGAAATCGGCTTGAAGGGTGATGCTATTCAGGCTGTTCACCTCATCCCCGAAATAGAAGAAGGTCATCTTTCGCTCGAAGCAGTTGAGGCGGAATATGGTCCACAGGTTTCTCGCATTCTTCATGGCTTGAACCGCATTCAGCAGCTCTATCAGAAGAACCCAGTGATTGAGAGTGAGAACTTCCGTAATCTTTTGCTCTCGTTTGCCGAGGACATGCGTGTGATACTGATAATGATTGCCGATCGTGTGAACCTGATGCGTCAGATTCGCGATACTAAGAATCTCGAGGCCAAGATGGAGGTGTCGCAAGAGGCTGCTTATCTGTATGCCCCCTTGGCGCATAAGTTGGGCCTCTATAAGTTAAAGAGCGAACTCGAAGACCTCTCGCTGAAATATATGGAACACGATGCCTACTATATGATTCGCGAGAAACTGAGTGAGACAAAAGCTTCGCGCGATGCGTATATCGATGCCTTTATCAAACCTGTTGAGGCGAAGGTTCAGGCGGCAGGTATCAAGTGCCATATCAAGGGTCGTACCAAGTCGATTCACTCTATCTGGCAGAAGATGAAGAAGCAGAAGTGTGGTTTCGAGGGTATCTACGACCTCTTTGCCATCCGCATTATCATCGATTGTCCTGAGGAAAAGGAAAAGATGCAGTGCTGGCAGGCTTACTCTATTGTTACTGATATGTATCAGCCCAACCCCAAGCGTTTGCGCGACTGGCTCTCAGTGCCTAAGTCGAATGGTTACGAGAGTCTGCATATTACGGTGCTGGGTCCTGAGCAGAAGTGGGTAGAGGTGCAGATTCGTACGGAGCGTATGGACGAGATTGCCGAACGAGGCGTGGCAGCCCATTGGCGCTATAAGGGCGTCAAGGGCGAGACGGGTCTTGACGAGTGGCTTACCAATATTCGTTCGATGTTGGAGCACTCTGAGGGTTTGGAGGCGATGGACCAGTTTAAGATGGATCTCTATGAAGACGAGGTGTTTGTGTTCACGCCTCATGGCGATCTGCATAAGTTCCCTGTAGGTGCTACCGTGCTCGACTTTGCTTACCATATCCACTCTAAGTTGGGTAATCAGTGTACGGGCGGCCGTATCAATGGCAAGGTGGTGAGTATCCGTCAGCAGCTGAAGAGTGGCGATCAGGTGGAGATTCTGACGTCTACCCAGCAAAAGCCCCGTCAGGAGTGGTTGAATATCGTAAAGACCTCGCGTGCCCGTTCCAAGATACGTTTGGCACTGAAGGAAACCCAGCAGAAGGAAGGTCTTTTTGCCAAAGAGACATTGGAGCGTAAGTTTAAGAATCACAAGATAGAACCCGATGAGGGTACCATGTTCCATGTTATCCGCAAGTTGGGTTACAAGGAAGTGAGCGATTTTTATAAGAGCATTGCCGATGGACAACTCGATGTAAACAGTGTCGTAGATAAATATATAGAGGTACACGAGGGCGAGAAGACGATTACGGGCGATAATGTGGCGCGCTCAGCGGCAGAGTTTGAGCTTGATAACTCAAAACTCTCTTCTTTCAACCCTCAACTCTCTGATGACACTCTGGTCATCGATCGCGACTTGAAGGGCCTCGATTATCAGTTGGCCCGTTGCTGTCATCCTATTTATGGCGACCCCATCTTTGGATTTGTTACCATTAATGGTGGCATTAAGATTCATCGTCAGGATTGTCCGAATGCGCCCGAACTGCGTCGCCGTTATGGCTATCGTGTGGTGAAGGCTAAGTGGAGCGGCAAGGGTTCTTCGCAGTATAGTATTACTTTGCGTGTGATCGGTAATGATGATATCGGTATTGTAAATAATCTTACCAGTATTATCTCGAAGGATGAGAAATTGATTCTTCGCTCCATCAATATTGATTCGCACGACGGTTTGTTTAGTGGCAATCTGGTAGTGATGCTCGAAGACACCTCACGACTAGAGGCGCTTATTCGTAAACTACGTACGGTGAAAGGTGTTAAACAAGTAGAACGTATTTAATGAGTATATGTTATGAAGAAACTAAATTTCCTGGCTGTTGGTTTGTTGCTGCTGATAGTTTTATGCGGTTGCCGACGCAGTGAGTCGGAGCGTTATCAAAAGTATCTTGAAATTACATCTGATTCAACTTCTTTTGAAGTTGTAACCCCACCAGAGGATAAAGTGAAGCTTGCGGAAGAGGAAGCTAAACAAATTGATCCTCACGATAACGATAGTGTGTATGGTGTGCCATCTATTCCTCAGGATCATGGCATCAATATGAGTGCCAGTGATGATGAGGCAGAAAAAATTATGCGAGGAGAAGCAGACTAATTAAAACTTCTTCAACTCGGTATAGATGCGCTGTACGGGTAGGCCCATCACATTATAGTAGCTGCCGTTAAGGCCAGTTACGCCAATGTAGCCTATCCACTCCTGAATGCCATAAGCACCAGCCTTGTCAAAGGGCTGATAAGTGTCTATATAGTAATTTATCTCCTCGTCACTGAGAGTTTTGAAGGTTACGTCAGTTGTTACTGAGAATCTGCTTTCCTGTTTTTTTGAGAGCAGACAAACGCCTGTCGTTACTTGGTGCGTGCGTCCGCTAATCAGTTTGAGCATCCGTATTGCGTCGTCCTTATCGTGAGGCTTCCCCAGTATCTCGTCGTCTACGATTACCACTGTGTCGGCAGTGATAATCAGTTCGTCATCAGCCATCTTTTCGCGATAGGCATCAGCTTTTTTGCCTGCGATATAGAGAGCCACTTTCGATACAGGTAAATCTTCCGGATAGCTCTCATCGATGCCATCCATAACCCTTACTTCGAAAGGCATGCCCAGACCTGTCAACAGTTCTTTTCTCCTTGGCGAATTACTTGCTAAAACTACCATCCGAATGCTTTTTCGTTCATCACCCATTTACCTTGGGCACGTAAAGTCTGTTCAATCACATCGCGTCCACATCCATGGCCACCTATACGGTCGCTCACATAAATCGATACCTCTTTGATTTCAGGACAGGCATCCTTCGGACAAACAGGACATCCTACGCGTCGCATAATTTCCAAATCAGGGATATCGTCGCCCATATACATCACCTCCTCGTCCTTCCAGCCGTATTTCTCCACGAGGAAGTTGTAGGTTTCGATTTTTACGGCGCAACCAGTATATACATCCTCAACGCCCAAACCCTCGTAGCGCTTTAGCACGGCCTTGGTGTTAGCACCCGTCAGAATCACGATGCGCAGACCCAGTTTAATAGCCAGTTGAATCGCGTAGCCATCCTTTATGTTTACCGTGCGCAGCGGCTCACCTTCCGACGATAGAGTGATGGTTTCGCTACTCAGTACGCCATCGATATCGAAGATGATGGCCTTTATCTTATTCAAGTCGTAATTAATCATCAGAACTCATTTAGATGTACGTTTTCCCACTTTAGCTTGTCTTCCGACTGCGGTTTGCGCTCGTCCGTCCAGTGGCCTACAGCCAGTATGCAAAGGCAATTGAAATTGTCGGGTATATTCAGTACGCCACGAATCACGTCGTCGGCAGGTGTGCCGTCCTCCAGTCCTCTGCCTCTCATCTGAATCCAGCAAGTGCCGAGTCCCAGTTCCTCTGCCTGATACTGCATCGAGATCGCTGCGATAGAACCATCCTCTACCCAACAGTCGTTCTGCATAGGGTCGCCTAAAACTACGATGGCTACTGGGGTATCCTTCAGGAATTGCGAACCCATATTCTTGGCATCAGCCAGTTTTTCGAGGTTCATCTTATCGTCAACCACCACGAATTGCCAGGCGCGCTGGCTCTTTGAAGTAGGCGACATGA
>Ga0310697_10007060_pt1 | contig 10620 bp, 17 predicted proteins | sample 172DNAGHGlowgp2_FD_203883 | JGI IMG/M metagenome (GOLD analysis project Ga0310697, IMG submission 203883) | Sheep rumen microbial communities from Palmerston North, Manawatu-Wanganui, New Zealand - 1728 DNA GHGlow gp2 (v2) (version 2) | ecosystem: Host-associated > Mammals > Digestive system >...
TACATCATCGGAACGGGCATAGATTACTTTGGTTATGTGTGGCGGACAGCTATCTGGGATGATGTAACGGTCGCCAGCAATCTTCTGAGCAAGGGCCAGGCTTATCTCTCCGATGCTCAGTGGGCTAATCTGGTGATCACTGCCACAGCTTTCGACCTCGGCCTGGCAGAAGAAGACGTTCAAAAGTTCCGGGTTCTGGATACGATCCGGGTGGTCTCCGAACCTCATGGGCTTGACCGGGATTTTGTGCTTACCGCTCTCCAGATCGACCTTAACCACCCTGGCAACACACGTATCACGCTCGGATCTGAGCAGACGATTTCGTTGTCGGCACAGGTGGCGGCAATGGAGCAGCAAGTAAAGGGGTGACGACGATGGGCGAAGCAATCATAGTAGCGTTAATAACTGGTGGTCTTACCCTTGCTGGAACGATAATAACAGTGTTGGCCACAAGCCGCAAGACTGCGGAAGATATGAGGATACATCAAGCGGTAACGGACACGAAGCTACAGACGCTGACTGAAGAGGTCCGAAAGCATAACGGCTTCGGAGAGAGGATCCCGGTCATAGAAGAGCAGATAAAATCCCTGAATCACAGGGTTGATGACTTGGAGAGGAGATAAAGAATGGATCAGGAAGTAAGGCTGAGAGCAGCTACATACGGCATCCCGCCTATTGTGCATATGGTGCAGGGCGACAACGGAAGATTCTTAAAGATGATTCTGGAGGACTTCGAATTAGAGGACTATTACGATTGTTCGCTTGCTATCCATAGGCCTGATGACAGTTACTACGAAGAAGAAGCACTAGCAGTTCCGGAAGACAACTATGTTAGTGTTAGTGCCTATCAGGCGATTACAAGGCCGGGAAAGGTTGAGTGTCAGCTTAAGGTAAGTGCGCCTGGCATGTTGATTAGCACGTTTGACTTTGTCATTATGGTGCATAAATCCGTTGTCGGTCTGCCTGTGGAGCAGTTGGGGTATGATATCTATGACCTGATTGCGGCGGCGGGGGAGATTCGTGGCGGTGGCGTGACCCCGGAAATCAAGGAAGCGTTGCTGAACTGCTTCGAGCACGTTGCATGGACTGATGAGCATGGGCAGGACTATGTGGATGCACTGGAGGCGGCGTTGTATCCTCCGGCAAATCTTGTGAGTATTTCTGCGGTTTACACGCAGAGCGGTGCGGTGTACGATACGGCTTCCCTTGATGACCTGAAGCCCGATCTTGTGGTGACGGCGAATTATGATGATGGGACTTCCGAAGCTGTGACGAATTACACACTGTCTGGGACGCTGTCTGTCGGAACCAGTACCGTGACTGTGAGTTATGGTGGGAAGACTACCGCATTTAGTGTGACGGTGACGCATTATGTTCAGCAGTATCCTGTAACCTATAGCCTGACCAATGTCACATCCAGTAATACCAGTCAGACTGTCGGTGAAGGAGAATCCTACACCACGGTCTTATCTGCTCAGACTTCTGGTTATATGCCTGATAATGTTGTTGTCACGATGGGCGGTGTGACGCTTGATAATGCGTATAATGCGTCAAATTACACCATTACGATTGCGGAAGTGACCGGGGCTATCACCATTACTGCTTCAGAAACACTGATTCCTCCGCACAATTATCTGGATGATGCTATCAAGACATTTGACCAGTCAATTTTAAATACAAATGAACAGTATAACTTTTATGAACTTAATGCAAACGAAAATCAAAAATCATACATTGTGCCTTTAGAAGCGGGTTCATATCGGTTAGCTGTGAAACGCACAAGCGCATATGACAACAATCTGTATATGGGCACAACTTTAATGAGAACCTTCACCACAGGTTTGCGACAGTATATTCTGATTAGTGATATGGACATGACTGATGCCACATCAAGCAGAATATCAAATACAACATTTACTCAAGCGACATCAATAGTATATACAAATGCAGGGAAGCAGTCAGATGATTTGTATTTATATTACATTGATTTTGCCTTCAGTAAAGGTGGTTATATTGGTCTTCCGCTTGCTACAAACAATAATGCGGTTTGGACATTGACAAAGGTGACAGCATGAACAGCGTATATGACATGAGCGGTGGTACGCTTCTCGCCATTTATGAAAGTGATGGCACGGAATTATCAACCGCTTATGATGTAGATGGAAATGCCGTATTCAATGAAGACGCATTTGATGTGTTCGCTGACTACGAAGATGCCATTTCAAACAGCATAATCCCAAACGCATTAGAACCTATATCAGCGGATTTTGGGACGCTTCAGTATGTTGGTGGAATATGTGTAAACAACAAGATTTACTGCACGCCGAATAGTGCTGACGATATCCTTGTCTATGACATAGCAGAAGATGATCCCTATAAAATCGGAAGTGGGTTAGGGACAAATCAGTTTAAGTATACCGGGCAGATTTACTACAACGGCAAGATATATATGCTTCATCGTGGTGTCAATAACATGATTGAGATTGACCCGTCAGATGATTCATACCGATTGATATCGCTCGACCTTGGGTATACAGTAAATCCTTACGGAGATTACAGGGACTCATATCAGTATAACGGCGTTATATCCAATAAGGGTTTTCTGTATCAGCCCCCGGCTTATAACAACACTGATTTACTGAAGATAAATATGCGTACTTTCGCCGTTGAGAAGATACCATTTACATCGGCTCAGACGGGCACATGGATTGGGTGCGTAAAGCATCCGACACAGGATAAAATAATCTTTCTGTCATCGAAAGTGTTTCGGGTTTGGGACTGCTCCACGGACACATATACGGATGTTTATGATGGGACAACCCGTGCTTGTTATGACATGGTATATGACCCTCGGTATAACTGCTTTATCGGGGTCTATCCGAATCATTTTTTTGCCCTCCTGCTTAACGATTATTCAGTCATTGATTCTGACTACAGAAATTATATGAGTACAGGCTACGGAATTTCCATAGGTTTGGATGGGCGGTATTACCATCTTGAGGGAAGCAACGCTTATTACGGCATATTTGACGGGGAAGCATTTGTCAGCGGTGCCATGCAGTATATAGCCGGGACGGGGAATTTCGGCGATGCAAGCCCTTATATCGCAGGGCAAGCAATTGACACGGAAGGAAATATCTATGGCATTCCTGCGAGCGGAAACATGAGCAGATTATCATTCAAAAACGTATTGACTACTCTGGATGCAAGAACAGTAAGCAGTCAATGGTACGGAAAATATTAGGAATGACCAAGTGCACCATTCCCGTCAGCCCATAAGACGGGTAGAATGAAAGAGAGGTGATATCATGACCAATAGACTTTTTGACCTTTTGCGGACGCTCTGCGAGATCGTCATCCCGGCAATCGGGGCACTTTATTTCGCAGTCGCAAAAATCTGGCAGTTGCCGTATGGCACTGAGATTACGGGAACCTGTGCGGCTCTGGCGACCTTTCTGGGGGCTTTAATCGGCGTAAAACGGGCGGGATATAATGCTAAGCCTAATGACAGTTCTTACATCATAAGGGGGTGATGCAAATGGCTAAGATTGTCCATGCAAGGCTTAACGAAAAAGGCGAGATCATGTACGGGCTTCCCGGAGATCAGACCGGGGAAGAGGTCGTCAAGCAGGACTTTTACGAGTCAGCATGGCATACTGTCTACCGGGCCAAGGAACCGGCAATTGCTAAGCATATGGCAAAGAATGCGGAAGCCATCGCAAAGAATGACGCTTTCGGTTACGGACAGGATAATCGGTATTCAGGGTTTGATGAGTCGCTTAAGGTCAATTTTGACTTTGCCGCCGTCACCACGCCCTGTGCTTTTGACTGCTCTTCGATGGTCATGACTCTTCTTGTTGCCGCCGGAATCAACGTACCGAAAGCCTTTTTCACATGGAATATGCATGACTATATGGTCAAGACCGGGTGTTTCGACATCATCCCATACACCAAAGGCATGACCCTTAAAAAGGGCGATATCGTGCTGAAAACAGGTCATGTCGTGATGGTGGTAGAAGGCAACGAGAATGACTACCCGGAATGGGTTGGGGAGTGCTACGGAGCCCAGTTCGTGCCGGTTTATGCCGGACCCGAGGAGAATGATAAGCGTTGCACGTGGCCTACCCTCGGGACCGGCAACCTCTTCGGAGTGATCGGGGAAGACGGGGCCTTCTTCAAGATCCGCATCGCAGAGAAGCATGTCGGTTACATCCTGAAGCAGTTCGTGCTCCGGAAGACTCCCATCAAAACCATGAAGGTCATCGGTGATGTCTACGTTCGGACGAATCCGGGAGCGAAGTTCCGTCAGATCGGAGTGCTCCACACCGGCGAAGAAGTGGTCGTGTGTGATACAAAGAAGGCCGCCAACGGAGCAGACTGGTATTACATCCGCTTCGGTGACGGCTACGGCTTCTCGTCTTCAAAATTCATAAAGTGACGATACTCCGGGTCTTTTCAACTTTCTTCCCGGTTTATCAGATAAAGAACCTCCTCGGGCGGCGGCATAGAATACGGACTATGTCGTTCGCCTGGGGCTTATTTTTTTGCCTTTTTCCTGAGCACGATCCGCTGCGGCTGCAACGCTTCCAGAGGTGAGTGGTCCTGGAAATCCTTCACCAGATCCGTGTCGAACAACCTCACGTAATGCTGCGTCATCTGTAAGGTGGTATGGCCCAACAGTTTCTGCAACTTCAGAGCATCACCACCGCATTCCACCAGGTACATCCGGGCGAACGTGTGCCGGAACATGTGGATTGAAGTCTTCTGCACGCCTCTGGCCTTATTGTATCGCATGATCGTGTGCCGGAGTGCCGATTCCGTCAGCTGCTCCCCGGTGAGGTTCGGGAATAGATAATCCTCCGGCTTTCCCTTCCTTATGTGCATATACTGCGACAGAATCCTGATCAGGGACGGAGAGAGCGGGATAGCCTGGGCAATTCTCCGCTTCGTGTGCCTGCACATGATCACGGAGGCTTCCAGCATGACATCCCGGTTCTGGATAGATCTGACGGTGGCGGCCCGGATGCCGTTGTTGACCAGAAGGTTAATGATCACCCAATTCCGATACTCTCCGAATTCACACTTCTGAAGGTTCGGCTTCCGGAGCAGTTTATGCAGCTCTTCCTTAGTATAGGTCTCCGGCACGGATTCCTCGCCCTTGTACAGCTTCACGTTAACCTCCGACAGGCCCTCCGATCGGCACCACGAAAAGAAGGTCTTGAGGGTGGCTGTGTAACTCCGGACGGTGTTCTTCGAGAGGTCTGCCTTAACCAGACAATTGACCACTTCCTTTATCCTGGCATCCGTGATCTCCGGCAGCGGGGTGTCTGGATCCAAATATTTCGCGACCGACTGGAAGTGGAAAATGTACGATTCCAGCGTCTTCTCAGCAAGGCCGGCGGCACGTTTATCCAGGATGAATGCCTGGAACGCTTCTAACAAAGTATACTCAATTTTCATAAGTTCTCCCATGGGGTTCAAGAGGCCGCAAGTTCGATTCTTGTCGCTCCGATACGAAATAAGGTCTGGACTAATGCCTGGGCCTTTTTTTGTTGCTCGGAAATGCGGAAATTGGGGCGTACGGCCGCTTGAATTGCAGATATGATAAGATGGTCTATAAGGCTGGAACCCGGTCAGAACAAGGGTTTTCAGCGTTTCTGCGGAGGTCGCTTGAATTTGTCCTGCCGGGCCCCATATTAGGTCATTCGAAGAGGATTCTGACTTTGAAGCCGAACGGGGCAGACTCTCCGGATCCAAGCACTTCATAGTGCGTGATGGTGTACCGGTTCTTCCATGCTGCGTCTACTTCGGCGACACGATCCGCCGGAACATTACCCAGCTGTTCACCGTTGGCATATACTCCGATAGCCAGGCTTCCTTCGTAGTCGTACCGCTCCAGAGTGATATTCACTTCCTTGTGGTACGGAGGATCTTTGAACTTAATCGCCCGGATCAGGGCCTGTCTTGTCTTCCTTCCGTTCTTAAACGACACACCGGCAACATTAAACTCGATCTCCTTGTATCCGGTGACCTTCAGCAACGCTTTCTTAAATAATCCCATAATTCCCTCCATTGAGTCCGTTTTTTCGTACACATGTTCGAGTATCATTCCACCTGTAAGGAGGTGGTGCTAATGAATACTGAACTTGATATGCTCCTGTCGCAGTTAAGCTTTGATCAGAAAAAAGAATTCCTTAGTCTTCTGAGGCTAATTGCCGGAGATGCTGGAGGGCCTCTGCCTTCTTCTCAGCACTCAAACGGCTCATCAGACGCTTGATCTCTTCATCTACATCATTTTCCTGGCCAAACACGAGATAGTCAGGGTCGCAGTTTAATGCCCTGGCTATTCTCTTGATCTGCTCAAGGCCAGGCTCGTAAGTGTTCATTTCAATCTTATTTATAGAAGATCTGCTCTTAAGGCCAATGGCATCAGCAAGCTCTTGCTGGGTCATTCCACGCTCAAGTCTTACCTTCCGAATCCTGTCAGCTATTTCTTTCATGATCTTGTCCTCCTGCCAGTAAAATACCACATGTAGAAAAATAAATCAACCTATACGAAAAAAAAACAGACGCAGAGGAAAATTTTTTTACTAAAGTTGTTGACAAATGTATCTACAACGAGTATACTCTTGCGTGTAGGCAGATATGTCTACATGGAGGACTAAATCGAAAGGAGGTACAATGGCAAATTATCAGATGCTAAAGACGCTCATCGATGAGAGAGGCATGAAGAGGACCTTCATCGCTTCCCAGATGGGGGTCACCGACAAAAGGCTTCACGAACTCCTGAATGGCATCGGGCCGGGATGGAAGCTTCGTGAGGTGGTTGCGATCAGTAAGGTGTTAGGCCTTACTAAGAAGCAGCGGGAAGATATTTTTTTTACAACGGTGTAGGTAGATACACCAACAACAAAAGGAGGTTTTTCAATGAACGACGAACGTTACATCATCGCAAGATTCAAAGCGAAGTTAATCCAGAAGGCAGCGGAGCAGAAGAAGCTCCTCGGGTACAGCGCACGGGTAGATTTGGAAGAGGTTCTGTCTCTCCTGGCGGCAATCGAGGCCACAGCCGTCCTGGACATGGAGGTGGATGAGATCCTTGATCCGAAGGTCTCGATCGTGGAGGAGGCCGAGAATGCGTAAGATCACGTATTACTGCGACCGGTGCGGCAAGGAAGCCCCGAACGTGGTGCAGATCGGCTACAGGACGATTGATCCGGAGACCGGTGATCCTGTCGATTATGAGTTCGGTGCGGAGTTGTGCTTAGACTGCTTTGATCTGGTCGATAAGGCCACGAGGGCAGCGGTCAACAGCAAGCCGCCGGTCAAGGTCAAGAAGACCACCGCTAAGCGGGATATCGACATGCCGAAGGTGCTGGCATTAAGGAAGGCGGGATGGACATTCGAAAAGATCGGCATCGAATTCGGGGTAACGGATCAGACGATCATCAACCGGATCAGAGCATGGGAAGCGGAACAGGGGAAGGAGGACGGCGATGCTGAAGTGGATTAAGCGTGAAAAGACGGTCAACTCCGAAGGCACAACCATCACCTATCAGGCTCTCGCATTGCCCTGGCTGATCATCCAGAGCCGGAAGAGACATATTCCGCATGCTGGGGGGTATGGATCAGGAACGTGGGATTTCACATCTTACCACCTGATCGCTAACGGCAAGGAACACGAGAAGGCATTCCGAACGCTTAAGGATGCTAAAGACTTTGCAGAGGGGGTAGGCCGTGAGAAAAATTAAAGCAATCATAAAGAGACCTGATTGGAAGCCCTACTCCACATGGATCTCCGACAGCCTGGAGAATCTTCAGACACTTGTCGGGGGCTACATTGAGACCGTGACGATCTGCCCACAGACGCTGGATGAGAATGGGGAATGCACATCTCCGGGGCTCGTGGTGATCTGTAACGAAGAAGGCCGTCTGATGGACATGGAGCATTGTTGCACAGTGGACGGAGTTGACTATGTCGGCCCGGTCATCTTTGTAGGTGTCAGAGGGGACGAATTCGATGACATCCCGGTGGACTACAACGTGTTTAGGATTATGTTCCCGGAATTATGGGAGGTGAAGTGATGGGAATTGCTGTATTAGTGCTCGGCGAGTCCGGCTCCGGCAAGACTTACTCTCTGAAGCACATGGATCCGGAGAAGGTAGGAGTGTTTTCCGTCCGTAAGGGCACGCTCCCCTTCCCGGAGGGGAAGTCCTTTAAGATCGCAAAAAAGGCCTCTTACGAGGTCATCTATAAGGTTCTTAAGAATCCTACTATGAAGACTTACGTGGTCGATGACAGCCAGTATTTGATGGTTAACGAGTACTTCCGCAAGGCAAACGATTCCGGGTATCAGAAGTACACCTCAATCGGGAAGAACTTCTCAGATCTGCTCGAATACATCGCCTACCAGGTGCCGGATGATGTGGTGGTCTATTTCCTCCACCATACGCAGATCACTTCTGACGGGCGGATCAAGGCGAAGACGGTAGGGCAGATGCTCGACAACTACTTAACCCTGGAAGGCTGCGTGGATGTGGTTCTGCTGGCTCAGACGGACGGGCAAACTCACTATTTCATGACTCAGTCAGACGGATCCAACACTGCCAAGAGCCCGGAGGGGATGTTCGAACTGAAGATTCCTAATGATCTGAACTTTGTTAATAACAGGATCCGTGAGTACTACGGACTTGATGAGGAGGTGGATAAATGACCTTATACGAACTGACTGCTGAATACCAGCAGCTTCTGGAACTCGCAGAAGACCCTGATATTCCCGAAGAAGCCCTGGCTGATTCGCTGGAAGCCCTTGGGATGGATATCGAAGACAAGGCTGACGGATATGCCAAGGTGATCGCCCAGCTTAATGCAGATGCTACCGCTCTGAAGGCCGAAATTGACCGTTTAACGGCACGGAAGAGAACGATCGAGCGGAATGTTGACCGCATGAAGGAATCCCTTAAAACGACCATGATTCTGACGGGAAAGACCAAGTTCAAAACGGAGCTCTTCAGCTTCGGCATCCAGAAGAATCCTCCGAAGGTGGTCATTGATGACCCGTCCCGGATCTATCCGGAATATCTGATCGAACAGGACCCGAAGGTGGACACCATGGCCATCCGGAATGCTCTGAAAGATGATGCTGAGTCTCCGCTCTGGGAAGGCATCGCCCACCTGGAGCAGACGGAGGGGGTGAGGATCCGTTAATGATAAAGCCGATCCAGACTTATTACAACGGCTATCATTTCCGGAGTCGGTTAGAGGCAAGGTGGGCGGTGTTCTTTGATGCTCTTGGTGTTTCATATGAATACGAGCCGGAAGGGTTCTGGCTCCCAAATGGACAGATGTATCTGCCTGATTTCCGGGTGAAATGCTGGGGGGAGCGTGGCAATCTTTTTAACGAACCATTTGACCTGTGGATAGAAGTAAAAGGGGAGCTTTCTTTCGATGATGCAGAACGCATCGTAGAGTTTTCCGGATTACGCTTTGAGCGTGAAGAGACCTTTATTGATGGTGAGCAATTCTGGGGAGAAAGTGCCTTCTTAGTCGATAACCCGGTATTAATTGTAGGGAACATACCATCCAGAGGGCATTCTTATGATAGTGCCGAACTAAAAGCATATATACAGCCACAAAAAAACTGGTCCACATCACATGCCTGTATGTTTAATTACATGCTGATAGACGGAGATTATTATGCAGCTTATCCGGCTGCTTATAAAGGAAAGTTCTTCCTGTGGGGAGATGATAGTAATTATATCTGGAACGTAGACGAGGTCGAAAGAGCATACGACAAAGCCCGCCAGGCAAGATTTGAACACGGCGAAACGCCGTAAAGGAGGAAAAAGATTGAAACAGTTTAACGGTTACAACGAAACCAAGAGTTACGGAGACATCCGCCAGCTTCCGAAGGGCGGGTACATCCTACGGATCATGAACGCAGAAGAGAAGAAGAATAGCAACGGCAAGTATATTCAGATCTCCTGCGACATCGAAGAAGGCGAATACAAGGACTTCTTCATGGAGGACTACAAGAACCAGGATCGTGAAGATAAGAAATGGCACTGCAATTACCTTCTGAACGAACCGAAGGACGATGGCTCCGAAAAGGACACCTGGACAAAGCGGCGTTTTAAGACCGTGACAGAAGCCCTGGAAGACTCCAACGAAGGCTATCACTGGGACTGGGATGAAACCAAGTGGAAAGGCAAGCTGATCGGCGGCCTGTTCAATATCCGGCAATACGAAGTCAACGGAGAGGTCCGGGAAGCCACAAATCTGGCCCAGCTGTGTGCGGTCTCCAAGATCCAGGCCGGGAACTACAAACTTCCGAAAGACAAGATCCTGGCAACACAGCCCCAGACCGTAACAGAATCCTCCGACTTCATGCAGCTCCCTGCGAGTGACTCTGTAGAGTTACCCTGGTAATGGATCCGTTTGAAGTCAAAGCCGTTCTGAATAGCATGGAGGTTCTGGTAGACACCAGAGAACAGGACACAGAAAGGGCACGGGCACGATATGAGCAGATCGGGAGACCGGTTCGGCGGAGAACGCTGAAATATGGTGATTACACATACAACGCAACTCTGCCGGACGGAAGCCCGGTATATCCGGAAGAA
>Ga0310697_10007061_pt1 | contig 10619 bp, 10 predicted proteins | sample 172DNAGHGlowgp2_FD_203883 | JGI IMG/M metagenome (GOLD analysis project Ga0310697, IMG submission 203883) | Sheep rumen microbial communities from Palmerston North, Manawatu-Wanganui, New Zealand - 1728 DNA GHGlow gp2 (v2) (version 2) | ecosystem: Host-associated > Mammals > Digestive system >...
GTAAATGGCTGGTCGTCGACCACTACAATCTTGTCGCCGGCAATCAGTCCAGCCTTTTCGGCCGGTCCATTGCTGATGACCTTTTGCACGTGAAGCGTATCCTGTCGGATGGTAAACTCAATGCCCACGCCCGAGAACGATCCGCGCAGGTCGTCGTTGGCCATTTGCACATCTTTCGCCGGGATGTAGACGGAGTGCGGGTCCAGTTCGGACAGTATCTGGGGCATGGCCTTCTCTACGAGGCCGTTGACGTCGACGGTGTCCACGTATTTGTCTTCCACGATGTGCAGCAGGTTGTTGAGTTTGTTGCTGCTCGAATTGATGATGCTCAGCCGATTGCCCGAGAAGTGGTTGGCATAGAATGTTCCGATGAGGATGCCAATCACCACGCTGATGGCCATCAGCAGGGGCATGAGTCTGTTTTTATTGTTTGCCATTGTTTTATTTCGTTATTCCGTTATTTCGTGATTCCGTCATTCCCCGAGGTAAACAACCTCAATTCCTGCGCGCTCCAGCAGGTCGACACCATCTGTCAGGCGGTATTTTTCGCCGTAGACCACACGCTTGATGCCCGACTGGATGATGAGCTTGGCACACTCGATGCAGGGTGAGGCGGTGATATAAATCGTAGCCCCTTCGCTGTTGTTGTTTGAACGCGCCAGCTTGGTGATGGCGTTGGCCTCGGCGTGCAGCACGTAGGGCTTGGTGACGTTGTTATCGTCCTCGCAGACGTTCTCGAAACCGCTGGGCGTGCCGTTATAGCCGTCGCTGATGATCATGCCGTCCTTTACTACCAATGCACCGACTTGTCTGCGCTGGCAGTAGCTGTTTTGTGCCCAGATGCGGGCCATTTCCAGATAGCGCTGGTCAAACTTTCTTTGTTTTTTTGATTCCATTTCTCTTTAATAATGCGTCAATCGTGGGCTCGCTGCCCTTGAAGTTCTTGTATAGCGTCATGGGGTGCTCAGTGCCTCCCTTGCTCAATATCTCTTCGCGGAAACGCTGGGCTATCTCCTGATTGAAGATGCCGTGGCGCTTGAACACCGCGAAGGCGTCGGCCTCCAACACCTCGGCCCACTTATAGCTGTAGTAGCCCGCCGCATAGCCGCCCGCCATGATGTGCGAGAACTGTACGGTCATGCACGTGTCTGGTAGCTGCTTGCCGAGGATGGCTTTCTTCCAAGCCTTCTTCTCGAAGGGGATGATGTCGTCGGTGAATTCGTCCTTCTGCGTATAGTACGCCATATCGAGCAGTCCGAGGCTGACCTGTCTCAGACAGGCCGTTGCGCACATGAAGTTGCGGCTCTTGACGATGCGGTTGATGAGCTCGTCGGGCAGGGGCTCGCCTGTCTGATAGTGGAAGGCAAAGGTGCGCAGGAACTCCTTTTCGATGGCGAAGTTCTCCATGAATTGCGACGGCAGCTCCACAAAGTCCCACCAAACATTGGTACCGCTCAACGACTCGAAGCGTGTATTGGCAAACATGCCGTGCAGCGAGTGGCCGAACTCGTGCAGAAAGGTCTCCACCTCGCCCAGTGTCAGCAGTGCGGGCTTGTCCTCCGTAGGTTTCGTCAGGTTCATCACTACCGAAACGTGCGGTCGGACGTTCTCACCTTTTCGGTCGATATATTGTCCCTGATATTCCGTCATCCAGGCGCCGCCCTGTTTGCCCTTACGGGGATGGAAATCGGCGTAGAACACGGCGAGGAACGAGCCATCCTTATCAAAGACTTCGTAAGCCTTGACGTCAGGATGATACACGGGGATGTCCTTGTTCTCCTTGAAGGTGATGCCGTACAGGCGGTTAGCCAGTCCGAACACGCCGTCTATCACCTTCGACAGTTCGAAGTATGGTCGCAGCATCTCAGCGTCGATATTGTACTTCTTCATCTGCAGCTTGTGCGAGTAGAACCCTGAGTCCCACGGCATTAATTTAGAGGTGAGAGGTGAGGGGTGAGAGGTGAGAGATTTGTTAAAGAGCTCCTTCAGTTCGTTGCGCTCCTTGACGGCCGTGGGCTTGTAGGCGTCGATGAGGCCGTTCAGCAGGCGATAGACGTTGCGGGTGTTCGAGGCCATGCGACGCTTCAACACGTAGTCGGCATAGGTCTTATAGCCCAATAGCTGGGCAATCTCGCGGCGCAGATTGATGAGTCGCTTGCATATGTCGATGTTGTTTTCTGCGTTGTCGTGTGTACAGACAGTGTTGCGCGCCATGTACATCTGGTGGCGTAACTCCCTTTGTGTCGAGTAGGTCATAAAGGGTAAGAACGAGGGATAGTCCAGCGTAAACACCCATCCCTGCTTGCCCTGCTCTTTGGCCGTCAGGGCGGCAGCCTCGCGGGCCGTCTCGGGCAGTCCGTCCAGTTGAGCTTCGTCGGTAATGTCGAGCGTAAAGGCCTTCTGCTCTTTTAGCAGGTTCTGCGAGAATTGCAACGACAGCACCGATGCCTCCTCCGTCAGTTGGCGCAGCCGTTCCTTGCCAGCCTCGTCGAGTAACGCACCTGAGCGCACAAAACCCTCGTAGCAGTTGTCGAGCAGCATTTTTTCTTCTGGTGTCAGCTTGCGATGGTGCAGGTGGACATAGCGGATGCGCTCAAACAGCTGCAGGTTCAGCCTGACATCGTTGGCGTGTTGCGTCAGTATGGGCTGCATCTTCTGCGCCAGCGCGTCCATCTCGTCGTTGGTCTCGGCCGACAGCAGGTTGAAGAATACCGTCGACACCCTCGACAGCAGGTCGTAGTAGCCCTCGTCCTCCTCCGTCATGATGATGGTGTTGTCGAAGGTCGGCTTCTCAGGATTGTTGATGGTGCGCTCTATCTGCTCGTTGTCGCGGCGGATACCCTCCATGAAGGCCTCTTCGAAGTGCTCCAGCCGGATGCGGTCAAAAGGCACCACATCATGCGGCGTCCCGTATGGTTCGAAAAACGGATTCTTACTCTCCGCAGGCCCTACAGTCTGCTTCTTATCTTTGCTCATACTAATGCTTTCTCTCTTTTAACCTGCAAAGGTAGCAATTCCGTTTTAATTCCCGTTCACTGTGCGTTATCTTATAATAATCTTTAACGCTTATTGCCCGAATTTCCAAGGCAAATGGCTATGATACCATGAAGTATGGGCTCTGACTTAAAAAAAACGGCAATTCTTTTGGCGTTTTTCTCCTTTTTTCTTACTTTTGCAGGCGATAAGAAATAAAAACTTAATATTTTTAGACTTATGAGAGTAATTATTGAATCTGATTATCAGAAAATGTCGCAGTGGGCTGCAGAGCATGTCATTCGTCGTATCAACGAAGCTCAGCCCACGAAGGAGAAACCATTTGTGCTGGGTCTGCCGACCGGTAGTTCACCCGAAGGTATGTATGCTTGTTTGGTGAAGGCCAATAAGGAAGGCCGTGTGTCGTTTAAGAACGTGCTGACGTTCAACATGGACGAGTACGTAGGATTGCCCGAGGAGCATCCCGAGAGCTATCACTCATTCATGGCACGTAACCTGTTTGACCACATCGACTGCCCGAAAGAGAACATCCACATCCTGAACGGCAATGCCAAGGACCTGGCTGCCGAGTGTGCACACTATGAGGAGATGATCAAGGAGGCTGGCGGTATCGACCTGTTCCTGGGCGGTATCGGTCCCGACGGACACATCGCATTCAACGAGCCCTATAGCTCACTGACCAGCCGTACACGTGTAAAAACGCTGACGACAGACACCATCATTGCCAACTCTCGTTTCTTCGACAACGACGTCAACAAGGTGCCCAAGCTGGCACTCACCGTCGGTGTGGGTACAGTAATGGACGCCAAGGAGGTGATGATTCTGGTGAACGGTCACCACAAGGCCCGCGCGCTGAAGGCAGCCATTGAGGGTGCCGTGACGCACGAGTGGACTATCTCTGCCTTGCAGATGCATCCTCACGGCATCATCGTGGCCGACGAGCCTGCCACCGATGAACTGAAGGTTGCTACGTACAAGTACTTCAAGGACATCGAGAAGGACAATCTACTTTAAAACCACAATATGCACAAACTATTCTTAACTATACTACTGATACTGGGAACACCTGCGCTGAATGCGCAAGTGTTGCCGTATCAAAACCCGCAGTTGTCGGCTGAACAACGTGCCGACGACTTGATAAGCCGACTGAAACTGGACGAGAAAGTAAAGCTGATGATGGACACGTCGCCTGCCATCGAACGACTGGGGATTCCGCAGTTCCAATGGTGGAACGAGGCACTGCACGGCGTGGCACGCAACGGTTTTGCCACCGTATTTCCCATCACCACCATGATGGCTTCGACGTGGGACGACGAACTGGTATACCGCATTTTCTCAGCTGTCAGCGACGAGGCGCGCGCCAAAGCTCAGCAAGCCAAGAAGAAGGGTAAAATCGAACGCTATCAGAGCCTGTCGTTCTGGACGCCGAACATCAACATTTTCCGTGACCCACGTTGGGGGCGCGGACAGGAGACTTATGGCGAAGACCCTTATCTGACGGAGCAGATGGGTCTGGCCGTCGTCAACGGACTGCAAGGACAACCGTACGACTACAGCAAGCCCAGTCTGCTGAGAACGCCGAAATACAGGAAGTTGCTGGCTTGCGCGAAACATTTTGCCGTTCATAGCGGCCCAGAATGCAACCGTCACTCCTTCGACGTGCAGCAATTGCCGGCACGCGACCTGTGGGAGACCTATCTGCCTGCCTTCAAGGCATTGGTGCAAAAAGGTAAGGTGGCTGAGGTGATGTGCGCCTATCAGAGCATCGACGGACAGCCGTGTTGCGGCAATGCCCGCTTTGAACGTCAGATTCTGCGCGACGAATGGGGATTCGAAGGACTCATCACCAGCGACTGCTGGGCCATTCGCGACTTCCTGCCCGAACTGCATAACGTGTCGAAGAACTTGGCTGCTGCGTCGGCCAAAGCCGTCGGTAGCGGCACCGACCTCGAATGTGGCTCCGCTTACCGAATGCTGCCTACAGCCGTGCAACGCGGTGAAATCAGCGAGAAACAGATTGACATCAGTCTGAAACGCCTGCTGGTAGCCCGCTTCGAACTAGGCGACTTCGATAAGGACGAACTGGTGGAATGGACGAAGATTTCCCCCTCGGTCATTGCGTCGAAGAAACACAAGCAACTGGCACTGCAGGCTGCCCGTGAGGGAGTCGTGCTGTTGAAGAACAACGGCGTGCTGCCGCTTTCAGCCACCAGCCATCAGCCATCCGACATCGTCGTGATGGGGCCTAACGCCAACGACAGCATCATGCAGTGGGGCAACTACAGCGGTTCGGCCACGAAGACCGTTACCGTGCTCGAAGGGCTGCGCAAACAATTGGGAGCCATTCGCTACATCCAAGGCTGTGCCGTCACCAAGAACGAAATCATGGAAAGCCGTTTCGACAAGTTGCGCTCGCCACTCGGACAAAAGGGGATGCAGGCCGCCTATTGGAACAACACCACGATGGAGGGCAAGCCCGTCACCACCGTCCACATGTCGGAACCCATCAATCTGAGTAATGGTGGAGCAACGGTCTTTGCTCCTGGTGTCAAGCTGGAGCATTTCTCGGCACGCTATAACGCCACGTTCATCCCCACCGAGGATGAGACACTTTACCTGCGGGTGGGTGCTGACGACATGGTGCGAGTTATTGTCAATGGCGACACGTTGGTCGATATTTGGAAAGTGCGACAGCGCATCCAGGAAGCTATGCCCGAACTGAAGGTAAAGAAGGGCGTCAGCTACCGCATCCAGATTGACTACGCACAGGATCGGGGTATGGCAGCATTCTACTTCGACATCTGTAAGAAAGTTGCACCCACCAGCCAGCAGTTGTTCAGCCAGATTGGCAACGCCAAGACCATCGTCTTCGTCGGAGGTATTTCACCGCGTTTTGAAGGTGAGGAGATGAAGGTCAACGAGCCCGGATTCAAGGGCGGCGACCGCACCGATATCGAACTGCCGCAAGTGCAGCGCGATATGTTGCGCATGTTGCATCAGGCTGGTAAGAAGGTCGTCTTCGTCAACTGCTCCGGCGGTGCTATGGCCATGGTGCCTGAGTTGCAGTCGTGTGACGCTATCGTGCAGGGGTGGTATCCAGGCGAACAGGGCGGTCAGGCCATTGCTGAAGTGCTGACAGGTCAGGTGAACCCCTCGGGTAAGCTGCCGCTGACGTTCTACCGCAGCGTGAAGGACCTGCCCGACTTCCTTGACTACACGATGAAGAACCGCACCTACCGCTATTTCAAGGGCGAGGCATTGTTCCCCTTCGGTTACGGACTGAGCTATACAACGTTTGAAATCGGCAAACCGCAATTCCTGCCATTGACCAAAACTTATAAGGTACGCACGCAGGTGCGTAATACAGGTAACGTAGAAGGAACGGAGGTTGTGCAGGTGTATCTGCGCAATACTGCCGACAAAGAAGGGCCACTGAAGACGCTGCGTGGCTACCAGCGCATCATGCTGAAGCCCGGCGAGGCCAAGACGGTGACTATCGAACTGCCGCGTGAGCGTTTCGAGACGTGGGATATGAAGACCAATTCCATGCGCGTCTTGCCTGGACAATACGAGTTGATGGTCGGCTCGTCGAGTGCCGACAAAGACTTGAAAAAGATTGTTGTTACAGTGAAGTAATCAACCACGCGAGGTACACGAGATAACCTCCGACAAGCACGGCACCCTCCCAGCGCTCAACGGTATAGCGCGTGAACGAGAACAACCACACGAGAACAACCGACAATAGCATCACTGCCATATCGATGGTAGTGATGCCTTCGATTTGCAGCGGGCTGATGGTGGCCGTAAGCCCCAGTATCAGCAGAATATTGAAGACGTTCGAGCCGATGACGTTGCCAATGGCAATGGCCGACTGACCCTTGCGGGCAGCAACGACACTGGTGGCCAACTCGGGCAGCGATGTACCGCCGGCAACGACGGTCAAGCCCACGACACCCTCGCTGATGCCCAATGCCAAAGCGAGGCTGGAGGCGTGGTCGACAAACAGGTTACTGCCAATGACCAAGCCGACAAGTCCCAGTGCAATATAAAGTACCGACAGCCAGGGGTTCAGCTGTTTTTCCTCAGTGGGGGCAGCGTCCTGTCCGTTCTTGGTCTGTCGAAGGGAATAAATCATAAACACCGCAAAACCCGCCAACAGCAAGATGCCGTCGAAACGGCCTAAGAAACTGTTCAGGGTAAGCAACAACAGCAATATGGAGGCAGCGATGGAAAAGGGGATGTCCTTCTTGACCGTCGAACGGCTGATAGTCATCGGTGCCACCATAGCCGCACAGCCCACGATGAGCATACTGTTCATCGTGTTCGATCCCACGACATTACCTACGGCGAGGTCGGGTGTGTCTTTCAGCGCAGACACGATGCTGACAAACAATTCTGGAGCCGACGTGCCTGCTGCAACAATGGTCAGGCCAATGACAATCTCAGGAATGTTTACGCGACGGGCCAAGGCTGCAGCACCCTCCGTCAGGAAATCGGCACCCTTGAGCACACAAATAATTCCTATGACAATGATGACTATATCAATCAGCATAACAATCCGTATAATCCGTTAAATCCGTTGTTTATTCTTCTTCGTCGTCAAAGTCGAAATCAAAGTCCCCGTATCCTTCCAACGACGGACCCACGAACTCGTCCAATGCACGGCGCTCCTTCTTTGTAGGACGGCCCGTGCCGCGCTGACGGTTCACGAAGCCACTGATGCGGTTCATCTCCAACAGTTCGTACTGGTCGGCAGGCGTCACGTTTTCGTAAATCTCTGGCAACAGCTTCGCCCCAACCCTTTGCTCGATGGTTTTCAGTATCTTGAAGGAATAGGTCACGGGCGGCTTGCGCACACTGACCACTTCGCCCTCCTTCACCATGCGCGAGGGTTTGACGTTGACACCCTGAATGGTGACGCGACCGTTCTTGATGGCGTCAACGGCAATAGAGCGCGTCTTGAAGATGCGCGCTGCCCAGAGCCATTTATCGATTCGTGCTTCGTTCATTGTTGAGGTTCGCTAGGGACTTTAGGTTCTTTAGGGAGTTTCGGGCCTTTTCCCAGCTTGTTATACTGATTCATCGTGATTTCGATACCTGCGAGGACAAAACTCTTGATGATATCGACAGCAAGCGTGATGGCTGGTTCCAGCTTCTCCCGCTCCTCGGCAGGAAAACGGCCGAGCACATGGTCAATCTGCGAACCGACGGGATAGTCGTTGCCGATACCCATGCGCAGACGGGCGTACTGCTGGCCGATAAGCTGCTGGATATGTCCCAAGCCATTATGACCGCCGTTCGAGCCGTTGCCTTTCAGCCGGAACTGCCCCACGGGAATAGCCACATCGTCGCTGACGACCAGCAGACGGCTTTGGTCGATGTTCTCCTTGTTCAGCCAATAGCGCACGGCATTACCGCTCAGGTTCATATACGTGGTGGGCTTCAGCAGGAACACCTTACGACCTTTCAGCGACGTCTCGGCGACAAAGCCGTAGCGCTTGTCCTCAAAAACGATATTGGACGCCTTAGCAAAAGCGTCCAATACCATCCATCCTGTATTGTGGCGGGTCTCGGCGTATTCGTCGCCAGGATTACCCAGTCCAACAATTAAGTACTTGTCCATTCTTTAGCATTTAGCTAACTTACTCTGCGACAGCAGCCTCAGCAGCAGCCGAACGAGAAGCGCGAGTAGCTTTCACGGAGCATACGATAACCTCCTTAGAGGTAGCAATCTCCAGACCCTCGAAGTTCAGCGAGCCAACCTTGATGGCCTTACCCAGCTGCAGTTCGGTAACGTCGATGTCCAGCTTCTCAGGAATGTTCTTGTAAGGAGCTGTAACGTCAATCTTACGGATAGAGAGGTTCAGACGACCACCGTCGCGCACACCCTGAGCGTGACCGGTCAGGTTGACGGGAATACCAACGGTGATGGGCTTGGTCTCGTTGATCTCATAGAAGTCAGCGTGCATCAGCGCGTCCGTTGTGGGGTGGAACTGAAGCTCCTTGATGATAGCCTTGTGCTCAGCACCATCAATGTTCAGATTGACCACATATACGTGGGGAGTGTACACTGCGTTGCGCAGCTCAGCCATAGAGGCAGCGAAAGCCAATGCCTCGGGCAGACCGTTCTCACCCTTCTTTTCACCATACAGATTACAGGGAATCAGACCCTCCTTGCGAAGCAGCTTTGAGGCCTTCTTGCCTGTGTCGGTGCGCTTCTGACCTTTTACGGAAATTTCCTTCATAATTAATAAATGTGTTACTCTAAAATTAAGTTATTTTGCTTAATTCACCATCACACGATGCGAAAAGCGGGTGCAAAGGTACGAATAAGTGAGCAAAAAACCAAAGAAAATTATCATTTTTTTTATCCCTGCATTATAGCCGCCCCTTTTTAAGGGGCTCTAAATCTTTGGTTTTTCGAACGAAAGTACCTTGACCGAGGGTCAAAGGTACATATTTTCCTTCATTTTACAGTGGATAATCCTCAAAAGCATACAGCACGGTGCTCAGATAACGCTCACCAGTATCGGGTAGCAGCACCACAATTTTCTTGCCCTTGTTTTCCGGACGCTTAGCCACCTGGATGGCGGCATAGAGCGCAGCACCAGCCGAGATACCCACCAGCAGACCCTCGCTCTGGGCTATCTCACGACCCGTGCGGATAGCGTCGTCGTTCTCCACGTCAAACACCTCGTCAATGACGCCAGCGTCGTAGGTCTTGGGAATGAAGCCCGCACCGATACCCTGAATCTTGTGAGGACCGCTCTGGCCGCCGTTCAGCACGGGGCTCGACTTAGGCTCTACGGCAATCACCTTCACGTTGGGGTTCTGCTCCTTCAGATACTTACCGGTTCCGCTGATGGTACCGCCAGTACCTACACCGCCGATGAAGATATCTACCTGACCATCCGTGTCGCGCCAGATCTCAGGACCCGTGGTGGCATAGTGCTTAGCGGGGTTGGCACCGTTCTCGAACTGTTGCAGAATCACTGCTCCGGGAATCGAGTCGCGCAACTCCTCGGCAGCGCGGATGGCACCTGGCATGCCGTCCTTTCCAGAGGTCAAGCGCACCTCAGCGCCGTAGGCCTTCACGAGGTTTCTGCGCTCCACGCTCATGGTTTCGGGCATGGTAAGGATAAGGTGGTAGCCCTTGACGGCCGATACCAGTGCCAGTCCTACGCCCGTATTTCCGCTGGTGGGTTCTATGATGGTTGCGCCGGGTTTCAGGATACCCTTCGCCTCTGCATCCTCGATCATCGCCAGTGCGATACGGTCCTTCACGCTACCGCCGGGGTTGAAAAACTCTACTTTGGCAATTACTGGGGTCTCCAGACCCTTTGCCTGTGAATACTTGTTGAGCTCCAGAAGTGGGGTGTTGCCGACGAGCTCGGTCAGCTGTTTTGCAATCTTTGTCATAATCCTTACCTTATTAAATTAATATAGTAAATAACTCTTTTGAATTCGTCGGCAAAGGTACGGACTTTTTCGCTACCCCACAATACCTTTAGCATGTTATTCGCATACCACGTTTATGGTATTTTATTTTTCCTGCTCGACCTGTTGGCGGACGACGGCACCGGTGGCAGGATGCAGCTGTAGGTGAGTGACGTAACGACGGAAGA
>Ga0310697_10007064_pt1 | contig 10618 bp, 9 predicted proteins | sample 172DNAGHGlowgp2_FD_203883 | JGI IMG/M metagenome (GOLD analysis project Ga0310697, IMG submission 203883) | Sheep rumen microbial communities from Palmerston North, Manawatu-Wanganui, New Zealand - 1728 DNA GHGlow gp2 (v2) (version 2) | ecosystem: Host-associated > Mammals > Digestive system >...
AGATTAAGTGCTCGCGCCTACAGCCGCATCCTCAAAGTCGCCCGCACCATCGCCGACCTCGCCGGCTCGGAGAAAGTAGAGTCCATGCACATCGCCGAAGCCATCGGATATCGCAATCTTGATAGAGGAGACTGGGCTGAAAGAGGAATATAAAGGAAAAGTAAATAATCAACAACTTATAACTATGTCAAAACTTAATATCGATCAGAAATCTATCAAAGATCTATTTAGTGACAACAAGGCAGATTTTCTTATTCCTGACTATCAACGTCCTTACGCATGGCAGGAAAAAGAATGTCAAACGCTGTGGGATGATATCTTTACATTCGCATTTCCAGAAAATGACTATTCAAAGTTCAACTCATCGAACGATGAGTATTTCCTTGGCCCGATTGTTACATTCAAGAATGAAGACAAGAAACAGGAAATCATAGACGGTCAGCAAAGGCTTACTACATTAATGTTGCTTCTCCGTGCTTTTTACGAAAAATATGGGAGTATGATGGATCAGCAGTCAATCAAGACGAAAGAGATGATTGAGAAATGCATCTGGAAGACGGATGAATTTGGCAATCCAAACAAGTCGGAGTTGAAAATAGATTCAGAGGTTGCCACAGACAATGAGAAAGAACAGTTCCTCAGAATATTGCGAACAGGTTCTGCTGAAAATAGCGATAAAAGCAATTATGCCACTAACTACAGATTCTTTCAAGGGAAGATCGCTGATTTTCTCAACACGTTTCCCGGCTATTTCTCTTATTTACCCATACGTATCCTGAATAATTGCATTCTCCTTCCTATTGAAGCAGAATCACAAGACACGGCATTGCGTATTTTCTCTACCCTCAACGATAGAGGTAAGCCCTTGTCTGATGCGGACATATTCAAAGCCCAGTTTTATAAATTTTATGCCAGCCAAAATCGAAAGGATGAATTTATTGATAAGTGGAAAGAGCTTGAAGTGTTATGCACTAACTATTTTCATCCTATTTCCGGCACACCTATGGATGAACTTTTTACACGATATATGTACTACGAACGTGCCAAGATGGGGAATAAAAGTACAACAACAGAGGCACTCCGTAAATTTTATGAACGTAATTCGTATGCGTTGCTGAAGAAAGAGGAAACATTTGACAACCTCATTGACTTGGCTAACTTCTGGAAATCAGTTCTTGACGAAGACGTTGATAGATTCTCAGAAAGTGCACTGCGCCGACTCTTTATCTTAAACTATGCACCCAATGGCATGTGGACTTATGCCCTCTCGGTTTACTACATGACCAAACGGGATGATAACGACATGCTTGATGATACAGAATTGTGTAAATTCTTTGATGTTTTGATTGCTTTTATCTGGACTTATGCCTTAACAAATCCTGGTGTTAATGCTTTGCGCACACCAATGTATTCGGAGTTGGTAAATATGACAGAAGGAAAAGCCGTCGTATTTTCAGATTTTAAGTTTGACCGTCAGCAGGTAATTAATATTTGGAATAACTATAACTTCAGCAATATACGTGCAATCACCAAATCCATATTAACATGGTGGGCGATGCAGAATGAAAATCAAAGACGTCCATCATTAGACCGCAAGTTTGAAGTTGAACATATATTTGCTCGTAACCGCCAACAAAACGAACGCTCTTTACATAATGTAAAGAATTTGGAAGCCCTCGGCAACAAAGCATTGCTGGAAAAGAAAATTAACATCCGTGCTTCTGATTATCGATTTGCAGATAAAAAGAAATACTATGAAGGTTTTGTTAATAGTAGGGGACAGCAAAAAGAGGGTACTATTAACGAGGAATTATTACACCTTGCTCATACTATGGTTGACTTTAAAGAGCCTGATATAGAACAAAGAAGTCTCGATATCCAAAATGGGTTTCTTGACTTTTTAATGCGGAATAACTTACTGAAATAACACTGCATTTCTGAAGTAAATCGGAATATGATCAACGAGATGTACTTCATACTCTGTTACTTGCTGGATGAAGAAAGTCGTATGTAAGTGGTGATGTATGATTATTGACAAGTAGAAGCTTATAAATTGGAATGGCAAACGAGATAGAGAAAAGAAATGAGGCTTTCCTGATTTATCAGGACGACAACGGCATAGCACGGGTCAATGTGCGGTTCGAGGGAGAGGATGTGTGGCTGACAGCGGAACAACTGATGGAGCTATTCGACGCATCGCAGCAGGATGTGAGCTATCACATCAAGCAGATATACGCAGAGGGGGAACAGGACCCAGAACGAACTCACAAAAAATTTTTGTTAGTTCGACAGGAGGGAAACAGGAGTGTACGCAGACAGATGAGCCACTATAATCTGGACATGATTATCGCCGTGGGCTATCGTGTGAAGTCACAGGTAGCAACACGTTTCCGCCAATGGGCTACGCAGCATCTGCATGAATTCATACAAAAGGGCTTTACGCTGGACGATGACAGGCTGAAGGGCAACCGCAGTCGATACTTCCGCGAACTGCTGCAACGCATACGCGACATACGGAGTAGCGAACGTAATCTTTATCAGCAAGTGACGGATATTTTCGCCACAAGTATTGACTATGACCCCAAGGCAAATCTTACAAAACTCTTTTTTGCAACAGTACAGAATAAACTTCACTATGCAGCTCACCTGCATACAGCCGCAGAAGTGATTTATGAACGAGTGGATGCAGAGAAACCTATGGTAGGCATGACCAATTTCAAAGGTAACTATATCACCAAAGAGGATGTGCAGATAGCCAAGAACTACCTCACGGAACCTGAACTGACCTATCTGAACCTGTTGGTCTCTCAATACCTTGACTTTGCAGAGATACAGGCTTTGCAGCAGATTCCTATGCGAATGGCTGAATGGATAGAGAAACTCGACAGTCTGATGACGCTCTCTGGCCGTCAGCTTCTCGTTGGTAAAGGAAATATCTCGCATGAAGAAGCAAAGCAGAAAGCCATCACAGAATTTGAAAAGTATCGCAAGTTGGAAATGTTGCAATACGAGAGCGACTACGACAGAGCAATTAAAGAACTGATACAAAAAGAGAAAGAGAAGTAAAATGTGTACATTTGCCCATGGTTACTTTGATTTTGTTTGGCGACAGCAAAGGTAACCAAAAGGGCTGACACCGAACGCAGGTATCAGCCCTAAATTTATTGCTTATGAAAAAAGGTTAGCGGACAGTAATATATAATAATAAGGTATTGGCGAGCTACAGAAAGCCATCATTCACTATATGGCGGATGGGGGGTAGCTGTGGTTCTCTATCCCAAGGACAGAAAGATTTGGCGGCATCCCACAACGGATGACAAATCCCTTTGCCACCTCGAAGCTAAATGTCTGTAGGTCTTATCGTATACGGTCGGCTGCCCTGACCAGTTTCTCATCGGAAACGATGGAACGGCGTGCCAGAAGCACGAACAGGCATGAGACAATGGGCAGGCTGACGGTCCACTGAGGATGGAAGGTGTGGCCTTCATGACCAAGGAGGTAGCCAAAGAGAACTAACACTCCATACCAAGCCAACAAGAGAACGACGGACAAAGTACAGAGGGTCATCTGCCGTTTGCGGTTCGTATACTTAAAAATGGTATAGATGCTCAACACCACTTGCACCACAAGAATAACAAACAAGGGCAGGACTCTGATTGAAATGTGATGATAGGCATCGAGTTCATAGAAATTGAACAAACGATAGCCGACTCCCATCGTCGCGGGTTCAAAGTGTCCTAACGGCATGAAAAGACAAATGCTGCTGACTACGGCTGCCAGCAGCAAATAGACTGTTTGGATACGTTGTATCATTTACTCTGCAGGGGTTGCGGTGGAAGCGTCTTTCGACGGGTCACGATAATAGATATTTCCTTCTACGAATTCTTCCGTGGCAAGAAGGGTGGGCTTCGGAAGCTTCTCGTAGTATCTTGAGATTTCTATCTGTTCACGGTTTTCAAATACTTCCTCGAGTGAATCGTTGTAGGAGGCGAACTCGGCCAGCTTCTTGCTGAGGTCTTGCTTGATTTCCGACGAAATCTGATTAGCGCGCTTCGATATGATGGCTACGCTTTCGTAGATGTTGCCCGTTTCATCGCACAATTCCATGATGTTGCGCGTAACGGTGTTTACTGGTGCTTTTGACTTTTTGTAATCCATATGCTATTTTTTTACTTTTTCATCTATTGTCTTTTTTACCTATTTTCTTCTGCACCCTCTGTGACCTTCTTGCATTTTTCGATATACCGGTCGGCGAGTGTTTTATACTTCGAGTCGGGATATTCGTTGACGAAGCCGTAGCATTCGTCAAGGGCGTCCTGATAGCGGTCAATGCGCTTTGACTCGACGCTGAGCTGAGCTAACTCGTATTTGCTCTTCATGATGAGGAGCGAGAACTCTTCACGGAGTGACGAATAGGGATAGTCTTTCAGAGCGTTTTCAGCCGTAATGATACAGGCCTCAAAGTTGTTGCCGCCGAAACCGCAATTACCGAAATAGGGGCCGAGATCGTAGTAGAGCTGGGCGTTATAAAGTTCTTTCAGAACAAGTTTGTCCTGCAATTCAAATAGACGGTCTTGGGCTACGCTCTTGCGGCTTGACTGGGGGAAGCGATCGAGGAACTCCTGGAAAGCGGCGATGGCTTCGTAGGTTTCCGTCTGGTCGAGGCGTGGTTCCGGCGTACTCATATAAAGGCTCTGTCCTACATAAAACTGTGCCAGGTCGGTAAACTGACCGCCTTTCTGATAGGTCTGTGCATATTTCCTGAAGGTAGCCGCAGCACCTTCATAGTCGTTGCTCAGATATTGTGCCATACCAAGCATATAAAGGCTTTCTTCGGCATACTCGCGGCCCTTCATGAAATTGATGACATCGAGAAGCAGCGTGGAAGCCTGGGCATATTTGCCACGGGCAAAGCTCTCTTTGGCATATTCATACTTATAGATGACGTCATTGGTCTTGTAAACCTGATTGAACTCCTTGGCACAACCGGACAGAAGCAGGGACATCGTTGCCAGCCCCCAACATACAACACCAATCTTGAGACTTTTCTTCATGTCTTTTTACGTTTTGACGTGCAAAATTAATGATAATTCTGCGATTGGCAAAGGTTTTAAACTAATTTTCGCAAAAAAAACTGCTTTATAACGTTTATTAGACAGATTTTTAGTAATTTTGCAGGTCTATGGAGTTTAAGTTAACATCTGAATACAAGCCTACGGGCGACCAGCCACAGGCCATCGCTCAACTGACCGAAGGATTAGAGCAGGGAGTTCCCGCACAGGTGCTCTTAGGTGTGACGGGGTCGGGTAAGACATTCACCATGGCAAATGTCATTGCCCAGGCAGGACGGCCGACACTCATTCTCAGCCATAACAAGACGTTGGCTGCCCAACTCTATGAAGAGATGCGCAGCTTCTTTCCGGATAATGCCGTTGAATACTACGTTTCGTATTATGACTATTACCAGCCTGAAGCCTACATTCCTTCCACCGATGTCTATATAGAGAAAGACCTCGCCATCAACGAAGACATCGACAAGCTACGGCTGAGAGCCGTCAGCGCCTTGCTTTCCGGCAGGAAGGATGTTGTGATTGTATCCTCCGTTTCGTGCATCTATGGCATGGGCGGTCCCACGGCAATGTCGGCCAGCGTCATCGATATTCGCCGAGGTCAGACCCTGTCGCGTAATGAGTTCCTCAGAAAACTGGTCGACGCCCTGTATGTCAGAAACGACATCTCGCTCGAGAGGGGGAACTTCCGCGTGAAGGGTGAGACCGTCGACATTGCCATGGCCTATAGCGACAATGTGCTACGGGTCACCTGGTGGGACGACGAGATTGACTCCATCGAAGAAGTCGACTCCATCACCTTCCATCGACTGGCATCCTTCGACAGCTATCAAGTCTATCCTGCCAACCTTTTCGTAACTTCAAAAGAGCAGACAGAACAGGCTGTCAGACTCATCCAAGACGACCTGACAGAACGCATACAATACTTTAACGACTTAGGCGATAGCATTAAGGCTCAACGCATTAAGGAACGTGTAGAATATGACCTCGAGATGATAAAAGAACTGGGACATTGCAGCGGCATCGAAAACTATTCACGCTACTTCGACGGCCGTCAACCCGGCGAGCGACCCTATTGTCTTCTCGACTTCTTCCCCAAGGACTACCTGCTCATTATCGACGAAAGCCACGTCTCCGTACCGCAAATCAACGCGATGTTCGGCGGCGACCGCTCACGAAAGCAAAACCTGGTCGAATATGGCTTCCGGTTGCCTGCAGCCTTCGACAACAGGCCGTTGCGGTTTGAAGAATTTCACGAAATGATCCATCAGGTCATCTATGTATCTGCCACCCCTGCCGACTATGAACTGGAAGAGGCTGAAGGCGTCGTCGTTGAACAAATCATTCGCCCCACAGGACTCCTTGACCCGGAGATAGAGATACGCCCGAGTGAGAACCAGATTGACGACCTCATGGACGAAATCCTGACACGAAGCCACAGAGGGGAACGCGTGTTGGTGACGACACTCACCAAGCGAATGGCTGAAGAACTGACCGAATACCTGCTCAACCACGATGTCAGGGCGAACTACATCCATTCCGACGTCGCCACACTCGACCGCGTGCAGATAATGAACGACCTGCGACTCGGCACCTTCGATGTGCTCGTGGGTGTCAACCTACTTCGGGAAGGTCTCGACCTGCCCGAAGTGTCACTCGTTGCCATCCTCGATGCCGACAAGGAAGGCTTTTTGCGAAGTCATCGCAGCCTCACGCAGACCGCTGGAAGAGCTGCGCGCAATGTCAACGGAAAGGTCATCATGTATGCCGACACCATTACGGAGAGTATGCAGAAGACCATCGACGAAACCGCCCGCCGAAGAGCCCTTCAGATACAGTATAACGAGGAACACGGCATCACACCGCAGCAAATCGTAAAAGCCGTCAAAGGCTCGCTGTCGTCGGCGAAGACTGTCGATGCCGCTTCTGCTACGCAAAACGGTAAGAAGGGAGCTGCCATCCGCGAACTGCCCTCAGCTTACAAACCTTATGTCGAGCCTGACCCGATGGCAATGGCTGCCGACCCCATCCTCGAACGCATGTCGAAGGCACAACTCGTCAAGAGCATCGCCGACACCACAGAACTCATGAAAGAGGCTGCACGCCAACTCGACTTCATCCAGGCGGCACAATATCGCGACGAAATTGTCAGGCTGCAGGCGCTTTTGGAAGAAAAGAAGGGTTAAAAAGTATTATTCCCTGCTCATTCACACATTATTTTATTAATTTTGCAACACGAATCGCAACTTAACAATACAGAGATGAAACAGAAAGTGTTGTATTTCATGGTTTTGGCTCTTTTCATGCCACTTTCTATCAGTGCCCAGAACAACGGGTGGGTCGTCGTCAATGACGATACGAAGGAAGAGGAGGCATCCAAGGTTAAAGAGTCCAAAACTCCCAAGATGAGCCGCGAGGAGAGTGATGCCCCTTATCTCGCTGGCAAGGTGCCTGAAGTGGACGGACTTGTCACCTTCACACGAGAATATCAAGTGCCTGACAAGACTGCCGCTGAACTCTATGAGCTCACCTACAAGCTGGTGCACGCCTTAACCAAAGAAGAAGGACAAATCAACAGCCACATCACACTTAAAAACGACGAAGAACACTCTTTCGCCGCACGCTTCAACGAATGGATGGTGTTTTCCGAACACCTCCTGGCTGTCGACCGCACTGAGTTCCACTATTCGATGGTCGTCATCTGTGAAGACGGACGCGTCACGCTAGGCATGAACCATCTCAGCTACATCTATTCCGACGGTAAGACCTACAAGACCGAGGACTGGAAAGAAATTAAGCTCGGAGGCGGACAGGCATACAAGGCGGAAGAATGGATCACCGACAAGGAAGCCATTAATAAAAAGGGAACCAAACTCCTGCGCTTCAACCGAAAATTCCGCATCAAGACCATCGACCGCATGAACGAAATCTTCGACATTTTCAATTCTGTGCTCCAATAAAAACGCATATCATGGACGAAATGAATAATACCTTCCGCCATCGCCAGGCCGACGAAAAGCCCACCGACCGGCTGCTGCCCGTCAGAAACATCCTGAACCTCATCTTCATGGCTGGGGCCATCGTCGGTGTAGTCCTTTATTTCCTTACTAATAAAACCGTCGGCACCGTTGTCATCCTCAGTGCCATGGTCTTTAAGATGGCGGAGTGCTGCCTCAGATTTTTCCGCAGATGAAGAAACGACAACTGCTTTCCATCCTCATTACCGTTGTGGCAACGGTGAACGCATGGGCTCAATTCCCGTCCGACAGCTACAACGGCATGTCTGCCGACGGTTCCCTCAACCGGCGAAATCGCGAAAATGCGGACACTTTGGGAACTGACAAAGAAATTCCGAGAGGCATTCGCGTATGGACCGTCGACGGTAAGTTCGGCGACATCAGGAAAGCAGAACCCGACACGCTCAGCTACCTCTTTCCTAACAGCATTTTCACAACCGGACGCTACGGAGAATACAACACCACTGGAAACCTCGGGGCACCACGCATCAACCGCATCTTCATCGACCGCAACAACGAAGGATCATTCATCTTCACACAACCCTACGACTTCTTCGTCAAACAGCCGGAGGAGTTTCATTTCACTAACACCCTCTCGCCAATAACAAACCTCACCTACAACTCCGCAGGAAACCGTACCAACGGAGAAAACCATCTCTCAGCAAAATTCGCCGTCAACGCAGGCAAACGCATTGGTGCGGGATTCCTCTTCGACTACCTCTACGGCCGTGGATACTACGACAGCCAGAGTACTTCACTCTTCAACTATTCCATGTTCGGATCCTATCTCGGCGAACGCTATCAAGCACACCTTCTCGTTACCACAAACCACCAGAAAGTAACTGAGAACGGAGGCATCACAAACGACTTCTACATCACACACCCAGAAAGCTTCGACGACGACTACCAGACATCGGAGATACCTACCGTGCTCTCCAGAAACTGGAACCGAAACGACAACCAGCATGTCTTCCTCACCCATCGCTACAGCGTAGGCTTTAAGCGCAAAATACCAATGACAGAAGAAGAAATCGAAGCCCGCAAGTTTGCCATCGAATCAAAAAAACAAAGCGATGCAAAAAAGGCAAAGGAACGTGCCGAACGTGAGGCCGAAGAGAATGGCGACGACTTCGACGAAAGCAACTACAAAGAAGAACCCAGCTACGGCGGACGACCTGATAACGCCGCCATTGCCGGAACAGAGCCTGCAGACACAACAAGAAACACATCCGAACGCATCGCTGTCAACGGAAAGGAAATAGCCGACAGCCTCATGAAGACAAAGGAAAACGTAGCTGAGGTCGACACCACATGGATGAAAGACGAATACGTCCCAGTGACAAGCTTCATCCATACCCTACACTTCTCCAACTACAAACGTATCTACCAGGCATACACATCACCCACAGATTACTATGCCGACACATTCTTCGGAGCCAACAGCGACTCCATCTACGACCGCACACGCCACTATCAGATACAAAACACCTTCGCCATCTCACTCCTCGAAGGCTTCAACAAATGGGCAAAAGCAGGACTCAAAGCCTTTGTCTGCAGCGACCTGCAACACTATACACTGCCCGATGAAGAACAGTTTGAAGTGGGATACAACGAAAAATCACTCAGCATTGGCGGACAAATCGACAAGCAAGAAGGACACACGCTGCACTACACACTGACAGCAGAGTCGTGGATCCTCGGTGACAACAAAGGAGAACTCTTCATCGATGCCGATGCCGACCTCAACTTCCGACTCCTCAGCGATACCATCACTTTGTCCGCAAATGCATATATGCACCGCGAAGAACCAACATTCTATTACCGCAATTACCACTCCAAACACCTATGGTGGGACAACACCCTCGACTTCCAGACTCATTCCCACATCGAGGGAAACTTGACCTATCAAAAGACAAAGACATCGCTGCGAGTCGCTGTCGACAACATCGACAAATATACCTACTTCGCTGGAAACTACACCATTACGGACAACTACGGACGAAATGAAAACACCGTGGCAGTGCGTCAGGCAGGCAGTCCCATCAACGTCTTCACCGCCTCACTCCGTCAAGACTTCAAACTTGGACCGCTCCATTGGGACAACATCATCACCTACCAGAAGTCATCTGACAACGAAGCACTACCCCTACCCGACCTCAACATCTACACCAATCTATATTTGAGATTTAAGATCGCACGCGTCCTCCACTGCGACCTGGGCGTCGACGCGCGATACTTTACAAAATACCACGCACCCGACTACAGCCCGTTGCTTGGACAATTCGTCACACAAGAATATGACCAGAAGACAGACATCGGCGACTATCCGATAGTCAATGCCTATGCAAATTTCTGTCTGAAGGGAACACGCTTCTTCGTACTCTACAGCCACGCCAATGCAGGCAGCGGAAACCGGAACTACTTCCTCACGCCCCACTATCCCCTCAACGAAAGCATCCTCCGACTCGGCATCAGCTGGAACTTCTTCAACTAAACCCAGAAGCCAGCCCAACCCGAAACTTAGCTTCGTCC
>Ga0310697_10007065_pt1 | contig 10617 bp, 4 predicted proteins | sample 172DNAGHGlowgp2_FD_203883 | JGI IMG/M metagenome (GOLD analysis project Ga0310697, IMG submission 203883) | Sheep rumen microbial communities from Palmerston North, Manawatu-Wanganui, New Zealand - 1728 DNA GHGlow gp2 (v2) (version 2) | ecosystem: Host-associated > Mammals > Digestive system >...
AGGACAGATACTCCTGTAATAATGCCATTCTCTTCTCATCTGTCTTCTCGCCATTTTGTCGCATACTGATACACTTTTTTATTGTAAAAGTGTCAACTTATTCAGTACACGTCAGTTTTTCTTTTTCCTGATTTACAAACAAATTTGGGGTCATACTGTTGAACAGAGACTTTGCCAATCCGTCTAATCCGTGAAATTCGTTGTGCGCTATGTACTACAGATTGACGATGATGCGCTGCAGGTCGCGGTCGGCGCTGCTGGTGCCAACGAGCAGCTCGTAGCGGCCGAGGAGGACGCGCATGGTGTTGGACTGCGGGTCCCATGTCTCGAACGACATCGGGGTGAGCATGATGCTCAGCTTCTTCTGTTCTCCGGGCTTTAGCGTCACCTGCTGGTAGGCGCAGAGCGTCTTCAGCGGACCGTCGCTGTCTCCGGGGCGGCGCATGTAGACCTGAATGGTCTCGGTGCCCTCGCGCGAGCCGGTGTTCTTGACGTTGAGCGTGACGAATGCCTGGTCGCCGTAGCCCTTGGCGAAGGAGGGCTTCGAGAGCTGGAAGGTGGTGTAGCTCAGACCGTAGCCGAAGGGGAACGTCGGCTCGCCGGTGTAGTAGCGATAGGTGCGGCCGCGCATGGTGTAGTCGAGGAAGTCGGGCAGCTCGTCGACGTTCTTGTAGAACGTCACGGGCAGCTTGCCCGAGGGGTTGTAGTTGCCGAAGAGCACGTCGGCAAGGGCACGGCCGCCCTGTTCGCCGTCGTACCACCACTGCACGATGGCATCGCACGACTGCAGCTCGGGAACGAGTCCCATGGCACCGCCGGAGCAGTTGACGAACACCACCTTCTTGCCCATCTCGTGGAGCATGTGCAGCACGTTGCGCTGTGCCTGCGGCAGCTCGATGCTGGTGCGGTCGCCGCCGCGGAAGCCCGGTTCGCTGACGCGCATCTCCTCGCCCTCGAGCGACGGCGATATGCCTCCTACGAAGACCACCGTCTCGGCATCGCCTATCTGTGTGGCGAGCAGCTCGCGCGTGGAGGCCTGACGGTGCTGGATGTCGAAGTTCAGTGCTCCGTAGCCTGCCTCCTGTACGAAGTCTATCTGTATGCGGTAGTGCTCTCCGGCCTTCACCTGGAGCTCCTTTCTGTCGCCCTGTATGCGTTCGCGCACCTGCCAGATGTTCACCAGCGTGTCGCCGTTGACCAGCAGCCGCACCTTGTCGTCGCCGCTGATATTGAAGATGACGGTCTCGTCGTGTGTGGGCACGAACGTGCCGTCGAGGCGTGCAGAGAAGTTCTCGAGGTTGACGCCTGGAGCGAAGACGGTGTTGCCGCCGTTGCTCAGCTTTATGGGCTGCGAGAGGGTGAGGGTAGTGACTGGCGTGCCTGTCATGTCGGTGTTGTTGTAGTATGTCACCTGCATGCCCTGAGCCCCCAGTGGCGAACGTATCTCGCCGTATCGGCTGACGAAGACCTCGTTGCGCGTGAGTCCGCAGGCTGGGATGTATTTCGTACTACGAGGTGCGAGGTCCGAGGTGTGTGTGGAAGAGAATTTCTGGCTGATGCCTTCCAGGGCAGTGATAGTACGTGTGGGATAGCCCGAGTAGTTGCCCCACATCATGACCGAGTCGTTGGCGTTAGGTCCGAGGACGACAAGCGTGTTGCCCAACGACTTGCCGTCCAAGGGCAGCACGCCGTTGTTCTTCAGCAGGACGATGCTCTTCTGTGCCATGCGGTAGGCCAGCTCCTTATGCTCTTTCGAGGCCACGACGCTCTCAGGGATACGTGTCCATGGAACGAGGTCGTCGCTGTCGAAGTCGCCGAGGCGGAAGCGTGCTATGAGCAGACGGCGCAGCGAGCGGTCGAGGTCGCTCTCCTTGATATCGCCGCGGCGCACCGCCTCTGGCAGGTTGTGGTATTCGGAGCCGCACTCCACGTCGGTACCGTTGAGGACGGCTTTCGCCGAGGCCTCGGCACCGTCCTTGGCAACGTTATGCCATCGCGGCAGGAAGTCGCGGATGGCTCCGCAGTCGCTGGTGATGAGACCCTGGAAACCCCACTCGTCGCGCAGTATCTGCTGCTCGTAGCGCGACTGCGCACAGCAGGCCTGACCGTCGATGCGCTGGTATGCGCACATCACCTCGGCCACCTGTCCCTCCTGCACCAGTGCGCGGAAGGCGGGCAGGTAAGTCTCCCAGAGGTCGCGCTCGGGCAGGTTCTCGATGTTGAACTCGTGGCGGTTCCACTCCGGTCCGCTGTGTACGGCGAAATGCTTGGCGCAGGCCAGCAGCTTCATATAGTGCTGCGAGGTGGCAGGCGTGTCGTCGGAGGGGCCTGCGAGTGGCTTTCCGTCGTAGGTGTAGCCCTGCAGTCCGCGCACCACGGCCAGTCCCATCTTCGCCGTGAGGTACGGGTCCTCGCCGTAGGTCTCCTGTCCGCGTCCCCATCGTGGGTCGCGGAAGATGTTGATGTTGGGTGTCCAGAACGACAGACTCTGATAGCGCTGGATGTTACCGCGCTGCTTGGCCTGCTGCGCCTTCACACGCGCCTCGTCGCTGACTGCCGTGAAGACCTGATGCAACAGCTGGTCGTCCCACGAGGCTGCCATGCCCATGGTGATGGGGAAGACGGTGGCGAAGCCGTTGCGTCCTATGCCGTGCAGGGCTTCGTTCCACCACTGGAACTGTGGTATGCCAAGGCGTTTTATGGCCGGCGAGCGGTCCATCATCAGACTGACTTTCTCTTCGAGTGTCAGGCGCGGCAGCAGGTCGTCGGCACGCTGCTCGGCCGTGAGCTGCGGATTCTGGTACGGCAGCTGCTGTGCCGTAGTGGCCGTTGCCACGCAGAGCAGCAGCGACAATAGTGTGTGCTTCGTTCGTTTCATTGTCTGTTTATGTATTTTCTGTTGTTCCTGATGGCTATGCCGTTCGCGGGATGTTTCACCTCGATGCCCTTCAGGCTGTACGTTCGCCCGTGAACAGTTGTGGAGTGTGTCTCGCTGATGCCAGCAGCGTCACGCATGCTTATGTCGCCGGCGATGGTGATGTTGCTGAATGCGTACTGCTTGTTGTCGAGGCTCAGCACGTGCAGCAGCAGCTCGCTGCGGCCCGGGGCAGAGGCTATGTCGCTGATGGCACGGCTGTAGTGTGAGTAGGCATTGCGCTCGGGGATGAAGCCCACCTCTATCTCCTTCTTGCCGTTGGCGTTCTTCCAGTACAGGTCCACGCGACCGCCGTCGGTGCCGCATCTGATGGCGTTGAACGATACGTTCGTGGGGCGGAAATAGTAACCGTCGGCCATGTCGATGCAGAACGAAAGGGCGTTGCCGTCGGTGGCGGCGCTCTCCTTGCGGTTCTGCGGCTGAATCTTGGTCATGGTCTCCGTGCCTGACTTCTGAGTGCCGGCAACGGAGAGCGTGGAGCCTAAGGTGAACGTGGCAGTGAGATAGTAGTCGGTGTCGGCACTGTATGATGCCGTCTGAGAGGCAGATCCAGTGTCAAAGTGCCACGACACGTTGCCCGCTGAGACGGTCTTCATGCCGGCCTCGCCCTCGCCGGGAACGATGACCTGCTCGGTGTAGCCCTGTTGCTCTCCGCCTTCGTTCTGACGTGCGGTGATGTCGGCAACGATGGAGTTCAGGTAGTCTTCCAAGTTCGTGTAGCCATCGGCGGTGGTGGCGTTGCCGTCAGCAGCGTCGGCAGGGTCGAGACCGTGCTGACGCTCCCACTCGTCGGGCATGCCGTCGCCGTCGCTGTCAGCAGGAGCGGTGGTGCTGCTGAGCTCGGGCCACAGGGTGGCAATCTTCGACTTCACGTCGTTCTGCGAGTTGATGAATCCGCGGCTGTTGCCGCTGCCGGTGAACGTGGCGGTGCCGGAGCGCGTGTCGCTGACGATGATGTCGTCGAGGGCATCGCGGTGCAGCGAGCAGCCGACGTAGCTGAGTACGCGTTCGTAGGCCTGCTCTGCCGTGTGCGTGGTGACGCAGACGAAGTCGATGGGGTCGGCGAGGCGTATGGTGTCCTTAGTCTTCTGCGTGTACGTGCCGTCGTTGCCCGAGGCATCAATCTGGTTGTACATGCCGTAGGTCCAGTTGTCTTTGGTGACATCGCTGTACTTCGAGTTGACATTTCCCGTGACGTAGTATTTGCCCCACACGTGCCACATGACATCCCAGCCGTTGGGTGTGCCGTTGTGGTTGGTGTACTCCGACGTTCGGATGTTCACCGACGCTATGCGACGGCCCTTGTTGTCGGTAGGGGTGCCGGGGCCGGGCTTGTAGTAGTTGTTGACGATGTTCACACGCATGCCCTCGCCGCCGTAGCAGCCGTTGCCGCCCCAGTTGTAGATGACGTTGTTGCGCATGTCCATGCGTTCGTCGGTCTGCGTGCCCTGGCGCGGGCCGAGGCGCGGCGTGCGCGAGGTGTGGTGGGCTATGAGGTTATGGTGGTATGACGCCCCGCTGCCGCCCCAGTTGCCGCCGTAGCCGTGCTTGCCTTTTGCATGGCCGGCGTCGACGAGGCTCTGCGACGTTATGCACCACTGCACCGTCAGGTTGCGTCCGCCGTAGACAGACAGGCATTCATCGATGCTCCACGACACCGAGCAGTGGTCGACGATGATGTTGTTGTCGTCCATCGACCCCAGACCGTCGCCCTCGTGGTTCGCCACCTCACGGTTGCCGAGGCGGAAGCGCATATAGCGGCAGATGACGTTTGAACCGAGGGTGACGGGGTAGTCGGCCACACAGATGCCGTCGCCGGGAGCAGTCTGTCCGGCCAGCGTGGTGTTGTTTGCAATTTTCATTGCCGACTTCAGGAAGATGGTGCCGCTGACGTCGAAGACGATGGTGCGCGGACCGGCCTGGGAGTTCGCCCAGCGCAGTGTCCCCGTGCTGCCGTCGTCGGTGAGTTTCGTCACGTGATAGACCTTGCCGCCGCGGCCGCCGGTGGTGTAGCGTCCGAAGCCCTCGGCACCGGGGAAGGCGGGCGTCCGCTCGGCTGCCGTCGCCGTCAGTGACATGACAGCGAGGGCGGCTGTCGCCATCAGTGTCAAGGTGGTATGCTGCATCGTTGAGTGTAGTCTTGGTTTTCTCATTGTCTTAGTGAAAAACAGGCACGCAGTCCAGGGGGGTGCGTGCCTGTAAGTATGTTATCAGTTGAACAGAATGGCCTGTTGTGTCAATTAGGGAATCCAGCGCGGGTCACCGACCTTAGCCTTGATGGCCTCAGCGTTGATGAGCGTGTAGTCACCGGGCATGAGGTCGCCGGCAGGGTTGGGGTTCTTGAAGGTGCCCTTGGTGTCGGTGCCGAGGGTAGTGCCGTCGAAGGCGTTCTCCAAAGAACCATCTTCCTTAGCGCGCCACACCAGGTCGCTGGTGAAGAAGCAGTCGCTGACGGTAGGCACGACACTTCCCGTCCATCCCTTGATGCCAGTCTGATCCTCTGTCGGCTGGGGTGCCGTGTGAACCTCGCCGGCAGAGCCGTAGATACAGTTCTTGATGGTGATGCCACCGGCAATCTCGTTCTCCTGCAACTCAATCAGGCCACGCGAGACACCTGCCATATAGACGAAGGTGCAGTTCTCGAGCTCGCACTTCTGGCAGCTGCTGGCCTTGCTCTTGGTATTGACGAACATACGTACGCAGTTGGCGAAGGTGGAGTTGGTGCACTTGATGTTGCGGATGGCAGCACCGTCGTTGTCGACGTTGGTGATGCCGTAGCCACCGATGTACTCGAAGATGCAGTCGTCGGCGATGAAGTTGCCGATTTCGTTAGTAGAACGTACGCGGAGTACGCCGCGCTTGTAGCGCACGGTGCAGCTCTTCAGCGCGATGGTGCCCACCTTGGCGTTGCTCTGCGGGTTGAACAGGTATGTTCCGCCGTAGTTGCTGGTGGTCTTTAGCTTTGTCTCGTCGTCGGTGAACTCAATCTTCTCGAACGAGAAACCGCCCATGTCGACACCGTTGTCGAGGTCGAAGTTACCGGTGACGTTCCAGATGGCGTTGCCGCCGAGCGACAGACCGGTGACGAACTTCAGCATGCCGGTAGTGTTCGACGTTGCGGTGAACTTGACCGTTTCCAGGCGATAGTTTATGCCACCCTGCAGGACGATGGTGATGTCCTGGTTGGGATAAACCTGTACGAGCGAGTCGAGGTTCTTGGCGTTGATCCACTTAAGACTCTCCGACTCCGTCAGACCACGCAGGTCGACGACGGCGCCTTCATAGTTCTCGGAGGCTGTCGTAGTGAAGCGCTTCTTGCCCTGATAGGCACCGTCCTTGTAAGCCTCGACGCGATAAGTGGTCTTCGGCTCAAGGTTACGGACTATTATCTCGGAAGCCTCGTTGTCCTCGTCGCTGACGGCGACACCGGTGGCAAACTCGTCGTCACTGTCCTTGATGACGGCAAGCGAGTCGTAGCTGACACCCGGTTCCCACTTGATGCGTGCCTGGGTGTCGATGAGGTCGGTGGTACCCGGGGCGATGAGGCTCGTCGGATAGTCGAGCGTCGTGACAGTGAGAGAGTAGGGCTTCGACTTCAGTCCGCTGTTAGTGTTCTCGGAGCTGATGTATACGAAGTACTCCTTGTCGTACTTCAGATTATCGAAGCGACAGGACAACTCGCTTGTCGTCAGCTCTTTCGTGTCGCTGCCGTCGGTTGCCTCCATCTTTACGGTGTACTGGTTAGCACTGGTGTAGTTGTCCCATGTGACGATGACATAAGGAATATTGTTCTCGTCGAGACCCTGTTCGATGTTGTCGTCCTCATTGATGATGGGACGGAACAGCGCGTCGGCCTTTGTCAGGTCATCATCGTCGCCGCAGCTCACGAATGTTGCCGTCCCTGCGGTAACTGCTGCGAGTAGCAGCATTGACTTAAATATCTTTTTCATAATGCTGTTGTCTTATTTGTATTCTTTTTCAATCGTTGCAACCTCCACATTGATACCGTCGCCCATGTTGGCGTCGAGGATGCCGTAGCCCTCGTTGTTGAGCACCGAGCTGGCCGAGATGGTGGTGGTGTTGATGGGGAGCAGGTAGGGAACGACACCGCTGCCGGTGAGCGCACCGTTAGAGTAGCCGCGGTACAGGCGTGTGAAGTAGTCGCTGGCGGCGTAGACATCCTTGCGTGTGATGCCTGTGGGGTCTCCGGCTGCGACGGTGACATCCTTCGTGTTGGGCGCGGTACCCAGCGTGTAGGTGACGCTACCGTCGTCGTTCGTGACCTTCACTGGGGTTGCTGTGCCGTAGTCGACACCACCATAGATATAGGTACGCGTACGCTTGATCATCTGAGAGCCCCAGTTGACATATTGCCATCCGTCAGCCGTCATGTTGGCGGCATCTTCGGTAATCTTGTACTTCTCGTTGTACCACACAATGTCTTCCTTACGGTTTTTCTGCTTACCCTTTTCCACCTTGGCGTAATAAAGCCTGTCGGCCCAGGTGGTGTAGTTGGCTGCTTCGGGGTAGGTGGCCATCACACTCTCGTTGTTCAGCAGGTCCTCGTTGGTGGCGATACCCCAGCAGAGAGCGGTACGCATGGCCTCCTCGATCTTCTTGGCGTAAAGGTTCCAGCGGATGAGGTCGAACTTACGCAGACCCTCGCTGCCGAACTCCCATGCGCGCTCGTCGACGATGGCGTTGAAGAAGGCCTCCTTGGAGTTGAGGTTGGCTACGTAGTTGGTGACGTCGTCAGCGTATGTGGGGCTGTTGGCGAAGGCACGTGCACGTACCTTGGTCAGTGCCTCTTTGGCAATGGAGGTCGGACCGTTGAGCTCGTTCTCGGCCTCGGCGAGCATCAGCAGCACGTCAGACCAGCGCATGAGCGGGAAGTTGATGCCGGTACCCTTCGACGAGGTGTTACCCAGCTCCTTGGCAGCGCGAGCGCGATCCCACTTGCCGGCATAGATGCTGGTTGCGGCAGCAGCCTTGATGGTGTCGTTCTCGTGGCTGAACTTCGAGCAACAGATGTCGCGGCGCGTGTCGTTGTCGGCGAACGACATGTAATATGTCGGTGTGACAGCCACCTGAGCCGTCGTCGTACCCTGCTGGCAGGTGCCGGTATTGGGAACGCCAAGACTCCAGCCCACGTCGCCGCCATAGGTCATGACGAAGGCCACCTCGTAGAGCACTTCTGCATTGTTCTCGACAGTGTAGTTCATCTCGTTGATGAAGGTCTGCTCGAAGTCGGCATAGAGCTCGCGGGGCTTCAGCTGGATAAGCTTCTGACAGTAGTCCTTGGCCATCTGGTAGTACTCGGTGTAGGTACGGGCGGTCTTCTCAGCACCGTTGACATCGGTATAGGTGACGGCCAGGTCGGGATCGTTGGCAACGTCGAGATAGTCGTCGGCGCGCTTCATCTGGTTGTCCTTCGTCTTGCCGTAGCCGGCGCGGAACAGAGCCAGACGGGCGATGAGACCGATGGCAAAGTCGCGGTTCATGCGCTCGATGCCGCCAGTGTTGACATCGCTCCACTTCATGCTCGGCTCGATGTCGACGAGCTGCTGCAGTACGCGGCTGTAGACGATGAACTTATCGGTACGGGGCTTGTCAATCTCCTCGCCCCACTTGGCGGCAACGTCGTAGTAGGGTACGTCGCCGAAGATGTTACACATCAGATAGTAGCGGAAGGCCTTCAGACAGGTTGCCTCGCCCTTTATCTGCTGCATCTCGTCCTGCTGGCCGATGGCGCTGTTGTCGACGCCGGCGCGCACCTGGTTGGCACGCTCGATGGCCTGCAGGTTGTTGGTCCATGCCTTCTCGATGTCGGCGAATCCCACGACACCAGGGCTCTGCAGGGGCCAGATGACGTTACGGTGGTTAGTACCTGTGGTGGCACTGGTGCTCATGGCCTCCACGTCGGTGTTCTGCATCCACACACCCATCATACGTGAGGAGTATGGGTCTTCACCGAACAAGACATATACGCCGTTGATGGCGTTTGTTGCAAATTCTGTTGAGCTATAGACCATGTCGATGTCCATCTGCGAGGGCGACTCCACGTTGAGCGTGTCGCTGCACGATGTCATGCCTACAGCTCCGACAGCTGCTAATGCTAAATATTTCAGTTTCATATATGTTGTTGCTTTGTTTAGATGTTGTCGATTCAGTTATTACAGCGTTACGTTCAGACCGAAGGTGAAGGCGCGGCTCTTGGGGTACGACGAGAAGTCGATACCGGGCGTCAGACCGCTGTAGCTGCTGTTACGTGCATAGGAGCTGACCTCGGGGTCGAAGCCGGGATAGCTGGTGATGACGAAGAGGTTCGTGCCGGTGACATAGGCACGCAGGCGCTGGACACCGAACTTCGAGGTGTACTTCTTGGGAACGGTGTAGCCGATAGTGACGCTCTGCAGACGCAGGAACGAAGCATCGTCCATTGCCCAGTCGGTAGGTACCACCACTGCGTCGCCCGTCGAGAAGGGGCTCCACATCTCCTTGGCGTTAGCGCCCTCGTTCCACTGTGCGAGGTCATCCAGGCTTGTCAGCAGCACACCCGTCTCGGGGTTGATGTACGAGTAGCTGTTGCTCTGACGCATGTCGTTACGCATGTTGGGGTAGGTACCTGCACGATAGCGCGACGTGGTCTGAATCTTGTTGGCATTGTAGATATCGTTACCCACCTTGTAGGTGAAGTTGATGTTGAAGTCGAAGTCGTAGAGGTTGCCGTTGACACCGAAACCACCTGCGAAGTCGGGATTCGTGTCGCCGATGACGGTGATGTCGTATGCGTCGACAACGCCGTCGGGCGTTCCGTCGGGACCGCTGATGTCCTTCAGTTTCATGGTACCAGGACGAATGCCGATGGTACCGCCGAGCATTGCACCCGATGTGGGTACTCCGTCCTTCAGGATGTATGTGCCGCTAGCCTCGTCGTAGCTGGAGAAGTCGGCCGTTGTGTAGTAGCCGTCGCTCTGCCAGCCGTAAACCAGACCGATGGGGTCGCCGACGCGGACGATGTAGTCCTCCGGGTTCTTGTTGTCGGTAGAAGCCCATCCCGAGGGGAATGTCATCTCGTTAAGGCCGTTGGCCAGACCCTTGACGTTCGACTTGTCGAAGCCGATGTTGAAGTTGGCGTTCAGTGCGAAGTTCTTCTTCTGGATGATTGCGGCGTTCAGCGTCAGCTCGACACCCTTGTTGCTCGTCGAAGCCGAGTTCTCCCATACCTTGTCGTAGCCCGGAGCTGCGATGGCGTGGCTGATGAGCAGGTCGTCTGTATTGTTCCAATAGAAATCGATGTTACCGGTGATGCGCTCGTTGAGGAATCCGAAGTCCAGACCGAGGTTACGTGTGGTGCGCTTCTCCCATGTCAGGTTGGGGTTTGCCAGCACGTTGGTCACCGACTGGTGCGAGTTAGCCGTCTCGCCGACACCGTAGCGCTTCGAACCGCTGTTGGTGTTGTAGAGCTGCTTGAACATATAGTTGGGCAGTTTGTCGTTACCCACCTTGCCATAGCTGAAACGCAGTTTCAAGTTAGAGAGCCACTTGTGAGTAGAGACCATCCAGGGCTCCTCGATGATACGCCACGATGCAGCGGCGGCGGGGAAGAAGCCCCACTGGTGACCGTCGGCAAACTGCGACGAGCCGTCCTCGCGCATGGTGATGGTCAGCAGGTAGCGGTC
>Ga0310697_10007068_pt1 | contig 10615 bp, 9 predicted proteins | sample 172DNAGHGlowgp2_FD_203883 | JGI IMG/M metagenome (GOLD analysis project Ga0310697, IMG submission 203883) | Sheep rumen microbial communities from Palmerston North, Manawatu-Wanganui, New Zealand - 1728 DNA GHGlow gp2 (v2) (version 2) | ecosystem: Host-associated > Mammals > Digestive system >...
CTTGCCGGTGCAAAGGTAGGCAAATTCCGCTAACAAGGGAACTTTACGTTTGCGGCATAGGCCGCAAACGCATCGGTTCTTTGACTTTCATTCCCACATCGTGGGTCATGTACTTTTAAATAAGCCAAACGTCCGCCATTCACAATAAAAGTATCCACTTCCTTTATCTTCTCGTCATATTGTCCGCTTTCTTTCAGTTCGCTTATATAGCTGGCTATTATGCGAGTCGTTTTATTGGTAATGTCACGCTTGACGTTCTTGTCTGGCGTCTCATTCTTTATCAATTCAGCCAATTTGAAGAGTGACACCACGTAGTTCCTAATGTTGTTTCTGACAACGATGTCCGACGATAGGCCAAGGCTGTTAATCCAGTCAAACACATCGCGTAGTTCTTCGGCAACATAAAGCGTCTGAATCTCCTTTTTACCTGCTTTTTTTGCATTGGCATTAGGAAGTCCCTTTGAGTTGAGGTAGTCAGCGATTTGCTGAGCTGTCACACTGTCGAAATAGGGCAAGAATAAGCGTACTTCGTTAAGGCTATCGTCGCCAGTTTCTATGCGGTGGTGGAGTGGTGTGCGTACTAATCGACCAAGCAGCTGAGAGATATAGGTGTAATCTTTTGCCTTGCGGAACGACATCATGGTCTCTGCCCTCGGGCAGTCCCAGCCAGTAGAAAGATTCTGCTTGAAGAATACGATTTTTACCCGCTTGTCATCGTTGATGCGCTGTGGTTCCATATAGACTACTTTCATGCCATTGGCCTCAATGTCTTTCTTCTCCGTGAAGCTGTTCACCACTTCGCCCAATTCAAGTTTCTTTCCTGTCACCTCCTCTATCACCCTCAGGCATTCGTCAATATCTGTTTTTGTACTGCTGTTATCGCTCTTGTTATCCACCTGTATGGTCATGATGGGTTTAACAAGTTCCTCGCCATGCAGTTCATGATATTGGAGCCAGTGTTTACACTTGTCCAACCACTCCTCAACCGCCAACCGCATAATGGTCATCTCCCCACCGTGTCTTTGGTCACCAGAATAATCTAATTCAATATGGTCTTTCAGTAGCCCTGAAGGTCTTACATCCTCGGGGGTGATTTCTACTACTTGGGTTGTTGCTCCTGATATGTTCTTCACCAACTCTTGAAAACGTTCTGCCGTAGCACTCATGCCTATCACGATGGGCATCGGCGGCATACCATCATCGGGGCTTCCTTTCAAGAATTTCTGCATGATGGAGTTGGCTTTTGAGAATTCTTTGGGGTTATCGTCTGTACCTCTGTGTGCCTCGTCGATAATCAGGAACAAACGCTCACCTTTTTCTTCAATGGTGTGGCGCATGGTGTCCCAGAAAGTAAACTGCCTATGGTCACCTCCTCCCTTTTCAACCAGATTCTTCTTGTCACCAAGTTTCTGTGTATTAATGAAATAGATATGCCCATCTTCAAGCACGCGTTGATTAAAGGTCTCTGCTTCAATCGTCTTGAACTTGTTTGCATCAATATGAGGTGTCAGCTCATACATAAGTTTTTCTTTTGACTGCTCATTCAGGTCTACCAAATCCGACAGCCAGAGGAAAATTGCATTTTCTTGTCTTGGAAATGGTGCGCGTCCACGCATCACATCCTCTATCAATTGCGTCATGATGAGTGTCTTACCAGCTCCTGTAGGGGCTGTCAATGAAATAATCTGTCGTATACGAGCCCCTGAACTAACATATAGACTCTGCGCCATCTGCCATGCATCGTAAAGGTCTTTTTGTTTCCCCTTCTGAAAGGTATCTTCGAGTGCTGTTTTCATTTTTCGTAGTTAATAGTAAAATTCTCCAAATAGTCTTTATATAGTTGATAGGTTTGTGCCCAAGTGAATGGCTCTGACATCTCACGGAAAGCGTTGCCAGAGTTAGTTACAAAGTAGATGTGGCTTATGTCCTCTCGTCCAGCCAATTGGGAACGGAAGTCTGAATAGTAATCCTCGTTGTTCAGGATAGCCATATTGTTCTCTTCCAATATCAGCATGTCAGGAACTTCGTCACTCGTCAGTTCAGGACAGCGACCCACGCCACCTGACTTCATCCAAAGCAGCGGCAACAGTTCGTGAAACTGACGGGCCAAGGCCACCGAGTTCTTATCAAGAAATCCCAACTTGAAGTATTTTGCGTTGGCTGGAAAACCTTCTGACATGGGACGCGTTACTGGAACTTCTTCGATAATGTTGCCAAGCGTTTCTTGTATCTTGCCTTTTATTCGCTTAAACTCCTTGTCGTTCTGGGTAACTATGTAGATATCCGTTATCTGGTCTTGACCGTCTAATTCTTCAATCCATTTATCATCATAATGGATGTCAAACAGGATTGAACCTGTATGTTCATCTGATATTATGAATTTTGAGTCTGCTTTGACAAGACTTTGAGGTAGCTGCCCCTTGAAGCAAAGTGCTACGAGATCTTGCTTTTGCTTTGTTTGTAACTCTTGTGGATTTGCAATGAAAGATATTTTCTTAATATTTCTCGTTCTTTCCTTTTCAGCCTTTAATGAAGTCTGGTATCCATCCTTAAGTTTGTTACCGTTAACGTCAACACCAAGGATACTACATTTGGTACGTGGCCAATTCACATACCTAGCAATCCCCCACTTATCCCACTCATCCATGCCAGGGTGAAAACCTGCAGCCTTAAGCCGTTTCTCCTCATCAGCAGACACTTCGTTGTTGGTTACCATTATGCAGCGGCGATTACCTCCGTCTTCTGTATTTAAGAGATTGACAGCATGTAGTGTGGTACCGCTACCCGCGAAAAAATCGACAATTAAAGCATTTTTGTTGTTAGCTGTGACAAAGCGTAAAGCATCTAGAACAGCATACACAGATTTTGGGAATGGGAAATGTCGATCAAGCAGTATTTTCTTCAATGTACCAGAACCATGTTCAGCTGCAGAATGTAAGACTCTGTTCCATACCGTTAATGGGGCATATGTTTTACCACCATCAGCATATTCCAACTCCAGGGCTCCGTCCTCATTCCTGCCAACAATAGTAATCTTTCCAGAATCAATCTTACTAATCATTCCTTTCTGAAGGTAGGAAATAGGTCTAGTACCTGTTGTACTGTCCCTCTTACCTAGTTTTGCGTATCCTTTTTTTAGATATTCCCTAAGCGTTGGTGGATATAGACGCCACATTTGCTCTTTATCAGACGTATCAATTGGCCACATAGCAACCATCCCATCTGGAACTGTATAATCGTTGACATTCATATCCGCAGGTATGGGTTCTTCGACCGAAATCAACTTCCCGCTATCCTTGTCAAATAGTATGGGGTAGAACAGGCTGGGGATTCTGCTTCTTCGGCTTCCTTCACCATTCCTTATTAACCCATTCCATCTTACGGGGATTGACTTGTCCGGAGTATCTCGTAGCATATCCGTGTTACCTGGCTGTACCTTAGAACTGCCAAAGAAACAAAAATAAATATATTCATCAGCTCTACCAAAACGTCCTGTTCTACTAGAACCACTAGGCATTGTTACAGAAGAGATCATTTGGATTTCAGCCTCAGGGAACAATTCTTCTAATAAACATCCTAATCTATCATACTCCTTCTCATCTATAGTTACTATTAACGTAGAGCATTCTGGGTTCAGCAATTTTTTAGATATCAGCAATCTTTTCTTCATCATGCTCAGCCATTTACTATGACGATACGAGTCTGTATCTTCTACATAGTCATTATTATATTTCCAATCCTTTGCCCCTGTGTTGTACGGTGGATCTATGTAAATGCAGTCCACCTTACCCCCATATAGATAAACAAGTAATTGCAAAGCATGATAGTTTTCTGCCTCTATCAGCGTATGCCAAAGCTTGCTATCTGGAGCATTCTGAACTTCATCCATTGGCTTCAAGTATGGATAAATAGGTTCACCAAACATTGCAACGGCAACCATTTTGTCTTTCTCAAAGTTTACCTCCTTGTGTTTATCGTCCTGTGTTTCGCAGAAAAGCGTATCACCCTCAACCCGTTTCACCCGATAGAATATCTTGAAGAAGCCATCCTTCTCAGCCACCAATGAGTTCTTCTTAATCGGAACGTCATAGAGCGGAGTAGCCTCAGGCAGATGTTCCTCGAACACCAGCCCGAACTTCTTCTGTTGTTTCATACGTGCCACCTCGCTACTGATACGCAGCTTCAGTACCGGGTCACTAATCTGTTCTATCAGGTTGTCAATAGCAGCCATAGCATCATAGTTTTAATGATGTGGGTCATCACTAAAGCAAAGAGCATGTCTTGTAAGATTCAGATAACAAAGGCTTCCGGCAAGCACCTTCTTCAAGGAAACGAAATGTGGACACCTTAGACCACATCCCGTTCGGAGGTACTTGCCGGAAACCTGAGATAGAAGATGTAGTAGTGCCCACTATCGGACATCTACTGTTTCACTTCTATCTCGTTCTTTCCACCGGCAAGTTTCCCGAACGTTATTGAATAAACAGCAAACGCTTGTTTGTTTATACCCACGAAAATCATACCGCCCCCCTGCACTCAGAGACCCAGCCTTGGCTTGCGTCGTTTACGACGATTGGCAGATACTTGTCTGCAAAATTACAAAAAAATTATGGAATGAAGTGCTCTACAGTAAAAAAACTGCAAAAAAGAGAGGATTTATTTGGAATTTGGTACTAAAAGCAGTACCTTTGTGGCCAATATATATACATTGACATGAGTTCAAAGGATAAACTTGTAGAGCGTTTTAAAAAGAAACCTAAGGATTTCACCTATGAGGAGACGGTGAGTCTTTTGGCACATTTTGGCTATTCCGAGTATCAGAAAGGTGCGACATCTGGCTCACGTGTGCGATTCAAAAACGAAGCGACGGGTTGTTATATAGATATTCACCGTCCACACCCAGGTAGCATTATGAAGGAGTGGATGGTTAAGACGATTTTTCAGCATCTTAAGAACAATGGGTTAATTAAATAAAGGAGGCATTTGATTATGGATTTTTTGGAATACAAAGGCTATAAGGGTAGTGTGGAGTACAGCAAGGAGGACAACTGCCTGTTTGGTAAAGTGCAAGGCATGAGCAAGGAACTGATTTCGTATGAAGGTCAGACGCTTGACGAGTTGCGCAAAGATTTTGAAGATGGCATTGAGAGCTATCTGGATTATTGTAAGACGGAAGGCATTGAACCGGCAAAGCCATATAGCGGCAAGCTGAACCTGCGGATGCCGTCGGAACTGCACTCCCGCGTGGCTGCTTTTGTTGCTTCATCTGGAACGACAATCAACGACTTTATTAACCGCGCTATCACGAACGAATTGAAGAAGGTGGCTGTTTTGTAATATGGCCTGCAAACATCTTCGCGTGTATAGGATTTTTCTTGAAAAAGGGTGTCAGGGTGACAGAACGCCGATGTACAGGGCGTTTGCACCCTTTTCAGAGGGTGACAAGGGTGACAGAAGGGTGACAGGGTGCCTTAGGCTGAGAAATCAGTGCGGCCGAGGTGAAAGGAAAGGCACTTTGCGTTTAAATTCTCGAGAGAATTGAAGGCTAACCCATTGGTTCGTATGCATAAGCAGGCTACAAACCTCCAAATTCTCTAGAGAATTCAGCACCGCGAAGGCTGGCTGTGGGTGGCAGGCGGCAAGCGTTGGGTAAGCAACGCCCGCCTAAAGCAGTAAAGATTTTTCCTGTCACCCTTCTGTCACCCCTGTCACCCTCAAAAGCAGGGTGCATCCCCTGTGTTTATGCGGGTTTTGTCACCCTGTCACCCTTAAACACAAAAAATCTTAGTAAGGCGCAACACTAAATTGTAGGAATGGCTTTGTGAGAAATGGTGTTTCTTTAGCTGAAGAACTTCGTAAAGGCCTTGACGCAGTAGATGTGGTCGGCTGTGCTACCTGTTTCCCTGCAGCTGTGCATGGCCAGGATGGCATTGCCCATGTCAACACCCTTTACTGGTATCGACGAAGCCAGGATGTTTCCCAATGTGCTACCGCCAGCCACGTCGGAGTGGTTGACGAAACGCTGGCAAGGCACACCGGCCTCCCTGCAGATCTCTGCAAAGACGGCTGCCGAGACGGCATCGCTGGCATACTTCTGAGCCGCATTGAACTTGATGACAGGACCGCCACCCAGTACGGGATGGTTCGTTGGGTCGTACTTCTCGCTGTAGTTGGGATGCCAGGCATGGGCATTGTCTGCCGAAATCATGAAGGCACGTTCGACGGCCTGATAAAATGCTTCCATTCCCGACGTAGCGTCGCCTACCCGTAGCCTTTCTGTACCACTCTGAGCCAGTGCAATACGCTTTAGTATCATCGATAGGAACGGGCTGCCCGCACCTTGCTTGGTCTGTGAGCCCGTCTCTTCGTTGTCGAAGATGGCCAGCACCTTGGTCATGTCCGTAGTCTCTGTCGCAATCATTGCCTCCAGACCTGCAAAGCACATTGATAGGTCATCCAAACGGCCTGATGACAGGAACTCATCATGCACACCGAAGGTACATGCGGGTGTTGCATCGGCCAGATAGAGATCGAAGTCGAGGATGTCATCCGGCTTGATGTCCAGTTCCCCACAGATGACGTTCATCAGCAGATTACCACGTTCCAACTCATTGGTGACAATACCAAGTATAGGTAGCATATCCTTCTGCTTGCTCAGCTTCACGCCATCGTTCACCTCACGGTTGAAGTGAATGGCGAGGTTGCTGATTTGTAGCAGCGGACGCTTGACATGCAGCAGCAGCGTCTTGGGATTAAGGGCATCCTCACCACGGACTATTACGCGTCCTGCAATGGTCAGCGGACGGTCGAACCACGTCGACATAATCGGGCCACCATAGACTTCCGTATTCAGTTTCACGATACCACCCTCGCAGGTCATCTCGGCATTGGGTTTGATGCGGAAGGTGGGAGAGTCGCAGTGGGCACAAATCATACGGAATCCTGCATCGGCCAGCGGCTTACGTCCAATATGGAAGGCATAGACCGAAGAGTCGTTCTTCGTCACGTAGAGTTTATCACCTGCCTTGACCTCTCCAATGGGCATCTGAGGGTCTAAGCGACGATAGCCAGCCTGCTCCAGATTGCTGGCAATGTTCTTTGCTGCCAGGAAATTCACTGGCGAAGCATTCAGGAAATCCAAAAGTCTCTTAACCATATTGCAATCGTTATTAATAACTTATAGTTCATCCCAATGCATGGAATATGCACCAAGCGATTTAAGGGGTATCTGCAGTTCTGTGGCAGTCTTGCGCCAATCTTTGATGACGGCACGAACCTCCTCTATAATCTCTGCTGCCTCTTGTCTTTCAAGCATATAGCTTTCACTTGCAGAGAGTAGGGCGCCCGTGTCCGACTCTTCCGTATATGAGTCGATGAGCAGGCATTGATGTGACTTTGCGCCCGGGTTGATGTCGTATGCAGGCGAGAGTGTCCAGCCTTTCGGGGTAAGCAGGAAACCGTGATTGCGGAAGTGGTCGTCGGTGTTGCCGAACATGACGTTGAAAGCCACTCTGCGGTAAAGTTCCCTGAGATTCTGCCGTACATCAGTACAACCGCGAAGAATGAAATCCACGATGTCCAGATAGCCATTGCCCGTGCTACTGCCTGCACCATCATCAAGACCAAGCAGCGACATGGCAGAAGCGAAATGTATGCGACGGCCATCCTTTGTCCTGTCGAAACGTTCGGAGAGTAGCAGGTCGCGGTCTTTTGAAATCTTGATGGTGCGTGTCTTGGCTACTTGGATGCCAGCCTTGGCCGCAAGCTGATGCGAGAAGTGCTCAATGAGTTCCGTATTCTCCAAATCCTTTTTTGACGGGAACTTGGCCACATACAATGTTCCATCGGTATCGACAACATTGGCCTTTGGACGAGCGCCACCAAGCGAGGTTCCCGGATCAATCAACTGGTCGAGCCAACGTTGTTCCGGCAATTCGTTGCGCTCTTCTGCCAACTCTATTTCTCGGCAGGCATCGCACAGGGCGCGAAGACTTTCAATGGGAGGTACAAGGTATTTTTCGCTTGCATTCTTGCGTCCCGTTGGTAGCAAGCCAGCAGAGCTGGAGCGGATGAAGCCATTGTTATCCTCCTCTTTGTAACGTATGCCACCCATGCGGGTAAAATCCTCAATACCGATGAGGTAGTCGTAATTGGTGAGCATACGTGTCGGTCTCCCTTCCGACTGGGCTGTCAGTCGCTCCCTGCGGTCAAGCAGCATACGTCCCCAGCGATCGGGGAAGGAATCCTTGACGAAGCCGAACACATTGTCATTACCACGAGGATGCTGCAACGAAGGAACATTCATCAGATCACCGCTCAGCAGAATGCCGCCATATTGCTTCAGCCAATCGTGAGAATACTCAAAGACAAAGTGGTCTTTACCACGAACATGTTCATAGCCTAACGTCCCAATCTCCTGCGCATCAGAGAGAAAGTCAAAATCTGCGTAAACCGTAATCTTTTTCATTTCCTCAATAGTTCTGCATCCTGAAGCTGTCTGCCAAGAGCGTCATCGGCAGCAAGCAGGGTGATGTCGTTTTCCAGATTCAGCGCAAAGAGTACACGCGCATAAATTCCCATGGAAACCGTCGGGTCGCCATGTTCCACCTTAGAGACAGTCAGTCGTGTCACCGTCGCCCTGTCTGCTATGTCCTGCATGGACAGATGCCTGCGCTTGCGTGCCAGCATGATCTGCTCGCCCATGATCTTCAGGTTCTGGCTCAATGCCCTTGGCATCGTCTTTCCAAATGTATTCTTACCCATAATTGTACCTTATTGGGTGCAAAAATAAGAAATTATGTTTAATATAACAAACATTTCTAGAAAAATCTGCATTTCGTACTTCTATAATTCCTAATTTTTCCCAAAACTTCCAGCAAAATTAGTAATAATTCGGCTTTTCTTGCTACTTTTGTGCACATATTTAAATGTATTTATGCCAAAAGAGCGAAACAAAGCAGACGATTACCGCGAAAAGGCTTATGCGGGCGATACCAAGGCGATGAACAACCTGGGTGTCTGCTATGAGCGTGGCACTGGCGTAAAGATCAGCCTTGAACTGGCGTTTGAGTGGTATATGAAAGCTGCTGAACTGGATGATGTCTATGGCTGCTTCAACGTCGACGAGTGTTACTATCACGGCAAAGGTGTGGAACAAGACCCTGTACTGGCATTTGAATGGTACATGAAGGCTGCCGACAAGGGTGATATGCAGTCGCAGGTGAATGTGGCCAACGCCTATTACCTCGGCAATGGCATTGAGATGGATCACCACAAGGCTTTCTTCTGGTATCGTGAGACTGCTTTCCAAGGACATGTCCTGTCACAGAAAAACTGCGGAGCAGCGGCAAAACGGGCAAAATGGCGTATCAGAGAAGCTGCACTTCTTGGACTGGCTGTCCTTGGAGGTAGTATCGGTGCATTATTGGGCATGAAGGTCTGGCATCACAAGACGATGCACAAGAAGTTCAAATACGGCCTGCCACTCATTCTGATAGCTCAGATAGCCCTTATTTATTTGATAATCCAAAATTAGAGATATAATGAAGAAAATATTATTTGCATTTACAATGCTATTGGCAATAGCAGCTTGTACTAACAAGCCTGTTACGGCAGTTGAAAGCAACGGGGAAAGCAGTGAAGTGGCCTTTGATGTAGCCAAGAACAATGATGAACGGGAAACAAACTATTTCCCTGCCATCGACCGCTACTTGACTGATTCTATTGGTAGCCGGTATGCCAAGGGTGAACATTGCGTACCCATCCACAGCATCGTGAGAGTTGACGAGCGTAATTCAGAGGACATCCTTGTATGGGGCGATTTCTGGGTATTCAACTACAATCAGGTGGGCGACACGTTGAAATGCGTCTCTGGTGGCAGCCATCCTGGACTGATGCACATTCGACAGACAGAAAAGGGCTTTGAAGTGACTGCCTTCGACCAGGTAGAGGATGGCTCCAGATACTTGCCGACGGCTAAGAAGACGATGGTGAGTACCAATCGTCTCTTCGGTGACAAGTTCGATGCCTTTAAAACCATCAACAGCGATGAGAAGAATCGCGAAAGATTGAGAGCCGAAGGGTTGGCGACTTATGCCAAGAGGAATGGTCTCGCAGTGACTCTGTATCAGGACTATGGCTGGCCCGCCAAGAAACTGGAGAAATAGACATAACGATAGTAGTAAAGGATTGAGATGAATACGAAACTGAAATCATTATTCCTGCAGTTACTGCAAAGTCCACGGCGCTTCCCTGTTGAGTTTGCCCTGGGAATAGTATTCTTTGTCATAGCAGTATGGGACAGCGAGTCATCCACATGGAATGAGGCATCGGCACGGATGGAGAGTGCTGTCAACAGCGACATACTCTGGTTCTTCGTGCCTTTGGTGGCCCTATCCTTCTGGCTCCATCGTGTTAACCGCTGGGCCTATCTCGCCTCATTCTTCCTGTTCCTGCCCCTGATGGCACTCGACCTGAAACCGTTCCTTTGGACATATGGTTTCGCGTTCACCTACGTGTTAGCGGGCATTCTTTTAGTGGTTGGTAACAGGCGGTTGGATAACCGATCCTTTGCAGCCCATGCCTTGCATGTAGTCACTCAGATGTTCTTCGGTCT
>Ga0310697_10007070_pt1 | contig 10611 bp, 9 predicted proteins | sample 172DNAGHGlowgp2_FD_203883 | JGI IMG/M metagenome (GOLD analysis project Ga0310697, IMG submission 203883) | Sheep rumen microbial communities from Palmerston North, Manawatu-Wanganui, New Zealand - 1728 DNA GHGlow gp2 (v2) (version 2) | ecosystem: Host-associated > Mammals > Digestive system >...
GCTGTCGGGAGCCGTCAGAAGAAAATACGATTATGCAAAGATACTGCGCCGCTTTATGGTGAGCGGTGAACACAGGGGCTTGAGTCCCGATGAGTTTGATTATGTATATTACAGCTACGGTCTTGAATTATACGGCAATATGCCGCTGATAGAGCCGCTCGAGTACCGTGAGGAGAAGCGGGTAAAAGATATGGTCATAGCCATAGATACTTCCGCCTCCGTATCCGGGTCTGCGGTAAAGAGCTTTATACGCAGGACATTTGAAATGCTCCGCAGTGAAGAGCTTTTTTCGGAGCGGGTCAACATCCATATACTGCAGTGTGACAGTGAGGTACAGAGCGATACATTGATAGAGGATCTGGGAAGGCTTGATGCCTATCTGGAGGGGCTTTCCTTAAGGGGCTTCGGCGGTACGGATTTCAGGCCGGTATTTAATTACGTTGAGCAGCTTACCGGCAGCGGGGAGCTTAAGGATATGAAGGGGCTTATCTATTTTACCGACGGTTACGGGATATATCCGGCCAAAAAGCCGCCCTATGAGGTTTTGTTTGTTTTTATAAATGACGATGAATATCGCCCGGCAGTCCCGCTGTGGGCCATGAAGGCGGTAGTTAAAGACGATATAGAGCCATAAGCATACCGAAAGGAGATAACGATGAATATCGCACAGGCAAAACAGAGCATCAAAGATACCATTAGGCTGTACCTGAAAAAGGATGAGCTGGGAGATTATATACTTCCGATGGTCCGCCAGCGCCCTGTATTTCTACTGGGAGCTCCGGGTATAGGAAAGACAGCCATAATCGAGCAGATAGCAGCCGAGATGGGACTGGCGCTGGTATCCTATTCCATGACCCATCATACACGCCAGTCAGCGCTGGGACTTCCCTTTATCGAAAAAAAGCTCTACGGCGGCAGGGAAGTGCCTGTATCGGAATATACGATGAGCGAGATCATTGCCTCCGTATACGATACCATGGAAGAGAGCGGCCTTAAGGAAGGCATACTGTTTCTGGATGAGATAAACTGCGTGTCGGAAACTTTGTATCCGTCCATGCTGCAGTTTTTGCAGTACAAGGTCTTTGGCAGACATAAGGTACCTGAGGGCTGGATTGTCGTGACCGCCGGTAATCCGCCTGAGTATAACCGCATGGTGCGTGAGTTTGATGTCGTGACCATGGACAGGTTAAAACTCATGGAAGTTGAAGCGGATAAAAAAGCCTGGATGGAGTATGCCGTAAAACAGCAGGTGCATCCTGCCATTTTAGCATACCTTGAGCTTAAGGATGAGCATTTCTATATAATGGAGCTGACCGAATCGGGCAGGGAATATGTTACCGCCCGCGGCTGGGAAGATCTGTCGCGCATCTTAAAAGCATGCGAAGAAGAGGGGATAGAAGCCGATGAAATGCTGCTGGCGCAGTATCTTCATCATGACAGCGTCGTAAAGGAATTCGGCGCCTACTATGAGCTGTACCGGAAATACGAAAAAGATTATTCGCCGGCGCTGATACTTAAAGGCTTGGGGACGGAGCTTATGACGGAAAGAGTAGGCAATGCTCCTTTTGATGAGCGTATATTGCTGGCCGGCATGCTCTGTGAGCGTGTGGAGGCTGATATGCAGCGCGTGCTGGTAAAGGCGGATGCATTATCAAAACTGAGGCCGGTGCTTGCAGCCTGCGCGCAGGGGGATGATGTTGAAGAGAAACTTGGTAAAGGTATCGATGCCCTGCTCAGATCCCAGACGCAGCTTGATGCGGCGGGGGCGCTTAAGGAAGATGATAAGCGCGCCGTAAGGAGAAGCGCCCTGATCGCCGATGAACTGATAAAGGCAGCACGTGCCGATAAGACCGATCCTTTCGCGGCAGCTAAAGCCGTTTATAATTCAGAGCTTGAGGGCTTAAAGGGCGAAGCGGCAGAAGTATCGTCGGAGCTGGCCGCCATGTTTAAGTTCTCGGAAGCGGCATTCGGAGAAGACTCGCAGGAGCTTCTGCTTCTGGTAACACGTCTTACGGTAAATGATTCCGCCGCCCGCTTCATCGCCGGTTTCGGAAGCGAAGATTATACCAGGCTGTCATCCGCCCTCATGGTGCGTGACCGCGGTGATCAGCTGAAAGAAGAGATAAACAAACTGGGAGAACTGTTATGACCACTGTTTCTCTTACCGAAGTAAGCCTTCCTGACGGAAGTACCGTATTGGGGGTGGAGAAGAAAGCAATGCTGGGACAGGGACGCCTTAAAGAAGTTACTGTTCCCGGAGAGGCTTTGATAATCGATGACTGGGCCTTTGCGGGCTGCACGGCACTGGAAGAAGTAAGCATGCCGCGCTGCGCCCTGGGACGTGGGGTTTTTAAGGATTGCAGGGCTCTTAAGCATATCCGCGTAGAAGGTGCCGGTGAAGATGCGGCGGCTCTTTTGGCAGAGGCTGCCAGGCAGGATGTGACATATCTGCTGGATATGGAAAAGGCCGGTACAGCGGAGTGGTATGAGCTTTGGGATGCCTGGCTTGTACGTTTTGTAAACGCCGATGATTCGGAAGGATATTCCGGGCAGGTACCCTGCGGGGAGGAAGACTACGGCCTGAGCGACGTGGCTGCATATGAGAGCGGCAGGCGCCGGGAAAAAGCACGCCGCTGTCTTTTACGCCTGATGAATCCCGAAGGGCTTGATGCCGGCACACGTGATATCTGTAAACAGTATATCTCCGGACATACACTGGGCAGCCCCAAGGGAGATGAAGCCTGGCAGCTTCTCCTGGAGCGTTACGGAGAAGAAGAACAGTGGTATACCGCGTTTGCGGATGCGGGCGGGATAGATCCGTCAAATGCCATGATGATCATTGACAGCATACCGCCGGGCCTGGCCAGGATGAAGTCATTTTTTATACGCCGTGCCGGTCTTGGCACTGCAGATATTCTGTCCGGGCTTGACCTCTGAAAAGCCCTTGCTGATTGACCTTTTTACATGTTATGTAAACAAAACCCGCTAAAAGATTGACTTTAATATGATTATGTCAACGAAAAGCCTTTATTTTAAGGCTTTTTTGGCATTTTTTATCTTGTTGCATCGTGGCGTGAGTGTTATAATCTTTAAGCAATTGTCTGGTCACCCAAAAGGAGAGATGTGATGCCGGATAATATATCACCCGAAAGAGTAAAGCTCTTACCCGGGCTTTTCAGAAAAAGAATGGAGATAAACAGGGAATACCTTCTTTCCCTTGATACGCGTGCGCTTCTTCAGAATTATGCGCTGGAAGCAGGCGAGCAGCTTGAAGATTATCAGGCGCTGTCCGATCCGGCTTCGAGCTGGCTGCACTGGGGATGGGAATCGCCAACCTGCCAGCTGCGGGGGCATTTTCTGGGACACTGGCTCAGCGCGGCAGCGTATATAGTCCGGAGTGAGAACGACAGGGTGCTGCGTGCTAAGCTTTACGACGTTATCGATAAACTGCGGGAGTACCAGCTCAGGAACGGAGGACGCTGGATAGGCCCGATCCCGGAGAAGTATTTTGAGATACTCCTTGCCGGCAAGGATATATGGTCGCCGCAATATACGATGCATAAGCTCTTTATGGGGCTGCTGGATGCCTATGAGTGCACTTCCTATGCACCTGCACTTACCATAGTATCGCATTTGAGCGACTGGTATACGCAGTGGTTTGAAAAGGCAGATACAATTGATCCCGGAGTGGCATACCGTGGGGAATCAGGCGGGATGCTGGAGATATGGGTAAGGCTATACCGTTTAAGCGGTGAGGAAAAGTACAGGGCTCTTTTAAAGAGATACCAGTATCCCGAAATGTTTAAGATACTGAAGGAAGGCGGGGATCCGCTCAGCGGCTCACACACCAATTCATCCATACCATGGATAATAGGCGCCGCCAGGATATATGAGGTAAAACGTAAGGGGGACTGGCTGGATATAATGAAGGCATTCTGGGAATGCGCCGTGGAGCGCAGGGGATGCTATTGCACAGGAAGCGCAAATGCGGGTGAATTCTGGATACCGCCCATCATGCTTGGTGAATATGCCGGGGACCGTAACCAGGAATTCTGTACGGTATACAATATGGTGCGCCTGGCTGACAGCCTTTTCCGTGCGACCGCGGATACTAAATACGCGGATTACATTGAGAAAAATCTGTACAACGGCTTTTTAGCCCAGCAGGATGTAAGGAGCGGTATGCCCGCGTATTTCCTGCCGATGTCTGCGGGAGCGAAAAAGATCTGGGGGAGCAGGAGACATGATTTCTGGTGCTGCCACGGGACCATGGTACAGGCACACAGCATGGTTAACAGCCTTATCTATTACAAGGACGATGACAGCCTTACGATAGCACAGTACATACCCAGCAGGGCAGAGCTTAAGATAAGCGGTACCCCTGTGGTGATAGAGTTAAAGCACGGTATGCGGTATGTCGGCGGCGGCAGTATGTTTGAAGAGACTGAAGGATCGGAGCATTCAAGGTGGGCATTTACTATAAGCCTGCGTACAGGCCGGCCCCAGCGCTTTATGTTAAAGCTCAGGATACCCGGATGGGTAAAGGGCATGCCGGTGGTAAGCATTGATAAGGAGAGACGCTTTATCACCGAGGATGTCGTTAAGGACGGTTATCTTAAGATAGACCGGGAGTGGGACGAGCAGGAGATAAAGATATATTTCCCTGTGGAACTCACAGCGGAAGCTCTGCCGGACAGACCGGATAAAAAGGCTGTCATGGAGGGCCCGATAGCTTTAGCGGCACTGTCCGATAATGTTTCACTGGGAGATGACCCCAAACGTGCACTGTTGCGCCGCAGCGGGCACAGCTATGGGGACTGGCCGTGGGTGCAGAGTCATTATGTATTAAATAACGGCGGCAGGGAAATTGAATTCATACCCCTCTATGAAGTGGAGGATCAGACGTACACGCTTTATTGCAACGCGCGCTGACGCTTGTACGTGAATGTTTTTTGTGATATAATCTCGGAGGTAATTTGATGGATCCGGTAAAGGATAACCGGACAACTGAACATAAGAAACGTATACGCAGGCTTCGCCGGATAATAGTTTCCGCAGCGGTGTTTCTTCTGATACTGCCTACGGTCTTGTCTGTGATCGCGCTGGTGCGAATCGGCAGCATGAACGCACGGCTTGATGAGATAACCACTCTGCTCAACAATATGAACGATAATATGAACATGAGCGTTCATGAGTCTGAGGAGCCTAAGTCGCGTGCGGCATCCGGTCCCACACCGCTTACGGAGAAAAGCTTAAGCGGTCAGGATGATGAGGCGGGTACGGAAGATGATAGTACTGCCGTCAAAAAGGTTTATCTTACCTTCGATGACGGGCCGTCACAGTATACGGATGATATACTTGACATACTTGCAGAATACGATGTCAAGGCAACCTTCTTTGTCAACGGACGCGAAGGCTTTGATGCAGAGTATATGCGTATTGCTCTTGAAGGGCACAGCATAGGCATGCATTCATACAGCCATGTGTATGATGAGGTGTATTCCGATCTGGACTCTTTTGCAGAGGATCTGCACCGCATACAGCAGTTGATAAAGGATATAACGGGTGAAGAATGCAGACTTTACCGTTTCCCCGGCGGCAGCAGCAATGCCGTTCACCATATGCCTATGGCGGAGTGCATCGAATATCTGGACGCAAAGGAGATCCGCTATTTTGACTGGAATGTTTCCGGCGGCGATGCGATGGCCGAGCCTCACAGTGCGGCCCAGATAGTGAATGATGTGTGCGCCCAGGTGCAGGCCGTAAGCGGGGATACGGCAGTGGTTCTTTTGCATGATGCGGCGGGAAAGCGTTCCACGGTGGAGGCGCTGCCCGTGATAATAGAAAAGCTTAAAGCGATGGATGATGTGGTACTGCTTCCCATAACAGAGGAAACGGAAGCCGTGCAGCATGTCAGGCCGTAGCTATCGGGAGGATACATGGGATTTTTTCAAAGCCTGAAGGATGATCTGTCAGAGGCAGTAGACGGGATGGACACATCTTTTGAGGAACTGCTCGCAGATTTTAAAGAACAGAAGCCTGAGGACGAAGGTGCAAAAGACAGCAGCGTTCCTAAGGATGAGGCTTTAGAGGAATTCGATTCCGATGATTATAACGGAGAGGATATAGCGGCGCTTCTTGGAATGGCGACAGGAGATATATCCGATCCCGACGAGGATTATGTACCTGCTACTCCGGAGGAGATAGCGGAGTTTGAATCTTCATCCGACGAAGATGAGACGGAGGATGAGGATGCTATTGATATGTCCAATCTGGACAAAATGATGGCAGATCTTAATGCCATGCAGGAAAATGAGAAAGATGACGCTGAATCTGCGCAGAGCGTGGCACAGGAGGCAGACGAAAGTGCGGCCGGGGAGCCGGATCGCAGTATAGAGGCCGGAGAGACCGGAGCAAAAGAGGCGACAGCAGATGATAAAGAGCTGCAGGCAGCTGCTGCGGAAAATGCACCGGCAGATAAGCAGACAGAAGATGCCGCATCCGAAAGCGCAGCGGCAGAAGATAGGGAAGCTGCATCAGAAGAGGATGAAAAAGCACAGGATAAGCTTCCGGCAGGTGCTGAAGAAGAGCCCGGTAAAGCAGAAGTATCAGAAGCTGAAAGCACTGTGACAGAAGATAAGGAAGTTGGCGGCGCAGAAGATACCGCTGCAGAAGAGACTGTTTCAGAAGATACCGCTGCAGAAGAGACAACCGCAGAAGACAATGTTTCAGGGGAGATTGTTTCAGAAGAGACAGCTTCAGAAGCTGCGGCATCAGGTGATCCGGCAGCGGAAAATACCGAAGATGCACTTAAGGCAGAGAAAGCGAAAGAAGCGGAAGCGCCGATCCCGGATAACGGAGAGCAGATGACCATCGAGCAGATGATAGGGACTGCCGGTGAAGATGACAAGCTTATAAAGAAGGCTGAAGCGATGGCAGAGGCAGCGGCCATTGCTGATATAAAAGAAGCCGTGCAGGCTGCAAAAGAAGCACAGGAAGAGGCTACTGCAGAGGATGTGGCGGCGTTTGAAGTGGATTCGAAACCCGCTAAGCGCGGCCGTAAGAAGCCGTCAAAAGCAGATAAGAACAAAAACAGTGATAATGTTGAAGCCGCACCACGTACTGTATCCGATGAGAATGCGGTGTTTGCGGAGGGCATGTCCGTAAAGGGAAATGTGGAATCCGACGGCAGTCTGGAACTGTGCGGCAGCATAGAGGGTAATATCGATATAGCCGGGAAGCTTAAGGTTTCCGGCATCATAAAAGGGAATACCAAAGCCGGTGAGATCTATGCCGACGGAGCGGAGATAAACGGTGATATCAGCTGCAGCGGCAGTGTAAAAGTCGGGCAGAGTACCATAATCATCGGGAATATCAGCGGCAGCAGCGCCGTGATAGCCGGTGCGGTAAAGGGAAATATAGACGTTCAGGGACCGGTCATACTTGATTCGGTTGCCATCGTGATGGGCGATATCCGCTCACAGTCGCTGCAGATAAGTAATGGCGCTGCTGTGGAAGGAATGTGTTCACAGATCTATTCCCCTATAACCCCGTCCGATTTCTTCGGCAGCTTCGATAAATAAAAACTACAGGAAGGTAAAGAACCATGCGTATTTTATTAAAACTGAGCGGTGAGCGTTTATCGGACGAAAACAGAGCGTATGATGACGCAGTGATCGGCGGCCTGGCAGAACAGGTTAAGAAGCTTCTTGCTGACGGCAACGAAGTGGGCATCGTGATAGGCGGCGGCAATTACTGGCGCGGACGCAGCAGCATAGGCATAGACCGTCCCAAGTCGGACCAGATCGGTATGCTCGCTACGGTCATGAACTGTATCTATGTTTCGGAGGCATTCAGGACAAAGGGCTTATCCACCAGGATATTCACTCCTTTTCTCTGCTCTACTTTTACGGAGCTGTTTTCCAAAGATGCTGCAGTAGCTGCGATGAAAGACAAGTCTGTTGTATTCTTCGCAGGAGGTACCGGGCATCCGTTCTTTTCAACCGATACCGGAGTGGTACTCAGGGCTATTGAGACCGCAGCTGACGGAGTATTCATGGGCAAGGCTATCGACGGTGTATATGACAGCGACCCGGCGAAGAATCCCGCAGCTAAGAAATATGATCAGATAAGCATAGATGATGTTATAGCACAGAATCTTCAGGTGGTGGATATGACAGCTTCCATCATGGCAAGGGACAATAAAATGCCCATCTGGGTATTCGATCTGAGAGAGGAAGATTCCATAATCAAGGCTGTAAGCGGTAATTTTAACGGTACACGCATTACAGTGTAGAATAAAAAAACACGGATGCACCGGCGTGTCATCCAAAGCGAAGGATCTTTGCAATACATTAAACAGATATTAAAAGAGGAGGTTACACAAATGGACGAGAGGATCAAGGCATACGACGAAAAGATGCAGAAGGCGTTTGACTTTCTGACCACCGATCTGTCAACTATAAGGGCAGGGCGTGCCAATCCGCATGTTCTGGATAAGATCCGTGTGGATTATTACGGTACCCCTTCACCCATGCAGCAGGTTGCCAATGTGAGCGTACCCGAACCCCGTATGCTGCAGATAGCACCCTGGGATAAGAGCCTTATAAAGGATATTGAAAAGGCTATTTTAGCTTCCGATGTAGGTATCACTCCTTCAAACGACGGAACAGTGATCCGTCTGGTATTCCCCGAGCTTACCGAGGAACGCAGAAAAGATCTGGCAAAGGAAGTAAAGAAGAAAGGCGAAGAAGGCAAGGTAGCGGTACGTAACATCCGCCGTGACGGAAATGAAGCTTTCAAGAAGCTTGCAAAGACCGAGATCTCCGAGGACGAGATAAAGGATCTTGAGGATCAGCTGCAGAAGATAACCGATAAGTATATCAAGGAGATCGACAAGGCAGTAGAAGAAAAGTCACAGGAAATCATGAAGGTATGAGTGAAAAGTCTGTACCTAAACATCTGGCGGTGATACTTGACGGCAACGGCAGGTGGGCTAAGAAACGGGGCCTTCCCCGCAGTGCCGGCCATATCCAGGGCGCCAGAAATGTTGAAGATATGTGCGAATGGGTGTGGAATCACGGCATAGAGTATTTTACGGTCTATGCCTTTTCCACAGAGAACTGGGCGCGTCCTGCCGATGAAGTGAAGACTCTTATGAAGCTCCTGCGGGATTATATGGTGGGAGCCGTTAAGCGCGCCAATGCCAATAACATGAAGGTACGCATAATCGGCGACAAGGCAGGACTGGATAAAGATATCCGGGACAGTATTGCCGCGCTGGAAGAGGCGACGAAGGATAACGACGGTCTTAAGTTCACCATCGCTATCAATTACGGCAGCAGGGACGAGATACGACGTGCTGTTAAAAAGTTATGTGAAAAAGCAATCGCCGGTGAGATCAAAGCAGACGATATCACCGAGGAGATGATAGCGCAGCAGCTGGATACGGCACCCTATCCGGATCCGGATCTTCTGGTACGTACCAGTGGCGAGCAGCGTATATCAAATTATCTCTTATGGCAGTGTGCATATTCGGAGTTTTATTTCACCGATGTGGCATGGCCGGACTTTAAAGAAGCTGAACTGGAGAAAGCCATCGAGGCCTATGCGGCCAGAGACAGGCGTTATGGTAAGGTATGAGTGATCGCAAAGGCTCTAATATGTTGACACGCGTGATCAGCGGTGTCGCGGTAGCCGTTATCATGCTTGGTATAGTGTGGTTCGGAGGCGCTGTTACCGCGATCGGTCTCGCACTCATAAGCTGCATAGCATATTCGGAAATGATAAGCGCCACCGGCGTACGCATGGATCAGGCCACGGGGCCCTGTATCTTTGAAGTGGTCGGTACAGGCGTTATTATCATTTATTATGCAATGATCTTTTTTGAAGTATCCACTACTTATCTTATGCTTATGGTGGTACTTTATGTAGTTGTGCTGATGCTCATTTTTGTCTTTACTTTCCCCTCTTACAGGGCTTCACAGGTTATGCGCAGTTACTTCTCTTTTGTCTATGCGCCGGTTATGCTCTCTTTTGTACTGATGACCAGACAGTTAAGCGTCAGTCAGGGCGAAGGGATCTATAACGTGGGATTCTTTTCTGTATGGATGACTTTCATTTCGGCATGGGGCTCTGATACCTGTGCATACTTTACGGGAGTCCTCTTCGGAAAACATAAGATAACACCGCGCTTAAGCCCTAAGAAATCGGTAGAGGGCTGCATAGGCGGCGTGGTCGGGGCGGGACTACTGGGTCTTGTTTACGGAGTGGTGCTTAAGAATCTGGGAAGACTCCCTGAAGGCGATCTGTGGGCTTATCCTCTTCTGGGGGTCTGCGGAAGTGTCGTCGGACAGATAGGCGATCTTGCAGCATCCGCCATTAAGAGGAATTTCGGGATAAAGGATTACGGAAATATCATACCCGGGCACGGCGGGATCATGGACAGGTTCGACAGCGTGATCTTTACGGCACCGCTCATCTATCTGTTAACACTTATCGTATTGGGAAAATAAAAAGATGAAAAGACTGGTTATTTTAGGCTCTACGGGATCGATCGGTACACAGAGTCTTGATATCGCAAGAGAGTATAAAGATGAATTTGAGATAGTG
>Ga0310697_10007072_pt1 | contig 10611 bp, 14 predicted proteins | sample 172DNAGHGlowgp2_FD_203883 | JGI IMG/M metagenome (GOLD analysis project Ga0310697, IMG submission 203883) | Sheep rumen microbial communities from Palmerston North, Manawatu-Wanganui, New Zealand - 1728 DNA GHGlow gp2 (v2) (version 2) | ecosystem: Host-associated > Mammals > Digestive system >...
ATAACATCGGCTCGGGAACGAAAGAGGAAGACAGCCTCTTAACGTATCCTTTGACCGGGCATTATCGAATGAAAGCCGTTGTACGGTAAACTGTAAGAAGGGTGCGTGGCAATGACTAGAAAAATCATGTTCGAGTTCGGGGGCGCGGCGGCAATGGCATTTGCACTGCGCGGGTTGGTGGCAGTCGTATGTGCGATCTTTTTTGCAATGGGCGCTGAAGCCGATGTCGCGAGGGATGGGGGACTACCGTGCTTGGATTCGGCAGGGCCGTACGTCTGCGAATACCGCAGGGGCGTGACGCTGAAAAGACTAGTTCTCGAGAAGCCGCGCCGGATGGTCGCGCATGTTGCCCGCATTGACTTGACAGTGTCCGGCGTCAGTTTCACCGGAACGGAGCGTGATCCGCTTTGGGGGCGTCCAATGCCGGACTACACCAACGAGACATGGCTCGTCAACACGAAGCGCGAGACGACGGCGGACTTCATGATGCGGCGGCGTGCCGAGGGAAGGAACGTGGAGATCGCCGTCAACACCTCCGGGTGGAGACCATGGGGCGGTGCAGGGTGCTACTCGACATACGCCGCACTTTATCGCTATGCCGCATCAGAAGGCATGGAGGTTTCGCACGGCAAGGATCCGGAGCGAGGCGTGTTCTTTATCGTGCGTAAAGATGGACAGGTACTGATACGCCCGCACGTCCCCGTCTCCATGACAAACGACGTGACCATTGCGGTGTACGGTAACAGGCGCATTCTGAGGCGCGGTGTACGGACGGCCGACGCCGATCCGGCAAAGGCCGTCGATGTCCATCCGCGCACGGCGTTCGGTCTTTCGCGCGACAGAAAGACGTTCGTCATCCTTGCCGTGGACGGCCGCCAGCCGGGATACAGCGAGGGCGCGACGTGCGCAGATCTGGCCGATCTCCTGCTGCGCGAAGGATGCTGGGACGCGATCAACATGGACGGCGGAGGCTCCACGTCGCTCGTCATCTACGACCGCAAGCACAACCGTCCGATCATGCTCAACCACCACGCGAACGGCTACGTTCGCAAGACCGCCCTCAACCTCGGTCTGATTTTCCCTGCTAAAGAATAGACGGTATTGGAGTTTTCATGAAACGTGATGAATCAATTCCTGCACACAAGATCTTGTTCCTGTGCCATGGGAACAGACGAAAAATGATACAATGTGCCTGTGTTTGCTGGGTGTTGTAGGTGCTTATAACACTTTATAACACACAAACAAGGAGAAAAGCCACATGAAAGGCACCATCTACAACAACAACGGCAAGTGGTATTACGCAGTCCGCCTGCCTGGCGAGAAGAAGCGCAAGGCATACCCGCTCAAGGCAGCCGGTCACGACGTGGCCTTGAGCGCGGACAGGCCGCGCGAGCTTGCGATACAGGCGGCATGGCGGATATGGGAGAACGCAACGAAACCGCTTCCCACCACGACCGTGGAGCAGAAGACCGTGGAGCATATCTGCGCTGCATACTGCGAACACGCCAAGACATATTACCGCAGGGCTGACGGCGAGCAGACAAGCGAAGTCCATCTTGCGCGTCTGGCCCTGCGCGTCCTCCGCGACATATACGGACACGAAAGCCCTGCGGCGTTGACTCACGCCGACATGCTGCATGTCCGCGAAGTCATGTGTTCCGACGGATCGCTGTCACGCACGACGGTGAACGCCTACATGGCGCGAATCCGCCGCATGTGGACATGGGCACTTGACGCCGCGCTGATCTCCGCAACCGTCAAGGCGGAACTTTCGCAGGTGCAGCCGCTAAAGGCCAACAGGACGCAGCTGCGCGAACCAACGCCCGTTCAACCAGTCCCGGATGAAGACATAGAGAAGACGAAAGCGGCAATGCCGAAGAACGTTGCCGACATGGTTGCGGTGCATCGGCTTACCGGGATGCGCCCGGAAGAGGTCTGCGCAATGCGCTGGGACTTCATAGACACGACCGCGACGCCGTGGGTGTATCGTCCGCCGTTCCACAAGACGCAATGGCGCGGGATGACTCGCGCCGTGCTGATTGGCCCCAGGGCGCGCAAGATACTCAAGAAGTACCGCGACGGGGATTTCGACGGCTACCCGTTCACGCCAGCAAGGGTAATCGCGAACCCTCCGCCGAAGAACATACGCGCGCACCTGCCGGTCAAGCGCGGAACGGCGCATTGGAACACGGAAACCTACACGTTCGCTGTCCGTTCCGCATGTGTCAACGCGAACGTGACGGAATGGACGCCGAACCGCCTGCGGCATTCGTTCGCTACGGAAGTGCGCAAGAAGTTCGGCATCAGGACCGCCGGTGCGCTTCTCGGCCATTCCGACGGATCGCGCATAACGGACGGCTATTCACGGGAAGCTGCCGTTGACGAGCTTGTACGCGAATGCGGCGGAGTCATCGAAAAGATCGGGTAGCCATTCGCGCGCACACGCACGCGCACACGCGCAAGTCGCCGGGAATTGATAGACTTTAAAAGCTTTACTCTAAGCATAGCTAAAGTTTTATACTTCGCGCATGTGCGCGTGTGCGCATGTGCGCGTGAGGGCGATCACTTCAAAGTGATCATCATGCCTTGGCTCCGGCATCGGCGGAAACGGGGCAGGAACGGGGCTAGGAGCGCGCGGAGCGTTTCGGGCGTGAATGTGTGCGCGGTCTCTGCGGAACGCGCCTACGGCTGGATTTTACGCCTTGGCGGACGCCTGGCAGGTCATTCCGGCCTGTCTGGGTTCACATACGGCTTTCCAGTCCGCGTGTCGATTATGACCGGCTCGTTCACAATGCCGTCCTCGTTGGTATCGTCGGCCTGCGGCTGTAGGTCGATGAACGGCACGTCTTCAAGCCTTACGTGTTCTAGCGAAATCATGGGTTCCTGCTTTCCTTGAGCATCGTGCAGTATACAAAGTCCTCCACGCGGCTGTCAAGCGTCCCGCGCACGTAATCGTGCGACGTGAGCCAGTTGAAGCACTCCGCCACGGCCTCGCACTTCTTCGTGCCAGCATAGCGTGATACGTGGTCTCTGAAATATCGCAGCCCGCCGACGCTGCGGCATACGCCGTCGAACGCCGCCATGACGGCATCCGTTGACATTATGTGCCCGAACTCGTGCCGGAACGTGTCGAATATGGCGCGCTTGTCAAGGTGCTTGCGCGTCCATGGAATGCCGCCGTTGTTCGCCTGCGCCGCCCTGTAGACGGCAAGTTCCTGTTGCGTAAATTCGCGGTACGCAATGTGCATGACGGATTTCTGCCCGCGCTGGTGGTCAAGCGACGCGCAGGCGTTCGCGCTTCTGCTGCTTGCGCGGAAGTTCAAGCCGTCAAGCTTTATGTCGGCGTTCGGAAAACGCGCCTTGAGGTCCCGCATGGCGACTACGGCCATCTTCGCGGTTTTGAGCCGCGTCGGCTCGTCCGTGACGTGCCGCATCCTGTAGAAGCCACGTAGGATGTCGAACCCCTGCGTTCCGAACTCGGTCTTCATGATGTTGTTCAGGATGTCGTTTGCGGTGGCCTCCGTGATCCCGTTCATCTGCTTTTCATACCATTGCTCGGCTCCGGGCGTGTCTTCCGGCTTGGGCGTCGTGTTCGCGACTGCCGTCGCGGCTGCCGATCCGCCCTGGTTCGCGGCGGCGGCCACCTTGCAGACTTCCAGAAAGTGCGCAACGTCGGCGTTCCTGTCGATATGCACGGTGCCGCCCATCGAACCGTGGTTCCATTTCTCGTCGGCGGCGTGCGGATCGTCCTTCGTCGCCTTTTTCGTCGGCTCGAACGTCGGCGGGTTGCCGTTCGGACACAACGCCGTCACCTGCGCGTCCGTCATGCCGTTCACGATCTCGCGGGCGTCTGCGCGGATCAGCCCGTTCCGTATCGCGGACTCAAGGTTGTCGCGGTCAACGGCAACGCGCGCCTGCTCCTGCGTCATGCCGGGATTGTCCCGCATGTAGCGCGCCTGGTCGATCTCGTACCTGCGCTCGTCCTGGGCGTCCGGGTCGTCGGCCCTGTCGGGGTCTGCCGGATGGGACTTCTGCAAGGCGATCTCGTCCGCGTCCACAACCTCGTCAACGTATTCGAGCGTGTGGGTGCAGTTCGGGTGGAAGCATCCTCCGTTCCGCGCGTCTTCGTATGTCGGCAGGCCCTTCGTCTGCCCGCTGACAGAAAGTATCACACCCTCCCACGCAAAGCAGTCGCAGTCCGTGTCTCCGCCGACGGAAACCCGCACGAGATCGCTGCCAGTCTCGCGGGCGATGTCGTAAACCAGGCAGTCGTTGTAGACGCGCATCGTGTTCGTGCGCACGTTCATCTGGATGTAGGTTTTCGTGTCCCACGTCCGCCCGCCAGCGTCAACGAACTTCGGGTCTTCGTCCTTCGCCGCCTTTGCCCACCGCGCGGCGAGGTCGCGGGACATGTCCTTCATCGAACCGCCTGCGACGGCCTGCTCGCGCAACATGCCGACGGTCGCTTCGCGCAGAGAGTTTATCAGCCTGCGGCTCATCCTGTCCGTGAAGACCGCAGCAAGGTTCTCGCCCTGGGCTGGCGTGACAAGCTCACATATCGCCCGCGCGCGCTTCGGCGAATACTTAACGTCGATGCCAGTCATTGACGCCGCTGACTTGGCCGCTCCCTTCGCCGCAGCCTCGTTCTGCGCCTCCATGAGCGTGTTCATGCGGCGAGAGAGAAGGGCCATGCGGCGGCGTATCTCCGCGTAGACCTTCTCGCGGTCTTCCGCGTTTCCGGCAAGGTTAAGCTCGTCAGAAAGGTTGGCAAGCTCCCCGCGTATGTCGCGGATCGTCCGCTTCACGAGCGCGGCGGCGGACTCCGCGACGGAATCCGCCTTGCGCATGAGCCGGGAAAGCTGCGATACGTCCGCCATCAGCCCCGCACGGTTTCGACGCGGACGATCCCGCCAAGCCACCGAAGGGCCTCTGCGGCGAAATGGTCTTTTCCGCTTGCCATCGTGTGCGCCGTGGGCTGGGCCTCGTCAGGCTCCGCAGACGGCATGACAACGCCAGCGGACTTCGGCTGGCAGTCGCGCAGAAGGACGTACAGGGCCTGTTCGTAAACGGCGTATTCGTCGCGCGTCCTGTCGCCGTACACGTACTGCGGCTCGTCCTCCCGCATCGGACGCCCAAGGGCCCGTGAAAGCTCGCGCTTGGCGTACTCAATCGCGCTCTTGCGCTGATCCGTCGAATACTCGTTCCAGACGGCACCCATAGGATGCGCCTTGAAGTACGTGTCGGCGTTGGTGATTGAAATCATTTCGCCTTGCGCTTTCTCGTCCTTGCGGGCGGTTCTGCCTGCGCCACGCTCTCGCGCAGAGCCTGGTTTTCGGCTTCAAGCCTCGCAAGCTCGGCGTCCTTCTCCGCAAGCTGCGCCACTAGTGCGTTCTCCGCTTCGTGAAGCTCCGCGATCTGCGCGTCCCTGTCGGCGATCTGCGCGTCCCTGTCGGCGATCTGCGCGTCCCTGTCGGCGATCTGCCGTTCGTAGTCGGCGCGAATCTCCTTGATCTGCGGCTCGATCAGCTTAATGGACTGCTCGTTCTGCCGCTTGCGCAAGCTATGGCCAAGTTGAAGTATTGGATTGTCCATGTAATGTTCCTTAGTAGGCTGGGGATGAAAAGCCATCCCCAGCCATTTGGCGTCAACCATCAGGATACAACGCCTTGAGCGCGGCAATCTGTGTTGCGCATCCGGAAATCGTCGCGTTCTGCGCCTCAAGTGCCGTGGTTAACGCCTCTGCCGCCTCAAGGAGCGGTGCGTACAGATCGGCGGTCGCCTTTTGCGCGTCGCATTCAGCCGCAAGTTTCGGTGAACGCTCGCGCTCTGCTGCAAGCTCCTTGTCGGCCAATGTGGCCGCAACGGTCTTGATGTCGGAAGGGTCGAACATTCCATGCCTCCTCTGCGATTTGGCGGATCACGCCCGACGGCTGACTGCCGCCGGGCGCGAATGCCGCAGTCAGACGTTTTAGCCAAGCTTGCACTTGAGCATGACGCACGGGACGCGCTTCTTGTCATAGACGCGCTTCCACGATCCGGCGTTGTACAGCTCCGCGTCCGTAGGCGCAAGGCCGGACATGTTGCCGATCCACTTGCAGCCGCGAATGTGGATGATGTTGCGCCGCCACATGTGGATGTAGTCCGTACCCTTGTCCGCGTCGCGCTGCGCCTCGAACGGATGCAGGGTCGGCAGCGGATTGTAGGCGACAACGCCCTTGCCGAACAGGTAGATCGTCGCAACCTTCGTGCTGGGATCGTAAGGAATCGTGTCGTCCACGAGGATGTCGCGGTTGTTGTACTTCGCCAGCGTGGCGGGGCCATCGGAAGCACGATACAGACCGGCATTCTGGTCGATGCCGGAAAGGTACGTGTCAACCATGGAGTTGCACGCAATCGCCGTGAGATCGGCCTTGTGGTCGCCAAGAAGCTGCGCCGCAAGCATGAGCGTGTTCTTGTCAAGAAGGGCCGCGTTGCCGCTCTCGCCGGTAATGTCAAGGATCATGTCGCCGTTGTTGCCGTTCTCATAGACGGTGCCGCCGCTGGAAAGCGACGCCGCGCCGTACATGCCCGTAGCCGCAACGGTCTTGTTCGCGGCAAGCGTCGCCGTGCCGAAAGTATACGTCGCTTCCGGGTCGAATGCGCGCGCGTTGGCCGCGAAGATGCCCTTGAGGATCGCAAGCAGACGCTTCTGATCCTGCTTGTGCCAGTAAGGCGTCATCTGATCGACGATCTGGCGCGCAGGATCGACGCCGCCAAGGATGCGCGTGACGTCGGTGATGCCGAACTTCTTGCGACGGAACTGCACGACTGCGGTGTCCTGCCCGGCCTTAACCTTGTCGGTGTTGACCGGCGCGGTGTCCTCGACCGGCACTTCCGCGTCATCGGCCTCGTCAAGCGAATTGAGGAACGGCATGTCAACCGTCTTGCCCTCAAAACCGGCGTTCGCGCACTTGGCGGCGATTGCCGGATCCTCCGAAACGATGCCGGACTGGATCAGCGGCGAGGTCTCAACCATGCGAAGGTTGAAGTAATCCATGAATTCCTGGTGCGAAACCAGGTCAGCCAAAGTCATTTTAGCCATTTTCGTTTTCCTTGTTGTGGCGCGGGCGTTACCCCTCCGCTTCGGCAGCGGCCTTTAGGGCGTCGGCCTGTGCGGGGTTCTCCATCCGCAGCTCGATTTGCTTTGTCAGGTTGAACGTTTTTTTGGAGAAGGGATTGGCGCCGGTGTAGCTTTCCGCGCTCGCGGGCTGCCCCTTGATGCCAACTCCGCTGACGGTGTTCGCGGCGATCAGACCGGCGTTGGAACTCCTGAATCCGTCGAACGCGGCCTTTACCGCGTCGGCGTCTTCAATGTCAACCTTCGCCATGAGATTGTCCACGAGCAGGTCAAGCGTTTCCGAAGAGACGCCTTTCGCGGGATTGATCCCTGCCTCCTTCGCCAAAGCCCTGATGCGGGCGGTACGGTCACGGGCGGCGATCTGCGCCTCCTTGTCCTTGTTCGCCTGTTCGAGCTTGGAGATTCGGGCGAGGGCCTTGTCAAGCTCTGACTGCTTCTTGCCGGGGTCGTTGGCGGCCTTGAACTCGTCGAACTCGCCTTGCAGCCGTTCGAGCGCGTCCTTGGCGTCCTTGGCCTCCTTCTCGGCTTTCTTCCGGGCGTTAGCGGCAGCCGCGTCAAGGCTCTTCTGCTCGTCGTATTCGCCGACGAACTTCTTTTCCTCATCGGTCAGCGCGTCGCCCTTGGCAATCTTCGCCAGTATTTCCGCTAGTTTCATCTGTTCGGTCTACTCCTTCGTTTGTCGCGGCTGCCCGCCGCGTGGGTTTGTTCGCTTTCCCTTCCCCGAAACGGGCGGGCGGAAAGTGCTACCCGCAGATATTGCCGCTTAATCAAACGCCGCGCGGAAAACCACGTCGAACTGCACCGTGCATGTGAAGCACCTCACCGTCCGCGTGTCCTTGGACTGCTGCATGTCAACCGTGGTGATCTCGCCTATCCCCTGCGTCTGCGGCGCGACGCGGAACACGATCACGTTCGAGCTTTGCCGAAGATCGGCGTCCGCGTTCATGTCGGCGTTGATCGGGAAGTGGCGCAGGATGTTCATGACGGCCACCTGCACGTCCTTTCGGATGCGGCGGTAAATGTCAAGCTTCGCGCGGAAGTGGAACGCACGCGCCTGGTAGGTCGCGTGTTCGCCCGTGTAGAGATAGCCGATGTCGAACACCGCGCAATCCGTAAGCCCCTTGTCGTTCGTGCCGACGCACACGGTCATGCCTGTCTTGTTCACGATGTGCTGGGCGCAGGCGACCTCGGCCATCGAAAGCGATTCCTCGTATGTGCATTCTTTCATTTCGGCAATGCCTTTCTAAGCTCGTCGTCTATGATCAGCCCGAAGTTCTGCGCGTTGTCGCGTATGGCGCGCTCTATGAACTTCTCGTCCGCGCGCTGGCCCTTTGCGACGGTTCCCGGGCCACGGTTCCGCCACGTGATGCCTTTCTCGTCGTGTATGCGCCTCGCGTACCTACCGGCCTGCGAATTGCTCGCGACGAACACGGCGCATCCGCTTTCGGACGCTTCGTATTCGATTGACCGCTCAAGCCCGCCGGGAAGCGTCCGCCGCGCCGTCCGCTTCTTCCGCTTGAGCGTGGCGGAAAGCTGCTTCATCGTCGGCGAGCGCGGCGCGTTGGCCTTTGCCTCGCGGACGGCTATCAGCCCGCACCGGGCCATGGCGCGGCGGGCCGCAACCGGCGCAACCTTCGACAGGTCGCGTATCGCCGCGTTCACCGCGTCAAGTCCCTGTATGTCGCTCATGCGGTCTCTCCTTGTCCTTGCTAGTTCGCGGTCATTTTGCACTCCGCGCAGTCTTCCGCCGTCACCTTCGTGCCGTCGTCGAACGTGCAGCTCCCGTCCTTGCAAGTAGCAGTCACCGTTGTGCCGTCCTTCTTCGGGATCGTCACCGTGCCTTCGAGTTTGGTCGAGAGCGCGGAAGCAAGAGCAGAAAACCCCTGGTCCGTCAGCGAGTCCAGCAGCTTGTCGATAACGCCCTTCGCCGACCCGCCGCCCGTGCCGCGGTTCGTGATCCCGCCGCCCTGGGCATAATTGAGGTTGACGTCCGGGCGGACGTCCGTTGTCTGGGTCGGGCTGGATGTCTGCGACTCCGTGCCGCTGTTCTCAATGCTCATCGCCTGCGACGCGATATCCACGCGGGCGACGTCGTTCGTCGTGCCGTCCCCGGAGCCGTAGATGTTGATCGTGCATTCGGTGAGCGTGAGCGTCTGCGAGCGCGACGGCGTGGTCGTGCCCATGCAGCCGGCAAGGACGAGCGAGAGCAGCGCGAACGCCGCAACACACGTCTTGCCGCACTTGCGCGCGATCTTCGACTTGCCCTTCGCCACCTTCGCGGCGACCTTCTTCTTGATGTCCTTCTTGGTCTTCATCGTCTTTCCTTTCGGTTTTGATTTGCAAGCCAGGTTAGGCGAACACCCTGTCAATGATCGCCTCCACGGTCTCGTCTGAGATATACTTCTCAACGAGCGTGTCGCACTTCGCGTTCACCTCGTCCAGTTCATCCATGTCGATGCGCCCGTCGTCGGCGTATCCCCTCAGGTACGCGCCGACGAGTTCCGAGGCGTCGTTCGCCACGTCCATGACCTTCGTCTTGGCCTCGTCCACCTCGACCTTGGCGAGGCTTTCGTTCGCGGCGTGGATTGCCGCCTTGAGCGTGTCCTTTGACACGTAATGCTTCACGAACCACTTGATGAGTGTTTTCATGTTGTCTTCTCCTGTTTACTTGCTGTTGATAAGAGTTGCGCGGGCGGCTCACCCAAAACAGAAAGTGTGCCTTTCAAAGACGCCGCCCGCGTTCCGGCCACTCGGCCGAAATCATTTGACGAACTGCTGCACCGCCGTTATTCCCATGGCGACCGCGCAACCGGCGATCAACAGTTTCACCACGACCTTCACGACCCACCGCAGCGTCTCGCCCCACTTCTCCTTCTCGGTGACGAGCCTCTTGTCAAAGCCGTTCATCCGCTCTCCGAAGTCATGCGCTAGGTTGTCAACCGACGTGTTGATCGCGTTCATCTGCGCCGCCCCGGCCCTGAAGCCCTCCTGGGTCTCGCTGCGCATCTTGCCGACATCGTGCTCAACCTGGGTCATGCGCCCCTCGATCTTTGTCACGCGCTCGTTCAAGCCGTCGAAATCTGGTTTCCACTCGCACATTTACTCGTCCTCCTTCTTCAACCTGTCGATGAACGCCTGCCATATCGCCCTGGTCAACGGCGAGATTACCTTGTCGCGCTGCTCCTCCGCCCATGAGACGATAGCGTTGTGCCGCGCCTCGGCACGCGCCGCACGGTTGGACGCGCTAATGTAGTCGGCCAGCGAGACGGCAAGCCTGTTGGTGGCGTCCGCGTAGGCGTCGGCGTATTTCCGCGCGCGTTCCGCCGCAAGGTCGCGCTCCTTCTCCAGTTCGCGCCGGATGCGCCCTAGCCTGTTCGTCGCGTCCGACAGGTCCACGGCCTTGTCGTGGAGGTAGAGCAGCACGCGCTCGCAGTCCTGCGTGGAGCCTATCAAGTGGACGTAGTTAGTCATGCAGTCGAAGCGGTGGAGCTGGT
>Ga0310697_10007074_pt1 | contig 10610 bp, 23 predicted proteins | sample 172DNAGHGlowgp2_FD_203883 | JGI IMG/M metagenome (GOLD analysis project Ga0310697, IMG submission 203883) | Sheep rumen microbial communities from Palmerston North, Manawatu-Wanganui, New Zealand - 1728 DNA GHGlow gp2 (v2) (version 2) | ecosystem: Host-associated > Mammals > Digestive system >...
TGTTCAACTTCACATGCCACCATGGCGAGTATTTACCTTCAGTCAGCGGAGAAGTCTCCGTGTTCTGGAACGGCAAAGGCCACTTCCTCGAAGTTGAGTCTTTGAAGACTGAAGGCGACGAAGTGTCGGCAGTCATAGGATGCACCTGCTGCCACGAAGGGTGGGCGGTCCCATTGTCAGATTTGGAGCACCTCCTGACAAGCGACGACGTTGAGTTCGTCAAAAAAAATGGGAACAAGGAGAAAAGACCACATCTGGCGTCATTCAGGGCTGACCTTATAAAGGCCCTCGAGGCAGAGGCGGAAGACTGGCGCAAGCACACCATTGTTTGGTAGCGCAAGATTCATTTTAAAATCATATAAAATGGTTTTAGCTTTTTACAAAGTAAACAATTCTTTAGGATACGAACGCCACACCTTCGACGATATGTACGACAATCCTAAAGGAATTAAAGAGATGCTGTCCAAATTGAAAGACGGCGAATTGAAGATGTACAATTTGGGGGATGCTAGAGAAGCAAGCTTCTTCCAAGAAGATTACAATGATGAAGAGATGGACGGCGGATGGTGGTGTGTATTAATCCGATGAAATCTATTCACTCCCCGAATTCATTTTAAACGAAAAAAAATGATGCAATCGAACACACTTTTTGGCGCGGTTGGCTACCTCAAAGAAGTTGGCTGCGCAGGCGATTACGCACAAGTAGCGTATGACTTTTTGCTCGAAAAAGGAATTATCGACGACCACGAATTTGAGGGCGAGGAGTGGACAGACGTGATGATTGCCGACAATGGCGCAATTTACGCCGTTTACGGTGACATATCAGGCACTGGCATTGGCACATTCAAATTTGCCGAAATCTCTAACGGGACAAGTGGCGACGGAGAAACGCTGGAGCGTATTGGCAGAATTATAGCCAAATACAACGTATTTTATAGCAACATTGCATACAACCGTTCTGTAAACTATTCTATCCGCTTTATCAAAATAGGCGATTTTATGTATGTTTACAATACCAAGGACGGTGGCACGGCGTACATCTCTGACATGGCCGAGCTGTCCGAGTATAAAGAAAGCAAAGATTTGCCCGAAGGCTTTTGGGAGTAGAACGCGGACGGCTCATCACCGCCTATTATTCATTTAAAAAACAAAAACATGGGAGCTTCAAATTTCACAAAAGTAAACGCCAAGAACTATTATGTTATTGGTGAAGATTGGGAGTGCTACGACTTTGATTTTTTCAGGGCGACATTCCCTGACACCGTGAAAACGGCGTTTGAGAACGAGACATTCGACTACGAGTGCGAGGATTGCCTTCCAGTACAAGGATGGCGAACTCGCAAATGGGATGACAGGAGCTACTACGGCACGCTTCTGTCGTCAGCCAAGATATATCCCGGCGATTTCTCCTTGCCAAACAAGGACGTGACGTTAAATCCAATAGGAATTATCGTCAACATATACGCCATCGCAGGGTACTACCAGGGGGCAACCTTGGACTGGGACCTTGGGTTCGTGTATGCCGGTATCAACGAATACCGCAAGGACTTCGTTACGGAGTACGAGTCGAAAGACGACCTCTTTGAAGATGTCGCCGATTCCTATTTCGACGAGCTCGAATATTTTCGAAAATACAAGGCCACGCCAGAAGACCGCAAGAAGCTAATCAAATACCTCTCGGACGCCTTCGCAAAATATGCCGAAATGGCAGACAAAATATGCGAGTCCAATTGCGAGGAGACGCTGAAATTGGTGGCGCACTTCTCAAACGGCGAGGCCGTGTACGAGTAGCGCAAGATTCATTTCAAATTGTAACAAACATGTATTTTGATTGGAATTTTGATTCCGAGGGGAACGATGTCGTTTTCCTCAAAGAAAGCCGAGAGACTTATTACGCGGCCTTCTTTAAACCATATTCATGGCATCACCACAAGTGTTGCCGGATTAGGTTTACGAATGTGCCTGTCGGCAAGATTTCGAGCGACATGCTGACAGATGTTGATGTCAGCATGATAGATGTCAAGCCAAGCTTCCTTGCCGGGCTCAAACACATGGGCGCTGAAGACATAGAGTTTACATGCGCCATTAGCAATGGCATAAGGAAGGAATGTGGAATTAGTTTGAGCCCATATCCGGTGGACATAACAAGGCACTACATTGGATTTGTAGTGCCCTATGTCGTAGGGCATCGTTCCGTCACGCGGGAGCCCATAATAACTTACATCGACACAACCGATGTCGGGTATTATTATAGCGCCTTCTCTCTCGCGACTGACCCTTTTGGGTTGAAGAAGGAACTCTTCAATACCTATGAGTTTGCCAGGAATTTCAAAAAAGGTACAAAGTCATGCGACCATGCGTTGGTCACATTGTTGGAAACCAATTTCATGCGATTCTTCCGTATGAAAGGGAAGGGTTGTGTAAAGGTCGCTTCCCTGAGTGACCACATACCCGGCTTCGGCACATTGCCGTTGATAAACGAGTAAACTATTTTCATTTTCAAATCACAAAAAAAATGGACATATTGGATTGGTTCTTTTGGTTGTTCCCCGGTCATAGAGACCCGGACTGCGGGGACGACGGTCCTGACTCGGACTTCGATGACGGGCCATATGAAGACGACGGGGACGATGCCGATGTCTGGAAGGACTGAAAACAATTCATTTCAAAAAAACAAAAAAATGACAGAGACAGGAAAAAGGCTGTTGATGGCCGTCAAAAAACAGTTGGGCGACAACTGGGAGTGTCATCTCAGGACTGCCTACGAGCAAGGTATGGGTGGTGGAATCCCCCATTTCACTAACATTAATGAAATGGTCAAGTTCTACGACAAGCATAGGAGTCTCATACTTCGTTACATAGCGGAGGAGTACGGATACGACCCCAGCCCCGTATTCAACGAGCTGTCCTTAGATTATACAGAGGCGGAGCGTATGAGGCTATTGTATGGGGTCTCCGAACCCGGAGACTATTCCGACTACATCAAAGACAATGTAATCAAAAGAATAGTCTGCGACATGGCAGAACTCCAATTTGACCGCTAATAAAAAAAACAACAAATTCATTTCAAAAAAAAACAAAAAATGGGAAAATACACTGACTCAGAAGGTTGTTTTTTAGTCGGACGAATTCGACTGAACAGTTCGACAAGGGTTTGCGACCCTTGCTACGACAAATACACAGGGGACGTGTCGGGCATATCCCGAGTTCTGGACACAGAACCAGGTGCATATGATGCCTACGTCATGTCCAAGCATACAATGTTTGGATGTAAAATAGCTTGTTTGGCCGTGGTAATCACGACCGACGACATGTGCTCCAAATCTGCCAAGGAAGTAGTCGACAGTGCACGATGGAAATACCGGTGCTCTGTTGGCAACGATTCGGGACAGATGGGCATTTACAGTCGGGCGTATTTTTCACGCAACGCTAAATGCAAAGAGTGGTACGACAACGTATGCAAAATCACTCTCGGCCCCGAGGCAGGAACGACTAACGGCAAAGGAATCGTCTCGTCATCAGGCGACGGAGACGGATACTATGCCATTTCGACCATCGAGCGAAATGGCAAGGTTATCGCCATCAAAGTAACTTTTCTGTAGGGGAAAATTCATTTTAAAGCAAAAAAATATGAAAATTTTCACAATAAAAGTACACGGATGCATTGTCCCCGACCTGGACAAATCCGATGCAGAAGACTGGGTTACTATACAAGCACCCGGTTATTGCTACAACAGCAAGTGGTCCGCCAATATAGGCTTGAAAGACATTTCCGCTTGCGTATGGCCTGTCAACGACAAAGTCTCGGAGTTTACAACTTCAGATGGAGTCACATTGTATTTTGAGAAAGGCGACAATCCTTTCTCAATAGAAGAAGTCGAGGTACAAGAACTCGACGTCCAATACAAGATTCTCAAGCGTGCCATAGAAAAAGGCACGTTGAACCTTGAAAAGAATTCAAGTGGCGCGGACACACCGTGACAATCGGCCGGTTGTTTGCCTATAATGGACACAAACAAATTGGTTATTCCATCACTTTCGACGGACTCAATTTTGATTACGACTACGAACTTGAAAAATTCGAGATGGTGGACTAAGAAGCGAGATTCATTTTGACAAAAAAAGACACGCAGGTCAATTCTGCGTGTCTTTTTTACTCGGAGCCTCTCTTAGAGAGTCCTTGGGATGTCCAGCACGGTAGCCTTGTCGGCGAAGAACCATGCAAATTTGTATTTCGGATACTGTTTGAACCTGTCATACTCCATATTTGTTAGCGGGGCGTAGATGACACCCGCACATGGGAAATGGAGGACAAGTTTTTTTTGAGGCAATGCCTCTATTATTTCCTTGAGCTTCGGTGTCCTGTCGGCACTAAGCATAAAGAAATAATTAGTAAAGCACCGCTTTAATTCTTCCTCATCTACTGACAAACTATTGTCTGCCTCCAAATGCCTGGGGGCATACAAGACAACCTTCTCGTTAAGAAGGTTGACGCTGGACCCGTCCTTTAATCGGATTGGCCCTTCGACAATTTCCTTGCCGTTGCATTCATGAGAATGCAACGGTGTATATCGGAATATTCTCCGGTATATGTTGGCCACCAATGGATGACCCAAAACGGATTGTGACTGACATTTGCCCTCAAATGCAGGGAAAATGTCTGAAGTCGTAGCTTTGTATCTCATTTTTTTATTGTTTTTAAATTGTAAACAAAAATCCCCCGCCGCGATACATCTCGCAGCAGGGGATGGGTTGATTTTCTTTCACATATAAGGATTACCCCCCCCCGAAAACGCCAAAATTAAGAACAAAAAAAAGGCATACAGGATTAGTCTGTATGCTTTTTTTTTTGGGGGGGTGGTGAAATGAATTTTGTCTTATGCAGAAAATTCTTTCGGGTCAAACCCGTTGCGTTCAAGGAAGTCCCAAAGGGACTCTGCCGCATACTCGGAGAACCCGGAACCGAGATAATAATTACCGTCGATGTAGACCTGCAGGTCATCTTTGTCCGGCTCTGGGCCGAGGTCGTGGATAACCTGCTCAAAGTACTCGATGCAGGCAGTTTCAAGGTCGCTGCCGTGCCCGAGTTCCAGGCATTCGTCACGCAGCGCCTTCATAAAAGGGTTGTCGTACACTGTGTTGTACAACAAGTTTCTGGGTGTTGCCATTATGTTTTTTTTGGAAATGAATGGTTTTTATTTTTCTGATACGGACTTGTATTCTGCCGTCCATACCCCGTCTTCCCCACGCTTGACGTTGTAGTATGTTACTACAATGCCCCGTGCCGGCAAAAATGCCGTCAGGGTTTTGACGCCTGTCTTGGCATCCGTGTACATCATTGTTGTGATGTTGTCAGGGATTGTGTCTTCCCAGCATCCCGTACACACAGGAGATGCTTCAGTACGTTGACATTTCGGATAGGCTTCGCCTATTGGCGGTATCTTCGGTGCGTCCGGATACGGGAGAGGATTTCCGTCCTCCCTGCATAGAGCCCAGCGCTCTTCGTCCTTGAAAATGTCAGAAGTCAGCCTGACTTTGACTTTGTATTCGTTTATTGCTATTTTCATTTTTTTGTTTTGGAAATGAATGCTGCGTTGGATTATTTTTTTGTCCACGTAGATGTGCCATACCCCAGTTCCTCAAAGTACTTGAGAAACGCGACAATGGAGTCCGCTCCATCGTCGATGTCGTTCTCGGGCAACATGTGCTGCATTGCCGTACCTGTCTCTATGAGAGGCGCAGCTTCGATAATGCCATCGAAATAGTCGATGGCATGCTGCCTGAGTTCAGGGTCGTTAGTCTCCCTGATTTGACGGATGGCTTTCTCCATCTCTCCCACAAAGGGAAACTGTTCGAAGATGTCTTCGCCATCGTTGTACCTGGTAGTGTAAATAAGTGGCATTTTAAATTTTGTTTCAGAAATGAATTCCATTTACCTTGTCGGCACCATCTTGCCCGCCGCCTTCCTGAATATGGCGAAGCTGGGGGTGATTGCCCCTGTTTTGTAGTAGGAGCAAACATAAAGAGTACCAGCGCTTTTGTGCTCAAAAGAGTTTTCGATTGTGTACACGGTCTTGCCGTATTTAAACTTTTTTTCGTCCATAGTTTTTTTGTATTTGAAATGAATTTTTACTACAGGTTGGAGGTGTACCCCCACGCCTTGTTCGCCGCCCTTGTGCGGCTCAAGCGGTATCCTTCGCTGCCCTTGGTAATGCCGAACCCGTCGAGTAAGTCCTCAATGGCTGCAACGCCAAACACAGGTTCTTCCAAGTAAGTGCGAAGGGTGCATCCGTTCATGCTATGCATAATGAACACATCGTCGAAAGATTTGTTGTGGCCTTTCCCGACGAATTCTTTCGTCAGGATTGTCGCTTTCCGCGACGCTTCGCTCATTGTGCTGAGCAAGCCCTTTATTTTCGACACATATTCCAATGTGTCTATCTGGTCTTGAGCGAGCGAGGCCGCCCATTCTATTGCCGCCTGCCGAGAGGTCATGCTGTTTATGCATGCCTCCAATTTTGCTCCTATCTCCATCTGCACATCGGCAGGATAGGGGGCGTCGCAGGTGTGTGGCTTCCCCGATGTCGTCCAGACGTCGTAACAACCGTCTCTGTCATTGAATATAATGACGAGGCCATTGTCTAATTTTATTGGTTTCATATTTTTTTGTTAGAAATGAATTGCCTCTACGCATCATACCCGAACGCCTTAGCGACTTTTGCCATCCGAGATTTCTCGGAGCCTTTGCCGTTCATCGGCGTTCCGTTCAGGCGGTCCTCAACGTATGCGGCGAGACGCGCCATGTCATACAGTTTCCTGTCGATGCCGTAAGGTTGCGCCATCGGCATAAACTTTCCGGTGTGGCATCTCGCGTATTCTTCCACAAGGGATTCAACGTCGTCTCGAATGTCGTCAAAACGGGAAAGTATGTCGCAGAGTGCTTTTGCAAAATCGTCTTCTTCCATTTTTTGTGTATTTTAAAATGAATGTACATCAACTCCTTGCCGTCCAATACTCATCGTATTTCCTTTTAAGTATTGCGACAAGCACAGGGTCGTCGACATAATAATTGTTGCCCGACTCTCCCGGACAAATCGCTACGTATCCGACTCCGTTGCTCGTAGGGCGTTGGAACTTGTTATAATCATCAAATCCATCGCCTTCGTATTCGTATGGAATCCCTGCAAAATATTCCAAGTCTTCCATGACCTTCTGCACCCGAGTTTTTGGGGGCTCGGAGTTTTTTACTCTCCATCGGCAGACGTGCCGCTCCCACGCGGCCTCATACTCGCTCCTGCTTATGCCACGAAACATGCGTCTCCTGCCATCATATTTTGGCCAGGAATAGCATCCTCGTCGCGCTTGCAAACACATTTGCAATTCTTTCGGAATTTTCATGTCTTTTGCCTTTATGTAAAAAATGAATTAGTTGGCAAACTACGACCAATGTATATCCAAGGTGCTGGGATACATCAGATGTTTTTTGTTCTTTTTGTTTGCATCAATCCATGACTGAAGCAAACAAATTACATCTCGTGCCGTCGTGTCTGAGAACACGACCTCGTCGAGATTGTAATCCTGCTTAATCATCTCAATGCAGGATTCAGTCTCTCCAAGGTCCATTTCCCAATCCCAAAGAATTTCGCCATCTGTTCCTTCGATAAGGAAACTCTGGCATCGGTTGATGTATTGGCAAAGGAACTCTCCTAAGAGTTCAAAGTCGATGCCCATAGTATCAATCTCTTGATACTCGACCCTGAGCCTTGACTCTTTGGATGTAATTTTGCAGTTTGTGCTCATCTTGTTTTGTGTTTTTAGAAATGAATTTGTTATTCTACAAATACTTGTGCCTAAGCAACCATCGGGTTACGGCAAAAAGTCCGTCGAGCAGTTCTTTACATACGCTTATCGCGTAACCGCCTTGAGGATAGTGGCGAGTATTGTAACGATACCCGATGAACCACGAAGAATGCCCCGTTTTTTCGAAATCCAAGGCATATTTCCAATCATCCTTATCTTTGGCGTCGGAAGTCTCTGCCTTACGTTCGAAAACACGCATAGGCAGCAGGTCAAGAAGCGCCTCCACCGACCAACAAGGATATTCTTCCTTGCCTCTGGTCTCCGCAGTGTGCGGATACGCGTCGATGGCATCGGAGATGATTGTCATGTCAGCGGTTTTGGGGTCAAGCCCCAAGTTCACCAGGGTTTGACTTTGAATCAAATTCGTGTGTGTCATTGCTTTGTTTTTTTTAAATGAATGTGTGTCACAAATAATTAACCGGGTCGAGCAGGCTCGGATTGTCTTCCAAATCCGCCAATGCGTCCCTGATTATTTGTTCGTAAGTTTTGCAATTGGGATTGTCGGTGTCCCAATTTCGGAATACGAACTCGTATTTGCGCCCGTCCGTCTCCACCCGTATCGGGGCATATCCCTTGTTCACTTCGGATTCGAAGCAGTGGAAAATGTAATCCCACTCTTGAGTCGAATAATTCGGCTTCACTTCTTCGACTTCCGGCTGCAGGAGAATCACCTCCTCGTCTGTAGCATCGCCACTGCACATCGGGATGCCGCATATGAAATGTTCGAGGAACTTGTCCTCGTCATCATCCATGTCGGGAGGCGCGACTTCTCTCCAGACGGCGAAGCCCGCCCTAAGCATGGGGATTTGGTCTTCGTCTTCTACAATCCAGCACACGGCATGTTTCTCCGCGTACAGCTTGAATTTCAAGAATTCTTCTTCCATAATGTTGTGTTTTAGAAATGAATTTTGGCTTCCGGCAATCACGCAAAGTGTTCTTTGTACGATTCCGGCATTTTGCCGTAATGGTAGTCGTCGAGCCATCCTTGCGCTGCTGCATTCTCGGCAATCTCTCGAGGACTGTGTTCTGCATCTGCCTGTTCCCATAGGCATCGGGCAAGATAAACAATAGCATCCTTGTCTATGGAATTATCAGCATTTAAGATAATTTCCGCAATATCCGTCCCGGTCCAAAAATCAGTTGGGCTTTCCGGGTCTTGGCAGCTGAGGACAGGCTTGCCCATTTGGAATTGGGCTGCCTTGAAATATCTTTTGCCGAACCTTTCTCCAGGGACGATAAAATACTCATTGTCCACCCTGATGGAGAAGCCGACTTCGCCCTCATATACGTCGAGGTCAAGAGGCATGAGATTACATTCAATCAATGCAGCATTGAGCTGATTAATGGTCATGCCTGCCATATCGGAATCAGGCAGAATATCTCCGGCGAAATCGGCCAGAGAATAATTCGAATGACCTTTGCCTCCCCAAGACGTATATCCTGTCGAGTCAGGGAAGCTTGCATCTCTCAAAGGGATGAGAGATGTGATGTCCGATGATGAGAATCTGAAATCTTCTATTGTCATTTTTTGTTTGTTGTGTGAAAAATGAAAGTTGTTTGAGATTGTTACAACCTGATGCCTGCTTCTTCGAGGAGACACTGTATTATAGTCCTCTCGGTGTGATGATTGATGCGTGTCAATTCCTCTAAGAACTCCGCCCAATCTTCATCGGAGTAAGTATATTCGTCTCCTGTTTTTCTGAATGCTTTGTCTTTTACAAACTTGCGGCAGAATGACTCTGCCAATTTGTGGCGTTGTTTGCCCGTGGCGTTATTCCATTCGTCGACAGAATAATCCACACTACGATTGGCGTAACAACGAATCAGTTTCCATGCCATTGCGTGAAAGTTTAAAAATGAATTGTCGTTAGGCGTTGTCCTTGCACCAATCCTCGATGTATTTTTCGAGCCTTGGGGTGTGGTCAGAATCAAGACACCTGTAGAACTTGACAAACGCAGTCTCTGCGTCATTGTTCCTGCGAAGGCTCACCCATTTTTCGACATAATGGGTGTACATCTTCTTATTCTTTGTTATCGCCCCTATGAAATCTTCGTAATTAGGAAGATTAAACATGAAGTTCATAAAATGCTTTACTTCCATCTGATTATGTATTCTTCAAGTTTTTTCCTCTCGGTATCCGTCAGGTCATTGTTGACAAGCAACGCGAATCCATTTGGAGCACCGAAATTTTTCTTATAAAAATACCATTTGCTCCTCAGGACACCGAACTTATCCTCGTTTCCGTCAGTAAGGTGCACGAGCCAATCTTCATCAGACGGCATGTACAGCATGAATCTGACTATTGCTTTTAACATTTTCCTTATTTTTAAAATGAATGTAGGTTATGCGCCGGCTATTTCGCATTTATGTTTGACTATTTCAGCCAAATCGTCCGACCATCCTCCTACTTCCTTGTACCAGTACTCTACCTGGCCGCACAACGGCTGCATTACACGCATTGTGTAAGGCTTGGCTTCGTGCCAAGGCTGGTGGACAAATTGAATGTGGAAAAAGTAGTACCCGCTTTTATAAAAATACAGTGCTCTTATATTTGTCCGGTCCGTCACACTGGCGGCATCCTTCTTCCACTTTTACCGAAACCCCATTGGACACGTTGGCTTCGGCTATCGGGAGCCAACGTGCCGGGTCTATTGTCGTTTCCATATTGTTCTTTTTAAAATAAAAACTGAGCAAGCCGGCAGCTTACTCATATTTAAGGGTTGCGTCCCTCTAAAATCACCTTGCAAAA
>Ga0310697_10007078_pt1 | contig 10607 bp, 7 predicted proteins | sample 172DNAGHGlowgp2_FD_203883 | JGI IMG/M metagenome (GOLD analysis project Ga0310697, IMG submission 203883) | Sheep rumen microbial communities from Palmerston North, Manawatu-Wanganui, New Zealand - 1728 DNA GHGlow gp2 (v2) (version 2) | ecosystem: Host-associated > Mammals > Digestive system >...
CCCAAAAGCTTGAATAATCAAGCTTTTGGGGCGGCGTCTGATTGTACTCGAGGCGGGTCTTGCCCCCTCGAGCTCCCCCGCGGCTCTGTTTTCCAAAGCGATCGCGGTAGTTTTTTGACAGTCTCAAGAAGGACCGGCCGTTGCCGGTCCTTCTTTCCGCTGCCGCTCGATCGGTGCGCAATTCTTGACATTTCGGTGTGGGAATGGTAACATTATTCAGTTACGAAATGTTTGTTACAGGAGATCTGTATGGAGACAGAAGCTGTCAAGAAAAAAGGCATGCCGAAGCTTCTAACCCGCACCCTCGCCTTTCTGGGCGTGACGCTGGGCTGTGTGCTGCTGGTGCTGCTGGGCGTGATCTGGGTGATGGAAAAGGGCCCGTCCCCCACGGCAACGGAGATGTTTACCCGCTCGGTCCGGGAGACCAGCGCGATCCGCTGGGTGTCCCGCATTTTCCTGAGCGAGGAGGAGCTGGAGCAGTATAAGTCCGTCAGCTCCCCTGCGGAAGAGGGGCAGACGGTGAATACCTCCCTGATCCACATGGCCGAATCCGTGGAGAGCGGGGAAGAAGGGGATCTGGGATACGAGATCCTGGACATCTCCGAGGGCACCTGCAAGGGGAAGCTCCTGATCGTCAATAATCCCAAGCGCGTCATCCTGGGTACCTCCGACAACTTCGGCAAGGATCCCGGCCTGCAGCTGACGGATATGGTGGAGAAATACGGCGCCATCGCGGGCATCAACGCCGGCGGCTTCAACGACGAGGGCGGCCGCGGCAACGGCAGTACCCCGCAGGGCCTGGTGATCGATGACGGCGTGGCCACCTGGGGCGCGCACCACATCGGCGGCTTCCACGTGGTGGGCCTGGATAACGACGGCATCCTGCATGTGGGCTTTATGACCGTGCAGGCGGCGCTGAACGCGGGCATCCGCTGGGGCGTCAGCTTCGAGACCCATGACGGCCTGGCCTCCGCCCTGATCGTCAACGGCGAGGTGCAGCGCCAGAATCTGGGCGGCGGCGTCAATCCCCGCACAGCCATCGGCCAGCGGGAGGACGGCGCGCTGCTGCTTCTCGTGCTGGACGGGCGGAGCATCAGCACCCTCGGCGCCACGATGAAGGATCTGGCGGATATCATGCTGGAATACGGCGCGGTCAACGCTGGCAATCTGGACGGCGGATCGTCCTCCGTCATGGTCTATGGCGGGGAGATCATCAACAACTGCGCCTCCGTGGTGGGCCCGCGCCGGATCCCCACCGCCTTTCTGCTGATGGAAGAAGGTGACGTGGATGGCTGACACCCCGGAAATCATGGAGACACCCGCGGCCGCGGAAACAACGAAAACAACGGAAACCGCGAAAAAGCCCATCAGAATCTGGCCGCTGCTGCTCTGCAGCTGGGCGGCGATCCTGCTGGTGCTGGGCCTGATCGTCTGCGCTGTGTTGTACCAGTATCTCGGCGTCTATGAAAAGACCCGGCCGGAACTGAAAATGGACGAGCTGATGGCGGAGATGGACGCGGCGGACTGGCTCAAACTGGTGGGGGACAACCTGGATTTCAGCCTCAGCGAGTTTGAGGACCCGCAGCGGCTCTTTGCCGATTACTGCGCTTCGCTCGACACCGATCAGCCCCTGAGCTACCGCAGTGAGAAGCGGGAAACGGACAGTGACCGCGCGGTGTTCGTGCTGCGCTGCGGCGCCTCCAACCTCTGCACGGTGGTGCTGCTGCCCACCGAAGAAAAGCTGCCCTTCAACCGCCACTACTGGGAGCTCGGCCGCGTCAGCAGCGGAGACATTACGAAGACGCTGCGCTCTGTCACGGTGGAGGTCACGGCGCTTCCCAGCCAGGAGATCCGCATCAACGACATCCCGCTTTCGGACGAGTATCTGAGCGGGGAGCCGGTGGAGATCAAAGACCTGAGCGACATTGAAAAGCGTATGGACGAGGTGCCGACGCTGCTGACCTATGCGGTTGGCCCCTTCTACGGCGAGATCCATGTGAGTGCCGACGGGCAGGAACTGGCAGCCCAACAGAGCGGACGGAAGCTCCGCTATGCGGCGGCGACCGAGGGGACCGGAAGCCTTGTCATCACCGCGCCGGAGGATATAAAAGTTACGGTGGGCGGGGCAAAGCTTGCCAAAAAGGATGTGAGCGAGAGCTCCTACGGCCTGCTCACCGGGCTGGAAAAGTATACCGGGGACGCTGCCTTCAAGACCAATACTTACCGTTTTGAGGGCCTCTACACGACGCCGGAAGTGAAAGCCTTTGACGCCGAAGGAAACGAGCTGCGCCCCATCATGACGGCCGACAACAGCTACCATTTCTTCCATCCCTCTGACAAGGCCGCCGACGAGGCCGAGCAGAAGGAACTGGATCACCTCTGGGAGCTGGCGACGGGCTACTTTGACGCCTATGTGGCCTACACCACCCGGGCCTTTGACGGCAGTATCTACTACAAGCTGCTCAACGCCACCCTGGGCGGCACCCAGCTGCAGATTTACATCGCCCAGTCAAACGCCGCGATGAAGTGGGCCGCCAACAGCACGGTGGAGAACCAGGAGCTGCATTACGACAATCTGCACCGCATCGGCAGCGACTGCTACACCTGCACGGTGGAGTTTGAGCTGGACAAGACTTCGTCCACCTGGGTGGAGGAAGTCAGCTCCTCGGAGCAGAACGCGGAGCAAATGGTGTTTGTGCGCCGCGGCAAGTTCTGGTTTGCCGCCGCCCTGTCCATGATCGGAGATTAAAACTGACGAAGGATCTCAACGCTGAAGGCTTTTTCGAGCTTCAGATCGAGATCCTTCGCTTCGCTCAGGATGATAGATGGGAGAGACTATGATCGAGATTTACGGAACTCTGGGGCCGGCCTGCGCAAAGCAGGAGACGCTGGAAGAGATGCTGCGCCTCGGGATGACAGGCATGCGCCTGAATCTGAGCCATGTGAGTCTGCCCGAGGCGGCGCCGCAGGTGGAGCTGCTGCATGCGGCCGCCCGGAACACCGGCACCGCGCCGAAGCTGCTCATTGACATGCAGGGGCCGGAGCTGCGCATCGGAAAACTGGAAAAGCCGCTGGAGCTTGCGGATAATGATATCCTGGGGTTGGCGCAGTTGGGGCTTCCGCAGGCCGTACGGGACGTATTGGAGCCGGGGCAGCAGATCCTGCTGGACGACGGCCGTATCCTGCTGGAATGCGAGACGGCCGAGCAGGCGCGGGTTTTGCGCGGCGGCAGGCTTTTGAGCCGCAAAAGCGCCGCCCTGCCGGGAAAGAGCATACGGCTTCCCGCCCTGACGCAGCAGGACCGGGACAACCTGGCCGTGGCCGCCGACTATGGCGTGAGCGGCGTGATGCAGCCCTTTGTCCGCGGCCGGGAGGATCTGGAGGCGGTGCGCGCCGCGCTGCCGTCTGGCCTGCGGCTCTTTGCCAAGATCGAGAACCGGGATGGGGTTGAAAAGCTGGACGAGCTGCTGGACGCCGCCGATGAGATCGTGATCGCCCGTGGCGATCTGGGCAACGCCGTGCCGCTCTGGGAGCTGCCGGTACTGCAGAAGCGCATCAGCTTAAGCTGCCGCCGCCGGGGCGTTCCCTTTATGGTGGTGACCCAGATGCTCTACACCATGGAGCACAGCCCGGTGCCCACCCGGGCGGAGGTCAGCGATATCGCAAACGCTGTCCTTGACGGGGCGGCCTCCGTCATGGTCACCGGGGAGACCGCCGCGGGCGAGTACCCGGTGGAAGTGATCCGCTACCTGGTCAACACGGTGCGTGCAGCGGAGAAGCTGGCGGAGCATACAGTATAAAAATCACAAAAAACCTCCCCAAACGGGGAGGTTTTATGCGTCTATGATCAGTATTTCAGAAACAGGCTTGCGGCTGCGACGGGCAGCGCCCAGACGATGGCAAAGAGAAGCAGGAAGCCGATGCCCACGCTGCCCACGTTGAGGAAACGGATAAACACGGCAAAGACGCCCACCACGGCGGCAATCAGCGTTACGATCAGGTTGAAGCGGGTGGCGAGGTACATGCCGCGCCCCGTGTCTGCCATCTGTGACATGGTCCCGAGTCCTTCCCGGCAGACCACGGCGGCCACAGGGGCTTCAGAACCCTCCGGCGCTTCGGAGAGCTTGAAGCGCTCCAGATAGGGCGGGAAATCGTAGCCATCGGTGGCCACATCAAAGATGTCGCGCAGCATCTCGGGATTGACGTTGAAGTCCCGCACGGCGAAGACCGGATGGCGGGTGGAGCGGATCAGGCCCACCAGCGCCTTGCGCACCTGGGGCTGGCCGGTATACTTCAGGTTGAAAATGCCGTAGAGCACGCCGTCCACCGCCAGCAGGACTGTGGTCTTGTCCACAAGCCGGTAGGGGATGCGCACATTCATCAGCCGCATCAGCTCCGTGCTGCCGCAGAGGACCGTACTGCCGTCGATGATGCCCTTCATGCCGCCGCCGGGGAGAAACTCGAAGTCCTCCACCTGCCGCATGGTGCCGCCGTTGCGGTTCATGAGCTCGGCGAAGCAGGAGGCGATGCCGGCACCGGAAGCCAGGATCATGGTACCAGCGTAGGAGAGGATGCGCTCGGGATCGGCGTCGGCGAAGATGCGCACGGTGTCGATCTCCACGCTGCCCTCGGGGAAGAGATCCCGGTCGGTGATGATCAGGTTCTGGCTTCGGCCCACGTCGCTGAGCCCGGACCAGCCGGCCACCGCCGAACCGCTGTAGAAGATGCGGTTGGAGCCGATGAAATAGGGCAGGGCAAAGCACAAAAGGGCGGAAATCGGTATCGCGGGGATCAGCAGCGCGGTAAAGATGTACAGGAAGTCCCCGCCGGCCTTGCGGGCGGCGCTGATCAGCACGGCCAGTACCAGACAGAGGATCAGCAGCAGGGGAGAGACACGCAGGAAAATGGTCTCGTCCGGCGCGGCCTCTTCGGTGCGGCGGACAAAGCCGGTGATCGGGCGGTCGGTCTTCAGGAGGGTAATGCCCTTGCCCTTCATGTTGGTTTCCCCGGTCACCGCGCTGCAGTACTTGGCGATGGAGGGGACGCGCAGGGCCTTGCGAAGCCCTCGCGCGGAGAGGTAAGAAGAGTACAGCACACCCATCAGCGACAGGCTCGAGAGCAGGCAGAGCGGCATATGCGGAGAGCCGAAAGCGTCCAGCGCCACTGCCAGCGCGTCAAAGCTGGTAAGCACACAGACGAAAACGGCCAGCGAGTCCGCCCCGAAGCGGAGCCGGGCCAGATTGACGGCGGCGTTGGTGATTACATCGAGATTCAGCAGCATGATGACCAGCTGAATGCCGAGGCACATCGCGGCGGCCACGCGCACGGTGCGCAGCATGCCGCTGACAGGGAGACCAAGGCTGATCCAGGCCAGCACAACCAGCAGTACAAGACCGATGCGAAAACGCATCCGCAGGGACGAGACGAAGGAACCGTAGTATTTGGAGGCCTCTGCGGGTGAAAGCTCGGCCCCGAGCTCTTCTCCCTCGGTGTCCATGGTGACGGAGCCGGGGTCGGCGCCGGTGCCGCGCAGGCGGTACAGCGTCCCGGTGATCAGGTGAGCGACATATTGTGTGAAGCTGGGGAATTCCCCGTTTTCGTCCAGGGGAATCTCTTCCTCCACGCGCTCCACGCGGGACTTGCGGCGTGCGGGCTTAACGGGCTTCTCCTCCGGGGCGGGTTCTTGATCCTCCGCAGCGACGCTGTCTTCGGCGGCGGGAGGTTCTTCATCCTCAACCCGGGCAGCAGGAGAAGCTTCCGGCTCCGGAGCGTCGCCGTCCTCCGCCGGGTATTCCTCGGGGGCATAGTCCTTGTCCGGCGCGTACGCGGCGGGCTCGGTTTCGGTATCGTCAAAGTCGATATGAAAATCAAAATCCAGGGGCGTGGAGGCGGGCGCCTCCTTCTCCGCTGGCGCTGTCTCCACCGCGGGCTGCGCCTCAAAGATCCGGGTCTCTTCGCCGATAGGGGCGGAAACGGCAGGCGCTTCCTCGGCGGCCTCTTCCGGCTTCTCTTCGGCGGGGGCGCTGACGGGGAGCGGACGCCGGCTGCGGCGCGCCGTGTCGTTCAGCGCGCGCTTGCCGCTCTTCCGGCGGCTGCCGTTGAAGTTCATGATGCGCTGCAGCAGACCGGGCTTTTCTTCGGGTACGTCGGGCAGATCTTCTTCCCCTGCGGTCCAGTGGTAGATGGGCTCGCTGCTCTGGGCGGGGGGAACATAGTTTTCGTCCGGGCTCAGGTCCAGCTCCTTGTCGCCGAAGACCATCTTGCTCTCATGCCCTTCCAGGTTGAAGCGCTCGGCACCGGCGTCCCGCTTCGAGGCGGCGGGCTGCGCGGCGGAATCGGCGGCCATGCGGTCAAAATCCTCGTCTGTCAGACCGCGCATATAGCGCATGGCCTCCTCCGCCATGGAGGAGAGGGCGCTGATCTTTTCCCGGGAGGAGGCGACGGCGCTGGTCCCGGCGGCATAGGCCGCATAATCTGCGGCACTGGCGCGCTCTTCGGTCGGGGGAGCGGACTTTTTCGGCGTGAAGAACCGGGTCTCTCCCGCGGGCTCCTCCGGGGCTTCGACGGGCTTTTCGGCAAAGACCTTGCCGTACTCGCTCATGATATCCTCCAGCGAGAAGTCGCCGCCTGCCGGCTCCGCCGTATCTTCCGCGCCGGAATCCACCGGGGCGGTTTCGGCAGCGGGTTCTTCCTCTGCGCTCAGAGCAGCAGGGGTGCTGTCAGCTTCGCCGCTGTCCGGCCGCGCAAAGAGATCTCCCAAAAGACCCAGCAGCTCCTGATCCCGGCCGCTGTCCTCCCGGCCGCGCTGTTCCATTTCCGCATCCTTATCCATAGCGTTCTCCGTCTCCGCGGTTTTTCCGCGGCGTATTGCTGGTTCAGGTTTTTCGGCTGCTTCCTGCCGGATCGGACGGGCATCGGCCCGCTGCCAGGGGAAGCGGCGCGCAGGAGCAGAAGGGCGAGCGGGCGGCTCCCTGCGCCGCGGCGTCGTATCCCGGGTGACCGGCTGCACAGGCCGGGCGCTCTCCCGCGGCTGCGTCGGAGAGGTCGCCTGCTCCTGCTCGTAAAACTCCCGGAGGATATCGTCCACACTCATAGACGAGGGCTCTATATCTTTCAAAAAGTCCTGATCCATGCTCCTGCCTTCTTCGAACCTGATTCTGTCTCTGAAACTTATCTGCTTCTCTGTCTGAGAATTTCGTACATGGTGATCGCGGCGGCGGCCGAGGCGTTGAGGGAACTGACTTGTCCCTTCATCGGCAGACTCACGATAAAGTCACAGCTCTCGGACACCAGGCGGCCCATGCCGTCTCCCTCGGAGCCGATGACCAAGGCCAGCGGCCCGCTGAAATCGGTGTGCCAGAGGTCGCTCTGCCCGTCGGCGGCGGTGCCGTAGATCCAAAGACCGCGGTCCTTCAGCTCCCGGATCACGGTGGGCAGGTTCGGCACACGTGCGATGGCCATGTGCTCGGCCGCGCCGGCGCTGGCCTTGTCCACGATGGCGGTCAGCCCTGCGCTGCGGCGCTTGGGGATGATGATGCCGTGGGCGCCTGCGCACTCGGCAGTACGGATGATGGCACCCAGATTGTGCCCGTCGCTGATCTCATCGCAGACGATGAGAAAGGGCGTTTCGCCCCGCTCCTCGGCGATGGCGAAGATATCGTCCACACTGCAGTACTCCCGCACGGCGCAGACCGCGATCACGCCCTGGTGGGCGTGGGTCTGGCTCATGAAGTCCAGCTTGCGGCGGTCGCACTCGACGACGACGATGCCCTTGTCCCGGGCGGTGGAGGCAATGTGGCCCAGAGTCTTGTCCACGTCACCCTTATTGATAAACAGCTTGTCGATGGCCCGCCCGGCGCGGAGCGCCTCCATCACGGCGTTGCGGCCCTCAATGATCTCGTTCTGAATCCCTTGCTTGTTATCCACAGTACAAATCTCCATCAATATACCATATATATGATTATACTCACTTATCATAACACAAGAAATTGCAAAAGGAAAGAGGGGTTTACATAAAATATCAGAAAAAACTGCAAAAAATCACCGCACAATTCTGTGCGGTGAGGCAATTCATACTGATAACGGATAGAAATGTCGAGAAAGATTTCCGGGCAGAATTGTGTCATGCGAGGCGCAGCCCGCAGAGCATAATGGAAATATATGGTCAAGGGCTTCAGCGAGGCAGGACGCAATTCTGCCTGGGAAGAATCCGGGATTTCTATCAGTATATGAGCGGTCTGCGGCGGAAGAGATCCTGCCCCAACTCCACGAATTTGCGAACCGGTGTGGAGACAGGCGTGCGGTAGAGCACCCCGAACTCCTGCGTCCAGCCTCCCCGCAGGGGGCGGAGGACCAGACCGGGGACCTGCCGGATAAACCAGCTGGCCGTGAGAAAGACGGAGCCCTCCTCCATGCACTCGAAGACCGCGGGGACCTGGTTGTCCACATCCCGGCGCAGACACAGACGTTCCGGGCAGGCGGCGTAGGCCTCCTGCAGCGCATCCGTAAAGTTTTGTCATTCATCCTATCACCAACTAAAAAATAACACTTGGATGGCTTTGCGTCAATAATAAGTTGTCGTGAGACAACAACTTGTTCGTTCAAGGGAAGGAGAAGGCTTGGTATAATATGAGTATACTTTAGAAATGGAGGACGATCCATGTATACAAACAGAAAAATCCTTTCCCTGCTTCTCTGCCTCACCATGGCACTGTGCCTGATGGCGGGCGGCCTCTCCGCCTTTGCTGACGGCACCAGCGCCAAAGCGGGCGAGTACACGGCCACCGCTGCCGGCAGAAACGGCGATGTGACCGTGACCGTTACTTTCTCCGACACGGCGATCGAGGACATCCACGTTGTAGAAGAGGAGACCGAGACCATCGGCAGCGCCGCGATCCTGACCATGAGCGCCCAGACTGTTGCTGAGCAGACCCTGCAGCCGGACGTGGTTTCCGGCGCCACCATCAGCGGCAGCGCCTTCCTGACTGCCCTGGCAGACATTGCCAAACAGGCCGAAGCCATCGGCTTCAGCACGGATGATGCCTCGACGCCCCCGGCAGTCTCCTACGACGTGACCGAGGCGGATGTGATCGTAGTCGGCGCGGGCGGCGCAGGCATGACCGCCGCCTTCACCCTGCTGGACCAGGGCGCTTCCGTCATCCTGCTGGAGAAGTCCGGCGTGGTGGGCGGCAACTCCCTCTGCTCCCAGATGGGCATCAACGCCGCGGGGGCAAAGGTCCAGGAGGAACTGGGCATGGAATATGCCGTGCCCGAACTGCTGAAAGAGGCCCAGATGAACTACGGCGGCCGGGAGAACCTGGTGGACGCCTATGTGGCCGCTTCCGGCGAGACCGTGGACTTCCTGCATGACAAGCTGGGCGTGGAATTTGAGAGCGGGCAGAACCCCGGCGGCCACGGCCCCGGCGTGGACCCGGAGAATCCGCTGGCAAGCGTCCTGACCGATCACCCCTCTGGCAGTGACCTCTTCATGGTCAAGGCCCAGGCGGACGGCTACACCTCCCTTACCCTGGTCAACGCCCTGAGCAAGGCGCTGGAGGAGGCCGGCGTGGTGCTCTACAAGAACACCGAGGCCAGGTCCCTGATCGTGGATGAAAGCGGCCGCGTCTGCGGTGTGAAGGCCACGGCGGCCGACGGCAGCGAAGTGGAGTTTGCCGGCAAGGCCGTTCTGCTCGCCACCGGCGGCTTCGGCCAGAACCACGAGATGCTGGTGGGGGTTCGCCCCGACTTTGCCAACGCCATCACCGACGAGATGGCCCCCACCACCGGCGACGGCATCCGCATGGCGCAGGAGCTCGGCGCGAAGACCGTGGATCTCAGCGAGATGCAGACCTTCCCCCACGTCCCCTATGGCGATACCTGGATGGCGCCCATGGCCATCCCCGGCGGCTTCCGCACCACGGCGATCTTCGTCAATCAGGATGCTCAGCGCTATACCACCGAGGGCTTTGAGACCGCCGACGATACCCTGCAGCAGGAGAGCGCCTACTGCATCTTCAATGAGGAAGACCTGAACGACAACCTCAATCAGCTCATCGGCCGCGGCATCGTCAAGTCCGGCGAGACCGCCGCGGAGCTGGCTGAGGCCCTGGGCCTGGACGCGGACGCCCTGCAGGCGACGATCGATCAGTGGAATGCCGACTGCGCCGCGGGCGCCGACAGCCAGTTTCACAACGAGAGCCTGAAGCCCCTCGAGGGCAAACTCTACGGCTACCGCTTCGGCGTGGGCGCCCACTACATGATGGGCGGCCTGCTCATCAACGAGAACACCCAGGTCCTCAATGAGAGCGAAGAGGTCATCCCGGGCCTTTATGCCGCCGGCGAGACCACCGGCGGCTTCCACGGTACTGTCCGCATCGACGGTTCCGGCACCGGCGACGCCTTCATCTTCGGCCACCTGGCCGGTGAGAAGATCGCCGAGGAAGTCCTTGGCTGAGAGAACAATGATATCAAAAAGGAGCACATCGGAAACGATGTGCTCCTTTCAGCTTGTCAAAAAAGTCCCCAGATGGACTTTTTTGACTGCGCTTCTGCCGCCGAGGATTTTGTCAGAAGACAAAAACCATTTTCCCAAAAGCTTGAATAATCAA
>Ga0310697_10007080_pt1 | contig 10605 bp, 10 predicted proteins | sample 172DNAGHGlowgp2_FD_203883 | JGI IMG/M metagenome (GOLD analysis project Ga0310697, IMG submission 203883) | Sheep rumen microbial communities from Palmerston North, Manawatu-Wanganui, New Zealand - 1728 DNA GHGlow gp2 (v2) (version 2) | ecosystem: Host-associated > Mammals > Digestive system >...
TAAACTCCTTATTATCATATAAAGTCAATCTATTAACTTTATCAATTCCCTTAATATCAATTAAATTATCATTATGAATTAAAGCAAGCTCTAATAGATTTTCAAAATTACTTAAATCTAAACTATATAGAGAATTTTGTTCTTTAATCTTAATACTAAATATAGATTTTATATTTTCACCAATATATTCAATATCTTCACTAGTTATAGAAGGATATCGATCTAAATAAAGAACAGATAGGTTTTTAAAATACTTTATAACACTTATGTCATCATGAGATATTGAAAGACATGAAACATTAGCTAGTTCATTTTCCGTAAAATTAGTTTTAGTATCATCATTAATCTTTAAATCTCGTCTTACATAAAAGCTAAGATCTTCTGACAATTCTATCATTGCAACACCCTCCTATTCTTCAAATATATTATATCATACAATAAAAAAAAGTCTTTATAAAAAGACTTTATTTACCATAAAGAAAATCTAAAACAATTCCTAGAATTATTTGGTTCATAACTCCAAATAAATCGGCAACAGGAACAATTATAAATCTCTCTAGGGAACATATAAACTAGATTAAAACATAGAGGAATAAATTAGTAACTGCTCATAACAACTACCAAAATATAATCTAATTTATAAAGGTTTGAAGTGTATTTATTATTAAATATAATGCATAATAAACTGTAATAATAAATATAAAGAAACTATTATTAAGTTTAAAAATAAACATCGGAAAATTTCACTACTTTTAATAATTATAATAATAGTTTTTTTAAATAATAAAACCCGCAAATTGTTATATTATTTTAATTTAAATCTCCTCTACAATTTAATTATAACAACCACGTAATAATATGTTATCTTTTTTTGAAAAGTACATTACACTTACTTTACTACTCCAAATAAATCATATTCATTTGAATCAGTTATTTCTACAGAAACAAACTCATTTATCATCGTATCATTATCATTCTTTATATAAATAACACCATCTTCCGAAGGCACATCCATATAACTTCTACCTATTAAATACTCACCATCTTCAGTTATATTCTCAATCAAACAATCATATACTTTACCAACTTTATCTTTTAAGTTATTTAGACTAACTTCCTGTTGGATTTCCATAATTTTATCTCTTCTTTGATTCTTAACTTCTTCAGGTATTTGATTAGGAAACTTAGCTGCTGGAGTTCCATCTTCAGCACTATAAGCAAATGCACCTAATCTATCAAACTTACAACTTTTAACAAATTCACATAATTCATTAAAATCATCTTCTGTTTCACCAGGGAAACCAACAATTAAAGTAGTTCTAAGTATAACATCAGGTATCTCTTTTCTTAATTTGTTAACAAGATTATAAATAGATTCTTTATCGCTCTTTCTATTCATTCTTCTTAAAACATCATTAGATATATGTTGAATAGGTAAATCAAAGTAATGACAAATCTTTTTACTATTCTTAACCACATCTATTAACTCGTCAGTTATAGTTTCTGGATATGAATATAAGAATCTAATCCATTTAAAACCTTCAATCTTTTCTAGATCAGTAAGTAACTCTGCCAAACGATCATGACCATATAGATCTACTCCATATTTAGTAGTATCTTGAGCTATAACAACTAATTCTTGAATTCCTTTTTTTGCTAAAGCTTTAGCTTCATCTATAATATCTTCATATTTTCTAGAAACATACTTACCTTGAATATAAGGAATAGCACAGTAAGTACAATAATTACTACAACCTTCAGCAATCTTTAAATAAGCCATGATATCTCCAGTAGTAAGAATTCTATCCTTATAAGTTAATAAATCTTCTGATTCTTTTTTAGTAATTAAATTAGATATCTTATTCCAAAGTTTATTATAATCAGATATCTTAATAAACAAATCTACTTCCGGAATTTCTTGTTCTAATTCTTTAATATATCTTTCAACTAAACAACCAGTAACAATCAAATATTTACAATTATGTTTTTTATATTCAGCCATCTCTAAAATAGTTTCAATTCCTTCTTTTTTTGCACTTTCAATAAAACCACATGTATTAATAAGAAGAATCTCAGCTTCAGCAGGATCATCCACAATTGTAAAATTATGTTTTTTAAACATTCCAATCATTTCTTCAGTAACAACTAGATTCTTAGAACATCCTAAAGATATAAATCCAATTTTCACATTTATCACCCCAAATGCAAAAGTATTATAACATAAAAACAAAAAAATCGAATCATTTGATTCGATTTATATTATTTAGCTACTAAAGTTAACTTAGTTGTCTTTTCATTACCTTGTCTAATAAATTTAACATTAATAGTATCACCACTCTTATACTTATATAAAGTATATCTTAGAGAAGCTACATTAACTACTTCATCATCATTGATAGCAATAATAATATCACCAGTAGTTAAACCTGCTTTATCAGCTGGAGAACCAGTTCCGGCATTTTCAACAATAACACCATTTCTAGGTATTAATCCATACTTAGAAGCATTACTTCTATTATTTGCATCTAACATACTTATTCCAATATAAGGTCTTGAAACATCTTGTCCACTAACTAAGGCATTAGCATATTTCAAAGCATCTTCAATAGGAATTGCAAATCCCATACCTTCAACGCCACTGTTAACAAGTTTCATGTTAGTAACACCTATTATTTCTCCACTAGCATTACATAAAGGTCCACCTGAATTACCACTATTAATAGCAGCATCTGTTTGCATAACTCTCATTATCCAGTCAGAAGTGGAATTATTACTAGTACTAACTTCAACTAATCTATCTTTACCAGATAATACACCTCTTGTAACACTCCATGAATAAACTTCACTATCTAAAGGAGCACCTATTGCAAACACAGTATCTCCTACTCTAGCTTCTTCACTAGAAGCAATTGTAGCAACCTTTAAATCTACATTAGCTGAATATACTAAAACAGCAATATCAGCATATTTGTCGCCACCTTTAACTTCTACTTTGTACTCTTCACCATTAGACATTTGAACCCCAACATTATCTCCACCAGAGATAACATGGTAATTAGTTAATAAATAGTACTTATTTCCATCATGTTTATAGATAAATCCAGTACCTGTAGCGACTAAATTATCTCTTGTATAAGTTTTAACTACTACTACAGCATCATAAATATTTTGAACGCCTTCAGCAATACCATTATCATTAACAGTTACTACTCTCTCTTCTTTATTAATTTGAGTAACAGATTTATGAAGAAGATCAGGATCAGCTTTTAGAAGAACAAACATCATTCCTCCTCCTAGAGTAAAAGCTAATATAACAGCAATTACTATTACTAAGCTAAGTTTAAATGAAATGCCCTTCTTAGTAGTAATAACTTGTGTAGTTCCATCTGAATTTTGAACATAACTATTGGTTTCCATATTCATCTAACCTCGCTATCTTAGTAAAATTAGTAGGGAATCCCATACGATCCAACACTTTATCTATTTCTATAGTTTTAAGTTTTCCACCTAATATATCTAACTCATAAGATAATTCATTAATTAATAATGTGAAATCTTCTTCTCTTAGTAATCGTTTAAGAATAATAACTAGAGCAAACAAATCATTCTTACCATAAATAAATTCGCCATCCATTTTAGGTATTTCCAAGAATGAATGATATTTAGTATCATCAATAAGTCTTTGAGTTTTATGGTCGTACATGATATCTTCGTGTGCACATAGATTTCTAAAGTTAGCTAATATAGGCATATAAACCATTAAATCTTCTACATCAATTCCGTATACTTTAGCAATATCCTTTTGATCTTCCATCTTCATAATAGTATATAACTCAGATATCAAACCAAAAGATAATACTTTAACAACAACCCAAAAGGGTACATAACCATAATTACTTATGTAGTGCATAGTTGCTGAGTGTTGTCCACCATTAACTCTAATTTGTCTTTTAATCTTTTTAAGTAAATCATTAACTTGACGAGCTTTATCTCCGCCCTTATCAAAGTTATGAGGATTTAAATAATCTTTTTCCTTAATACCATACTTTCTAGAAATTTGATAAGAGAAAATACTCTTAGCATTGTTTTCTACAATAAGTATGTTCTTAAAGAATATATTTCTAATTTGTCTATCAAAATTAAACATTGCATATAGTTCTTCAAAAGTGGTGCCAGGTAAGAACATTCTATCCTTTGGTGATTTAAGGAATAAATGTCTATATCCACTCAAAAAGAAATAGTTTTCACGCAATAATACATCTTTCGCATACTGTATATCGTTGAACTCCAATCCTTTGCTTTTTAGAATTTCAATTTGCTCATCGATAGTCTTAAATGTTTTTATCATCTAGCATCACCCTATTATTCCACTTTATTATAACACAATTAAAAAGTGAAATAAACCAATATTACATGATATAATGTTAAGGAAGGTGATAAAAATGCCATCAAATACAACACATTTTATTTTTTCAGAAGATGTATATCACAAATTAGACGAAAAAAGTAAAAATAGAATCAGCAAATCAAAAGATATATATAATCTTTTTTCTCAAAGTCACGACTTACTTTTCTATTACTACTTAGACTTAAAACAAGGCCGTAGAATAAGACATCTAGGAACATATGCACATCATAACAAAACACAATATTATTTAATAAATATCATCAAGGAAATAAAAATAAATCGTCTAGAAAACGATCCAGATATAATGGCATTCTTATATGGCGTAATAACACATTATGTACTAGACACTCATTGTCACCCATATATCTTCTATAAAACAGGTGTTTACCGTAAAAAACAAAAATGGACACATAAATATTATGGTGAACATACCCATATAGAAAAAGAATTAGATTCAATCTATTATACTAAGAAATATAATAAACCTTATAACAAATGTAATTTAAACAAAGAAATAATAAAAGACATCAAAATAGATAATAAATTAGAAAATTTCATCTCAAGTATATACCGAAAAAGTTATGGAGTACCAGATGTAGGTAGTTATATAAACAAAAGTATTAGAATTCAAAGAATAGTAAACACATTAGCAGTTCATGATCGCTTTGGTATTAAGAAGTTCTTGTTCTATATATTAAGATTCTTAACATTCAATAAACTAAAAAAACTACCATACTATAGTAGCTTTAACTTCAAACCAATAAATCATTGGTTAAATGAAGAACATAAAGAATGGAATCATCCATGTTTTAAAGATAAAAAATTCAAAGATTCCTTTGATGATATCTACAAAAAAAGTATTAAAGATACAATCAAAATAATAAATGCTATAAATAAAGTACTCTATGAAAAAGAATTAATTAATACTCTAAATGATATTATTCCTAATATAGACTATGCTACAGGTATTCCTTGTAACGATCCAAACATGATGAATTATTTTGAATATTAAAAAGGAGACTACTCAGTAGTCTCTTTATATTGTTTTAAAATATTAACATAATCATCAAAAGTATCTTTATTAGCAACAATTATTATTTTTTCTAATAAGCATTCTTTTCTATCTAAGTAATCCATAATTGAATTAACTAATAATTCTTTACCATTGTCTATCTTACTAGATACATCTTCTAAAACAATAGTTTTAGCAATATTATTATTAGAACATTCTAATACATTAAAATAACACATACCTAACTCTGTTCTATACTCATCAATATCATCAGTAGTAGGTAAACAAACATGAACTATATAATCACTAAGTAGATTAAAAGCTCTTGTTATTATTATTTCAGTACTATTTAATTTTTTATCTCCCAATACATCTAAGCATTTTTTCCTTAAACGCATTCCAGCAGCTAAGAACAAATTATCTTCGATATCTAAATCTTTATTAACAGGATTTATTAAAACATCTCCATAAATATCAGTTATCTTTCCTTCATATAAAGCTATCTTATCTCCGTGTTTATAATTTCCTTCTAAATTAACATTAATACAATTAAACTTTTCACCATCTATTAACTTTCTATTTAACAGTTCAATCCTCAAATATTTATCTTCTAACAATAAAATATTATCTGGTATTTCATTATCTTTATTATCAATAACTGCTTTTTTATACATCTTTTTCATTTCAGTTAAATTATCAGGAATTTCTTTATCTTTATAGAAGTATTCTAATATTTGCTTTAACAATATCTTTTTATCCATAAACCCTCCTAATACCACATATAAGTTAAATTACCATCTTCCTTATAATACTTATCCATCAATACTACATATTTAAATGTTTTATTAACAGTACTCTTAGGATATTTCTTTAATATTAAAGCCCTAAAAGTATTCAAAGATTCTGCTACATAGAAATTATTATCATCAATACCAGCAACAATAGCTATGTGTCCCCAGAAATTAAATAAATCTCCAGGTTTAATCTTATTAGATCTAATTAACTCATTTGTTAGCTTAGTATAATCCCCTAAATCTGTCATTTGATGTGGATAAGGAGTTTCTCCTGCCCCATAATCCCCAGGATCAAATCCAGCATTTAATAAATTCCAACTTACATAGCCAGAACAATCTAAACCATTAGGCATCTTTCTACCTTTAATATAACCATCATAAGGATTATCTTCCCAGTTAGTTACATTACATCCCCAAATATTAGGTCCTGATAAAGACGCTTTAATGTCTTTAATCTTATCAGTATGAAGATACAATCCTTTATGATAATATCTTCCTTCTCCATCAACATAGTTATGGTCTCTTTGACCACTTATTCTTCCATTTTCATAGAAGTAACTAATCTTATATGGGAACTCTAAAGTAATAAATCTAGCTACAGCAACTGCTGCTGCTCTAGTTCCTTCTCCCGCTTCTTGAACCCTATACTCTAGTATTTCATCTAATAGATCAGCTTGCTCTTTACTAAACACCTTACAAGGTAAGAATTTCTTTTTATTATTATATTCCTTAGGCATCGCAACAATTGCATCAGTTACAATTAATTCAACATCTCTAGATTGTAATTCACCATTTTTTAATGTTACAGTTGCTCTACCAGACTTACTAGTTTCATACTTCCCTTCCTCTAATTTAATGGCTTCGTTATTAGTAACAACATCGATTTTAGGATTTCCAACTGCTAAAACATTTTTAACTAAATCGCCCTTATATTTTAAAGGTAAATAGTATTTTTCTTTTAAATTATAATCAACTACATAATTATTTAATTCAAGTCCATCACTAACAGTTCCATTTTTATTTCTAAAGAACACATATCCTGGTTCAAAAGGAACAGTTAAATTACATAAACCTTCTTGTAAATCTTTAAATTCAATAGCTTTATTTTTATCGTTTTCTAAAGAAAAAGCACATTGTTCCTGGTCATTTCCAGTAGTAATAGAAACATTAATAAAGTTTTCGTCTTTGTTATATGCTAAAACATTAATACTAGCTATAGATGTTTCATTAACTAGTACAACATGTTCTTTCCTTAAAGATAAAATATAAATGGCAACTAGCACTTGAATAATTAAGATCACAAAAAAGAAAATAGCAATTTTAATCCTATTTTTTCTTCGTTCACGTAGATCTTTAATTTCTAAACTAGACAATTTGACCTTCAATTTAGGAAGTTCAATTCCATCCATGCCAATCACCCTACTATGATATTTATATTTTATCATAAAAAAAGAATAACAAGTAGTTATTCTTTTACAAGTTCAGTAGAAACATAATAATAATTAACTCTATCCTTAGTAACAAAGGTATGTTTAAAGGTTAAATTATCAGCGTTCTTTAGTTCAAAATAATAATCTTTACTATCGCTAGAATGTAAATAATATTTATCATGTCCATCATTAGGATCCATAATATCACTTCTAGTATCTAATAAATAACCTTTATCATAAATAACAATTGTACCTTCTTGCTTAGTAGCTTTAGTTACAGTAAACTTAGCTTCTAATTTACCAGTAACACCATTAGTTGTTAATGGACGACCGCACATATAATTAGCTTCGCTAACAATACATAGATTTCCTAAACTATTAGTAAAACCAGAACTAGTATCTAATAGTTCATCATCAAACATATTCTTACTTCTTTCACTCATCTTCTTACGATCAATTTTTACTACAGAACAATTTCTCGTTCCATCATCTAACGCAAACTGATTACTACAATTATTAGCTCCATTAGTAGCAGTTAAAACTGCTTCACTTTTTTCATTATTCTTAATCATTTGATCATAAAGCAAGTATAATCGATCTCCATTACTCATAGTTGAAGCTTGAACACCTTTTGTTGTATAGAAGAACGAATAACCATCAACATAACTATGTAATCTATTTATTAAATCTTTATATTCATCAACATTAGTAATATCTTCAGGTCCTTCATCTATTACTGGAGTTTCTTCTTTCTTTTCTTTGTCTTCCATATACTTCTTAGCTCCAAAGAAACCAATTGCTACACCTATTAATAAAAAGACAATAAATAATAATATATTTTTTAAGGCAAGTCCGCCTTTTTCTTCCGTAATCGCAACTTCTGCAGCCATAAAAACACCCTCTATTCTATAAAAATTATAAATAATAATTGAAAATATAGCAAATCAGATTTCTGGTTAACTGTTAATTGACATCTCTAGATTATCCAGGTTTCCTCATTAATCAGACAAAATCTAGGATTCTTATTCATCTTAACTTTATTTAATTTGATATATTCATCTATCTCTTCTTTTGTTATATATCCCATACTATAAGGTAAATTATCATCATCAGTTATATAAACATCTTTAATTCCTACAAGAAATGGAACTCTATCATATAGATACATAACATCAGCCATAAAACCAATATCACCATCATATTCTCTAGCTTTCTTATAAGTATAAGCTTTAGAACATCTCTCAAGTAATCTTGAAAAATCTCCCCCATCATAAGGATTACCATCTCTAAATTTAAGGATCATATAACCTTGTTTATCTTTTTTATATTGAACATCAACTACAACATAGTAGAAATTACTTCTTAATTTAACTCGCTTCTCAATTAACATACGATCACCCTCTAATTTATAACACTTTTACTTCTGCACCTAAGAAAGAATCAAAAGCATCTTTATCAAGTGGTTTGGAGTCTATAACAAATCCCCAATGTTCCATATCAACCATAATCGTTTCACCATCAGCTTTTCTTTGATAGTTACATTTAGGTATTTTTAATCTTTCTTTTCCGTTCATAAAATCAACTATTTTATCCTGCGGTATTTTAAAAACATATGATCTGCAACTAATGTATTTTTCGTTTTCATCATATAAATAAAATGGATTAGTACCATCAAACACATAATAATTACCATCAACTTGAATAACATTAAAAGCGTGAATTTCTTTATTTCCAGGTATTAATGCAACTCCAGTAACATAGCAAGAATCAACATCACAAAAAGACAAAAGATTTTGAGCAATACAGGCATGCTCTGTACACTCTGCTGAAGACATATTCTTAAATACCCCAATATCAAATAAAGCATTCTTCTGCTTATGAAATTCATCTTCATTATCCGCTATTTCTAAAAGTTTATTTGAAAAAGAACCAAACATTGCATCTCTGTCATTTTTCTTTTCTCCAGGTTCATTAAAATATCTTTTTAAAAAGAATGAAATATTGTTAATTGCAGATATCTTATTTATAGAATTGTTAGCCACTAACAAATCAAAAAACTCATAAAAATAATCAGTAGCTTTCATTCCATAAACACTTTTTAAATCATATTCTAAATCAAAATCAAAATCATCAAAACGAACAGTACTCTTATCAGAAATAAAACCTCTTACAAGACTGCTAGTACCAATATTAACTGACTCTGTGGTACTATTTAGTTCCTCTAGCTTAGTTTTTATAAGCAAATCTCTTTTAGCTTTATCTTTTTCATTAACTATTTCTTCGAATGTTATCATCATGTACCACCTATTATAATTGTATCATAATTACAAAAATTAAAGAAAAGAAAAAAGAGTACATACTGTACTCTTGAAACATTGATATAAATTAACGTTTACTAAATTGTGGAGCTCTACGAGCTTTCTTAAGACCTGGTTTTTTACGTTCTTTACTTCTTGGATCTCTTGTAACAAATCCATTAGCTTTAAGAACTTTTCTATAAGCATCTTCTCTTGATTGATCAGCATCTGCATCGAATGCTAATAAAGCACGAGTAATACCTAATCTAATAGCACCAGTTTGGCCTGAGAAACCTCCGCCTTTAACTGTAACATCAATATCGAATTTATCCTCATTATTAGTTGCAACAAGTGGTTGTTTTAAATCCATAACTAATACTGCGAAAGGCATGTATTCATTAACATCTTTACCATTAACTGTAATATTACCTTTACCAGCAGTAATTCTTACTTGAGCAATTGAACGTTTTCTACGTCCAGTAGCTGTCCAAACTTTCTTTTCTGCCATAATTTAAAACCTCCTATTTAACCTTTAACTCTACAGGTTGTTGAGCTGCATGTTTATGTTCAGGTCCAGCATATACAAATAACTTAGTATACATTTGTCTTCCTAAACGTCCTTTTGGTAACATACCCTTAACAGCTCTTTCAATCATTTCTTCTG
>Ga0310697_10007083_pt1 | contig 10603 bp, 9 predicted proteins | sample 172DNAGHGlowgp2_FD_203883 | JGI IMG/M metagenome (GOLD analysis project Ga0310697, IMG submission 203883) | Sheep rumen microbial communities from Palmerston North, Manawatu-Wanganui, New Zealand - 1728 DNA GHGlow gp2 (v2) (version 2) | ecosystem: Host-associated > Mammals > Digestive system >...
ACTCCTGCTCCTGTCGTTGCCGTCCCGCCCAAGGAGACGGTTGTTCCACCTTCGGATCCCCAACCGGCCCCTCAGGAGGAGCCCAAGGCCGAGCCAGTACCGGTCCCCGTTTCTGAACCGGTCGTCGCGCAACCGGAGGAGTCTGCAGTTCCCGCCGTGGAGCCGCTCTCCGTTGATACGTTCTTCCTGATCGACAGCGCCGTGATCCGCAATTCCCAGGAACCCGGCCTGGTACGTCTGATAGAGTATCTGAAGGAGCATCCGGAAACGAAAGTCGTCCTGTCCGGCTATGCTGACAAGGAAACGGGTACGCCGCCTTACAATCTGCGCTTGTCTGAACGCCGGGTGCAGTCCGTGAAGACCTTCCTGACGGTCCGTGGAATCGATCCTGCCCGGATTGAAACGGTCGCCCACGGCGATCGGGTCCAGCCTTACCAGGGGGTGAAGAACCGTGTCGTCATCTCGGAGGCCGCTGTCCGATAAGGGCTTCGCCCGGATCCCCGACTGACTTTTTGTCCCTTCGCCCGATTTTTGCAGGACGGAGGGACAAATTGTTTTAGGGTATGGACGAAAAAGAATTCAACAAGGAGTGGAAAGACGGGGAAATCGTCAAGTACGCAGGCAACTACAATGAGAATGCCTTCTGGAAGAAACTGAAGAAGTTCGGCCGGAAAGCGGGCATCAAGGTGTGCTATGCCGCCCTGCTGCTGTTCTATGTGGTCAAGAGCCCGAAGACCTCCGGGAAGGACCGGGCGAAGATCCTCGGGGCGCTGGGGTATTTCCTCCTGCCCATCGACATCATTCCGGACTTCATTCCCCTTGCGGGCTACACGGACGACCTGGCCGCCCTGACCTGGGGCGTCTATTGCGTCATCAAGAGCATCACCCCGGAAGTGAAGGCCCAGGCCGCCGCCAAACTCCACGAATGGTTCGGCCCCTTCGATGACCGCCTCCTGGACCTCTTCTTCGAAAAGCACGACTGACTGTCCTTTATGGCAAAGCCTTTGTCCTTCCATACGAAGCGCTTCTGTCATTCCGGGCGAAGTGCTTCTGTCATTCCGAGCGAAGTCTCTGTCATTCCGAGCGAAGCGAAGGAATCTATGACCGCATTCTCGCCCAGGGCATGACATACGCCGGAGGGAGCCCCTGCTGCAGGAGATCCCTCATTTTTTCCATATAGGGAGCCGTATGCGCATAAAACCGGTAATACCCCGCACACAGGGCGTTGAGCCCCGCTTCCCCGGCCTCGGTCCGGCTGAACCGGTGCTTCGGGCATTCTCCGTTGCACAGCGTGAGATATTCGCACCGGAAGCACTTCTCCGGTAGGGAATTGCGCTTGTCGATCCCGAACTTCACCTGTCGCGGCGACTCCATCATGGACCGGATGGACGTTTCGGTGATGTTCCCCAGCCGGTATTTCGGATAGACGAAGTGGTCGCAGGGATACAGGTCGCCGTTGTGTTCGATGACGGCATTTCCGCCGCAGGTTCGGTCGTAGGCGCAGGTGCCCGGCATGACTCCGCACCAGTTCGCCAGGGTGGCGTCGAACAGCCCCACGAACGTCCGCCCCACGTCGTTCCGGACCCAGTCGTCGAAAATGTCGCACATGAACTGTCCGAACCCCTTTGCGGAGACGGACCAGGGCGCAAGACGGGCTCCTTCCGTCGCCGGGTCCACGATGAAGCCGCCCTTCACATGCTCCACGACCGGCATGAACTGCATGTACCGGCTGCCCAGGGACTGGAGGAACCGGTAAACCTCCAGCCCCCGGCCCTCGGAAACCCGGTTCACCGTACTCATCGTATTGAACGCCACCCCGCGGTCGCGGAGGAGGGACAGCCCTTTCAGGACTTTGTCGAAGGTGGGCGCGCCGCCTCTATCCTTCCGGTATCGGTCGTGGATGTCCCGGGGCCCGTCGATGGAAATGCCTACGAGGAAGCGGTTGTCCCGGAAGAAGTCCGCCCACTCCGCCGTCAGGAGCGTGCCGTTGGTCTGGATCGTGTTGAAGACGGTCTTCCCGCCGGCATATTTCTTTTCCAGGTCGATGGCCCTCCGGTAGAAGGGGAGGCCCATCAGGAGCGGTTCGCCCCCGTGCCAGTTGAAGGTGACCTCCGGAACGTCGTTCGCGGCGATGTATTCCCGGATGACCGCCTCCAGCATCCCTTCGCTCATCCGGGGCTCCCGCCCGCCGTAGATCTCCGCCTTGTCCAGATAGTAGCAGTAGGTGCAGCGGAGGTTGCACAGCGACCCGGCGCTTTTGAGCATGATGTTGAAAGCTGCCGGACCTGTGATCCGGACCGCGTCCTCCAGCAGGAGTTGGTTATGGAAAGGATGGGCCATCAATGCAAAGGTAGCAAAAAAGGCGGTTTATCCGCGAAATCAAGATTTTGAAACTAAAAATAATGATTATATTTGCAGGTCATTTCGGTGACGCACATATTTTGATGAAAGTGTAATCGCTTTTGTCCCTTGTGGGAAATCTCGACAATTTCACCGCGTCAAGGGTAAGCCGACGCGGCAACGATTCCGCCCATTTCGATCGCTTTACCGGACGCGTCTGCACCCGGACGGCCCCCAGAGGCACATTTTCCGCATTTGCGTCCGGGCAAGTACTTTGACAGCCCGGAATGGCAAGTCAACTTTCCCGCAAGGCTTCCACCTCCGAAGCGTGGAGTCCGGTGCTCTGGACAATGATGTCCTCGGAAACGCCCAGCCGCAGCAGTGCCAGGGCCGTTTCCCTCGCCGCTATCGCTTTCCCCTCAGCCAAGCCTTCCGCACGACCTTTCTGCAGCCCTTCTTCCAACCCTTTCTCCAACCCTTCTTCCAACCCTTTTTCCAACCCTTTCTGCAACCCTTTCTCCAACCCTTCTGCCATGCCCTTTTCCATGGCCTTTTTCGTAGCGTAGGCGAGCTGGTTGATTCTGTCCTGTTCGGTGGTCATATCAAGTTCGTATTGGATTTTTTCTTCAGGTGTAAATGTAGCGATTTCCGCGTAATCGAACAAGAGTTTGAAGATTTCCTGGACGAATTCGGCGGGCTTTTCCTGGAAATGTTCCATCCGGTAGAGGGCATAACAGAAGTTCTCCAGCAGGGTTGCCTGGGGTGTCAGGGCCTTGTGAACGCTGTTGGGGAGTTCCAGCAGGATGTACTGGAGCCGGGAGGTCATGAGCTCGTTGGTCTGCTTCTCCCGGAGAGAATAACGATAGTCCACCCGGTCGGATCCTTCATGCTTGGAGAAATTCATGATGCCGACCACATAGACCGTGGGGAAGTCGTAATCGGCATCCCCCTTTTTCTTTTGCCGGAGGACGGCGAAGGAAGAGTTGAACACGGCCCTTTCGTAGAAGTGCTCCTGGTCGGCGATCTGCATTTCAACGACGAACCGGGTGCCGTCCCTGTCATGGCATTCCACATCGACACGGATGTCTTTTTGGGCGACAAAGGGATTGACGTGTTCGGTAGTGTCGAGGGAAATCTCTTCGATCTGGTGTTCAGGGAGGAGTTCCTGAAGGAAGAGATGGAGAAGGCGTTTGTGCCGTTCGGTGCCGAAGGTTCTCTTGAACCAGGCGTCGAGCGTGACACGGGCATATCGCCCGATGGAAACAGTGGACATAAGGGAAAAGATAACGGACCCGTGCCAGGGAAGGCCGGTCCGGAATTCATCCCCGCAGGCCCCGTGACACAAGGACCGGCCGGGACAAAGATCACCAATCCCGGTCAGAAAACCGTCGGATGGCAGCCGCGACGGTGCAGATTTTTTCTTGCCCCGAAAGGTATTTCCCGAAGAGCTACAGGGCGTGGCTGACGCCGAAAGTCAGGCTTACATTGGCCCTGCCGGCGGGAATCATCTGCGGGGTGACTCGGAAGATGTAGGAATCCGTGCCGACAAAGAAGTTGAACTCCCGGGTCGTGAAGTGTACGGCCATGCCGCCCTCCCAGCCGAAATTGTCCCGGCCGATGCTGACATTGGCACTCAGCCAGTTCCAGGGGGACCATACGGTGAAGAACCGGCCGTCGATCCGCGTGTATTCGGGACTGTTCTGGAAGAGGCCGACTGCAGCGACCGAGAGTTTGTCGTAGAAGGGCATCTTCATCCGGGCCGTTGCGCTGACGGTCATCGGAATCCGGTAGGCCGGTTTCCGGCTGTCCCGGACGTAGAATGTGGCGATGTCCCACAGTTTTTCCGAAGTGTCCCGGTCCGAGGGAGCGTCGTTCATGGTCGTCTCGGGGTCATACCGGAAGGTCAATTCGGGAGTGCTCGCATACAGTTTGTCGAACCATTTGAGCACGCCGGCATCCAGCACCGAGAACCCGAGCTCCAGATACCGGCTTGCCTGCCAATGGATGCCCAGGTCAGCCGCGATTCCCACCCCGGCGAAACCGGGCCGGAAGAGCTTGAACCCCAGCCCGCCGGGAATGAGCCTCTTGTCCATGCCTTCCCCGTCCGTGGGGCAGGAGAACTGGTTTCCGCCCAGTTCGAACTCCGCCCGGGAGACGATGGACCAGTGCTGCGGGTCGGTCATGTCAATCTGGAACCGGGAGAACCGGATGCCCAGGGTGGAAATGCCTATGAGCGGTTTGATCCGGAATCCATACCGGAAGTTTCCGGCTTCCCGGGCCATCCCGTAGGAGAGTTCCAGGTAATTCCGGCTGCTCACATGGAAGGTGGAGAGGTCGTAGGTGGCCGTACCCGTGGTCCCCAGTTTCAGGAATGCGAACAGGTCGCGGGGAATGCAGGCATAATTGCTGCTGCGGATATTGATATCGATGGTGTGGTAGATGCCGTTCCGCCGGAATCCGCGGGCGAAAAGGCCCACGTCAATGGATCCGATCATGACATTCTTCGGTTCCAGTCCGGAAAGGAACCGCTCGGCGGGGACGTGCCGGTTGAGGCCCGTCGTCAGGTGGTCGCCCACAGGGAAGAGGAAACTGCCGATGCCGATGTTGCTCCGGGTTTCGGCACTCACGGTGTTCAGGATGCCGGTCCGGATATCCGTCTCCGGGACGACGGCCGGGTTGAGCCGGTAACTGTAGTGGTAGCCGTCCAGGAAGAAGCCGCCTTTGAAATGTTGGGCATGGAGACCCGTTCCCGCGAGCAGGATGGCGATGGAGAGTAGGATATGCTTTTTCATTGGTCGCTCTTCTTGGTGAAACTGTCCACGATTTCCATAACGTCGTCCACGACCCGTTTCGCATTCTGCAGGTAGCGGACGTATTTGAGCCAGGCCGGGTCGAAGGTGAATCCATCCGGCGTGACCAGCCTGAGATGCCGGAAGGCGACGCCCTGGTTGCGGTTGAGCGGCACGCCTGCGTCGGCTTCGGAATCGACGGTGAACGTCAGTTTGATTCCGTCGAAAGGAACGATGTCCCGGGTAAAGAACCCGATGGAGAGGGTCGAAAGGCCGGGTGCGCCGTCCGATCCGCCCTTGACGCTCCCATCCACGACCGGCTTGTACTGAGGGACGACATTCCCGTCCTTGTCCACGATTTCGGCGGTGAAGCGGAAGGAGACGGGCATCGTGTTCTCAATGTCCACCTGGAAGACGACCGGAGTCAGCTGCTCCAGGGTCATGGTCGTATCGATCTGGAAATGACCGAATTGGTAGTCGATGGCGGAATCCACTCCCTTTCCGATCATGAAGGGCATGTAGAACTGGTATGTGCCCTGGAAAAGACTCTCTCCGGCATCCTCGGACACGCGGAGCCAAGCCTTTTCCCGCGGCGTCACCCGGATGTCGCTGAATCCATAATGTGCCGCATTTCCCGCTCGGGCGATTTCCGGAAGTCCGGGGAACTGGTAGGCCGTATAGCCTTCCGGACGGGACTGGCCGGAGAAGAACCAGGCGCTTTCTCCCCGGGCCGGGAACAGGACCTGGACACCCCCTTCGCCCGTTCCGACCGGATAATCGCAGAGCCGCGTCCCCTCCTCATCCTCCACTTGGAGGCGGGTGCTGAAATCCAGCGGGACGTCCGTCCGGTTGTCGGCCTTGAAGGAAAGCTCCAGGTCCGAAAGGTTGACATACGGGGAGGCATAGTTCACCAGCGTCGTGTAGGTATCCATGCTTTCGCAGGAAAGGCTGCCTCCCACCAGGACATCGGCCTTTTCAAGCCCGGCGCCGTCCGTCCACCCCAGCAGGGTGCAGGTCACGGGACTGTCCGGCGAAAAGCCCGTTTCCGGAGTGACGGTGATCCGGCCGGAAAGGCGGAGGTCTCCGGTGAAAAGGAGGGGCGTTTCCCTTGGGAACGAGGCTTCCGTTTCCGCGGTCACATCCAGGACGATGGGGATGACGGCCCAGCTGTGCAGGACGACGTCTTCCGTCGTGACGAGCGCGTGCGCGCCGTCCGCGGCCAGGCTGCGGGATTCTTCATGGATCTGGCAGACCGTCAGATAGTTCGGAAGCGTGATCCGGAAGCCTTTTTTCACCGTGACGGAACTCGCATCGTCCGCTTCCAGCGCGATCTTCAGGTCCAGGGTGAAGGGCCGGGTCTTGATGTTCCGGACGGCATCGGCCCCCGGTGTCCACTTAGGTGACCCGGACAGTTCGAAGGGGGTGCCGAAATCTACGAAAGCGGAGGAGGATGCATCAAAACCGGGGGTGCAGCTGAAGGAAACGTAGGGTTCGCTTTCCTCCAGGATGCTGCCTTTCAGCAGGGGAGGGCTGTTCAGGGTCTTGGTCCCCGAGGTATAGCAGAAGTTCCCTTCCGGATCGAAGTCCACGAAGTCCAGCCAGGGGATGGCGTGGTCGGCCTGGACGATGTAGTTCAGGATGGCTCCCGTCCGGACGAGTCCGGCGTTCCCGAAGGAGACCGTCATGCCGGGAACGACGGTGACGATGGGGTCGATGTCTTTCCGAAGGTCCAGTTCCTTGTCCACGATGCACGAACAGAGCAAGGGAATCAGAAGTAGGACGACAAGGATGGGGCGTTTCATAAGGCCAGTTTGTTAGAATGAGTAAAGATACGGCTTCCCCTTGAGAAATGCAAGCCTTCCCGTCATGGACAGCAGGTTCCCGGAAAAAAACGAAGAAGTCCCGCCGTCTGGAGCGGAACTTCTTGTAACCTATTGGGAAGGAAGAACTTACTTCTTCCGGTTCTTGTATCTCTGGTAGAACATATCGACACGACCGGCGGTGTCCACAAGCTTCACCTTGCCCGTGTAGAACGGGTGGGAAGTGTTGGAAATCTCCAGCTTCACCAGCGGGTAGGTCACGCCTTCGACCTCGATGGTCTCCTTGGAAGGGGCGCAGCTGCGGGTGACGAAGAGGGTGTCATTCGACATATCCTTGAAAGCTACAAGACGGTAGGTTTCGGGATGGATTCCTTTCTTCATTTTACGTAAAACTTAAATTGTATACAATTTTGGACCGCAAAGGTAGGAATTATTGCAGAAACATCCAAATCTTTTTCAGATTCTTTCGTCGGTCTCCGACCTCCTCAGAATGACAAGGCACCAATTCTCCGACCTCCTCAGAATGACAGTCGTCATGGCCGGCCCCGACCGGCCATCTCTATTTCATGCGATACGGCTGATCGTCGTACAGGAGGTAGCGCTTGGCCTTGCGGATCCACTTCTGTTCTTCCAGTTTGATGTGCTCCCGGGCCACGTCGAAGGGGATGCGGCCGCGGAGGTATTCCTCCAGCACCGGGTCCGCCAGCTTGGTCCAGAAGGCCTCCTCGAACTCGAAGGCGGAGTAATGCTCGGTAAACCAGCGCATCAGGCGGAGGGTATGCATGAGGTTGTGGTAGTCCTCGCCCGGGGAAAGCATGATCTGGAAGCCCTGGCAGCGCTCGCCGGCGTACTTGCCTGCAGCCGGGGTGAAGGAGCAGGGACGCATCAGGGCGCCTTCCACGACGGGCAGGTCCACGGGCAGGCCCGGGCGCACGAACGGGGCGCCGATATACTCGTAGGGACGCGCCGTGCCGATGCCGGGCGTCACCGTCGTGTTGTTCCACAGGCCGCCGCCGCTGTACAGGTAGGAACTGAACAGGCCCGGGATGTCCGATGCCGGGGCGATGGTCCACGGCAGGAGCTGCCGGTTGGAATCCGTCGCCCGCGCCGAGATGATGTGGATGGGGAACTTCGCGCCGATCTCGGAAGCGTACAGGTTCACGAGTTCCCCGAGGGTGAGCCCGTGCCGGTGCGCCACCTTGGGGACGAACATCTCGCCCACGACGGAAGGAATGGTCCCTTCCACCACGCGGCCGGAAGGATTGATATGGTCCACCACATACAGGGACGGCGCTTCTTCGCCCAGCAGGGACAGCATCTCCATCAGGCGCATCACGTCCTTCGTATAGTTGAAGTAGCGGACGCCCACGTCCTGGATCTCCACGACGACGGCGCTGAGCCCCTGGAGCCGCTCCAGATCGAAGTCGATGTGGTTCGTCCCGGGCGTGAGTTCGGCGTCCCGGGGAGAGAAGACGATTTCCAGGTTGCCCCGGTCGCGGAAGATGTCGTACATCCAGCGCGTATGGGCCGTATCCCAGCAGTTCTGGGTGCAGAAGCAGCCGACCTTGCCTTCGTGCAGGGTCTTGTCCAGCTGGTCCTCGAGGGGGGTGGTGCGGAAGGAGAACATAGATTTCTCGACTACGCTCGAAATGACAGGTTAACCGATGATACGCTGTGCCACGGTAATCACTTCGTTCGCAAGGGCCTCGGCACCCTCCATCGTGGGAGCCTCGGCATAGATGCGGATGATGGGCTCGGTGTTGGACTTGCGGAGGTGGACCCACTGTTTCTTGGCCTCGAAGATGATCTTCACGCCGTCGATGTCGTTGATTTCCTCCTGCGCATAGACTTTCTTGAGCTCGGAAAGGATCCTGTCGATGAGGGCGCCGTCGCTGAGCTGGATCTTGTTCTTGGCGATGAAATACTGCGGATAGGTCTTCTTGAGTTCGCTGACCGTCAGCTTCTTATGGGCCAGGTTCGACAGGAAGAGGGCGACGCCCACCATCGCGTCGCGTCCGGCATGGAGGGCCGGATAGATGACCCCGCCGTTGCCTTCACCGCCGATGAGGGCGTTCACCCGGTGCATCTGGGTGGTCACGTTCACTTCGCCCACGGCCGCGGCATAGTAGGTGCCGCCATGGGCCTCGGTCACATCGCGGAGCGCGCGGGTGGAAGAGAGGTTGGAGACGGTGGCGATGGGCTTGCCGGCCTTCTCGGCCAGTTCGCACAGGTAGTCGGCGACGCTCACGAGGGTGTATTCCTCCACGAACGGTTCCCCGTTCTCGCAGATGAAGGCGAGCCGGTCCACGTCCGGGTCCACGCTCACGCCGAGGTCCGCTTTTTCGCGGACGACGGTGCGGGACAGGTCCACGAGGTTCGCCGGCAGCGGCTCCGGATTGTGGGCAAATTCGCCCGTGGGATTGCAGTTGAGGCCGATGCACTTCACGCCCAGCCGCTCCAGCAGGCGCGGCATGATGATGCCGCCCACGGAATTGACCGCATCCACCACCACGGTGAAATGCGCGGCCCGGATGGCTTCCGTGTCCACGGCGGGAAGCGCGAGGACGGCGTCCAGGTGCTGGTCCGTGAAATCCTCCTCTTCGATGGAACCGAGGTCATCGACCTCCGCGAAACGGAAATCTTCACTCGCGGCGAGGTCCAGCACCGCCTGGCCTTCCATCGCCGTCAGAAACTCGCCCTTGTCGTTCAGAAGCTTGAGGGCGTTCCACTGGCGCGGGTTGTGGCTGGCAGTCAGGATGATGCCGCCGTCGGCCTCCGCGAAGAGGACGGCCATTTCGGTGGTCGGGGTGGAGGCGAAGCCGCACTTCACCACGTCGATGCCGCAGCCCACAAGGGTGCCCACGACGAGCTGTTCCACCATGTCGCCGGACAGGCGGGCGTCCTTTCCGACCACGATCTTGTAGCGGGAGCCGTTCGGATGCGGTTTCCGCTGCGGCAGGGTGGCGGCGTAGGCGGCCGTGAACTTGACGATGTCGATAGGGGTGAGTGCGCTGCCCGGTGCGCCACCGATGGTGCCGCGGATGCCGGATATGGATTTGATCAGGGTCATAAGCAGGTGTTGTTTCGTCATTCCCGGCTCGACCGGGAATCTCTTTCATTTATCCTGCAAAAGTATTAATTTTGCGCCCCAAATCCAAAAATGATTATGCAGCAAGGTATCTGGACCGTCATCATGCTCATCTTTTCGAACGTCTTCATGACGTTCGCGTGGTACGGCCATCTCAAGCTTCAGGAAATGAAGATTTCCACGGACTGGCCCCTCATTCTCGTCATCCTGTTCTCGTGGGGGATTGCTTTCTTCGAGTACTGCCTCACCGTCCCGGCGAACCGGATCGGCTTCCAGGGGAACGGCGGTCCTTTCAACCTGATGCAACTCAAGGTCATCCAGGAGGTCATTTCCCTGACCATCTTTACGGTCATCGTCACCTTCCTTTTCAAGGGGCAGCCGGTCCAGTGGAACCACATCGCCGCCTTCGGATGCCTCGTTCTCGCTGTTTTTTTCGTATTTTTGAAATAAAAATTTGGAAATCCGGGAAAAAGCAGTACCTTTGTACTCCCAACCGCTGGGTTCGTATAACGGTTAGTACTCGAGATTCTCAATCTCGCAATAGGAGTTCGATTCTCCTACCCAGT
>Ga0310697_10007084_pt1 | contig 10602 bp, 9 predicted proteins | sample 172DNAGHGlowgp2_FD_203883 | JGI IMG/M metagenome (GOLD analysis project Ga0310697, IMG submission 203883) | Sheep rumen microbial communities from Palmerston North, Manawatu-Wanganui, New Zealand - 1728 DNA GHGlow gp2 (v2) (version 2) | ecosystem: Host-associated > Mammals > Digestive system >...
CATTGAAGACAAGAACCATTACCAGGACATCCTATACGGCATCAAGTTCTGCCATAAAAACATCGGGTTCAATGGCAAGTTCTATACCTTCCCCTACTCTCTTGCCTTCCTGCTTCGTCGCTACCTGAGAGCAAGAGAAACGACAAAAAACGGGTAAAAATCCCTATCCGGCATGGAACGGTTTAACAAAGTTGCCGTCACGGTCTATCGTGGCCCACAGGTTCGTCACCTCCATACCAAATCCGTCAGCATCGCCGTAGTCCCACTCCAGATTCGTCATCAAATCAATGGCATCATCCAAGCGTGTATGCGCATCCATCGTCAGATAACCACGCTTAATCGCATGCTCTATCAAGTCATACTTGCCACTAATCAGACGGAAGTCCTCCCGCTTAACAGGCACCCTGACCTCTACGGAATAAGGACGGTGAGCCAGTTTCTGCACCCAGTCGTAAATCACCTTCCACTCAGCATCCTTACACTGTGTCACCCAATGTCCTCCCGTGCCAGAACTATAGAACAGCCCACCCGTCATTTCCTCAATATCCATACGCTCGTTCTCCTTATTAATCGTTTGTTTACCCTTTCCTTAATTACAAGAGGGCAGATTATTATCTGTGTTACGATACAAAGATAACGTGTTTTTTCAAAAAACAAAATGAGGCCAATAATGTTTTTTTTAAAAAAACACTTAGTCCTCGCTTCGCTCGGACGAATAGACAGGAAGAGTAAATATTTTTATTTGCATTTCGGATATCTTTTTCGTTCCGGCAGTGTATGTCTTATAATTTAATATTATAGATGACACCAAGGAGAGGCTCCCTCCATAAACAGGGAGAGGCTCCCTCCCTAAACAGGGAGGGGTGGGGAGGGTCTTATAGAGCAAGGCGCAGACCGCGGGTGCTGACCCGGCCGTCTGGCGCACCGTAGTCCCGGTCAGACACACGATAGTCCCCGTTGTCGAAGCCACAACCGCCACCACGGTCCACGCGGCTAGAGCCCGTACTCGGTCCCTTCGGATTCTGAGACGGGGAACTGCCATAGTAATCCCAATCGTACCTGTCCTGACACCATTCCCATACGTTACCACTCATGTCGTACAAGCCCAATTCGTTCGCCTGTTTTTGCCCGACAGGATGAGTTGTACCTCCGCTGTTTTCATCATACCAAGCCACATTACCTAGGTTATCGCTACCGCTATATTTATACCCACTGCTGCGGTTGCCACCACGGGCGGCATATTCCCACTCCGCCTCCGTCGGCAGGCGGAACTGCTTGCCCGTCAGCGCGTTCAACTTGCGAATGAATGTTTGGCAATCGTTCCAACTTACCATTTCCACAGGACGCTTTGCGCCTTTAAAATCAGATGGATTGCTGCCCATCACCGCCTCCCATTCTTCTTGTGTCACCTCGTACTTGCCAATGGAGAAAGACCTGAGCGTCACTTTGTGGGCTGGTTTCCCAACAACCGATGCATCACTCCCCTGCTCAGCGGTGGCCCCCATCGTAAAGGTGCCGCCCTCGACAGGCACCATGTTATTGATAAGGTTCTGGATGATTGCTTTTTGTTCTGCTGGAAGTTCTGTATAATTCTTTACTTGTTGTGAATTCCAAATTACCCCTCCAATCAATGCAACCACCACTAAGCCCCCTATCCTCCACAACCACTTTAATGATTTGGGCTTAGACTGGGGTGTTGGAGCCGGAGAAAGGTTCGGTTTAGGAGAGACTTTTTTATCAACTGCTGTCTTCTTTCCCTCAAATTCCGTTTCGTCCTTGGCGTCTGGTTTCTTTTCAAACTCTGTTTTCTCGTCCTTCGTTTTTGTGTTCTTACCCTCTATTCCTATTTGAGGTTTCTTTTCCTGTTTACGCACTGTTGGCTGCTCCGTGAAACTTTCCTTCATAAACGCCAGAATCTCTGCAACAGATTGAGGACGCTTGCGGCGGTTATGAGCGGTCATCCACAGTATCAGGTCACGCATGGGCTGGCTGATCCGGTCTTGATAGGGCGCGAATGCCTCTTCTTCCTTGTCTTTCAGTTCGAGGGGCGACTCCAACGTCAGCAACCGGAACAGGGTGACACCCAAGGCATAGAAGTCGGACCAAGGTCCCATGCGGCTGACATCACCGTCCAGCTGTTCCTGCGGCGTATAGCCTGGCGTGCGAGTCATCGCCGCCAGCGTGCTTCGGTGGTTGCCCTCCTCCACCTCCTTCGTGCTGCCGAAGTCTATCAGCACCACGTTGCCGCTCTTGTCTATCATGATGTTGTTCGGCGTGATGTCGGCATGGACAAAGCCCTTGCCGTGAACCTCCGTCAGGGCGTTGAGTACCTGACGAAGCACGTCCGTCACCTCTGCTTCCGTCATTGCACGACCCGTACGGCTCAGGCGGTCCGTCAGGCTCTCGCCGTCGATGAACTCCATCACATAGTATGCCGTATTGTTCTCCTCGAAGTCGTCGTAGATGCGTACCACATGGCGGTTGTGCAACTCGCGAAGCCGTTGTATCTCGTGGATGAACTTCCGCTTATACAGCAGGAAGTCGTCCTCGTTCACGGGGTTGCTCACCGTCACCGTCATTCCCGAACGTGTGTTCACACCTTTGGCATGGATGAAGAATTCCTTCATCGCCGAACGCTCATGGAAACTCGTATCCTCAACAACATACGTATTGCCGAAGCCGCCCGACTTCAGGTGGCGCACAATACGGTACTGACCGTTCTTCAACGTCGTGCCGACAGGCAATATATTCTGATTGTTGATATCGTTTTGCATTTCAGATATCTTTTTCGTTCCGGCAGTGGTTTTTCAAATTTACATAATAGAGTCGCATGCAACAGTGTCACAGGCAACAGTGTCAACAAACGCATCTAGAGAATCTATCATGATTTCATCTTCCCACTCTGCGCGCCTCCAGCCTCGTTTATAACCATTCCGACTGGAAGTTTTTTGCCTGTGCTTTGTACTATTGATCTGTTTAGGTTTAGGCGAAGGTTTCGGTTTCGGAGCCACCGTTGTCTTCTTCGGTTTTCTCACCACATGACCGCCTGCCGCTTGTGCCATCAGCAGCGTTGGCAGGAATGCCAACATCAAAAGGATAATTGTCTTTTTCATTGTATTCTCGTTATTCATTTTTTATTCATGTGAACACTGGGGACTCATCGAAACATTCAGGGTTGTGGCACCTTGTGTTGCCATGCCGCTAAACTCCCCTGCACCATTCATCTCTAAAGACATAGACAGGTTACTGCCGTCTCTGCTGACCAGCTCCATATCCGTACCGTTAAAGCTTGTACAGGTCATAGAAATACGCCCACCTGTACCGACATTCTTATACACTACATTCGTTATCTGGTCGTTGCCACTGTTAAAGTCTAGCTGCACTGGCCATTTCCTGTTGTTATTGTCATAGAAATAGCCAACCAGATGGTGGTGCTGTGCTGAACTCAGGTCATGACCATAATGTTTGATGTTGTCCTGCGACTCTTCTTCCGTCACCGAGGTAGCCTCTTCCTGAGTTTGTTCATTGGTCTGTTGCCCAGACGCATTGCTCTCCCCGACAGAATTTTCTACTTGCGTGGTATCGACTGCAGGAATAGGCGAACCATCTTTGTTTTTGGACGAAAGCCAAACCGCCAAGACGATACCGAGCACTACCACGACACCTATCAATACGTACAACGGATTGAATTCTTGCTTTCTTGTTGGTGGCGGTACTGGTCTGCGTGGTGGCGGTGTCTGCCCTTTTCCTGCCGAAGACTTACCTCTATGAAAGGTGGTGTCGTCATCATCGGAATCAAAAGCTTTTGTTCCGCCTCCCTCTTTCAAGTATTGCCGTATCTCACCGACTGTCTGCGGACGCTTGGTCCTATTGGGTGTCATCATCCAATATATCAAATTGCGGCATAACTCGCTGACCGTTGCAGGGAAGCTGAATGCTCCTGTTTTCTCTTCGCTGATTCTCGAGGGTGATGGTGGCTGTTGCATCGTCACCAGCTTGTAGAGCGTGGCACCCAAGGCATAGAAGTCTGTCCATGGTCCCATGCGCTCGTAGTTCTCTTCAATCTGCTCACTCGGCGCATAGCCTGCCGTGTAGCTCATGCCCGTCGTCGGCGATAGCGCGTTGTTGTCGTCAGTGGCTATCTGCTTGCTCGCGCCGAAGTCTATCAGGTAGGCACAGTTCGAACCATCCATCATGATGTTGGCAGGCTTGATGTCCAAGTGCAAGAGCTGCGGACTCTGGCTGTGTACCAAATCCAAGGCATCCAGCATCTGGTGCAGCACGTCCATCGCCTCGGCTTCCGTCAACGGCTTACCTGTACGCTGAAGGCGAGAGCCGAGACTCTCACCGTCGATATAGTCCATCACGTAATACACCGTGCCACGTTCCTCGAACAGGTCGTGCACCTGAACGATGTGCGCGTTGTGTAGCTTGCGCAGTCGCAGAGCTTCCTTCTTCAGCTTCTCCTTCTGGCTCTCAAACGTTGCCTTGTTATCCGGCACGCTCACCGTCACCGTATCGCCTTCGCGCAGGTTGATGCCGCGCATGAAGAACTCCTTCATGGCGTAGGTCTCGTTGAATCTCACGTTCTGCACCAGATACGTGTTGCCGAAGCCTCCGCTCGACAACTGCTGTTTTATCTCGTATGTATCGCCCCGCAACATTGTGCCGACAGGCAGCATATTCTCACTATTCATTTTTTATATCTAATTTCTAATCGTTCAACGCCAATCCTTGTTTCGCATGAAGAGGAGGAACTACAGGTTTGTATTTCGTATATCTTTTTCGTACCAGCAATATCTTATTATGTTTTACATATTATTGAAGGCGGCAAGGTTGGGCTCCCTCCCTAAACAGGGAATTCTTGGAGCAGCGAGAGTAGAGCGATGCTTGCATCAGCTATGCCGAGTCGTGACAAGATTCACCAAGGGTAAAGGTTGGGGAGGGTCTCCTAAAGAGCAAGGCGCAAGCCGAAGTTATCGCTACCGGAGTTTGGTGGACAACCGCCCCGCATCGATACACGACAGCGCCCCACATCAAAGCCCCAACTGCCACCGCGCAGAATGCGAATAGAGCCATCCCCTGGACCTGTGGGATTCGTCTGAGCAGAGGAAGAGAAACTTTCAGCCCAATCCTGACACCACTCCCATACATTGCCAGACATATCATACAGCCCCAATTCATTCGGCTGTTTCTGACCAACGGGATGGGTTACTAAGCCACTACTTCCATCATACCAAGCAACGCTACCAATATCATTACTACCGGCATATTTATAATGCTTACTTTGGTTGCCGCCACGGGCGGCATATTCCCACTCAGCTTCAGTAGGAAAGCGAAACTTCTTGCCAGTAATTTGGTTCAACTTGCGAATAAATTCCTGACAGTTATTCCAAGAAACATTTTCTAACGGACGCTTTGCACCCTTGAAACTTGATGGGTTGCTGCCCATTACCGCCTCCCATTCCTCCTGAGTCACTTCATACTTGCCGATGGAGAATGAGGACAACGTCACCTGATGCGCAGGCTTTTCACGTTCATCAGCATCACTGCCCTGCTCAGATGTGGCTCCCATCGTAAAGGTGCCGCCCTCAACGGAAACCATGTTATTGACGAGGTTCTGGATGATTTCATCATTCTTTAATTGCTTCTCTTCGGTACCAGAAGACTCGGATTTTTGCGAAGCTCCCCCAGAATTGGCATTCCACACCAACCCGACAACTAATGCGATAACCGTCAAAGGACCTAATCCCCACAGCCAACGAAACGACTTGGACTTGGGCTGAGAAGACGAAGTTGATTTAGGAACATCAACTGCCTTCTTATCAGCAGTCTTCTTCTTTTCTTCAAATTCAGTTTCTTCCTTTGCGTCTGGCTCCTTTTCTTCAAATTCCGTTTCTTCCTTTGCGTCTGGCTCCTTTTCTTCAAATTCAGTTTCTTCCTTTGCGTCTGGCTCCTTTTCTTCAAATTCAGTTTCTTCCTTTGCGTCTGGCTCCTTTTCTTCAAATTCCGTTTCTTCCTTTGCGTCTGGCTCCTTTTCGTATTCCGTCTTCTCTTCCTGCTTCACCTCTATCGTTGCTGCCTTTTTCGTTTCTTCCTTCTCTGACGTATCTTGCTGACGGGAAGATGCTGACGTACTTTCCTTGAAGTGTTCTTTGACGAAAGCCTGAATCTCTGCAACGGATTGCGGACGCTTCTTGCGGCTCGGCGTCATCATCCAACAAATCAACTTGCGACACGATGCGCTGACCGATGCAGGGAAATGGAAGGCATCGGTGCCGTCATCGCTGATGTCGGATGGAGACGGTGGTTGCTGCATCGTCACCAGTTTGTAGAGCGTAGCACCCAGAGCATAGAAGTCTGTCCAAGGTCCCATGCGCTCGTAGTTCTGTTCTATCTGCTCGCTCGGTGCATAGCCTGCGGTATAGCTCATGCCCGTCGTCGTCGATAGCGCGTTGTTGTCGTCGGTGGCTATCTGTTTGCTTGCACCGAAGTCTATCAGGTACGCACAACCGGAACCATCCACCATGATGTTGGCTGGCTTGATGTCCAGATGCAGCAGCTGTGGACTCTGGCTGTGCACCAGTTCCAAGGCATCCAGCATCTGGCGCAGCACGTCCATCGCCTCCGCTTCCGTCAGCGGCTTACCCGTACGCTGAAGACGAGAGCCGAGACTCTCACCGTCGATGTAGTCCATCACATAGTAGATGGTACCCCGTTCTTCAAACAGGTCGTGCACTTGAACGATATGCGCATTGTGCAACCTGCGCAGGCGTTGTGCCTCCTTCTTCAGCTTCGCCTTCTGACTCTCAAAGGTTGCCTTGTTGTCCGGCACGCTCACCGTCACCGTGTCGCCCTCGCGAAGGTTCACCCCACGCATAAAGAACTCCTTCATCGCGTAAGTCTCGTTGAAGCTCACGTTCTGCACCATATACGTGTTGCCGAAGCCACCACTCGACAACTGCTTCGTAATCTTGTACGTCCCGCCACGCAGCATCGTGCCGACAGGCAGCATGTTCTCGTTGTTCATAGTATGTCCAATAACTTAAGGATAAACAAAATGACGAATGCCAAGGCAAAGAGGAAAAGGAACAGCGGCAGTCCCTTTTTCATCATGGGCGAAGAAGACTTGGCGGACGGGGAAGGCAACGGGGCGACGGAACACACTTCCTCAACAGGAAGAGGTTGGGGAGCGTCACCCTTCGGCTCATAGCGCAAGGCATTACACCGTGCCGTCTGCTCATCGTTGGGGAACGACTCATCACCAGCTTCCCGTTCCACCTGCCCCACCTGAATGAGGTAGGCAGAATGGTTGTCGGCATTGTCCTTTGTAGCCTCAATGAGTATCGCCCTCTTTTCGTCCAGCGACTTTTCTGAACACAGGACATCCAAGAGTTCCCCGTCGGACATCTGTTCCAGCATGCCGTCGGAGCACAGGTAGAAGAGGTCACCAGCCTGTATGTCGGTGGTCTGTGCGATGCTTGCCATAGGACGCTCGTCCAATCCAGGCATCATGGCGCGCGTGATGACATTTTTCTTCGGATGGGTAGCCATCTCCTCGAAGGCAATCTCCTCAGCCAGGAACAGCTCATAGACCAAGGAATGGTCGCGCGACTTATACAGGATGCGACGCTCCGACGGGCGGACATGATAGATGCGGCTGTCACCGATATATGCCATGAGGCATCCGCCACGATGGAAATAAGTCATGGTGAGTGTCGTACCCATCTTCTTACTCTCCGGACTGTCGGCACCCGCTTCGTCCAGTCGTTGCAAGGCAGCCTCGACAGCCTGCCGCACCAGATGCTCCGCTGGTTCGTCGCGGTCCTGAGCAGCAGTCATAAATGTGGCTATCGTCTCTGCCACCAGCTGACTTGCCACCTCACCCTTCTCATGACCGCCCATGCCGTCGCACACCATGAACAGGCGACTATCCTCAGTGGCTGTTCCAGCAACGGGGAACAAGGTGTCTTCCTGGTTCTGGCGCTTGCCAAACTCGTAGATGGCAGTAGAATATAATGTTCTGATTTTCATAACATTGCGGTTTTCTATTCTTGAACATATTTCACTTCCGTATCGCCCAGCGTGATGACATCGCCGTGGGCAAGAGAGATGCGGTCGCCAGCTGTCAATGTCATGTCCTCCACCATGAGCGGTCGCTGCTTTGCCTTCTCCGCTGGTCGCAAGTCGGAAAGGATGGCTTTCACCCTGCCACTCTTCAGGCGCACCACCTCGATGACAGCATGCTCGCGGCTCATCGACTTGTCGGCAGTTTCCAACTGCACGGTAGCCTGCGACGACGGTGCTCCGCGTCCAATGGTATTCCTGCCTTCCTGCAAGGGATACGAGCGACTGCCCAGACGCAAGGAGCCTATCTTCGTATTGCTTCCCGAAGAAGCACCTATCTGCGTCTTGTTCAAGTCGTCGGTGAAGTCGATACGGATTTGTGCCGGACATACCGGATTAGGACATTTCACCTGCATAAACTGCAGGTCGTTCTCGTTAGTGACCTCAATCTTGCCTTTGCAATTAGGACACACCACTATTTTCTTAATCATTGTCTCTTTCTGCTTTATCTTACCATGACATGATGGTCATGTTGTTGTTGAACTTACCCCACATCACTGGATGCTGCCTGCCAATCGATTTCTTTGCCACACCCTTGCTGACAAAGTCGAACAGTTCCTTGGCAGTAATCTGCCGGTCGCGGTTCACATCGGCACCGCCACGGAGTCCACGCTCCAAATAGGCGGTAAAGAGGCTGTTGCGCCAGTTGCGCTTCTCCATAGACTTCTCTGCTGTCCGCGAGGAAAGGAAGAACATGATGTTGGCAGAGGAATGTTGGAAGCCGCCGTTGTCCTTGCGAGCCTTACCAGCAAAGCAAGCATCGGCAAAAACCATCTTGCAACCTGCATCGCTGTTGTCCATCGCCTTGACAATGGTCTCGTATTTCAGAAGTCCATCGTAGCAGATGAAGCCGCCGGGGACACCATGCCCGCTGAAGAACAATACGACCGTATCGTCGGAAGTCGCCTTCGCAAACAGGTTCTGCAAGGCAAAGACCACGTTCTTCAAGGTAGCCGACTGGTTGGTCAGCACCTCCACTTCTGCCTTGCCGTTCTTCTCATACAGTCGTTTAATGGTCACAGCATCACCGTCGCTCAACCGCAAGTCGCTCTTTGTTCCCGGATAGTCGGCAATGCCTATGCTGACCACATAAGTCTTGGCATGTACCAGCAAGGCACATGCCAAGACGCAATAAGTTATCATCAATAACCTTTTCATACGCTTATGCAGGTTGCACGTCAACGTCATTCATATAGTCGGGCATGTCGTCGGCAATATGGTCTTGCTCGTTGTTGACCATCGCCGTCTGAGCGCCATCGTCCTGCATGCCACCATTCTGTACTTCAGCCATCACGGCGAAGTCGGTCACACTGATCTGCTGGTCGGAAATGTCCACCACTTCGTCGGCATCGATTTGTTGGTTTTGGTTGCGGTCGGAAACGGCAACGTCGAAAACCATGTTATTATCGACATCGACCAAAGCCACATGCTCGTGGTCAACCTCCATGTGTCCGACGTTCATCGTCTGTCCACCTTCCGTCTCCACTTGGTCAACACCCAAGAAGCGCACTTCCGACTGTGTCTCACCGCCGCCATGTCCGCCACCGTGTCCTGGATTTACGGTATGGTGGAGGTTTGAATCTTGCTGACCGCCACCATGCTCCTGCTGGTGCTCCTGTTGGTGTGTGTCGTGATGTGCCGTCTCCACATGGTCGTGATGGGTTGTCGCATGCTGTGCTGTAGCCTCACCCTGCAAGCCCATAGCCTGATGGGAGAACTGGCTCTGCTCAGCTTCCGACATCTGGCTCCATTCGCTGGCATAATAGGTGCCATAAATGCCACCGTGCCACTCGAACACGCCACCGGCACCTACCTGTGCACGGGCTGCGGCAAACGCTTCACCGAAGGTGAGGTCTTGATCTACTACGGCTATGTGGATGTCGGTACCCTCAACGGTTTCCGTTGCGTCGGTAGCTGCTTCGCTGTTATTGCCGGCAAAGGCATCTGCGGCATACATCGCTGCTGCACCCAAGAAAACGCCCGTTGCTCCACCGATGGTGACCGTCTTCCAGTTTACACTTCCGTTTTCCTGCTTTTTCTCTGTGTTCTGTGCTGCCTTGTTCTCATTCAGAGTTCCAAAGCTGGTGTTGTCATTTGTTGTCATAGTTGTATGGTTTTAGATTTTAAACTTTTGTTGTTTCTGTTGGCAAAGGTAGTCCCAAAACCACCCGATTCCAATTTTCTGGCGTCATCTTCCACGAAACACCCCGTTTCCGTGACGAAACAGCCGTTTTGGTGGTCATTTCTTGTAGATGGCTTTGCAATAGGGGCAACAAGTGCCCTGACTGATGATATGATAGGACTGGTTGCTCATGAAATGTCCGCACTTCGGACAGACATACTGGCGCTGGAAATCTTCATCCAGCTTTGCCCTTTCCTCAATGGAATTATCCGTAAAGCGACGATACAAGCCCACGAGCATGATGACGACGGCGATGCCCGTCAGCACAATGGTATAGGGACGGATGTCGGGTG
>Ga0310697_10007086_pt1 | contig 10600 bp, 2 predicted proteins | sample 172DNAGHGlowgp2_FD_203883 | JGI IMG/M metagenome (GOLD analysis project Ga0310697, IMG submission 203883) | Sheep rumen microbial communities from Palmerston North, Manawatu-Wanganui, New Zealand - 1728 DNA GHGlow gp2 (v2) (version 2) | ecosystem: Host-associated > Mammals > Digestive system >...
TGACGGAGGTTAACGGATATAATGTTCCTATCGATGTCGAGGTGGAGACGGTGGTTTATGAGCGTGAAGTGACTGGAGGCAGCACGACGGTCTGTCTTCCTTATGACCTTCCCGTCCCTGAGAATACGACGGCGTATGCCTTGGATGATTCGGACAGCGAGGGTGTTACACTGAAGGAATGTGAAGGCACCTTGGAGGCTAACCAACCGTATGTGCTGGTGATGGATGAGACGAGCGGTGCTAGTAGAAGAGCAGACGATGATACTTCGTCAGTCTTGAACCTGGGTACATCGAATGTCACCATCTCTTGCTCGGTAGAAGAAGGCAGTGTTGTAAAGAACGACTTTACGCTCTGTGGTACGGTACACAGCATGACTCATGAGGAAGGCTTGGCGAAGAAGGCTTATATCATGCAGGCTGATAAGACTTGGCGCATGACTGCTTCGTCAGATCCTGCCATGGCCAAGGAACAGTACCTCGCTCCCTTCCAGGCTTATCTGCTTTATACCGGTGAGGGTGAGCTGGCAGAGGTGTCGACGACCTTCGAGTCCTCGACGACGGGTGTGCTGACAGTAAAGTTTAGCACTCCTAAATCGTCAAAGGATGGATGGTACGACATGAATGGTCGTAAACTGAATGGTAAGCCGACCCGTAAGGGTGCCTACCTGCATCAAGGAAAGGTGGTTATTCTTTAGAGAGCTGAAGCTTTCAGACGCAGTCCGTTGGTCTCGTCGATGCCAAACATGAGGTTTATGTTTCGCACGGCCTGACCAACGGATCTTTTATGAGGTTGTCGATAGTAGAGGTGATCGTGATTTGCAAAAATCATCGATTTCATCGGGATTTGTCATGTCGTACGGCATTACAGTCGCATGGCAATAATAGTCCATTTTATGTGGTTTTATGTTAAATTGTAATTATGGGACAATTATTTGCAGATATTGTATTGCCTTTCGTATAAAAAATACTATCTTTGTCACCTAATTATATAAGATTCGAAACTAAAACCTAATAAATTATGAAACAATCAAGATTACTATTGATGTTATTGGGGCTGTTCTTCAGCTTTATGTCACTAAGTGCTCAAGCTTTGTGGGACGGTAGTGTAGCCACGTCGTTTGCAGGCGGAACGGGAACGCAGGACGACCCATACCTCATCTCAAACGGTGCAGAACTGGCCTATCTGGCTAAGATTACGAATGAGAATCCGGCGAGTACGAGTGGAACGTATTACCAACTGGCAGAAGACATCATCCTGAATGTGGATGTGCTGGATGAAAACTATAACCTGATTGGTACGCCTGCCAACGCATGGACACCCATTGCCAATGTAACAGGAAAGAGCATGGGAGACTCCTTCAAGGGGGACTTTGATGGTGACGGTCATGTTATCTCAGGTGTCTATTGTGTCAATACCTCTGGCAACTATCCATACACCGGCCTGTTCGGCAGTATAGGAAACGAAGCGGTGATTCATGATTTGGCGGTTGTTGACTCCTATTCTGAGTGTAATTATACTTGTGGTATCATCACAGCCAATATGACGAACACATCGGTGGTGCGCCGCTGCTATGCTGACGGCCGACTGGCTGGCAGAGGTTCCTATGCCGGACATATAGTTGGCACGATGACCAATGGCATGAGTGGTATGGTGGAGTATTGCTATTCAAAGGGAGTCAACACCTGTACTTTTAATGCAGGTGGTGGCATCGCCGGTTATACATCCAGCAACAACTCTGTGCGTTATTGCTTCACGCTTGTCGATGTACAGTTTACGAATAGTGGAGGACAACGTGGTGGCGTGATAGGCCAGGACAACGGTCACGGTGAGTTCACTCATCTGTATTTCGACCAGACAATATCGCCTGATGTGTCCGTTGGCTACCAGAACACCTACGAGAACTGTTCGGGTAAGACCACTGAGGAGATGAAGACGGAGGAGTTTGCCCAGCTCCTGGGTACACCGTTTGAGTATGTGGCAGGCAATTATCCTCGCGTAGAGTGTCTGCCCGCTGTTGGCGAGAGTGGCACTGACAGACCAGGATACCGTATAGTAAAAGGAGAATTATCCAATCATAAGGGCTGCGCAGTCGGATTCTATACTGCCTTTGATGGTACCGACGTCTCTAAGAGGATAGTCAGAGCCGAGGGAGGTACTACCGTGTTTGTCAAGGTGACGATAGCCAACAGGAGACTCCTGTCTGCAAAAGGCGTTACCTTAGTGAACAGCGCAACAGGACAGACTGTTGCCCTTACCCCGGTTGTTGACGACATCTGGTCGTTCACGATGCCTGAGGGCGACATCGTATATTCGGCCTCTTTCATTATGGATGATGCAGCATCCTCTGTATGGGATGGCTCTGTGGCTACGACCTTTGCCGGTGGTACGGGAACTCAGGACGATCCGTATCTGATCAGTGACGGTGCCGAACTGGCCTATCTATCGCGAATCACGAAGATCGATGCCAGTCAGACAGCAGGGAAATATTACAAGTTGACAACCAACATCCTGCTGAACGAAAACGTGCTGACGGAAGATTTCCTGCTCAATGGTACTCCTGACAATATCTGGATACCCATCGGAGATGCAGAGACTCCTGGCGATTATGATGCTAGTGCTGCCTTCCAAGGCTATTTTGACGGCAATTCTTATGCCGTTTCGGGAGTCTATTGTCCCAGTGAGTATGGCATAGCAGGACTTTTTGGCGCTATCAGTGGTGGCGAGATACATGACTTGTCCGTCGTTGACAGTTATGTCAAGGCTTCACGTTATGCAGGAGCCGTAGCTGGTGGCATCACTGGTTATGGACAAATCAACCGCTGTTATGGAGAAGGATACATCGTTGCTGAAGGCGACTATTGCTTCAGCGGTTCTGTCGTGGGCCATGTCGATGCAGGTTGTACGCTTAATCATTGTTATGGTAGCGGCCGTTCCGTCAGTAGCGGCTACGCAGGAGGTATCGTAGGTTGGATCAACCGCGGAAGTACCTACAACAGTTTCAGTGCCAACATCAAGGCCAATGAGGGTGCCTATGGCGGCACGTATAGTGGCTATGCCAGCACCCTTTACTACGACAAGACGCTGAACACCGTGTCGGGCAATGGTACAGCCAAGACGACGGCGGAAATGAAAAGTGCAGCGTTTGCCGAGCTGCTGGGTGAACCGTTTGAGTGGTCGGAAGACAATTACCCCTATGTAGGAAATCTGCTGAAAGTGGGCGAAAAGATCTATTGTAGCGCATCGGGCTATCGCGTGGTACGTGGTACGCTGGTCAATGGCAAGGGTTGCAGTGTCCGCTTCTATAGCACTTTCGACGGTACCGACGTGAAGAAGAGCACCAGTCGCGCTGATAGTGGCACCACGGTATATGTCAAGGTGACGATGGCTCCCCACATGGTTCTCTCTGACGCGGGCATCGTGGTGACGAATGACTCCAATGGAGAACAAGTCAGAGCAAGCCAGGTTGCTGATGGCATCTGGGCGTTCTCTATGCCAGCCTCGGATGTCACCGTTTCCGCCACTTTCCTTCGCGACCCGTCGTTGCCTCCCGTGTGGGACGGCAGTGTCGCCGATGAGTTTGAACGAGGCAAGGGAACGAAGGAGAGTCCCTACCTGATCAGAAGCGGTGCCGAACTGGCCTACCTGGCATCGATCACCAATGCCAATGGTGACCTGACCAAGGACAAATACTATCAGCTGACGGAAGATATCTATCTGAACGACGATGTGCTGAACGACGCTTTCGAGTGTAATGGCCTACCCGAGAATGTATGGGAGCCGATAGGCTGCGATGAGAGCCATCAATTCCAGGGACACTTCGATGGCAATCATCATCTTATTTCAGGCCTTTATGCCCATAAGGACAGTTATGTGGGCCTGTTCGGATGGGCCAGCGGCTCGACCATCTGCAACGTCTCGCTGGTTGATAGCTATGTGAAAGGCTATTATGCCGGTGCGCTGGCTTATGCTACGGGATATAGTGACTCGACTTATGTGCGCAACTGTTATGTGGAGGCTGGTGTCGAGGGTATCTATTACAGTTCGGCGATGATCGTCCAGCTTTATGACATGAGTGTGATGGAGAACTGCTACGCCAGTGGTCGTATCCTTCGTGGCGACACGCAGTCCGGACTGGTGTCAACGCAAAACAGCGGCAGCACCATGCGCAACTGCTACTCCGCTGTGAGGGACGGTCAGGCCGTGGCGTACATGGGTGACCGGGAGCGTATTACCAACGTCTATTCCGACGGTGATCTGGCATCGGTGGCTCAGGTGAGGGAAGACCTGTGTGGCAAGCACACCATCGAGATGCAGACAGAGAACTTTGCTGAGCGGATAGGTGCACCGTTTGAGTATGTGCTGGGCAACTATCCTTATATTCCCGGCTTGTTGAAGATTGGCGAGAACCGCGGCTGGAAGGCGCCTGCCGACCCGGCTCACGGCGGTGCCGGTGGCGTCTGGGACGGTGAGCGCTCCATCATCTTTGCCAGCGGAACGGGTACAGAAAAAGATCCGTACATGATTAATAATGGTTCCCAATTGGCTTACCTGGCTGCCCTGACCAATGCCAATCCCGCCCTGACGAAGGACAAGTACTACAAGTTGGGTGCCGACATCATCTTGAATGAAAATGTGCTGGACAATTCGCTCCAGTTGAATGGCGTTCCGGAGAACGTCTGGGAACCTATAGGCAATGACTATAATGCTTGTTTCCAGGGTCATTTCGATGGCGATTACCACAAGATATCAGGACTCTATGCCAACAAGAACAGCTATGTGGGCCTGTTCGGATATACCAGCGGCTCGACCATCTGCAACCTCTCGCTGATAGACAGCTACGTCGCTGGCTATTATGTCGGTGCCCTCGCTGCTGCCACCGCTTACAACGATAGCACGTATGTGCGCAACTGTTATGTAGAGGCGGTGCTGAACGGTATCTATCAGAGTGCCATGCTGGTTGCGATGCTCAACGAACAGAGCGTGATGGAGAACTGCTACGCCAACGGTCGTATCCTTCGTGGTGACTACAAGGCCGGACTGGTGGTTTACCAGTATTCAGGCAGCCAGATGCGTAACTGTTTCTCGACCGTAGAGAACGCTGATGCCGTTGGCTCGGTGGGTGACAGAAACAGCCTCATTCACGTTTACTGCGACCGCGACCTGGGCTCGACATTCTATATGACCGACAAGGCATGCTCCAAACAGACCATTGAGCTGCAGACTCAGGACTTTGCTGAAATGTTGGGTGCACCCTACGAATTTGTGTTGGGCAACTATCCTTATATCCCCGGTCTGATGAAGATTGGCGAGAACCGCGGCTGGAAGATACCGGAGGATCCTACCCATGGTGGTGCCGGTGGCGTTTGGGACGGTGAGACTTCCATCACCTTCGCCAGCGGTTCAGGTACGGAAGCAGACCCCTACATTATCAATAACGGCGCACAGCTGAGCTATCTGGCCAAGTTGACCAATGCCAACCACGCTCTCACCAACGGTCGCTATTACCGCCTGGAGGCAGATATCCAGCTCAACGACCAGGTGTTGACGGAAGACGGGCAGCTGAATGGCGAGCCTGCTCATACCTGGGAGCCCATCGGTATTGACGAAGCACACAATTTCAACGGCCATTTCGATGGCAACAACTACACCATCTCCGGTGTCTATATCAACAATGCTTCCTTGTCCGCCCCTTCTGGTCTGTTCGGCTGTACTGGCGAGGCTACCATCTCGAACTTGACACTGCTCGACAGCTATGTCTATTGTTACTATGTCGGTGCCCTGGTAGGCCAGGCTGGCGACGGCACCAGTGTGACCGTCATCAGTCGCTGCTACTCGGGAGCCACCGTGAGGTACCATCAGGCTGCCTCGGTCATGGTGAACAGGCTGCAGGAGAACTCCGTCATGGAATACTGCTACTCCAACGGCCTCGAAGAGGATGGACGTGACGCTGCTTCCTTGGTTTATAATCAGTATGGCATAGTTAGGAAGTGCTACTCCGTATCCCGCAATATGAGAGCCATCGGTTACATGGGCGACAGGAACCTGCTGACCGATGTCTATTACGATCGTGAACGCGCTGGCGACAGGCAGGCCGCTTATTTCACCGACGGATACAGAAGTGCCGAAACCTCCGAGATGACATCTGTGGAGTTTGCCCGACAGATGGGTAAGCCATACATCTATGAGGCAGGCTATTATCCTTATGTCGATGGTTTGCCCAAGATAGACAAGAATGGTAACACCATCTTGATGAAGGGCTATACACTGCGCTTGGGCACGTTGGTGAACGGTAATGATTGTGACGTGAAGTTCTATCGTGGTTATGATGATGAGGACGGTACGCTCGACCGGCCTGTCGTTTCAGGCAGCAAGGTGTTTACCGATGGCAGCGCGAAGGTTTATGCACAGGTCATTTCCGGCACGATGAAACATCTGGACGAGAACGGGCTGGTGGTGAGCGCAGCAACTGGCGAGACTGCTGAGGTCATCCAGGTGGCAGACGGTCTGTATGTGTTTACCATGCCCGAAAACACAACCACCGTATCGGCACGTTTCTTCGTAGGTGGCTATTGTGGTAATCCGGAGGTCCATGACGGACACGATGTGCAGTGGCAGCTGGACGATAGCGGAAAGACAATGAATGTCAGTGGTCATGGTGAAATAGTTGCCGGCTCGTGGGATGCTTATACGGGCAGTACTCTAACCGTCTATCTGCCGGCTGAGGTGACTACGATTCAAGCTGGTACTTTTGCGGGAGTCATCAATAAACTGCAGCACGTTTATTGTCCCGTACCTGTAGGGCAGACACTCTATGCTAACGACAATCAGGTGCCTGATGCAGATGGACAGGGCGATGTAAAGGACTTTGGCATTACCCAGAATAAAGAAGTGCATCTGGCTTGGTACACGGGCTACAATGTGAACATGGGTACCATTGCTGGGGTTAGTTGCGGATTGAAATTCTATGCCGACGACGCACTGACCACGGAGATACCTGATGGCTATAAAGCCATTCGAAAGAACGACAATACCAAGGTCTATGTGAAGGCTCAGCCTGGTGCAACCAGCATCCTGTTTAAGAACGGTCTGACGGTGAAGGCTGGTAGTAGCACACTGACAGTGACGCAGGAGGGCGACGAGGTATTCTCATTTCTCATGCCAAAATCAGCTGTGACTATATCTGCACAGTTCTCTACGGGTGGCTACTGCGGTAACACAACGGTGAACAACGGACATAACCTGATATGGACACTCGATGGCGGTGAGCTGGCCTTCCAGAAGAACAGCTTTGCTCAGGGCAGTGACGATTCAATGGGTAATAATGCTCCTTGGAGCACGCTGGGTAGTAGCGTGAAGTCTGTAGACCTGAAGAATGTATCGAGCATCGGCAGCAACGCCTTTACCAGTTGTACGAACTTAGTGGGACTGGAACTGCCTGCTTCGCCTGTAGTAATGGTGGGTGACAATGCTTTTGCAAGTCAGATGGTGTTGATTATTCCTGCAGAGAGTTGGGATAGCTATCAGGATGCTGGATGGGATGCATACGCTGAACAGACTGCAAAGGACAAGGAGACGCTGACGCTGAAGGATGGTCTGCGGTGGCGCACCTATTATAGTAAGGTAGGACGCACGCTACCCGCAGGTATGAAGGCTTACACCGTGTCGAACATCGGTTCTGCTAATGCTGTGATGATTGCTCCACTCAACTATGTCCCCGCAGGACAGGCCGTGCTCATTGAGAACAGCGCGAAGACAGCATCCACAGTAGAGGCGGTGACATCACTGGAGTCTTGCCTGTTGACTACCGATGAAAGTAATCTGTTGGAGTGGATTGCGGAGCCTACAGCGGTAAGTGCAGGTCAGGGCTACACACTCTATAAGGATGAGTTTATCAAAGTGAGCAGTGGTACGTTGCCTGCAGGAGTCGCCTTCCTACCTGCACAGGGTATTTCGGCTAGCCGACTCAGTATCTTCATTGATGAAACGACAGGCATTGATGGTACTGAGATCACACCGTCTGAAAGTGGTGACCTCTTTAACCTCAAGGGCCAGCGGGTTGACAAACCTACGGTCAAGGGACTCTATCTCAGAAACAGAAAGAAGGTTGTCATAAAGTAAGGGAGGAACTGAGTTATGATGAAACGAACTTTCATAAGAGGACTCTTTTCAGTGGTTGCCGCACTCTTTGTCGTGAGTGCGACGGCCGCAGGAAAGGTGGAAGTGATGGGTGACACCAGTCATGGAAAGGTGACGTCAACGGTCACTGGCACTGTCGTCACGCTGACCGTAACACCAGCCGAGGGCTATTATATTCGTAAGAGTGATATTACTGCCACGAAAGCGTTTATGCCTACGGCGGCATCACGTCGTTCATCAGTGCCTATTCCTGATGAATTGACTTTGGTGGGGGCTGACCCTGAAGACTTGTCGCAAGCGCGAACCTATACGATTACATTGCCAGGTGAGGAGTACGATGTCTTGCTGGATGTTAAGTATTCTAAGCGGAATGCGATAACCGAATCAATGGTATCACTGTCAGAAACTGTGTTTGTGTATAATGAAAGGGAACAGCGTCCAACGGTATTTGTCCGCGGACTGACGGAGAATAGGGACTATACGGTGACCTACAGCAATCCCAACTCACTGACAACGGGAGAATATACGGTGACTGTGAAGGGACGTAGTGCATGGATGGGAACCATTACCCGTAGTTATAAGATTTTTTCCGGTGGAAAGGCGGAAGTGAATAACAGCATCACGGGTGGAACGATAGCCACTGCTGTGGATAATCTGACAGTGACGCTGACGGTGACACCAGCCGATGGATACTATATCAGGAAAGAGGATGTCATCGTGGAGGAAACTTTCATGCCTGTATCGTCTAGAACAAACAGAACAGTGCCTATTCCTGATAGACTGGAATTGAACGGTGATGATCCTGATGATCTCTCATTACCAAGGACCTATACGGCGCAACTTCCCGGGTGGGAGTACAGCGTGCTGGTCGATGCTACGTTTACGAAGCGAAAGGACATTACCAGTGCTATGGTGAACTTGTCTGCTTCCTCATTTGTTTATAACGGCAGCGACCAGCAGCCAGTGGTTACTGTGACCGGACTGACGGAGGGTAAGGACTACTTGCTTGATTTCGCAGGCACATCGTGGTCTGACGTCGGCACCTACAGCCTGACGGTAACGGGCCGCAGTACGTGGAAGAGCGTGGTCACCAAGACTTACACCATCACCAAGGCACCGTCGGAGGTAACAGTAGCTCCTGAGCCACTTCCGTTGACCTATACTGGTGCACCCCAGACGCTCATTGCTGCGGGTGATGCCATCGGTGGCACCTTGCTGTACAGCCTTGACAACAGTTCCTATCAGACAGCACTGCCCACAGGGACTGCTGCAGGCTCTTATACCGTATATTATAAGGTACAGGGCGACAGCAACCATAAAGACACAGAGGTCAAGACCGTGACAGTCACTATTGCCAAGAAAGCCATTACCATCAGCGGCATCCAGGCACAGGACAAGGTGTTTGACCGTAGCACAGTGGCAACGCTAGTCTATGACCAAGTAGTCTATGGCGGAATCGTGGATGGCGATGCACTGACAGTAACAGCCAAAGGAACGTTTGCTGACGCGAACGTAGGCACCAACAAGGAAGTGACTATTACCGAAATAGTGCTGGATGGCCAAAGCATCGCCAACTACCAGCTGGCTGAAAACGGACAGCAGACAACTGCTACGGCTGCCATCACGCCTAAGGGCATTGAGGATGCTACGATAGCCGACATTCCATCGGCTGTCTATACTGGCGAGGGTATTACCCCCGAGGTGAACGTAACATTGGACGATGTACAACTCATCAGTGGTACTGACTTCAGCGTGAGCTATACCGACAATATCAATGTGGGTACGGCTACCGCAATTGTTACCGGCCAGGGCAACTACCAGGGTACTGCCAGCCAGACGTTCCAGATAACAAAGGCCAGTGCTGCCGTGACGACCGTTCCTACGCCTCTTGTCCTGACCTATACAGGTAGCGCGCAGGCATTGGTGGAGGCTGGTGAGGCCGCAGGCGGTACCATGCAGTACAGTCTTGACGGTGAGCAGTTCTCTGCTGAGATCCCAACCTCTACGGCTACTGGTTCCTATACGGTCTATTACAAGGTGCAGGGCGATGCCAATCATGAGGATACGGAGGCCCAGTCTGTCATAGCAGTCATCGGTAAGAAAGAGATTACCATCAGCGGCATCCAGGCACAGGACAAGGTTTATGACGGAACCACCGCCGTAACCCTGAGCTATGACCAGGTAGTCTTTGGCGGCATTGCAGAAGGTGATGCACTGACAGTAACAGCCAAAGGTACGTTTGTCGATGCGAATGTGGGTACCAACAAGGAGGTGACCATCACAGAAATAGTGCTGGATGGCCAAAGCATCGCCAACTACCAGCTGGCAGAAAACGGTCAGCAAACAACTGCTACGGCAACTATCGCTAAGAAAGATATTGTCATCAGTGGCATCACTGCTCAGGACAAGAAGTATGATGGTACGATAGCAGCGACGTTCGTCTATGACGATGTAGTTTACAAT
>Ga0310697_10007087_pt1 | contig 10600 bp, 12 predicted proteins | sample 172DNAGHGlowgp2_FD_203883 | JGI IMG/M metagenome (GOLD analysis project Ga0310697, IMG submission 203883) | Sheep rumen microbial communities from Palmerston North, Manawatu-Wanganui, New Zealand - 1728 DNA GHGlow gp2 (v2) (version 2) | ecosystem: Host-associated > Mammals > Digestive system >...
CCTCCGTTCGCGCATCTTTTGCCGGAAAAACAAAAGGCTCCCCCGCCGTACGGATACGGCTTGCGGGAACCCTGCGGTATGCGGGACCGATGATCCGGCCGTTACAGACCGTTCTCCAGCATCTTTCTGCGTTTTTCCGCGCAGTCCTCCAGGAACAATTCTTTTTTGCTTTTGCCCCGTGTGCTTCCCGTCAGCTTTTCGAGAAACGTTCGCTTCGTCCGTTCCCAAAAGAGCTCAAACCGGAGCGTCTTGCCGTGCGTCATGAAATACAGCTCATCGCCGACAATAAACCGCGTTTCACGCCGTTTCCGGATGCCCAGCAGAATCGCCGCGGAGCTTGCCAGCACGAAAACATGCAGCACGGTCAGTACGATCCACCACGGACCGAGCTCTCTTGCGTGCTGCATGATCAGGCGGAACTGAATGAAATATACGAAGAAAAGACAGACCGGTATGACCGACAGGATCATGAGAACGCAGAGGATCATAAACACGACCGTATACCACGGCGAATCGGCAAAGAATTTCCTGGGTTTTTCCGGATCCCTCATATCACGTTCTCCTTTCGCGCAGACAGTCGCTGCCGTCGCTTCGGCGGGCCGTTTCCCTGCTGCGCTTATTCTTCCCCGTCCCCGTCCGCCATCTCGTCGAGGATCTCCAAAAACTCATTGAACACCTCGTCGAGAAGGATATCGTTTTCGATCGGCATGCAGTGTTAGCCGGCGGGCTGTGTGAAGCAGGACACGATCTGCGGGGAAAGGCGGAAGACAATAAACAGCACGACCGCAATCGCGATCAGGGGGATCGCCGTCCGCCAATTCCGAGCGAGAACGCGCCGGTCTTCATCCGGATCGGCATATTTTTCGGGGTTGTTCCGATCGATCATCAGCGTCCTCGTTTCACCGAGCTGCGGCGGCTCCGCATAGGCGTCCAGCACTTCGTCCGAGACGGTGTATTCCGCGTTGTCCAGCGTGAACCGGTAAACGGGGATCGTGCGCCGGTTGATCCGCCCGTTTTCGCTGAGCATAACCTCTTTGTGCCCGACGCAAACGCACACGACCGGTTCGACGTAGTTGTTTTCGATGCGTTTTCGCTTGATCAGCGCGCTGACGATCTCATACAGCGCGATCGCAAGCATGAGCGCGCAGACGTACGTCGGAAGCACAACGTGGACTTTTTCCCTCCCGGCGATCAGCGAAACGGCAATGAAAGACACGCCGATGAACAATCCGCCGAACAGCCTTATAAGCGTCGTTCTGATCGCTTTGCGATTGTCCACTACGCCTCCTCGTCCCCGTCCGCCATCTCGTCGAGGATCTCCAAAAACTCATTGAACACCTCGTCGAGAAGGATATCGTTTTCGATCGGCATGTAACGCTCGCCCTCCGGCGTTTTCACGATCTCAAGGATCACGATCTCATCCTCATTCACGTTCTCGACTTCGTCGATCGGGATCAGCGCGGCGTAGCGTTTCTTTTCATAATCGAACGTGGCAACGAGATCGAATTCGACCTCTCTGCCCTGTTCGTCGATCAGAGTGACCAGCGTGTTTTGTTCTTCCATGGTATTCTCCTTTTTTCATGACGGCGACGGCATCAATTCATGTGCGAAGTACAATTCATGTCCTTTGGGACAATTCATGCAGCCGTGCTGCAATTCATGCGAGAAGCGCGATTCATATAACGAATGAATTGCCTGACGGCATGAATTGGCTGCGCCGTGAATTGACCTGCGGTCATGAATTGCGCCTGCGGCGCATTTCAATTCCTATCCGTTCGGATGGCTGTCCATGTACCCCTGCAAAATGAGCACCGCCGCGAGCTTGTCGATGACCTTCTTCTGCTTGCCGCGGGAAATGTCCGCGTCGACCAGCACGCGCCGCGCCGCCATCGTGGTGAGGCGTTCGTCAAAAAAGAGCAGCTCGCCGTCCCATTGCTTTTGAATAGCTTCGGCAAAGCGCTGCACCTTCTCTCCCTGTTCGCCGATCGTGCCGTTCATGTTCATGGGCATACCCAAGAGGAGCCGGCACGGTGCGTAACGGTTCAGGATCTCCACAATATGCGCGACGTCTTTTTTCATGCTCTCCGTCCGCCAGTACGTCTCGACGCCCTGCGCGGTGATCCATAAAGGATCGGACACCGCGACGCCGATGCGCCTGTCGCCGACGTCCAGTGCGACCATGCGCTGTTTCAATGCTTTTCGACGTAGAAGCGCACGAGCTCCTCAATGAGCTCGTCCCGCTCGAGACGCAGGATCATGTAGCGCGCGTTGTTGTGGCTTGTGATGTACGTCGGATCGCCCGAAAGCAGATAGCCGACGATCTGATTGACCGGATCATAGCCTTTTTCGCGCATGGCGGAATAGGCGGTCATCAGCACGTCCTCTGCTGTCTTGACGTCTCTCGGCGCGGTAAATTGAATGGTATCGCCTTTGTTTTCCATAGCATATTCCTCCATTTATGATTATACCCTATTATTTTCGGATTTGTAAACCCGTTTCCTGCAAAATCACAAGTTTTTTGCAATCCGCATATCATGCAAAAAACAAACGAGGAGGAACTTATGAAACGAACGATCCTGATCGTGCTGGCCGTCCTGTTGACGCTGCTGCCGCTTGCATGCAGACAGGCGGAAAAGGAAACGGTGACGCTCGAGCTGCACGAGGTTACGCGCTCGGTCTTCTATGCGCCGCAGTATATCGCAATGTCGCTGGGCTTTTTTGAGGAGGAAGGGCTCCATGTGGAGGTCACGACCTCCGGCGGCAGCGAAAAGGCGATGACCGCGCTTTTGTCCGGCGACGCCGATCTGTGCCTTGCCGGTCCCGAAACCGGCGTGTATGTCATGAACGAAGGCAAGAAGGACCATCCGGTGATCGTGGGACAGCTCACGAAACGCGACGGCTCGTTTCTGATCGCGCGGGAGCCTGCCGAGCACTTCTCCTGGGACGATCTTCTGGGCAAAACGATCATCGGCGGACGCGCCGGCGGCATGCCGATCATGACGCTCCGGTGGGTCATGGCGCAGAACGGTCTGATCGACGGCGAGAACTGCACGATCATCGACTCGATCCAGTTCAACCTGATGGCAGGCGCGTTTGAAGGCGGCGAAGGCGATTATGTGACGCTGTTCGAGCCGACGGCGACCGAATTTCAGAAGGCGGGCAAGGGCTATATCGTGGCAAACATCGGCCTGGAGTCCGGCGAAGTGCCGTATACTTGCTACTTCGCTTCGCAGAAGATGATCGAAAGCCACCCGGAACGCATCGAAGCCTTCCTCCGCGCGATCTATAAAGCGCAGCAATGGATCGAGACCGCAAGCGACGAGGAGGCGGCAAAGGCGATGCAGCCCTACTTCCCCGACACGTCTTTGGAAAGCCTGATGGCTGTCGTGAAGTCCTACCGCGAGACCGACTCCTGGAAGAAGGATCCGGTCATGCAGGAAGCGGATTATGAACGCCTGCTCACCGTCATCGATTTCAACGGCGAGCTCACGGGACGCCCTGATTTCAACGAGCTGGTCGACAACACCTTTGCAAAAAAGGTATCCGGGAAATAATCCGGGCGTCATCCTGCGCATGGTACGCGCAAAAAACGCGCGATCTGCCTCTGCAGCAAAGCGGAGGCGAAGGAGCTTGCGAAGCATCGTACAGATTCACAAAGGGGATGTTAAGAAAGTGCTCAGCATTTCTTAACATCCCCAATGAATTGCAGCATGGCTGCATGAATTGGCTTCGCCGTGAATTGCACTGCGCGCATGAATAGACAACTTCGTTGTCATTGATAAAGGTTTTTTGGACGGAAAACCAACCTTCATGACGGCTCCGCCGTCAATTCATGCGCCGCAAGGCGCAATTCATGTCCAAAGGACAATTCACGGAGCGAAGCGAGAATTCATAAAGAGGGTGTTAAGAAAACGTGTTGCGTTTCTTAACACCCCCGTAAAGTTTACGCAATTCTCGGCTCCCCTGCGCAGGGGGAAAGATCGTGCAGCATTGCAGCAAACGACGATGCCGTTCGGCGCAATACTATGAGGAACCTGCATCGCGCCGATCCGTCCGCGACACGCGCGGCGGGTCGTCGAGGACGTCGCCTCCCTGCAGATTTCTGCCGATGCGCAGCGTTACTTTGCCTCGTCCATCTTGCCCGTGTTCAGCGCGTCCTCGATCCAGATGCGCATGCCGCGGATGGAGCGGTCGAGCTGGGTGAGCTTTTCAAGGATCAAATCGAACTGATTGCGCTCGCTGTTGCTCACACGTCCGTCGACGGAGATGTCGATCAGCCGTTTTTCCTCCTCCTCCACCGCGTGCAGCGCGGAAAGAAGCTCCACGGTCAGCTGCGGCAGCGCCTTGAGCTCTGCCTCCTCGACGTATTTCTTGCCGATCGGGCATTCGTGCGTGCAATAATAGTTGGAAAGCGTCGGGTTCTGATAGACGCACTCCATTTTGAGCACCTCGTCCGGATGCGGCGCACTCCTGCCGCTTTCGATCTTTTCAATGCGATCCGGCGATACGAATACAAGGCGCTCCGAAGCGGCGTCGCGGCTCAGTTCCATTTTCTCGCGGCTCGTCTGATACACATTTTTGTTTTCCCTGACCGATTTTCTTCCCATCGTGATCTCCTCCGATCCTTTTTCTGATATCAGTATACACCGTACCTGCGCGTTTGGAAAGTGCGGATTTTACAGCAGATGCCTTTTTTTGAAGGAAAAAGAACGCCCGAGGCGTTCTTTCTGTCGTTTCGTTATTCCGCCTTCTTCACCGCCGGCGCCGTCTTGGCGCGGGTCTTGCGGCCCGACGGAAGCTTCGGCTGCGGTTCGCCGTCCCGGATGAGCCGCGGCGGGGAAAGTTTTTTGATCGTCTCCGCCGTGATCTCGACGGTCTTGACGCCCTCCTGGGACGGGATGTCGTACATGATGCCGAGCATGACGTCCTCCATGATGGCGCGCAAGCCTCTTGCGCCGGTCTTGCGCTCGATCGCCTTTCTGGCGACTTCACGCAGCGCGTCCTCGGTGATGACGAGATCCACGCCGTCCATCTCGAACAGGCGGCGATACTGCCGCGCAAGCGCGTTCTTCGGCTCGGTGAGGATCTGGACGAGCGCGTCCTCGGTGAGGTTTTCAAGCGTGACGATGATCGGTACACGACCGACAAACTCCGGGATCAGACCGAACTTCAGAAGGTCCTCGGGCAGGATGTCCTTGAGGATCGTTCCGACGTCCATCTGCTGCGTGGAGCGCACCTCCGCGCCGAAGCCCATGAGTTTACTGCCCGTGCGCTTCTGGATGATCTTGTCGATGCCCGTGAACGCGCCGCCGACGATGAACAGGATGTTTGTCGTGTCGATCTGCAGGCATTCCTGCTGCGGATGCTTTCTGCCGCCCTGCGGGGGAACGTTTGCAACGGTACCCTCGAGGATCTTCAGAAGCGCCTGCTGCACGCCTTCGCCGGAGACATCGCGCGTGATGGAAACGTTCTCGCCCTTTCTGGCGATCTTGTCGATCTCGTCGATGTAGACGATGCCCATCTGCGCTTTGGCGATGTCGTAATCCGCCGCCTGGATGAGCTTCAAAAGGATATTCTCCACGTCGTCGCCGACGTAGCCCGCTTCCGTGAGCGCGGTCGCGTCCGACATGGCGAACGGCACGTCGAGGATCTTCGCAAGCGTCTGCGCAAGCAGCGTTTTGCCGCAGCCTGTCGGCCCGAGCATGATGATATTGCTCTTTTGCAGCTCGACGTCCTCGTTCTTGCTGCCCATCAGACGAATGCGTTTATAGTGGTTATACACCGCGACGGCGAGCGCCTTTTTCGCGTCCGCCTGCCCGATCACATACTGATCCAGCGCCGCAACGATCTCCTGCGGCTTCGGGATGTCTTCCTTCGTATACGCGGACTTCTGGTCGTTCGGCTGCTCGTAGCGCATATCCTCCTGCACGATCTCACGACACAGCTCGACGCACTCGTTGCAGATATACACGTTCGGGCCCGCAATCAGCTTGCGGACCTCACTGCGCTGCTTGCCGCAAAAGCTGCAGCGTACGCGATCGAAATTGTCTCTGTCTCTTGTGCCTGCCATTCCGTTATCTCCTCGGTGCAATGATCTCGTCGACGAGACCGTAGTCCTTCGCCTGTTCCGCCGTCAGGAAGTTGTCGCGCTCGGTGTCGCGCTCGATCACTTCGAGCGGCTGACCCGTGCGGTCGCTGAGAATGCGGTTCAGACGATCCTTGATGCGGATGATCTGCTCCGCATGGATGCGGATATCCGTCGCCTGTCCCTGTGCGCCGCCGCTCGGCTGGTGGATCATGATCTCGCTGTTCGGCAGCGCCTTGCGCTTGCCCTTTGCGCCCGCCGCAAGCAGGAACGCGCCCATGCTCGCCGCAAGTCCGATGCAGATCGTGCTGCATTCGCACTTCAGGTACTGCATCGTATCGTAGATCGCAAGTCCTGCGCTCACCGAGCCGCCGGGGCTGTTGATATAGAGGAAAATATCCTTGTCCGGATCCTCCGCTTCCAGAAACAGCATCTGCGCGATGACGAGATTTGCCGTATCGTCGTCGATCGGACCGCCGAGGAAGATGATGCGATCCTTCAGCAAGCGCGACCAGATGTCATAGGAACGCTCGCCATGGCCGGACTGTTCGACCACCATCGGTATCAGGTTCATAGTATCTCCTTTCAGGATCACTCCGCCAAACAGGTTTGCCGGAGCGGTTTACAATTCCCGTCTGAAACACGGTGTGTTTCCGGGCGGCGGGAACTGCAAGGTGTAAAACTCGCCGCGCATGTCGCCGAATTTTACGGATTTTTGTTTCGTTGTTATTCGGCAGCCTTCTCCGGTTCTTCGGTCTCGACAGCCGCGTCGACGATCAGCTTGACGGTCTTGTCGACCACGATGCGGTCCGCAAAGTATTCGCGATCCGCGTCGGTGAGCTGCTTCTTGAAGGTCTCGACGTCCGAGCCGCCGTTTTCGGCGTACTTGACGATCTCCGCTTCGATCTCCTCGTCGGTCGCCGTGACGTTTTCCGCTTTGGAAACCGCTTCGATCACGAGCTGCATCTTGACGCGCGCTTCCGCTTCGGGACGGTAGGTCTCACGCAGCTGTTCCTCGGTCATGCCGACATACTGGAGATAGGTCTTGAAATCGAGCCCGCTGCCCGCGAGACGGTACTTGATGTCCTGCATCATGTACTCGATCTGGCGGTCGATCATGCATGCCGGGATGTCCACAGTCGCATTGTCGCAGGCGCCCTTGATCGCCGCGTTCTCGCGCATTGCGTCCATACGCTGCTTCTTTTCCTCGAGCATTTTGGCCTTTTTGTCAGCCTTCCATGCATCGACGGTCTCGAACTCGGAGATATCGCCGATGAACTCGTCGTCGATCTCCGGAAGCTCCTTCATCTGGACCGCCTTGACCGTGCAGGCGAACACCGCCGCCTTGCCCGCGAGGTGCTCCGCATGATACTCGGTCGGGAACGTCACGTTGACGTCGCGGGATTCGCCCGCCTTGATCCCGATGAGCTGATCCTCAAAGCCCGGGATGAACGTGCCGCTGCCGAGCAGAAGCGTCTGATCCTCCGCCGTGCCGCCGTCGAACTTCTCGCCGTCCACAGAGCCCGAATAGTCGAGCAGTACGCGATCGCCCTTTTCCGCGGGACGATCGACGTCCACGAACCGCGCCTGATGCTCGCGCTCCGCTTCGAGCGCCTGATCGACTTCCTCATCGGTTACAGTATAGTCCGCCTTCGGCACTGCAATACCTTTGTATTGACCGAGCTTGACTTCGGGCTTCAGCGTAACCTCCGCAACGAAGGTAACGCCCTCGTCCTCGCTGATCGAAAGGATGTCGACGTCGGGACGGTCGACCACGAACAGATCGTGCTCCTTGACCGCATCGTCGTACGGATCGCCCCAGCAAAGCTCAAACGCATCCTCATAGAATACGCCTGCGCCGTAATAGGTCTCAATCACCTTGCGCGGCGCCTTGCCCTTGCGGAAGCCCTGGACCGCATAGCGGCCGGCGGTCTTCTTATACGCGTCGTTCAGCGCCTTGCGGAAGGTCTCCGCATCGACGGTGATCGTCAGTTTTCCTTTGTTCCCCTCAAGTTTTTCAAATTGTGCCATGATCCTTACTCCTTATCTATTTCCTTGCAAGCCGAATCGATCGGCATTCATCGCCGGATTATGGTATCATACCACAAGACTGCGCCGAAAGCAAGCGCCGAACACGTTTTTTGCATTTCTGTTGCAAAAAGTTTGCAATGCGCCGCCCGCGCGTGTCCCTCTGTGTGCTTGACCCGTCTTTCGATCTGTGGTAATATGGATTGATTCAGTATAGACGAACGAGGACGGTGGCACTTATGGAACGGTATTGTCTGATCGCAAACCGCACGTCCGGCAGCGGGAGCGCCGGCGCGTATATCGACCGTGTGAATCAGCTGATGCAGGCGCGCGGCGCGGATTTTGAGATCCGTGAAACGCAGTATCCCGGTCACGCGACGGAGCTCAGCAAAGCGGCGGTCGACGAGGGCTTTGACGTGATCGTTGCCGTCGGGGGCGACGGCACGCTCCGCGAGACCGCGATGAGTGTGGTGCATACCGACCGGATCCTGGGGCTGCTTCCCTGCGGTACGGGCAACGACTACGCACGCGCGCTCGGTATCCCGACCGATGCGGAAGCCGCGCTCGACATCCTTCTGAACGGCCGGAACCGGGTCGTCGACGCCGGTCAGGCGAACGACCAGATCTTTTTCAACATCGCGGGCTTCGGCTTCGACGTGGACGTGCTGGACTATACCGAGGAGTTCAAGCCGAAGTGCAAAAGCGGCGAGACCGCGTACCGGCTCGGCTGTCTCAAGGCCGTGCTCGGGCTGAAGCTCCGCAAAACGACGCTGACGTTCCCGGACGGCACGATCGAACGGAACGTGCTGATGGCGGCGGCGGGCGTGGGCACGCATTTCGGCGGCGGCATGAACGTGCTGCCCGAATCGGACATGTCCGACGGGCTTCTGGACGTGTGCATCGCGCACGATGTGACCCGTCTGAAGCTTTTAAGCCTCCTTCCGAAGTTCATCAAGGGCAAACACCTCGGTCTTCCCGTCATCACCTACCGCAAAACGACCGAGGTCTCGGTGGTGTGCGATCCGGTATCGCGCATCGAGGTGGACGGCGAACGCATGGACGGCACGCCCGTGACCTTCCGCGTTCTTCCCGGCGCATTAACCGTACGCGCGCCGAAAATCGACTGATACGGAGTTTTTGACTGCATGAGCAATCTCGGCGAACGCATTCGTGAATACATACGCGACAGCGCGGACCGCAAGCTGACGATCGGCCGGATGACCGTTTCGCGGCTCGCGTTCTTCGGGCTTGCCGCAGGTATCCTCGCCGTCGGGATCGTCGCGCTGATCGTCGTTGTGATGTCCAAGCGTGAAAAGGGGCTGACCTTTGAGCGCGCGGACGTCATTGCCGGCTATACCTACCGCATGAAGGACGATCGTCTTTCCTACCGGACGGAGGACCGTATCTATACCTACGATGCCGCAAAGGACGTTTCGACCTACTATCCGATCGCGAATATCGAGGGCTACGACTCCTCCGATTCCATGACGATCGTGTATGCCGGATCGCAGTTCATGATCCAGGGCGCAGACGGAGTGAAGGCGCTCACCAGCGGAACGATCCTCGATGTGCGCGCGGGCACGAACTACGCCGCGCTGCTGTTCAAAAATCCCGGCGCGGACCGTGACGAGCGCTTCATTCTGATCATCGACAGCGCGATGCGCTCGGTCAACCAGATCTCATTCAAGGACAGCGAGATCGTCGCGTTTGATTTTCTCAACATGGGCACGACAGAGCTTTTGTGGGTCTCCACGATGGACGTCGGGCAGTTTACCGAGGAATCCATCGTCCGCATCTACGACTGCAGCGGCGGCGGCGTGATGATCCACTATACCACGCCGTTCTACAACCAGGCGATCTATAACGTATATCTGTCTGACCGCTGTCTGTTCATGGTCGGCACGCAGTCGATCATCCGCTACGACCGTGAGGAGGGCGGCTTCTCCGCCGAGCGCGACCGCGTACGCGTTTACGGCAGCACGATCGTCGACTTCGCCGCAGGCACGGAGACCGCGTATTTCATCGCGCTGCCCGTCGCCGCGGAGGGCGAGGAAAACAGTCTCGTACGGCTCATCACGATCTCCGAGACCGACGACCTCTGGTCAAACGTCATGCAGAAATACATGCCGTCGCCCGTTGTCGGCGCGTTCCTGTTCAACGGAAACATCTGCGTGTTCACGCGGGAAAACTTCCTGCAGTTCACCTATGCGGGGAAAAAGCTTCTGGATCTCGAGCCGCAGTATGTTCCTGCCGCCGCGTTCCGTTACGGTTCGGACGGGTTCCTGATCGTGACCGAACAAAACTGTTATCGCGTCACGCTTGACTGACGCGGAAAGGAGTCTCGCCGTGATCATCACCATTCTGATCCTGGTCGTCCTTGGGATGTGCATCCTTGCGGGGTACTACCGCGGGGTCATTTATTCCGCCGTAAGCATCGGCGTCACGTTTCTCTCGTTTTTCCTTGCGCTGCTGCTGATCCCCATTGTC
>Ga0310697_10007089_pt1 | contig 10598 bp, 9 predicted proteins | sample 172DNAGHGlowgp2_FD_203883 | JGI IMG/M metagenome (GOLD analysis project Ga0310697, IMG submission 203883) | Sheep rumen microbial communities from Palmerston North, Manawatu-Wanganui, New Zealand - 1728 DNA GHGlow gp2 (v2) (version 2) | ecosystem: Host-associated > Mammals > Digestive system >...
CAAACAATGAACATCTTAGGAACCACTAAACAATCCTTAGATAATTATGTCCATTCTTCTTTAAAACAACCATTTTCTTCTCTGAAGAATAAACTTGATGAATTATCAATGCAATACGCTAAAGCTAAAGAAGGTATTGAAGAATTTAAGAACTATGTTGAATTCTTAAAAGGCTCCGCTGAAGAAGCTTACACTTTAGTGTTTGTCTATTATTATCGTTTAAAACAAGTAGAAAGCGTGCTTAGAGAAATGGCTTTACCAGCCTTTACTGAGCCATATCATGTTCGTATCGAAGATTGTTATGACTTACTTAACGAAATTGATAAGACCGTTAAAATCCAACCAATCGCTGTTGATTACATTAATGAAAAAGTCGATATCTTAAAGAACAACGCAAATGCATTATTCGATGAAATTGAAAATAAATTTAGAGAAATGCAACTCGCCGAAAGTGCGGTCGTTTACGCTAATAGAGATAGAAATCATCAAGATGATGTTCATCAACAACTCTTATTTTTAGAAGATGCTTTCTATAACGGGGAATTTGTGAAAGTCTATCACGACGCTAACGCTATCTTTAAACGCATGCACGTCGAGGAATCAGGTAACGCCAATGGATAATGAGATTATCTATTTGGATAATGCCAGTACTAGTAAAGTTAATCCTGAAGTCTTAGAAAGTTATAATCAAATAACCTTAAAATACTTTGCTAATGCTAGTAGCATTCATAAATTAGGACAAGAAAGTAATCGTTTACTTGAGAAATCTCGTGAACAGATTTTAAAGTTATTTAATTTATCGCATCACGAAGTCATCTTTACTAGTGGGGCAACTGAAGCAAATAACTTAGCCATCAAAGGCTATGCTTTTGCTAATAGGGGTAGAGGTAATCATATTATTACAAGCGCTACTGAACACCCATCAGTGTTAAACACTGTTAAACAATTAGAAAACTATGGTTTTGAAATCACAATATTACCAGTTAATAAAAATGGTGTCGTAGAGGTTAATTCTTTAAAAGAAGCAATTAAAGATAATACGATCTTAGTTTCTATTATGTCCGTTAATAATGAAACCGGGGCCATTAATCCGATTAAAGAGATTGCTGAATTATTAAAAAGCTATCCAAAAATTGCCTTCCATGTTGATATGACGCAAGCCATTGGCAAAGTTGATATCCCATTAGAAAATATCGATATGTTTTCTTTTGCGGGGCATAAAATACATGGCTTACTTGGTAGTGGCGCTCTTATTAAAGAAAAGAAGATTATTTTAGAAGCGCAAAATAGTGGAGGCGGGCAAGAAAATAATTTAAGAAGTGGTACTAATACAGTGGCTCTTTCAGCTTCTTTAGCCAAAGCCCTTCGTTTAGCCATTAATAAACAAAAAGAAAATTATCAAAAAGTCTCAAACTTAAGAGATTACTTAATTAATTATCTAAAAGATAACCCAGATTTATATAGTCTCAATTCCTTTAGTTTAGATAATCCATATATCGTTAATTTTTCAACTTTAAATCATAAGGCAAGTGTAGTTGTGGAAGCTTTATCAAATAAAGGAATTATGGTTTCATCTTTAAGCGCATGTCATAGCAAGAATGAAGACTATAGTTATGTCGTTTACGAGATGAATCATGACATGAAATTAGCCCATAATACGATTAGAGTTTCTTTCTCTAATGAAAATAATGTTGATGATGTTAACGCTCTTATTAGGGCATTAAAAATTATCACTAAGGAGATCAAACAATGAAATATGATCACATCATGGTTAGATTTGGTGAATTAAACACTAAAGGTAAGAATAAAAAAGAATTCATCAAAACTTTAGCAGTTAATATCCATAACGCTTTAAAAGATTTCCCTAATCTTTCTTTTGAAACTAGATATGACCATATATATGTAGGTTTAAATAATGAAGACTACAAACCAGTCTTAGAAAGACTTCAAGATGTGAGTGGTATCCATGCGCTTTCGTTAGTATACCGCTGCGATAAAGATATCGACAAAATTAAAGAGAGTTCTTTAGCCCTCATCAATGAAGAAGAAGGTAAAACTTTTAAAGTCAAAGTTAAAAGAGGGGATAAGACATATCCAATTATTTCTGATGATATTACGCGTATTGTCGCTGGTCATATCTTAAGAAATAGTGGTGATCGCTTTAAAGTCGATGTTCATAATCCTGATATCCTTCTTTCTATTGAAGTTAGACAAGAAGCTGCTTATATCTTTACTAAAACAGTATTAGGCGCTGGCGGATATCCTTTAGGAGTGGGTGGGAAAACCATGCACATGCTTTCCGGTGGTATTGATTCACCAGTGGCCGCTTATTTAATGATGAAAAGAGGAGTGGCTATTGAATGCATCCATTTTGCTTCTCCCCCATATACTCAACAAGGTGTCATTTATAAACTAGAAGACTTATTAAAAGTCTTAAATAGATATCAAGAACGCATTAGATTACATATCGTTCCATTTACTAAAATTCAAGAAGCCATTTATGATAATGCTCCTGAAAGTTATTGCATTACCTTAATGAGAAGAATGATGTTTAGACTTGCGGATGCTTTAGCAAAAAGAAGAAATTGCCCGGTCATCAGTAGTGGGGAATCGATTGGTCAAGTGGCTAGTCAAACTCTTCAATCCATGCATGTTATTAACGCTGTTACTAATACCCCAATCATTCGTCCTTTAGCGACAACTGATAAAGTGGAAATCATTAATATAAGTAAAAAGATTGGCACATACGATATCTCCATTAGACCATATGAAGATTGTTGTACAATCTTTACCCCTAAAGCTCCTAAGACCGCTCCTCATTTAGATGAAGTGGAAGAGTTTGAAAAGAAGTTTGATTTTGAAACTTTAATTAAAGAAGCTTTAAACAATATCGAAGTCGAAATCATTACTCCAAAAGAAGAACAAGAAGACTTGTTATAAGACGTCACTATGTGGCGTTTTTATTATTTTTGGCTCTTTTTATTAACTTTGCTATAATAGTTTGGCTATGGCAAATGTCTTAAAAAGAAATCTCGCAAATATGATTACCTCCATTAGAATTATTGGAGCGTTATCTTTAATATTCTTTAAACCGCTTTCTTTACCGTTTTTTATTATCTATGGTATTTGTGGTTTGTCTGATGCTTTTGATGGCTTTGTAGCCCGTAAATTAGGGATATCTTCCCCGTTAGGTTCCGCTTTAGATAGCATTAGTGATCTTTTATTCTACGGCATTATGGCGGCTAAGATATTCCCAGTTCTTGTGGATAACCTTACGGTTTTACAATGGGTCATCATCGCTGTACCTACAGGTTTACATTTTATTGCCTATATCGTATGCGCCATTAAATTTAATAAGTTTAGTGCGGTTCATACTTACGCTAATAAGGCATTGGGTTTATTAATTTATGCATTCCCATTTTTCTTAATTGGACTCATTCCTCTTTTATATGGCTTATATATGTATATCGGTGGTGTTATCGCTTTATATAGTGCGCTTGAAATTAATCTTATTCATCTCATAGCTAAAACATATGATGAAAGAAATAAATCAATATTCTTAATAAAAAGAAATCAAAATAATCCCGTTACTAAAGAAGAAGAAATAAAAGAAGGTAGTTAAACCTTCTTTTTTTCATGTATTAAGATAATCATCATGACTATTGGTACGATAAATAGTAGATGCACTAGACCTAATATTGATAACGAATATCCTAATTCGATAAAGTTCATAATCTTTTTAGTGAGGATACCATCAAATACTAAATAAACAATAACAATAACTATAGAAACGCAGACCAAGAAATAACCAACGAGAATAGGGGAGATTGTTTTCTTGTCCACTAAATGGTTATTAGCTTTTATTAATTTTAAGGATTTAAAGTGATTAACTAGAGTTACGATATATGGGGCTAAAACTATACCAAATAGTGCGGCGGGTATAAAAGCCACCCAACTTGGCGCTGAATTAGAGGCCTTATTGATTTCAAGATAAATACCTTGGTATACAAAGTAGGCCACAACGGACACTAGCGCAATTGTGCTTATCGCAGTAACAATTAATGAAGCGATGACCTTTTTCATGTCCTTATTATATAAGAAAAGCCGAGATAATTCTCGGCATTATTCTTAACTAATTAACAATTAGGCCTTTTTAGCGGTTTTCACCAAATCAGCGAAAGCCTTTGGATCATTGATGGCTAATTCAGATAACATCTTACGGTTGATGTTGATGTTAGCTTGTTTTAAACCATACATGAATTTGCTATAGGAGATGTCGTTTAATCTGCAAGCAGCGTTGATACGTCTGATCCATAATTTACGATAATCTCTTTTGATGTTTCTACGGGAGACATACGCATAGCGTAAGCTGTGCATAACTTGCTCTTTCGCAGTTTTGAATAATAAGTGTTTACTTCCGAAATAACCAGAGGCTCTTTTTAATACTCTTTTACGACGGGCGTGTGTGACTGTGCCACCTTTAACTCTTGCCATACTTTAGTGTCCTCCTTATTTAATGATGAGAAACTTAATTCTCTTATAATCTGTTTTGTGTAACACTGCAGATTTCATTAAGTGTCTCTTTTGTTTTGTGGTTTTGTGTGGGGCTAAATGTGAAACATAGGCGTGATGTCTGACGACTTTGCCTGTGCCGGTAACTTTAATTCTTTTCATTAAAGCTCTTTTGCTTTTCATTTTTGGCATAAATAATTCCTCCTACTTCTTCTTTGGGGCCAAGATTGCATACATCCAACGACCTTCCATGTTCGCTGGTTTTTCAATATTGGCATAATCTTTTAAGAGATCGATAAACTTATCCATGACTTCTTGACCGACTTCAATGTGGGTCATTTGTCTGCCGCGGAAGCGCACACCAACTTTAACTTTGTTACCCGCTTCTAAAAACTTAGTTGCGGCTCTCGCTTTGGTTTCCATATCATGGCCACCAATTTGTGGTGTTAATTGAACTTCTTTGACTTCAACAGTATGCTGATTCTTTTTGGCTTCTTTAGCCTTCTTTTGTTGTTCAAAACGATACTTGCTATAGTTAATAATTTTGCAAACTGGAGGTTTGGCATTAGGCGCCACACACATTAAGTCTAAATCATAGTCATTAGCCTTAAATTGTGCTTCTCTAGAAGACATGACGCCAAGTTGTTCCCCGTTTGGTCCAATCAATAAGACTTCTGGGAAGCGGATGTTTTCATTAACTAATTCTTTACTTTGGTTGTTTTTGTTTTTGCTACTGTTATTATTAGCGGCATAGCGATTGTCAGCGATAAGTATCAACCCCTTTCGATAAAAAACGGATGCATAGTGCACCCGTTAACATTCTTAGCCCATAAGAAGTAGCGTTAGCCAACCAATATTTTATCGGTCTGGCGAGAAGCGGGTGCCTCTGCTTTCTACGTTTTAGCGTTAAGATATTAGCATTATTATAATAATGTGTCAATCAGTATTTTCTTCTTTTTTTGTTAAAAATTAGAAATAAAAAAATTTAATAAAAATTAACTTTACTTTTGCATTTATATAAATATATAACGATAATATTAAAGTAATATGAAATTAAAGCATTCTTATCATCACGAAGAATTAAAAAGATTTAATCCATCTATTGAAGAAGGTTTATCCTCTGAAGACATAAGTTACATGAAGAGTGTTGGTAAAATCAACACCGCAAAAAACCCAACGAATAAATCATATGGTCGCATTATCTTTGATAATGTTTTTACTTTCTTCAACATTTTAATGTTCGCTATTGCGGGCATCCTTCTCTTGATCGTTGGTCCTCAAGTAGTTACTAACTTGATGTTTTTAGGTATCATCATTTCTAACTTATTAATTGGTACAATCCAAGAATGTAAGTCTAAACACACAATTGAAAAATTAAAGTTATTAAACGATAGCAAAGTTAAAGTTAAACGTAATGGTAAAGAAGAAGATATCTTGCCAAGCGAAGTTGTTTTAGATGATATTGTTATTCTTTCTCCAGGCGATCAAATTCCTGCTGACTCAGAAATCTTAGAAGAAAGCATTTTGGAAGTTAATGAATCCTTATTAACTGGTGAATCAATCCCTGTTAAAAAGAGTAAAGGCGATATGATTTATGCTGGTTCTTTTGTCGTTTCCGGTTCTTTAGCGGTACGCGTTGATAAAGTTGGTAATGATACTTATATTCAATCAATTGAAAATAAAGCAAAGATTTCTAAAGCCCCTAAATCTAGATTAATGTTAGCCATTAGAAAGATTATTAGAACCATGTCTTTAATTGCTATCCCATTAGCCATCATTGTTTTAGCTAATGAGATGATTCATACCATTAATAACAATACCGATGGTCTTAATTTATTCCCTTCTTTTTGGGGTGAAGATACCATCCTTTCTAGAGCGACATTTTATAGTGGTGTAACTATTGCTTATATGATTCCATGTGGCATGGCGTTACTCGCTTCAGTAGCAATGGCTACTGGCGTTGTTCGTCTTGCTCAAGAAAAGACTCTTGTTCAAGACTTATATTCCGTTGAATCTTTATCTAGAGTTAATACTCTTTGCTTAGATAAAACCGGTACTTTAACTGATGGCACGATGACATTAGAAAAATCTATCATTTTAGATAAATCATATGACGATGAGAAGTTAGAACAATTAATGTCTTCATATTTAAGTGCCTTTAATAGTGTGAACCAAACTTCAACCGCTTTACTTAATAAGTATGGAAAGCTCGTTCAAAAAGTTGAAGATTATGGTCAACAATCTTCTTCTAAAGCTTTAATGACAGCGTTTAACTATAAACACCAATTAAATGTTACTAATAAAGTTAACTTCTCTAGCGCGAGAAAATATTCCGCTGTCGAGTTTGAAAAACTCGGTTGGTTTGTGATGGGCGCACCTGAATATATTACTAAAGATGAAGAAATCTTAAACCAAGTTAATGAATACGCGAAAAGTGGTCTTCGTGTTATTTTGCTCGCTAAAGTTGATGGTGTAGTAAAAGATGAAGAACCTTTACCATCTTCCAAACATCATGTGGCGATGTTTATCATTAGTGATACCATTCGTCCAGAAGTTAAAGATACGATGCTTTGGTTTAGAGAAAATGATGTCGATATCAAAGTTATTTCTGGTGATAACATCGGTACTGTTAGTTATATTGCAAAGCAATCAGGTATCACTAATTACGATAAAGTCATCGATATGTCTAAAGTCACTCCTGAAGATGACTTAAATGAAATAGTGATGAATAATACCATCTTTGGTCGTGTCTCTCCTGATCAAAAAGCGGAAATTATTTCTATCTTAAAACAAAATGGTAGAGTCGTTGGTGTTACTGGGGATGGTTTAAATGACTTATTAGCCTTTAAACAAGCCGATTGTTCCATTGCTTTAGCAAATGGTGCGGCCGCTACTAAAAACGTCGCTAATATGGTTTTATTAGATTCTAACTTCTCCAATATGAAAGAAGCCGTCTTCCAAGGTAGAAGAGTTGTTAATAACATTCAAAGATCTTCTTCGTTATTTGTCATGAAAGACTATTTATGGTTATTCATTACCATTATGCCAATCCTTCTTGGCCTTCCACATATGATTCAACCAACTGTCATGTCAGTTGTTAATATCTTCATTACTGGTATTGCAAGTTTATTTGTGGCCCTTGAGCCAGACAAAACAAGAGTGACTGGTAACTTCTATAAGAATGTTACTAAAAAGGCTATCGTCGCCGGTTTCTACATGTTTTTACCGGTTTTACTAATCACACTCTATTTAGTTATCTCTCGTCAATTCGTCCAGGGCATAACTTTAACCGAATTAGAACCAATGTTTAAAACAACCTTTGTGGATGGTAATATTACCGCCTTTGGTTGGATTCCAGTGATGGCCTTATGCGTCACAATATCGGGCTTTATTATTTTCTTTAGAAACTGTCGCCCATTTACTAAATTTAGAAAGATTTTATATTTCGCTATTTTAGCGCTTGTTCTTTTAATCTTATATCTCACTCCTGAGTTCTTCATTATCAGTGGTACAGATATGCTCAAAGAAGCTGGCGGTGTCGCTGGTATCTTCCCATATATCTTCTCGCATTTAGTACCTAATGCCACATTAGCGTTATTTAGAACAATGACTTTAGAACAAGCCGCAGTATTAGGAGCATATGCCGCTATTTCAGTTCCATTATATTTACTAAACGAAAAGGTCTTTGGTTCATTTATTGAATACTTCTTATTCTCGCCTAGAGACTATAAAGACGAGTAAAAAAAGATTCCTCATAAAGCGACTATTTAAGCCTTTAGAAGAAAGAGGAATCCTTTTTATTTTCAGTTATTTATTTTCTGGTTTAAAGATGACTTTATTAGCGATTTCATCTTTGATGAGTTTTAAGAATTCATCAATAGACACAGTGATTTGTTGTTGGGCACCAAATCTTCTATAAGTGACAGTTCGATCATCTCTTTCATGATCACCGATGACTAAGGCGAATGGAATCTTTCTCATTTGCGCGCTTCTCATACGATAACCAAGTTTTTCATTGCTATCATCAAGTTCAACGCGGATATTAGCATCTTTAAATACTTTCAATAATTCTTGAGCGTATTCTAAGTGATAGGCATTATTAACTGGAAGAATGACAAGTTGTACTGGGGCTAACCAAGTTGGTAAAGCGCCTTTAGTCTCTTCGATTAAGAAAGCGATGAAACGATCTAAGGAACCTAAGATTGCGCGGTGAACGACAACTGGACGAGCCTTTTCGCCTTTTTCATCAATATAAGTAAGTTCAAATCTTTCTGGGAGTTGATAGTCGAGTTGAATAGTGGATAAAGTCACATCATGACCAATCGCACTTTTAACCTGCACATCGAGTTTTGGTCCATAGAAAGCAGCTTCGCCAATCGCTTCATAATAATCAACACCTAATTCCTTTAAAACTTCTCTTAACTCGTTCTCGCTCTTTTCCCAAAGTTCATCGTTTCCAAAGTATTTTTCCGTATCATTAGGATCTCTAAGAGATAAACGGAAAGCATAGTTTTCAAAACCAAAGTCGTGGTAGACATCAAGAATGAGTTGAGTCACTTCTTTAAAGACATCACCGATTTGACTTGGCATGCAGAAAATGTGGGAGTCATTTTGATAGAAGGCTCTTGTTCTTTCAATACCCGTTAAAGCACCTGAAGCTTCAAAACGGAAGTCAGCGGCGATTTCCGCAATCTTGAGTGGGAGTTCACGATAGGAGTGGAGGGCACTTCTATACATGACCATGTGGTGAGGACAGTTCATTGGTCTAAGGACATATGATTCGTTATCAACATCCATTTTTGGGAACATATCTTTTTGATAGTGGGCCCAGTGACCAGAAGTCTTATATAATTCCACATTACCTAAACATGGAGTTAAGACGTGTTTATAGCCTAAAGCTATTTCTTTATCCATGATGTAGTCGCTTAATAAGCGTCTCACTATGAAACCATTTGGTAACCACATTGGTAAACCTTTACCAACAAGGTCATCATACATGAAGATACCGAGTTGTTTACCTAAAACACGGTGATCTCTTTTCTTACGGTCTTCTAATACATCAAGCCATTTAGCTAAATCATCAGCGGTATACCAAGAAGTACCATAAATTCTTGTTAATTGTTTATTTTTGCTATTGCCTCTCCAATAAGCACCTGCTAAAGAGAGTAATTTAAAATGTTTAATTAAACCAGTGGACATAATATGTGGGCCACGGCATAAATCGATGAAGTCACCTTGTTTAAAAATAGTGATTTCTTCGTTAATATCTTTAATTAATTCAATCTTATATGGATTATTTTTGAAGAGTTCAAGAGCTTGCTCTTTAGTGAGTTCTTCACGGACAATTCTTAAATCTTTACCCGCTAATTCTTTCATCTTCTTTTCAATGATTGGAAGATCATTTTCTGTAATGACATCATCACCAAAATCAATGTCATAATAAAAACCATTTTCAATAGCAGGGCCAAAGCCAAACAATGCCTTTGGATATAATTCTGTAATCGCTTGCGCTAATAAGTGAGAAGTGGAATGGTTTAATACTTCTAAAGCTTCTGCACTTGTTTTTTCCATTTCAATAATGGAACCATCATGTTGTTGTACTTTCATAATTTCATTCTTTCCCTCCGCAATACAAAAGCGGGCTTATTTTTTAAAATCTATTGCAACATATCGATTAAGTCTCTTAATCCATGTGTATGCCTATGTTTCATTTCGACTGCCTCATCAATTGGATAAGAGACAATCTCGTTTTGTTTAACACCAACGATTTGACTGGTTGGTTCTTTCTCTAAAAGAAGATCAACGGCTTTAGCACCGAGTCTAGCCGCTAAAATACGGTCATGAGCGACTGGAGAACCACCTCTTTGAAGTCTGCCAAGAACTTCAGTTCTCGTATCAAATCCTGTTTCAGCGGCAATCTTTTTAGCGAGCTCATTAATATCTAATAAGTTTTCACTAACGATAATAATGGCGTGGCTCTTATTTTGCGCTTTCATCTTTCTTAGTTTCTTAAATAGTTTATCCTCTTTAAGTGGGTGTTCAACGCAAATGACACCTTCCGCACCTTCCGCTAAAGCGGCGTACAT
>Ga0310697_10007091_pt1 | contig 10596 bp, 18 predicted proteins | sample 172DNAGHGlowgp2_FD_203883 | JGI IMG/M metagenome (GOLD analysis project Ga0310697, IMG submission 203883) | Sheep rumen microbial communities from Palmerston North, Manawatu-Wanganui, New Zealand - 1728 DNA GHGlow gp2 (v2) (version 2) | ecosystem: Host-associated > Mammals > Digestive system >...
ATATGATTTACTCTTACCTCTTCGATAATGTTCAACAACTGTTCTTTTGAAATGGTTACAAATGACAAATCGCACTCGATATCAAGTTTGTTATTGAACAATCTGTCGGCAAATTTACCTTGACTGTCATGCATAAGTATATCTGTTAATGTATCATACTTTACTTGTTCTTTTGTAAGTTCATCATAAACACCATTTGATTCGTACTCTTCACTTGTTATGTTTTGATACTTTTCAACAGTTTCACGAGGAACACAATATAAACTAAATCTAAATCCCATTTTATATTAATTTAATATCTTTATCAATATTACAAATTTTTAATAAATGTTGCAACTCATGGACATATTTTAATTTAATTATTACCTCAGGACCACCAAGACTGTCTTCAGAATCATCCTGTTCAATCTCTATGTGATAATAACCATCCTTAGCTGCTGGCCACCATGCAAGAATGTCTGGGTCTGGAAAATTGGTTTCAAGAATCTCGTCACTCAATGGAACTGGGGAAAATATTGTTTCAAACGAGCTGTCATTGATATACCTGTTAAAAACGGTGTAATCCATTCTGAAAATGGCACCGTTTAAATTTTGAAAATAATCCCCGAATAATAAATCTGTTATCTTTAACATATTTTTCTTATTTTTTTTACTGTACAATCTTCGAGAAACGAAACTGGAACCTCAACGATAATATCCTTTCTTCCCCATTTCGCCCTCTGGTATTTCTTGAAGAAGCACCTTGGATTATCTGTATATATAGTGTCGTCGGAAATTTCAATTAAAAGTTTATTAAGAAGTTGTTTCCTATTTGTTATCATCCAATTGTACTTTCCTTCGAATACAAGGTAATCAGCCTCTCCGTACAATGAACCTGGTCTTCCGTGTACCGTTTGAAGTTCAAGCCATGTCGAATCGTAATTTACTTCCTTGTCGTATCTCGACCTTTTCCTTGCACCTTTAACATCAAAACCCACTTTTCGCTTGTCTTCGCAATATTTCCAGAACAGGTCGATGTGTTGTTGTGTATCTTCGTATTCCGTGGAAGGTATTATCTCTCCTCCGTCTTCATGTACGAGGTCGTTTGCGAATTTTCCCTCCACGACCTTCCCTTTCTTGTAAAATTCTTGAACAATGTCAGATATTCCGCTCAAAACTGTTAAAATGAAAATATTATTCTAATAAATCTCGATTTCGTGATTTTCGTTGATGTAACAGTTTGCGTTTGTCAGTTCAAAAGACACGTCAATACCTTCGACACCTTCTTCGTCTTTCGGACAGTATTTGACACAGAACCCGCCTGTTCTAATTGATTCACGGCTATCCCAAGCCTCTGACATTAATTCAATAAGTCTTTTCTTTAACTGCTCAATCGTTGGAATCCCGACATCAAACCATTTCCAGTCTAGAAACTCCATTGTTTTGTGTATTTTGTCGAAATCAATCATTTCAAGGATTTCATCATTAATCTTTTCAAAATCAGCCCATCTGGAATCAAAATCATCATTAATCAAATAAACCGTTTCTCCACAGTCTGGACATGTTGATGTTGTCCCGTTGGACCATTTTTCTCCAACATTCGGTATGAATTCGCATCCGCATGCCTGGCAAACAAAAACATCTTTCTTTTTTCCGTGTTTTAAAATTTCCATAATAATATGTTGTATTAATATTTGATTGTTGTAGCGTCTTCACCGACCTCTTCCTTGTTTTCAACATCAATCTTGTAGTTGTAGATGTTGTTGGATTTCAATTTGTCAACCACATCAAAATAAGTGTGCTCTTTTGTGAAATACAGCGTCTTCCAACTAGGTTTCTTGGTGTCGGTATCAATTTCAAAGTATGTTATCTTCCAAAGCATAATGTTATGTTTGTTCTTTAGAACGGCAAATCGTCGCTTGCACCAGCAGTGCATTTCTTTTCCGATGCCTTGTTATTTTTCAATGAATCCAAATATTTTCTTGCCATTTCCTGGGCTTCAACAAAGTGAAAATCCTCACAAGTCACCATCCATTCGATATATGTGCTTCTTGACGGGTCTTTCTGTTTCTCCGATTCATGAATCTCACGGATTGTCTTGTTTTGCCCACCATATTTCTTTCCGAATGTAATGATATAATCACCTGGGTCGCCTTCATATTTCTTTGGTTCGACCTCTTCAACGATTACTTGCTCTGTCGGTCTGAAATTAAAATCAAGAATTTCCTTTCTGCTTGCAACATAATCAGCTGCCTGCAACGCTTTTTCGAAATCAGTTTTCGGCATTGGGTATGCACTTTCATTTAACTTCAAAAATTCTTTCTTGTTTTCCCATTTTCCCATGTGAGACTCAATAGCACCACAAATCATATCAACCTGTGATTTAGTAAGAAACTTGTTTGATTTATTTAAATCCTTAACATACTTTGAGGCTAAAATTGGATGCTCTCTTACTGTATGTCCAGTGTTTTCGCCCTGCTTTCTGATATCATGCGCCAGCGCTGCAAGAATCAACAAATCCGTGGTGGCCTCGTCAAAGTCTAAAGATTCTGCCATTGCTTTCGCGAAAAACTCAACACACCTTGTGTGTCTGACTAATCCACCAATTCCCAAATCAAATTGTGGATGATACTTTCCGCTTGAACTTGCTGGAACTGAGAAAAAATAATCGTCAGCATTACCAATTAACTCCTCGGCAAATTTTCTAATATTATCATCCTTAATGTCATTAATTTCATTAATGAACAACTTAATTTTTTCTGATTTATCCATAAATTTATTTAACCAAATCTTGTTCTTTCATTATTTTTAAAAATGTTGCATACACTTCTGTCTTCTGATTATCATCTTCAAACAATTCTGCATATTCATTTCCATTTGCAAGTTCCATAAAAATATCATGTGAATTTTTACGCCCTTTCCCAGAAAATACTCGCTTTATGTCCTTAAAAACCTCTTTAACCACCTCAACAATTTTACAATTGCCTTCTGATATCAGCCCATTGATGTACATATTATGTTTATAATTCTCAAATAGTGCATCAATTAATTCGTTGCCAAAACACCATTTGCCTAGAACTTTTACGCACGCAAGCATAAAACACCCTTTGTCGGTTAAACAGTATCTGGCTTCTATAAATTTATCACAAATATCCCCGTCTTCCTTGAAGCCTTTACATGTATCTTGTTTTGCACAGTCACAGCATGTATAGTGATAGTCAAGGACAAATTCAGTGCATGTGGCCGCTTGGGGTAAATAACCATGGCAATTATCCTTTATCTTACAATCATCACATGATAATGCCTCATCATCCCTGTCATAGTAATCACAATTTAACCTTGGGTTTTTGCTGTCACCCTCTATATTCACTTTTAATTTACAAGAAAAGCGGGCAGCACAATTTGAGCACGCATTTTCAACTTTAAAATTTCTTAATTTTTTCATTTTTATATTATTTAAAACGCTTACTGTTTGTTATGATACAAATAAAAAATCAGAAAGACAAATAATTAACCTATTTATATTAAAAAAAGTAAGATATGGCAGAATTGCATTGGCGGTGTACATACATGGCAAACATATATGACAAGGATAAATTTGATGGTTTGTCTGGGTATAAATTCGAATTTACGGATGACACAATAAGAATTATATTCTTTGAAACAGAATATGGAAACGCACTAGAGGATGTTGAAAAAAACAATTCGTCTATTGAGGCTGCGGAGGAGAAGCTTACCTTGTTTTCAGAAGGTTGGGTTTATTTTGACGACGGGAATCCTTATTACTTCCCTCTAATGAATGATGAAGAAATTGAACGCATAAATAACGGAGAATTATATAGGGGAAATAGGCTTGTTTCTGTTGGTGTTGCGGTTGAACTTGATGGCTATGACCCATATATGTCAGAACCAGAAAAAAGGGCGAATGTACAATACCTGAATTTCGATTGGTCATACAAGGGGTTAAATGTCGGTGATGGTGAGTTTGAGGAAATTGAACCAGTCGAAAACAACATAGAAATGGCACAAGCACTGTTAGTACCGATAACAAAGTGGATTTGGAAAGCATTCTGCCAATTCAATGTCAGCGGAACAACAAATAGTTCCCAGCCAGTGTATTACCCCTTGGATAATTTCAAACTACAGGTTTTTTCAGGAACAAATCTTCCTGGGATAGCGAGTTTTTTCAGCGGAAATACACCAGTTACAATTTATAGTACAGGAACGTCACACTTGCAATATGAAAATATATTATCTACAACAACTGTCAGCTCGGATTCAGGTCAAAATTATTTTCCTATGGACTTTTGGACTCTTGCACAACAAGGAATATATTCTGCTATAACAAACGAAAATTTTTATTATAGCGTAAGTGGTGGAGGCCATCAGGAAAGTGTTTTTTCTGGCGGATATTCAATATATGGTATATGTATTGAACACGGTAACGTGCAACATTATAATCCGTCAGACATAAACTCCACTTCACGTGGCTGGATGATTGCAAACAATGCAATATTAAATGCAAATTATTTTTCCTTGTATATCATGGATGAATTCAATGATGCCAGCATAAGCATGGTTGATGTTGGTCTTGGACACGCTGGAAGTGCGCTTACTGGTTTACATGGTGTAGTTAATGTAATATCATCGGCAATACCGTTTTCAGATGGCATGCCATGTTTTGTTTCGAGAATAGGGAGCCCTGGGGAATTTTCTGTTGTACCACCAAATAGTACACACGAGATATTTCTTAAAAGTACAGGTGAGATAGCATCTACAAACAGGGCAAGGTCGTTATGGGCAATGTTTGATGACAGCAGTTCGCTATATTACAATGACATAGAAGGCAAACTTGGGTTTACACCAAACGACATATATATAGCTGGTGATTTATCTAATAAATTCTGGTTTTCTGACGGATACCAACAGGACGGAGACAGGATGATTCTTACAAGCGACATGCTTGGATATGTTGGAACACCGAATTATTTTGTCAACGAACTGGCTTCAACAAACTGGACATATTCAAACTATACCACAATTTTGAGCTATTCTTTTTCATCTGGAAGCGGTGAACAAATGATTGCCAATATTGAATTGGCAGCAAACACCAAATATATTGTTTGTTTGCCTAATTTTCTGACTGTAAACCCGACATACTTTAATTTAAAAGCCAGAATCGGAACAAACAATATGTCCTGTAGTTTATTGCATTTTTATCACGGTCCATATTGGGACAAAAACTCTGGCTATTATATTACCAATAGCGAACAAGAAAAATACTTATGTACTGGCGCATTGTTGATTAAAACTCCAAACACCAACCTATCACATTTAAATGTGTACATTGAGGTCATTGATTGTTTTAGTCCTATTGATAATTATAATAACAAAGTATATTTGGAAAGTCCGCAAACACTTTTTTACTACCCGATACTCAAAGATAATTATCTTGATGCCGATGGTCCAAGACCTATTGATGTTGATGATATGTGACAGTTTTCAATCTGACACACATTCCGAGTTCTTCACGTATTGATTTTGCAATCTCATCAAACATTGTTTTGCATAAGCAAATGTTGTTATTGTGTGTTATGTCAATAGACAATGAATCCAGGACAACTATCTTCCGCATTGAATCATTATGCAACAAATCACATAAAATTTTATTTGATTTGACCTCAAGTATTCTTAACGTCATGTTCTCAATATATGCCTTTGCAATCCGATTGTTATCATATAACAACAAATCCACAAAGGCGTAATTCCTGAGATTCTTCTGTTGTTTTAAATATGGCTCGTTCGTGAATTTTGATATTATTTCATCCCAAGTTTTTCCACCGATGTCAAAACCATAATAATTAAGAGTCTGAACCGTTGCTTCGCACATGTCTATAACCAAATACTTATGACCGTCAACTGGCTCTGGCTGTTGGTCAATATCTTTCGGGCATTTTTCCAGAAACTCATCAAGATTTACACAGCTGTTTATATATTTGTTTACCGAATCTCCAACAACATATATGTCATTATAAATTCTCAACCAATCATTATCTCTTACAGAACAATAATCCAAAAATTCGACATACAAATCTTCAAGATGTTTTTCTTTTACAAAATCACATCTCATTTTTTTTGATAATTCCGTGTTATATGAATCATCATTAAGCAAAATTCCATGATGTAATAAAAAAATCGAATCAAATTCAAATTCCGATTCGATTTTATGGTTTTTAATATTTCTAATATTAAATGCTTTTGTTTTCAATTCTTTAACAATGAATTTATGTGTGTTATTGCTTCATTCTTATAACATTTCGCCTCCAAGATTGCATTATTGATATCTTCCTGGCTTTCTTTTACTTCATACTCAAGTGAATCACACATTATCAGACAACCACCGTCTTTCGTCGCATGCAAAACCACAATATTCTCAGCATTGAATTTATATTCCGTGCTTCCGACATGCAAATACAAATACGGGGTTATGTTTATACCAATTTCTATAGATGTACCTCCAGCTTCCATTTTATTCAATTTTTGTGAATACTATTGGATGGTTTTCATAATAAGGCAACGCCCTAATTGTATTATAATCAATAAATTCCATCGCTTCCTCTGGCTCCATGCCATCGTTTTCCACAAGATATTCAACCATCAGGTCGTAATCATAAACAGCCCTGTTATCCTCGGAGAAACCGACAAATGCTGTATCGTAACATGGGTCTTCAAATAACAATACTTCATCGTAACCCATTTCATAAATTAAATCCTTAATCTCCTGTTGTTTCATTTTAACTAAAATTATATAAATTATCCTTGTCCTCGCATGCAATTCCCTTTTCAATCAATCCAAAACAATCAAGAAAGTGTGATTTAAGAAAATCCATGTAGTTTACAACATCCTCGTTTACAACTGACATTTGGCTTCCTCCATATATGACTTTATCTTGCAATTCGCAATATTCAACCTTCTCTTTTTCTGTCATGCTTGAAAAAGGTCTAAGATATAACTTGATATTCTCAATATCAACATAGTCATTATCGTGAAAAAAATCCACAGAGCCGTCAAGCTCTTGTATTGTGTTTATATTATTGTACAAATGTTCGACAAATAAGGTATCAAGACGTGTAACTAATCCTTCGTACTCAACATATGCACCATATGGGAGATATTCACACAACGCTTTTGTTAATAATGTTTTATCTTCTTTTTCCATGTTTTAAATTATTGTCTCTCCGTTTAATTATTTCAGTACCATCATCTTCCTCTTTTTTGCTGTTCTGCTGTTATAGTGAATGCGTTATGCTCATATGGATTATCATATGGATGATTGACCAAATAATTATTTCTTTTAAATTCTCCAAATTCAATCATAATGATAACATTTCTTTTAAATCTTCTATAATTGTTTGGTTTTTCTCGTTACACTCTAACATATTGACAAGCTCAAGCAAATCTTTCTTTTCTTCATTGAATTGCTCGTCTTTCCATTCTGCCATTTCTAATGCAGCATTATAAGCAGCTATTTCTTCATCGTTCGGCAAATAACGGCTTGTTGCATAATGCTCACTAATCTCATCTGATTTTTCTTTATTAGTCATATATTTCAATTCAATGTTATTTTCACTAGGTTCACCACTCGCTTTCCGCAAGTCTCTTCGTAACAACAGCAGTACATCCTAATATTTGGTTCTTTTCATTTTTAAACCTTTTTTGGTCTTTGGGCTTTTATTCTTTTACCACTTTTCAAATCGTCTATACAAATTTGTGAAAACTCTAATGCGCGTGTAAGGCTTTCTATTGTATCATATCCATCTGGGATTAGATATGTTTCCACATCCATTCCAAGTCCCCAATCATAATCATTAAGAATGTTTTGAATATCCTCAATCATTCTTTTGTCGTTTGGAACAATATAATTGTCATATGTCATGCAACATTGTTCTGGCTCAATTCCGCCGATATTGATTTTTACACGATGGCAATCATCTCTGTCATATAGGTAATCCAGAACATCATCGGCCATCGTGGTGACTATCATATAATCTCTTTTAAGATTAAGTGGTTTTTTGGTTCTGTCGTATAAATTTACTGTTGGCATAATATTGTGCATTAAATTTAGTTTGTCATATAATGATACAAATTTAATTTTAAATAACCAATTTTTATTTATTTTAATAGTGCGAGTTAGAAAAACTTTCTCAATAGCTTTTTCCACCACAATTATGTTCCGTAGACATATACTCTAATCCATTGAGCTATGGGGAGTATTCTATTTTGTTTTATTCTGCTCCTTATCAACCATACCAACAATTTCCAATGCTTCAAGCAATCCTTTCTTAATTCCTGAATACCAATTAGACAAATTTCCAGCATAATAATTCCGTTCATCGCGAAGCCGTTCGCAAATATCCTCGTTATCGTATTTTTCAATACGCTCACGTATTAATTTCATACATTCTTGTTTTGTCATTTCTTACAAATTTTGTTAAACATTTTTTTCCACCACGGAAGGTTGTCCTCGTACCTTCGTTTTTCAATTTCATTGTACGCTTCCATAAGTTCTTTCGTTGTTACCATATTTTCCTTCAGCACTTCAGGTGGAATTGGAGGGCACACAGCCAGTCTCTGACAACCAATAATTCCATTATCGTAAGTCTCTGCATATTCAGGTATTTTTGTTCCAGAAAGTCCATAAATTTTATCATCTTCTTTGGTTTTTTCCGAAACATTGTTGAGTGAGTTGCCGTTGATATCAACTTCCTCAATCATAAACATTTCTTTACAGTCTGGACAGTCACAGTACCTGAATTTCCTGATTTCATGCCCCTCCATAACCATCATGATTGGCGTCGCAATCGTATACGTATCCGACAAGTCAGCGGTGAACTCACACCCGCAGTTATAACAAGTAAGTCTATACGGTTCCTTGTTTTTTATGTTTCCGTGTTTGATTATTTCCATTTGACATTAAAAATTGTTTGTTAAAATAGATTCAATTGTTTCGATTGTTTGTTCCTTCCGTTGAAGTCTGTCGATTTCCGATGATATGTGTTTTCTCATTGTTATAATTTCTTTAAGCACCTCAGCTGATTTTTTCATTTTGTATGCTTTTTCGTCCAGATTCATATCTTCCTTATATAAGGAATAGTGTGTATAACCAAAATTATCTAATATTCTAAGTTCAAAATAGTTGTCGTATTCGTCAACTTCACCCGTATCATTCTCGATATAATATCTACCGATTTCCTCTTGGCCGAGCAGTTCGTTGTATAACAAATCCTCACAACACTCCAAATCACTCTCATCCATCAAGGATTCGACATAGTCATATATTTCACCATCCCACTTTCTTAGGTTGTCGTATTTTTCAATAAAAGTTTCCGCATCCATAATACTAAATTAATTCTTTTAGTTCAAGAAGTGGCAATTCGCCAATTTCTTTATAATAAAAATCTTTTAAATACCAATTGTTGTGCCATTTTTTTGATTTTTCAATCAAATCGTTTGCTTTTTCAATATCATCAATATAATCAATCAGCATTTCTGCGCTGATGTCAACACATTTGTTTTTGATGATTTCATACTCCGTTTTCGCCTTTTCATACTTTGCCAAATCTTCTTTCTTGGTTTGATGACTTGCTAATATTATGATGGAATCTAAACCATAAGCAAGGAACATAGCGCCAAGAACACATCCAGGCCATTTGCCATTAATGTAGAAGTATAAAAGGACTGTACCCGCAATAAATGATATTATTAATAATGCTATATACATGATTTTTAATTATTTTTTTACTATTTTTTAGTAATAACTTAATCCTCGTATGGTGAAAACAAAACATCCTCAAAATTCGGGACCTTACCTTTGTTCAAGCAACGTTGGATGTATCTTCTATCTCTTCTCGGCAAAGTGTCAAATTCATCACCAATTGTGATTTCCACTACATTTCCGTTCGCATCAGTGCCATATTTGAATATCTGTTTTTTATATTCTTCAAGTGTCATGAGTCAAATTTTTATATTTTATGATTTATGCTGGAGAAAACCAACGACTTTAGTCGTTGGATGAATCCAGTTATTTAATTATACTTTTTTAAATTAAAAAAAACAAAAAAAAAACAGCACTTGTTGTTCTTTTTGCACGTGACGTACTATTTATTGTTATAAATATAACAATAAAATGCTGACATACAAGTACAAGCTATATGCATCCAAAAAGAACAAACACATCGAAACCCTTATGCGTGAGGCTTGCTTTGTATGGAACCATTGCCTTGCCCTCCAGAAGAAGTATTACGAAATGTACGGCAAGTATGTAGGCGGAAACAGGATGAAGACACACTTCGCCAAGAGGTACAAGATGCGGAACCTTCACTCGCAAAGTGTGCAAGAGGTGATTGAACGCCTCGACTGTGCATACCAGAGGTTCTTCGCCCACAAGTCCAAGAGACCCCCGAAATTCAAGAAGTTCTCGGACATGTCGTCCGTGGTTTTCAAACAGGGAGGGTTCAAACTGAAAGGCAACAAATTCACGATAAACAAACTGAAAACAACATTCAAGTTCTCTTTGAGCCGTCCGCTCAGGGGAGAGACAAAGAGGTTGTCGGTCA
>Ga0310697_10007092_pt1 | contig 10596 bp, 8 predicted proteins | sample 172DNAGHGlowgp2_FD_203883 | JGI IMG/M metagenome (GOLD analysis project Ga0310697, IMG submission 203883) | Sheep rumen microbial communities from Palmerston North, Manawatu-Wanganui, New Zealand - 1728 DNA GHGlow gp2 (v2) (version 2) | ecosystem: Host-associated > Mammals > Digestive system >...
CCGCATCGCCCGCGAGATCGCCCGCATCGAGCGCCGCTACCCTAACCCGATGAAGGAAGAAGAGATTTACGAGGTGCTGAAGGACTTCCGTTACATCGTGCCACAAGGCAGCCCCATGACCGGCATCGGCAACGACTTCCAAATCTCGTCGCTGTCGAACTGCTTCGTCATCGGCAACAACGGCGACTCCGACTCGTATGGCGGCATCATGAAGACCGACCAAGAGCAGGTGCAGCTGATGAAACGTCGTGGCGGCGTAGGTCACGACCTGTCGCACCTCCGCCCCACCGGCAGTCCCGTCAAGAACTGCGCCCTCACCTCGACTGGCGTGGTGCCCTTCATGGAGCGCTTCTCCAACTCGACCAAAGAGGTGGCACAAGACGGCCGTCGCGGTGCCCTGATGATGACCATCAGCATCAAGCACCCCGACTCGGAGGCTTTCATCGACGCCAAGATGACACAAGGCCGCATCACCAACGCCAACATCTCGGTGCGCCTCACCGACGAGTTCATGCAATGCGTCAAGGAAGGCAAGCCCTTCATCCAACAATATCCCATCGACTCACCCAACCCGAAATACACCAAAGAAATCGACGCCCGTGCCCTGTGGAACAAGATCATCCACAACGCATGGCAGTCGGCCGAGCCCGGCGTGATGTTTTGGGACACCATCATACGTGAGTCCATCCCCGACTGTTATGCCGACTTGGGCTTCAAGACCTTGAGCACCAACCCCTGTGGCGAGATCCCGCTGTGTGCCTACGACAGCTGCCGCCTCTTGGCCATCAACCTCTACAGCTACGTCGACCATCCGTTTACCGCAGAGGCGCGCTTCAACCACCAGCTGTTCTCAAAGCACGTGGCCATCGCCCAACGTATGATGGACGACATCGTCGACCTTGAAATCGAGAAGGTGGACGGCATCATCGCCAAAATCAACGCCGACCCCGAAGACGACGAGGTGAAACGCACCGAGCTGAACCTGTGGAAGAACATCAGGGTGAAATGTCTGCAAGGCCGTCGCACCGGCATCGGCATCACCGCCGAAGGCGACATGCTGGCCGCCTTGGGCAAACGCTATGCCTCCGACGAAGCCATCGCCTTCTCCACCGAGATTCAGAAACTGCTGGCTTACAACGCCTACCGTTCTTCCGTCAACCTAGCCGAAGAACGCGGCAAGTTCCCAATGTATGACGCCAAACGCGAGGAGAACAACCCCTTCATCCAACGTCTGCGTGCCTTGGACGAAGACCTCTACCAGAAGATGACACGCGTGGGTCGACGCAACATCGCCATGCTGACCATCGCCCCCACGGGCACGGTGAGCATCTGCACCCAGACCACCTCGGGCATCGAGCCGGTCTTCATGGTGGCCTACAAGCGCCGCCGCAAGGTGAACCCCAACGACAAGGACGTGAATGTCACCTTCACCGACTCTGTTGGCAACTCATTCGAGGAATACAACGTGTTCCACCATAAGTTCATCACCTGGCTCGAGGTGAACGGATACAACGTCGACGAAGTGCTGAAATACGACGACGAAAAGCTCAACGCCGTCATCGCCAAGTCGCCTTACTACAAGGCCACGGCCAACGACATCGACTGGGTGAACAAGGTGAAGATGCAAGGCTCGATGCAGAAATGGGTCGACCATAGCATCAGCGTGACGGTGAACGTGCCGAAAGAGACGACGGAAGAACTCGTCAGCCAGATCTATATGACCGCCTGGGAGAGCGGCTGCAAGGGCATGACCATCTACCGCGATGGCTCGCGCGACGGCGTACTGGTATCGAAAGACGAGAAGAAAGACCCTTCAACCCTTCGAGGGGCATCAGGGACCGCAGACTCAGGGTCCCAAAAGGAAGCCAAAGCCGATACCCGTCCCGACGACATCCGCGAGACGGCTGCGCCACCGCGTCCGAAGGAGCTGGAATGCGACGTGGTGCGCTTCCAAAACAACTATGAGAAGTGGATCGCCTTCGTGGGCATCCTTCACGGCAAACCGTATGAAATCTTCTTGGGCAAAGCCGAAGACTTCTTCCTGCCGCCCTATGTCGAAAAAGGCGTCATTGTCAGGGAGAAGAACAAAGGCGAAGCCTCGCGCTACGACTTCCGCTACACAGACAAGGGTGGCTACGAAGTGATCATGCAGGGTCTCTCGCGTTCGTTCAACAAGGAGTATTGGAACTACGCCAAACTCATCTCAGGCGTCTTGCGCCACGGCATGCCGATTCAGTATGTCATCGACCTGGTGCAGAACCTCAACGTCGACGAAGACAACATCAACACCTGGAAGAACGGCATCGCCCGCGCCTTGAAGAAATACGTTCCCGATGGCGTTGTCGACGAAAAGGAGAAATGCCCCAACTGCGGCGAGAAACTCGTCTTCGAAGACGGCTGCAAGCACTGCAAGAACTGCGGGTATTCAAAGTGCGGTTAAAGTGAGAAGAGCGACTTGGCGTTAGCCGTCGTAGCATCGCTGAAGTCCTCCAAAGGCATTTGGAGGACTTCGGCGATTTTTTGTGCCGTATGCACCAAAAACGCTGGCTCGTTGCGCTTGCCGCGACAAGGAACAGGAGCCAGATAAGGCGCGTCGGTCTCCAACACGAGCCTGTCCAAGGGCAGCGAAGGCAGATAGTCCTTCACGCCACAGTTTTTATAGGTGGTCACGCCGCCCAAACCGAGATGAAAGCCCAATTCCATATAGACTTTGGCTTCTTCTTCCGTTCCCGTGAAGCAGTGCATGATGCCACGCAAGCCACCATCCTGCTTCCATTCAAGGATTTTTACCATCTTGTCGAAAGCGTTGCGGCAGTGGATGGAAAGCGGCAGACCGAGTTGCCTCGCCCAGTCCAGTTGGGTCTCAAAGGCATCGAGCTGTTGCTTCTCGAAAGTGGCGTCCCAATAGAAATCGAGGCCGACCTCCCCCACTCCGATGTAAATGCCACGCTCCAACTCCTTTTCCATTTGCGACAGCACCTCTTTATAGTCTTCCTTGACTTCCTCGGGCTGCAGACCCATCATCACTCGGGTGAAGCCAGGATATTGCTCATGCAATTCGAGCATCGGGCCTATGGTTGAGGCATCCACATTGGGCAAGAGCATCATTTTCACACCGGCCTCCAAGGCGCGTTGCATGGCCTCGTCGCGGTCGAGGCTGAATTGGTGGTCGTATATGTGAGTGTGGGTATCAATGAGGTACATCTTTAGTTGAGAGTTGAGAGTTGAGAGTGGGGGTTAATAGAGGAAATTGTCGTAAGGATAGCGAATCGCGTGCATATCACGGATTTCCTTATATAGCAAATCCCTGAACTCCTGGTAGTTGTCGCGGTTTTTGGCAGAGATGAAGATGCAGTTTTCGTTCATCTTGGCCATCCAGGTCTTTTTCAGGTCCTCGTAGGAGACGTTGCGTTTGGTGGGTGGCGTCAGGTCATCGGGGTCTTTCTCTTCCCAGGTGTAGGCATCGGTCTTGTTGAAGACGATGATGGTTTTCTTGTCGGCACAACCCAACTCGGCCAAGGTCTGGTTGACCACCTCCATCTGTGCCTCGAAGTCGGGATGCGAGATGTCGACCACATGCAAGAGGATGTCGGACTCACGCACCTCGTCCAAAGTCGACTTGAACGACTCGACGAGATGATGCGGCAGCTTGCGAATGAATCCGACAGTGTCTGACAGCAAGAAAGGCAGATTCTCCACCACCACCTTGCGCACCGTGGTGTCCAACGTGGCAAAGAGCTTGTTTTCCGTGTATACCTCCGACTTGCTCAATAGGTTCATAATCGTGGATTTGCCCACGTTGGTATATCCGACGAGGGCCACACGCACCAACTTGCCACGGTTTTTGCGCTGCACGGTCTTCTGCTTGTCGATGTCCTTCAGTTTCTCTTTCAAAAGGGAGATTCGTTCCAAAATCAAGCGGCGGTCGGTCTCAATCTGGGTCTCACCAGGGCCACGCATTCCGATACCGCCCCGCTGGCGTTCCAAGTGGGTCCACATACGGGTCAGGCGTGGCAGAAGGTATTGGTATTGCGCCAGTTCCACCTGTGCCTTGGCATGTGCCGTATGGGCATTGGAAGCGAAGATGTCGAGGATGAGGCTGGTGCGGTCGAGGACACGACACTCCAAGGCCTGCTCCATATTACGGGCCTGCGTGGCGCTCAACTCGTCGTCGATGACGGCGATCTCAATGTTTTCGGCCTTGATGTACTGATGTATCTCCTCCAACTTGCCTGAGCCTAGATAGGTGACACTGCTCGGATGGTCCATAGCCTGCACGAAACGTGCCACAGGCACGCCGCCCGCCGTTTCCAGCAGGAATGCCAACTCGTCGAGATATTCTTCCGTACGCTCACGGCCTTGCTGTTTCGAGGCCACAGCGATAAGCACCGCGCGCTCCGGTATTTTTTCATATGTGATGAAATCGCCCATGTCGAATGCGGAATTATGAATGCTGAATGCTGAATGTCGCAATGCGATGCTGGGCTTTGCCCCGCATTCAGCATTCCGAATTCAGCATTCCGAATTAATATTGTCTAAAACCAATTATCTTCCTTACCTCGTTCAAGGTCTTCGCTGCACTCTCACGGGCCTTCTCGGCACCCATGCGAGCGATGCGGTCGAGGCGGTCTTGGTCGCTCGAGAACTCCACGATGCGCTCACGGATCGGAGCGACGGTCTTCTCTAAGTCTTCGGCCAACTGTTTCTTCATGTCGCCATAGCGGATGGAGCAGTCGTTCCATTTCTCGTCAAAATACTTCACCGTCTCAGGCTCGCTGACGATGTTCATCATCGTGAAGAGGTTCTGGATCACCTCGGGCTTGGGGCTGTTAGGCTCGGTCGGCCCGCTGTCGGTCACGGCGCGCATCACCTTCTTGCGCATGGTCTTCTCGTCCTCGAAGAGGTAGATGCAGTTGCCGTCGCTCTTGCCCATCTTGCCGCTGCCGTCGAGGCCAGGCACCTTGATGGCGTCGCCGCCGAAATAGTAGTTCTGCGGTTCGGGGAAGAACTCTGTTTGGTAGATATTGTTGAAGCGGCGGGCGCATTTGCGGGCCATCTCCATGTTTTGCTCCTGATCCTTGCCCACGGGCACCCACTTGGCGCGATGTTGCAGGATGTCGGCCGCCATCAGCGTGGGATAGGTGAACAAGCCAGCGTTCACGTTGTCGGGCTGTTGACGTGCCTTCTCCTTGAAGGTCGTCACGCGACCCAGCTCGCCGATGTAGGCATTCATATTGAAATAAAGATAAAGCTCTATCGTCTCCGGCACATCACTTTGGATGTAGATGGTGGCCTTTTCGGGGTCGATGCCGCAGGCGAGGTATTCGGCCAGGATGGTGCGGGCCGAACGTTGTATGTTTTCCGGCTTGGGGTGCGTGGTCAGCGAATGCCAGTCGGCGATGAAGAAGTAGCAGTTGTAGTCTTCCTGCATCTTCACGAAGCTGCGCACGGCGCCGTAATAGTTGCCAAGGTGAAGGTTTCCGGTGGGGCGGATGCCGCTTAATACGATGTCTTTCATCAGTTATCAGTTATTCAATTGTTCAGTTATTCAGTTGTCGCTTCGCGTCATTGACTCGCTTCGCATCGTCGAATCGGGGATTTGCGAGGAACGAAGCAATCCATTTATTCAGTTGTTCAGTTGTCAGTTATTTGGGTGCAAAGATAAGAAAAAAGCCTGCTTCACAGAGCAGGCTTTCGAGGTTTTTTGTGGTTGCAGTTCCCTTCGACAAACATTAGAGCTTGATGTCGTCGCCGTTGGCGTTAAGGAAGTTGTACTGCAGCATGTGGAATTCGGGCATCGACTGCACCTTGAATTTCTTGCCGTACTTTTTCATCCATTTGCGGCGAATCGAAAACAGTCCGTCTATGCAGAGATAGGAATAGATGAAGGGATGCACCTGCAAGGTAAGGTGGTTCTCGTTTTGGTCGACGAGGAGGTACTTGAGGTGGTTTTCGATTTCGTCGATGTAGAGGATGGCGGGGCGGATCTTGCCTTCGCCGTCGCAGACGGGGCATTTCTCCTGCACCTGCACCTCGGTCTCGGGGCGCACGCGCTGGCGTGTGATCTGGATGAGGCCAAACTTGGTGGCAGGAAGGATGGTGTGCTTGGCGCGGTCGTGCGACATGGCTTCGACCAAGGCGTCGTACAGTTCCTGGCGATGTTTGGCCTCGTGCAAGTCGATGAAGTCCACGATGATGATGCCGCCCATGTCGCGCAGGCGCAGTTGGCGTGCGATCTCCTTGGCAGCATCGAGGTTGACTTGGAGGGCGTTTTGTTCCGGCGAGTTTTCCTTGTTGAGCCTATGGCCACTGTTCACGTCGATGACGTGCATGGCCTCGGTGTGCTCGATGACGAGGTAAACGCCGTTTTTGATGGTGACGATCTTACCGAAAAAGCCTTTGATTTGCTTGGTAACGTTGAAATAGTCAAAGATAGGTTCTTTGCCTTTGTAAAGTTGCACAATCTCAGCCTTTTGCGGTGCGATGGTACGGATGTAGCCCTGAATTTCTTCATAGAGCATTTCGTCGTTCACGTAGATGCTGTTGAACGACTCGTTCAGCAAATCGCGCAGCATGACGCTGGTCTGGCCCATCTCGCTGACCATCCTGCCATAGGAGGTCATCTTCTTCATCTCGATGATGCATTGTTCCCATTTGCCGATGAGCGACCTGAGGTCGGCATCGAGTTCGGCCACCTTCTTGCCTTCGGCGACGGTGCGGATGATGACGCCATAGTTGTTGGGCTTGATGCTTTGGATGAGACGGCGCAGGCGGTTGCGTTCTTCGCTGCTACGGATTTTCTGTGATACCGAAATGCGGTTGGAGAAGGGGACGAGGACGAGATAACGTCCTGCAAACGAGACCTCTGCCGTGATTCTCGGACCCTTGGTGTGAATCGGCTCCTTGGCAATTTGCACCGGAATCAGGTCGCCCACGGTGAGGATGTCGGCGATTTTGCCGTTTTTCGGCAGGTCGGACTCAAGTTTGAACTTGTCCATGGCGACGTCTTCGCCGGCAACAAGCATCTTCTTGAACTTGAGCATCGAATGGGCCTGCAAGCCCAAGTCGAGATAATGCAGGAAGGCTTCCTTGGGGTAGCCCACCTCGACGAATGCCGCATTAAGGCCCGGCAGCAGTTTCTTGACCCTGCCTAAGTAAACGTCTCCGACCGCAAACTGGTTGTTGGTCTTCTCTCTGTGAAGTTCGACAAGCGTGTTGTCCTCCAATAGGGCAATGTCAACCTCCGAAGCGTGCGAATTGATGACCAAGTCGCGCGTCACCGTCTTTACTTCCACAACCTCTTGATGTTGTTCTTCAGACATAGTGTTGTTACTTTGGGGTTAACGTTTCGATTGATAAAAACAAAACACAACATTGGTATGAGCCAATGCTGTGTTGTTGTCGTGTTTAGGCTCAAGAAGAGCTTATTTCTTCTTGTGTCTGTCCTTTCTCAAGCGTTTTTTGCGCTTGTGCGTAGACATCTTGTGTCTCTTGTGTTTTTTACCGTTTGGCATAATATTGCAATTTTAGGTGTTATATTTCTTATTTAACAGCGTTCATGAAGGTCTTGGCGGGCTTGAAGGCCGGGATCTTGTGAGCCGGGATGGTGATGGCGATATTCTTGCCAATGTTACGGCCAGTCTTTTCAGCTCTCGTCTTGATGATGAAGCTGCCAAAGCCTCTCAGATACACGTTTTCACCTTTGGCCATAGAGTTCTTCACAGCTTCCATGAAGTTTTCAACAACATTCTGGACAGCACCTTTTTCGATGCCGGTCTTGCTGGCAATTTCAGCAACGATTTCTGCTTTTGTCATTTTTTCTCTTATTTTGTGGTTAATTATTATGTTTGTTGTAAATTTGCGGCAAAGGTACGAACAATTTCGATACGCTGACCCTATTAATGCAAAATTTTTTCTTCTAATGAGTTATAAATAAAGAATTTCGCCTTCACAAAGGCCTATTTTTTGAATGAACATCATACACGACACCTTAATTAATTGGTACGCCGAAAACCACCGCGACCTGCCCTGGCGACACGAGCCTACGCCTTATCAGGTATGGCTTTCGGAGGTCATCCTGCAACAGACACGCGTCAGCCAAGGCCTCGACTACTACCTGCGTTTCATCGAGCGCTGGCCCACGGTGGCCGACCTCGCCCACGCCTCCGAAGAAGAGGTGCTGAAGCTATGGCAAGGCCTCGGCTATTACTCCCGCGCACGCAACCTGCACCACTGTGCACAACAGGTCGTGAACGATTATAACGGCGAGTTCCCCGCTGATTTCGAGCAACTTAAAAAGCTGAAAGGCATAGGAGGGTATACCGCCGCCGCCATCGCGTCCATCGCCTTCGGCCTGCCCCACGCCGTGGTCGACGGCAACGTGTACCGCGTCTTGTCCCGACTCTACGACATCGACACACCTATTAATATTAATGAAGGCCAAAACCTCTTCGCCCGTCTTGCAAACGAGCTCCTCAACCGCGAACAGCCCGGCCTCCACAACCAAGCCATGATGGAATTCGGCGCCCTGCACTGCACCCCTAAAAACCCCGACTGCCTGCATTGCCCCCTGCAAGCGCAATGTATGGCCTTCGAGCATCAAACCGTGTTGCAACGTCCCGTGAAACTGGCCAAAACCATAGTCAAGACAAGATATTTCAACTATCTGGTTATCAGGTTTAAAGACATTGTCTATTTGCACAAGCGTAGCGGAAGCGACATCTGGCGCAACCTCTACGACTTCCCCTGCATCGAAAGCGAACAACCCTTGTCGGTGGACGAGGTCGTTGCCACGGCACAGTTCCAACAACTCATTGAAGACAAGCCTTTTACCATCACCAAGGTCTCACCCGTCTACACCCACAAGCTGACACACCGCACCCTTCTCGCCCAGTTCATCGAGTTAAAACTTGAAAAAAAATTGTTGCAGATTGAAACAAAAGATTTATTTTTGACGCCCGAAAAGGATTTGGGCAATTTTCCCATTCCACGCTTAATCGACTTATACTTAAATACTTAAAAACCGCTACACTATGGCAAGCTTAAACAAAGTCATCCTCATAGGCCGTCTTGGGAAAGATCCCGAAATCACCACTTTCGACAACGGCAACCGCAAAGTGTCCGCCACTTTAGCCACCTCCGAACGCTATCGCGACCGCGACAACAACTGGGTGGAACAAACCGACTGGCATAACATCGTGGTATGGGGCAACCTGGCCAACGACATCGCCGACGGCCGCCGCAACTACGCCAAGGGCGACCTGATGTACGTGGAAGGCAAACTGCGCACACGTCAATACACCGACCAACAAGGCATCGTGCGCTATGTCACCGAGGTACACGCCGACAAGATGATGCAGATGGCCCCCGCACGTCCCGCCACACAGTCGTCATACGGGCAGCCTTACACCCCCACACCGGAGCCGACGCCCGGCTATGTGCCGCCCACAACCGCTCCCGAAGAGGGCAACGACTTACCATTTTAATATGGAGTTTTTATCAGCATAGATACGCTCACTTTCTGCCCATAGAAACGCTCCCTCGTTCCTCGGTCGGTATGACATGGGCAGAAAGTTCGGTATGACATGCTGATAAAAACAAAGCAATTGCCATCAAATCAAAATATTTTGTAATTTTGCAGCCTGAATTTTAAATCATAAGATTTTGGAAACACCCGACCCTGACCCTCTCATAGGACTGATCACCATTCTGCAATGCGGCCCTGATCCGCAGCACTTTTTCACCGGATTTAACGTCAACGCCATCATAGGATTGGCTGTATTGTGCCTGCTCCTCATCGCTTCCGCCTTGATATCGAGCAGCGAGACGGCGTTTTTCTCCCTACAGCCTGCCGACATCGACGACCTGGAGTCGCGCACCGACACGAAGAGCAAGCTCGTGCTGCAACTGCGCGAGAAGCCCAAGACCCTGTTGGCCACCATCTTGATAGGCAACAACTTCGTCAACGTGACCATCACCCTGCTGTCGACCTACATCATGGCGCAGCTCTTCGACATGGCCAACTATCCCGTGGCGGCTTTCTTCTTGGAGGTGGTGATCGTCACCTCGCTGATATTGATTGCAGGCGAAATCACACCTAAGATCTATGCCAGCAAGCGCCCCGTCAAGGTGGCCCGCTTCATGGCACGCCCGCTGCGTTTCCTCATCGGTTTCTTCAAGCCGCTGAGCAAGATGCTGGTCAACTCCACCTCGTTCATGGACAAACACTTGGAGAAGAAGAAAGGTGAAATCTCGATGGAAGACCTCTCCACCGCCGTGGAAATCGCCACCGAGCAGTCGACACCGCCCGAGGAGAAACAGATGCTGATGGGCATCGCCTCGTTCAGCGAGAAGGAAGTGAGCAACGTGATGATACCGCGCGTCGACATCATCGGCGTCGACAGAGGCATGGACTTCACCGAGATGCTGGCCATCGTCATCAAGAGCGGGTTCTCGAGGATCCCCGTCTACGACGAGACCCTCGACAAGGTGGAAGGCATACTCTACGTGAAAGACCTCCTGCCCTACCTCGACGCCCAGTCGTACGAGTGGCAAAAACTCATACGCCCCGCCTTCTTCGTGCCCGAAAACCGTAAA
>Ga0310697_10007093_pt1 | contig 10595 bp, 14 predicted proteins | sample 172DNAGHGlowgp2_FD_203883 | JGI IMG/M metagenome (GOLD analysis project Ga0310697, IMG submission 203883) | Sheep rumen microbial communities from Palmerston North, Manawatu-Wanganui, New Zealand - 1728 DNA GHGlow gp2 (v2) (version 2) | ecosystem: Host-associated > Mammals > Digestive system >...
GCCTAGTTCCTAACAATGCTGTTACATTTATTTGCCACTTTCCTGAACCTTCTCCTCCTATTTCATCCTCGATAATATCTTTTGATTGTAAATATTCTATTAAAGTTGATGTTTCTTTTGAAGTAGATTTGTCTGTTAAGTAGGCTAATTCCTCTATTTGTAATTTTTCAAATACATTTGCATTTATTGTTTCAATTTTTGCATCACTTGCTTTTGTTAATAATCCATTATCTCCTGTTAATGTTGCTATACTTATTCCTGCTAATATAAGTAAAACAATAATAGTTATAACAAGGGCAATAAGTGTAATTCCTCTATTTTCTTTTTTCAAATTTACCACCTTTTTCCTTTCCTCATCATTTGTTCTTTAATTTTACATTTAAAGTATATCAGTTTTCTTTTTTTCATGCAACACATTTTTAGAATTATTTTCTTGTTGCCCGAAAGCAAAATTATTTAACTTCCATTGTATATCCCTTAGGTATTGCATTTGCCAAAATACCTTTTATAAGTGTTTCAGATTGTTGATTTGCCATTTCTAATATTCCCGTATTTTTTGCATATTCCATTGCATCTTTTTCTGCAAGTGCTAAAGCTTTACTTAAATCTTCTTTTTCATTAACATTAAATAATGCAAAACCAGTACCATAGAATTTAAGATCATTTGGTTCTACTTTAGCTTCAAAAATTTCTGCATCAGGAATAGTTATATATATTTTTTTCTGAATAGGGTCTGAATTTATTTTGACATTTTCTAAATTTATTCCTGCTCTAATTGTAGTAGTATAACACATTGTGAAATCTGACCTATTAAAAATATATATCCCTTCATCATGATATTCTGATAAACCTGTAATTTTAAGTTTTGCAGTCGTTAATTCACTTGATTTTGTTAATATTTGACTTAAAAAAGTTGTATCTACATCTGCCTTTCTCTTTACACCAAAAACTATAAACATACATATTACAACAATTATAACAATTCCTATTATAATTTTTGCTTTTTTTCCAAATCCTTTTAAAAATTTAATTACTTTTCTTTCTTTAACTTGATTATCCATTTTTTTCCTCCTTTTAAAACACCCATATTAATAAGGCTCTAACTATTATAAATACAATTATAACTCCAAATATAATTGCTAACCATTTCTTCATATTTGTCTTTCACCTCCAATACTACTATTTCTATATTAGTATTTGTTTTATCCGCGAGTATAAATATTAATGTAATAAATATATTTCAAATCTTCCACCACATTTGGCACATCTATATTTTTTTGTAAAGTTTCTGTTTAATCTTTGTCTGTAAAATTCCTGATTACATTGTTTGCAAATAATTTTATACTTATAATTTTCTGTATCATTATATTCAATGTTACTTTTTTCAAAATCTTTTTTCTTGTTACCAACTCTTGATATATCATATCCATATGTAGCATTTATTAAATTAGCATATTTTTTAAATTCTGCTCCATGATTATTACAATATGGAATACAATGTATTAGTTCATGCATTATAGTATTTTTAATAATATCGTCATCAAGTTCTAATACCCATTTACTTACTTCTATATGATGTTTATTAAACTTTTCATATCTTATGATTTTCCTTCTTCCAATTTTAGTAATAGTTTTATATTTTTTATCAGGTTCTTCCTGTTTACAGCATCCATATCTTTTGTTGTTTCTTTTTGAAATAGATATACTGATTTCACCATATTGCTTTGTATTTAAAAAATCTATCCCAATTTTATTTAATTCAGTTACACACTCTGTATATAATTTGTTTAATTTCTGTTCCATAATTCTTCATCTCTTTACTGGAATATTATACTATAAAATTATTTTCTTAACAATAGCTAAAATTTTTGCGAAATTTTATTTCTTTTTTATTGCTTTATTGTAAGTCCGTTAATTCCTTCATTTTCGTAATGCTTAACCCATATTCTGATTGTTTGGTATGCCACTCCAAAAAAATTCTGCAGCTTCCCATATTGAATGATGTTCTTCTAAAACATACTTTACTATCATTAATTTTGATTCTAAATTATGCCTCTTTTTTCCCATCAAAAATGCACCTCCAAAATTTAAACTTTTATGTCCAAATTTTTGGGTGCACTTCATTGTCGGTTTGATGTGTTTTTTACATATTCATCGGCAACCACGTTTGTGGTTTTTCATTTCCTATATTTGATACTATACTACATTTTTCAATAAATTACAAGCAAACATTTAAATTCTTTGCAAATTTTTGTTCTTTTTTCATGTCTATTACTACTCTCTATATGTTTACACTCAAAAAAAAACGAACTTATGAATATTTTCAAAAGTTCGTCTTCATATCAATGGTGCAGATGGCCGGAATCGAACCGGCACGGTTTATTCAACCGCAGGATTTTAAGTCCTGTGCGTCTACCAGTTCCGCCACATCTGCATATAATATTTTGAACTGGTAACTGTTCGTAACAAATGTAATTATAATATGATAATTTAAATTTGTCAATACAATTTTAAAAATTTTTTATATTTAAAGGTCGCATTACAATATAATAACGCGACCTATGTATTATTATTCATCTGTTCCTGTACTATCAAATGGTATAAATTTATTAACAACACTTTGTTGCTCTATGTCTTCTGATCTAAACATCATATAAGATGTATTTATTTTATTTTCTACTAATTGCTCTACTTCTTCTTGAGTAGCATGTTCTGCCAACACTAATTCACTTACTAATATTTGTTTTGCATTATTTAGCATTTTCTTTTCCCCTGTTGAAAGTCCTTTTTCTTTTTGCTTAAAGCTTAAGTTTCTAACAACATCTGCTATTTCGTATATATCTCCGCTTTTCATTTTTTCCATATTGTCTCTATATCTCTTGTTCCAGTTTTTATCCATTTCAGTTTCATCTTGTTCTAGTACGCCAATAACTTTATCTGCTGAACTTTTATCTATAATATTTCTTACTCCTATTTCTTCTGCCTTTGCTGTTGGCACCATTACCTTAACTTCTCCTGGCATTTTTAATATGTAATAAGATTGCTTTTCCCCTAATATATCTTTTTCTTCAATTGAATCTATTACCCCTGCACCATGCATTGGATAAACTATTTTATCTCCTACATTAAACATGTAAGTCAACTCCTTTCAGCACTTAAATTTTTTAGCCAAAAAAATATTATAAAGTTATGTAAATACTTTGGATTTATATAACTTTATTGGATTTTTTAACCATATTTATTATACTACAAAAAAAGGTAAAAGTCAAAGCCCTTACCTTTAATTTTTTATAAGATTCTATTCTGTTTTCCTTGGCGCTCTAAGATTAAAAAAAATTAAATTTTTTTTAACTTTTTATGTATTCCTCTATTTTATGTTTATTTGTTAGTTGACCCAAATCCACCTGTTCTAACACCATCAGCACAATCATCATCTGTTACTAAATATTTTTGGAAAACAGCTTGTCCTATTGTCTCTCCTTTTTTTATTTCAATATCTTCCTCTTTAATATTATAAAATGCAAACATAATATGTCCATCATTATCTGTATTACCATAATAATCTTTATCTACAACACCTACACTGTTTGATAAAATTAACCCTTTTTTCTTTGGATTTGAACTTCTATTATATAAAAATAAAACCTCATCATCTTGCATATATGCTTTTAGACCTGTTTTTACCAAAATTGGTTTATCACCTTTCTTAAAACTTGGTATTACAACATCTTCAGCTGCTTCTATATCATATCCTGCTGAATATTTTGTTTTTCTTACAGGCATATTAATTCCTGCACTTTCAAATCCTTTTGCTACTTCAAATCCTCTTAACTTTTCCATAATTTAACCTCCTAAAAAAATGTTATTCGAAAATCTAAAGCTATTTTTTCATAATAAAAAAGAAAAGTCAATAGAGTAACATTATCTTTTTCGACAAAATATAATAAAATAGGGTGATAACTCATGAGATATAAAATTGATACATTAAATAATTTGCCTTTATATAAAAAAGGAACAATAAATAACTTAAATTGTAAACGGAAGTATTAAAAGAAGATTATTAGATTTAGGATTAGTTAAAGGCTCTAAAATAATGCCTGTTTTGATTAGTCCATCTGGTGGTTTAAAAGCATTTGATATTCGTGGCACTTTAATAGCTATTAGAGACGAAGATACTTCTCAAATATATATTCTTTACTAATTTTGTAACTATATATTTTAAAATTCATAAACTATAATATATTAATTTAGGAGGTTTTACTTATGGGACTTACAAAATCTTCAACAGGAAGTAATTTATTAGAAAATGATTTTAAAAATTCAAAAAATCAAAATGACTTTACTATTGCTCTTGCTGGTAATCCTAATGTAGGTAAATCGACTATATTTAATAATTTAACAGGTATGCATCAACATACCGGAAATTGGCCAGGAAAAACAGTTAGTAATGCAACCCGGGGAATGTTTTTATAAAAATAATAAATTCTTACTTGTAGACATTCCTGGTACATATTCTATTATGTCTAATTCTGAAGAAGAAGAAATTGCACGTAATTATATTTGTTTTGGTAATCCAGATGCAACTGTCGTTGTAGTTGATGCAACCTGTTTAGAAAGAAATTTAAATTTAGTATTTCAAATAATGGAGATTACAGATAATATTATAGTTTGTGTAAATTTATTAGATGAAGCTAAAAAGAAAAAAATTAAGGTTGATTTAGAAAAATTATCAAAGGAACTTGGTGTTCCAGTTGTTGGAACAATAGCAAGAAAAAAGAAATCTTTAGATAAACTTAAAGATGTTATTCTTAAAGTTTGTAGTAAAGAAATTATTCCAACACCAAATAAAATTATTTATTCTGACATTATAGAAAATGGTATAAAAAAATTAGAAAATAAGCTGAAAAACTATAAAACTATACCTACAAATTTGATAAGATGGATTTCTTTAAAAATTATAGATGATGATGAAAAAATTTTAAAATCTATTGAAGATAATTTTTCAATTTCGATTATTGATAATACATTTATTCAATTAATAAAAATTGAAATTTTAAATAAACTAAAGGCTGCATCTATCACATCTGAAAACATAAAAGATACTGTTGTTTCCACAATTTTAAAACAATCTGAGAATATTTGTAAAACTGTAATTAGATTTAATGACAAAAATTATTCTTCAAGAGACAGAAAAATAGATAAAATTCTGACTTCTAAAACATTTGGATTTCCGATAATGTTTTTGTTTTTAGGACTTATATTTTGGATTACTATTGTTGGAGCTAATTACCCTTCACAAATATTATTTTCACTTTTTAGCTGGTTTCAACAAAAATTAATAGATTTTTCAAATTTTGTTCATTGTCCTTTGTGGCTTTCAGATATGCTAATTAATGGAGTTTATCAGACCATTACCTGGATTATATCTGTTATGCTGCCACCTATGGCAATTTTCTTTCCACTGTTTACTTTTTTAGAAGATTTAGGTTATCTACCTAGAATAGCCTTTAATATGGATGGATTTTTTAAAAAATGCTGTTGTACAGGTAAGCAAATGATAACTATGTGTATGGGATTTGGATGTAATGCTGCTGGATGTGTAGGTTGTAGAATTATAAACTCACCTAGAGAAAGACTAATTGCAATTTTAACTAATAATTTTGTACCTTGTAATGGAAGATTTCCCCTTTTAATATCTATCGCTACCATTTTTATTGCTGGCACAATGCAAGGTATACGGAGCATCTATTATATCTACTATTAGTGTTATTTTTATAATTATGCTTCGGAATATTTTTAACATTAATTGTATCAAAAATATTATCTAAAACAATATTAAAAGGATTGCCATCATCTTTTACATTAGAACTTCCTCCATATAGAAAACCTCAAATTGGTAAAATATTAGTTAGGTCTATATTTGATAGAACATTATTTGTGTTAGGTAGATCACTAGCTGTTGCAGCACCTGCAGGACTAATTATTTGGCTTTTTACAACAATTAATATAGGAGAATCAAGCATACTTAGTATTATTTCAAATTTTTTAGAACCTTTTGCCAGATTAATGGGATTAGATGGATACATTTTAACAGCTTTTATATTTGGAATGCCTGCAAATGAAATTGTTTTACCAATAATTTTAATGTGCTACTTAGGCAAAAATACTCTAGTTGATTTAGATGATACTTTTTCAATAGGAAAAATATTAACTCAAAATGGATGGACATTACTAACTGCAATAAATGTTATGATTTTCACCTGTTTACATTTTCCCTGCACAACTACTCTTCTAACCATAAAAAAAGAAACTGGAAGTTTAAAATGGACTGCTCTTAGTTTTACTCTTCCAACCATCTGTCGGAATCTTAATTTGTATGTGTACAACATTTATTTATAATATTTTTGTGTGATTTTTTTGATGGAATCAAAAATAACAAAAAAAAAATAATAATACTATTTCATTTTTTTTATTTAGTGGTATAATTTTTATATATAATTTTATACTAATGAATGGAGTGATTTAAAATGCAAAAAGAAAAATCAAAAGAAACCACAGATATTAAAGCTTTATATGGAAAAGAATGTACACTTCCAAAGGAAGAATTTATTAAAGCTTTTGGAATTAATGAAAATGGTTTAACTTCTGCTGAAGCAGAAGCTAGATTACAAAAATATGGTCCTAATCAAATAAGTGGAAATAAACCTAAAAAATGGTATAACTATTTTATAGAAAGCTTACTTACACCATTTAACTGTATTTTGCTACGGTATTGTATGTATTTTATTTTATACAGATGTCTATCTTGCAGAAAAACCAAGTTATGCAAATATTATTGTAATTATAGTTTTAGTAACTGCAAGTACTTTGTTAGAATTCTTTGAAGAGTTTCGTTCAAATAAAGCTGCTGAAAAGTTAAAAGAATTAGTTGCAACAAATACAACAGTTATAAGAGATGGAAAAGAGACTCAAATTCCTATCTCAGATGTTACTTTAGGTGATATTGTTGTTTTATCAGCAGGCTCAATGATTCCTGCTGATTTAAGAATTTTAACATCTAAAGACGTATATGTTGGTCAATCTTCTTTAACTGGAGAATCTGATAGTGTTAGAAAACTTGCCTTTACCCAAGTTACACTTGATGAAATAGATAATGTATCAGATTTAGATACAATTTGTTTTATGGGAACAAATGTAATTAGTGGTTCAGCAAAATGTGCAGTTATAAAAACAGCCGACAGTACTTACTTTGGTAAAATTGCAAAAAATATCACATCAAATAAATCTAAATCTTCTTTCCAAAAAGGAATCGAAAATATAAGTAAATTATTAATTAGATTTATGCTAGTTTTGACACCTATTGTATTTATTTTAAATGCTTGGAAACATGCCCCAGTTACAGCTTTTACATTTGCAGTAGCAATTGCAATTTGTATTACACCTTTACTTCTTCCAGTTATTTTATCATCAAGCTTATCTAAAGGTGCTGTAAAAATGTCAAAAAAGAAAACAATAGTAAAAAAACTTGATTCAATCCAAAGCTTTGGAGCTATGAACATTCTTTGCACAGATAAAACAGGTACCTTAACAGAAGATAGAATTGTTTTAGAAAAATATTTAGATGTACATGGTCAAGAAGATTTAAGAGTTTTAAAACACGCATTTTTAAATTCTTATTTTCAAACAGGATTAAGAGGAAATATTGATGAAGCAGTTGTTAATAGAGCATTAGAAAATAATATGGGAGAATATATTGAAAAATATAAATTAATTGATGAAATCCCATTTGATTTTTCTCGTAGACGTTTATCTGTTATTGTAACAGATGGAACTAAAAGACAAATGATTACAAAAGGTGCAGTTGAAGAAATATTAGAACTTTGTACTATGGTGGATTATAAAGGACAAGTTTCCCCTATTACAAATTCTATAAAAGATAATATTAAACAAATTTCAAAAAATTTAAATAAAGAAGGATTAAGAGTTATTGCAGTATGTCAAAAAAATAATGTTAGAGAAGATTCAACTATTTTTGATGTAGATGATGAAAAAAATATGGTTCTTCTTGGATTTATAGGATTCTTAGATCCACCAAAAGAATCAGCAAAATCTGCTATTGAAAAATTAAATAAATCTGGTGTTAGAGTTGTTGTATTAACTGGTGATAACGCAGATGTTACAAAATGTATATGTGAAAGAGTTGGAATAAATTCCAAAAATATTGTAACTGGAAGTGATTTAGATAAACTTTCAGATAGTGGTATTTTCAGACTTCTTAAAAAGACAAATATATTTGTAAAGCTTTCACCTATTCAAAAAGCTCGAATTGTTAAACTTTTAAAACAAGAAGGTAATGTTGTAGGATACATGGGTGATGGAATTAATGATGCCCCATCTCTTACACATGCAGATGTAGGAATCTCAGTAGATACAGCAGTAGATATTGCAAAAGAATCTGCTGATATTATTCTTCTAGAAAAAGATTTACATGTATTGCTAGATGGTGTTCGTGAACGGAAGAAAAACATTTGGAAATCTAATGAAATATATAAAAATGGCAACAAGTTTCAATTTTGGCGAAGTTATGTCTGTTATAATAGCAAGTGTACTACTTCCATTTTTACCTGAAACACCAATCCAATTATTAGTAGAAGGTCTATTATATGATTTCGGACAATTAACACTTCCATTTGATAATGTAGATGAAGAATATTTGAAAAAGCCAAGAAAATTTAATATGAAAGGCTTAAAACATTTTATGTTTGTTATGGGACCTTTAAGTTCTGCTTTTGATTTAATTGTATTTGCATTTCTTTGGTTTGTGTTTGGAATTAGAGAAGCAGCAATTTTCCAAACAGTTTGGTTTACTTACAGTATAGTATCTAACTTATTTGGTATGCATATTATAAGAACTGCAAAAATTCCATTTGTTCAAAGCAATGCACATAAATTTGTATATATTTCTTCAATTGCTCTATGTATAATTGGAATTATTGTTCCATTTACATGGCTTGGTCAAGTAATTGGATTAGTACCAATTCCACTATATTTATTATCTATAATTATAGGTATTCCTGTTCTATATTGCTTTGTTGCATTATTTGTTAAAAAACTATATGAGAAAAAATATGGAGAATGGATTTAAAAAAATGGGCACTACTCCTACAGAGGAGCATGTGTCCTTATTTTTTTCTTTAATCGTTCATTGCGTAAAAAAAGAAATTGTAAATTATTAAAATGTGCCGCTTTCATATTAGAAATGAATTATTTATTATTTGCAATGTAATGACGAATGCGACTAAAATATGGTTAGAAATTCAAAATTATTTTTTGGAAAGAGTTCGTGCTTGACACGGAAGGGTGCCAAAAAATAATTTTAGAATTTCTTAGCTTATGTCAGGAGCCAAGGAATGTAATGAAAAATAATAAATAATTCATTTCTAATATGAACATCCCTCATTCTAACAATTAATAATTTCTAATTTTTACTCCAATCAATCATAAAGAAAAAAATAAGGACACATGCTCCTCTATAGGAGTAGTGCCCATTTTTTAATTTTTATTCCTTATTTCCTTCTGTTTTTGTTTTATTTAAGAATTTATATGTGTATGCAGCTATAGCTGAACCACAAAGTGGAGCTACTATAAATACCCATACTTGTTTAAGTGCATTTCCACCTACTATAACAGCTGGTGCTAAACTTCTTGCTGGATTTACTGATGTTCCAGTAAAAGCAATTCCAAGTAGATGAACAAATGCTAATGTTAATCCAATTACTATTCCTGCAACTGATGATTTACTTTCATCTGATGTTACACCTATTATTGTGTAAATAAATACAAAAGTTAATATTACTTCAACAATAAATGCTCCTACTAAATTTATTCCTAATGCTGAAGATTCTCCAAATCCATTTACACCTAATGATGCTGCTGATATATCTTTAATTCCTGTACTAGAAATAAAGAAATATAATAATCCTGCTCCTATAAAAGCACCTATAACTTGTGCTATTACATAAAAAGCAAATTCTTTTAATGTTAATTTTTTATTAATTAACATTGCTAGTGATACTGCTGGATTAATATGACATCCTGATATATTTCCTATAACATATGCCATTGCTATAATTGATAATCCAAATGCTAATGATGTTGAAACTAAATCTCCTCCTGTTATTGTTGCTACACCGCAACCAAATAGTACTAACACTGCTGTTCCAATGCATTCACATACATACTTTTTCATAAATATAACTTCCTTTCTTTTTTTATTTCAATCACATTATATAAAAAATATTTTTATGTGTCAATAATTTGTTTTTTACTTTTATTCATCTTTTAATACATTTATTATATTAGAATTTAATGTTGTATTTTCAACATTTACATCATTAGTATCTGTTGAATTTGTTGTATTTGATTCTTTTTCAATCAACTCTTTTTTCTTATCTTCCTCTTTTTTTACTTTTTCCAATGAAGATATTAAATCTTGTAGTTTTTTAATATCTTTACCCATCATTTCCCAATCTTTATTTTCACTTGATTCTAGTAAATTTTTATTAGCCTTTATAACTGCTTCTATTAATCCATCA